>ERZ761602.5722-NODE-5722-length-14488-cov-5.854362_pt1 | contig 14488 bp, 6 predicted proteins | sample MGYA00512165_ERZ761602 | MGnify/ENA primary metagenome ERZ761602 (study PRJEB28899, sample SAMN02445085) | bioreactor sludge metagenome | biome: EBPR sludge; isolation source: Thorneside wastewater treatment plant | place: Australia: Brisbane, Thorneside...
GGGGCATTGGGCAGCCCGCCGCCTTCTGTCCACAATGTGAGGATGAAGCTGTGGTACCGCAACGGCCGTTTCCCAGGTTCTCTGTCCATGCTTTCTTTCCATCCACCTGCGTTTGTGTTACTCTTGGCCTATCTTAAAAAGCGAACATTTAGAGATCATTTATTGGAGCAAGCAATGACGGCCGTTTTAGAAATCCGTTTGTTTGGCGGTATGGCAATTCGTCGGGGGGATGCTCCAATTAGCGGTTTTGTGTCCAGCAAGGCGCCCGCCTTGCTGGCCTATCTCGCCGTGACCGCCCGGACGCACCAACGGGAGGCGTTGGCCGCCCTGCTTTGGGGCGAGATGACCGACGCCGACGCCAAAAACAACCTGCGCCAGACGTTAAGCAATCTGCGCAAACTGGTTGACCCCCACCTCATCATTACCCGTGAAACGGTTGGCTGGAATACGGCCGTGCCCTACATCCTGGATGTCGCCCAATTTGAAAATCAGCTGCACACGGCCCGAGGCACCGACCTGCTCACCCGCATTGCCGCTTTGCAGCAGGCCACCGCCCTCTACCAGGGTGATTTTCTCGCCGGGTTTTACGTGCGCGACGCACCCGAATTTGAAGAATGGATGCTGGCCCAACGCGCGCGTTACCGTGAACTGACGCTGCACACCCTGCACGCCCTGGCCGAACACCACCTCAGTCGGGGTGAATACGGCCAGGCCATCGACAGCGCCACCCGCCTGCTCACGTTGGAGCCCTGGCGTGAAGAAGCTCACCGCCAGCTGATGCTGGCCCAGCTGCGCAGCGGCCAACGCTCCGCAGCGCTGGCGCAATACAAGCTGTGTCGTCAGCTGCTTAGTGATGAACTGGGGGTAGCGCCGTCGCCGGAAACCTCGGCTTTATTTGAGCGCATCCGTGACGCCAGGCCGCGCATTCATCTGCCGACTTCGACGACCCCGTTTGTTGGACGCCACAACGAACTGGCCTACCTGCTCCGTTTGCTGGCCGACCCCACCTGCCACCTGGTGACCATTAGCGGTACCGGTGGGAGCGGCAAAACCCGGTTGGCCCTGGAAACGGCCGCTCGTGCCGCCCACACCTTTTTACATGGCGTTTGTTTTGCCTCCTTAGCGGCCGTCAGCTCCCTGGAAGTTGTCCCCAGCACCGTTGCCGAAGCCCTGGCCGCAGCGCTGAGTGGCAAGGCCGACCCACACGATCAACTCATCGCCTACCTGCGTGACAAAGAGATGCTGTTGGTGCTGGATAATCTTGAACATTTATCCGCTGCTGATGGCTGGATCAGCCGTCTAATCCAAAGCTGCCCTGACCTTCGGCTGCTTGTCACCTCCCGCGAACGGCTCAATCTGCACGGTGAACGGCTGCTGGAACTGAATGGCCTGGATATCCCACCAGGCAAACAAGCTCAGAGCGCTACCGATTACAGCGCGGCCCAGCTTTTTCTCAACCGCGCCCGTGAGGTACTGCCAGACTTTGTTTTGAATGCCAGGAATGAAACGGCCGTGACCCGTATCTGCCAACTGGTCAATGGGCTGCCTCTGGCCATCGAACTGGCCGCTGCCTGGGTGCGCCACCTCACCTCCCAGGAAATTGCCCATGAAATTGAGCAAAACCTGAGCTTTCTGGCGACGACGCAGAAAAACGTCCCGGCGCGGCATCGCAGTTTGCAGGCCGCCTTTGAACATTCATGGGCGCTGCTCAGCGATGATGAACGCACAGCTTTTGCCCGGTTAGCCGTCTTTCGGGGCGGTTGTACACGAGAGGCAGCCACGGCCGTTACCCGCGCACCCCTGCCTATCCTGGCGGCTCTATGCGACAAATCGCTCCTGCGCCGTGACCCGGACGGCCGTTACACCACGCACGAACTGCTCCGCCAATACGCCGCCATCAAACTCCAGGCCGCCCCGCCACACTTGGCCGAGATACAAACGCGCCACTGCCAAACCACCATCCACTTTCTGGCCGCACGGGAAGACGCCCTGAATGGTGCCCGGCAAAACGAAGCCCGGCAGGAGATCGCGGCCGAAATTGACAATATCCGTGCTGCCTGGGAATGGGCCGTTGCCGCACAGCAGCCCCACCTGCTTGAGCCTGCCCTGGAGAGCCTGCGCGTTTTCCTTGAATACGTGGGCTGGTATACCGAAGCCATCCAGTTGTTTGGATCGGCTGCCGATGTGGAGCGAGCCAATTCAGGCGACAAGAGCCAGCTTTTTGGCAGAATTCTTGTGCGGCAGGCATGGTTCTATCACCGCCTGGATCGCTTTGAAGTGGCACGGCCGTTGATTGCCCAATGCCACTCTATTTTCCGCGACGCGCAGCCTCCCCTGCCTGCCGAGGAAGCACTCTGCTTCCAATGCCTGGGCAATATGGCTCGCGCCGAAGGTGATTTTGCCCAATCAACCCTGTATTACAGCCAGAGCCTGGCGCAGCATCGTCTTGTTGGCAACCCCCATCATATCGCCTCTTCCTTGAACGGCCTAGCCACAGGTTATTCGGAGCAGGGTGAGTTTGAAGCGGCCTATCAGCTTCATGAAGAAAGTTTGGCCCTCAGGCGGGAGATGGGCGACCGCAAAGGAGTGGCCACCACGCTCGTCAACCTGGGGTTTATCGCCCTTGGTGAAGCCAGATATGCGAAGGCGAAACCCTACGAAGAAGAGGCGCTGGCTATTTTCCGCGAGATTGGCTATCCGATGGGTGAAGCAGTGGCTCTGCATAACCTGGGTGTAGCCTGTTCTATGCTAGAAGAGTATGCCGAAGCTCGGCCGTTGCTTCAGGAATGTCTAGTGATTTGCCAGGAATTGGGGCATCGCCATATTGCCGCCCATGCGCTGGCTAGTTTAGGTATCGTCGAGTGGATGTTGGACGATCATCCAAAGGGATGGCAGAACACGGGCCAGGCTTTACAGATTGCCAGAGAGATTGGCTCTGTTTCGGCCACATTGATTGCGTTAGTCAGCGTAGTAATTCTGCTCACAGGGCAGGGGGAACAGGAGCAAGCGGTTGAAGTGGCGGTGCTGGTGTTCCATCACCCCTCCACTAACCATGAGACGAAGAATCGGGCTAAACGTCTACTGGATCAACTGGCGGCACAATTGCCCGCACCCGTCATGGCGGCGGCCCAGGCACGAGGGCAGGTGCTTAAGCTGGAAGAGGTGGCGGCGGAATTTTTGGCACGGCTGTTTGTATCAGGCAGAGGGGCGACCGTTGGCAGCACTGCCGCTGCTGCTGTGGGTAGTTACCCATCCGACGGTCCAGGCGGAAGAGCGGCTTAAGGCAGAAGCGTTGTTGGCCGAAGCGTGGACACAGTTAACACCGGAAGAGAAAACGGCCGTTCAGCAAACCAGCCAGGCCATCACCCCTGAAGCCGTTCTGACCTATCTTGCCGCCTTCACCATTGGCAGCCTTTGAAAAAGCAACTGCAGAATTTCGCCAACTTTAAGCCCATTCGCCAATCTTGACAAAACTAATAACTCAGTTTATATTTTCAATCTGTGACTAGTAACTTGTTTACTAGATTAACGAAAAGGCTTTTCCGGGCAGTTGCGCCCGGTCGAGGTTTGATATAAGGCATGTCTGTTCGTAACGCCATCCTCGGTCTCTTAGCACACCAGCCCCGGCACGGCTATGAATTGCGCGCCGCGTTTGAGGCGCTGGTTGGCGGAGGTGACATCTGGGAAGTTAAGCCGGCACAGATCTATAGTACGCTCACCCGACTCGAAGACAGTGGTCTGATCTATCATGAAGGCGTGGAACAAGATGGCGGACCGGAAAAGCGGGTTTATGACCTGACGCCGAGCGGGCGCAGCGAACTTGCCGACTGGTTTGCCACTGGTGTGGCCGGAGAACATCATCGGGATGAATTCTTCGTCAAGCTGATGTTGAGCCTGTACGGCGGGGTTGATCCCTATAGCGTCCTTCGCGCCCAGCGCAACCGTCTTTATCAAGACCTGCATATGCTGACCCAACGGCGTAACGGGATCGACTCCCGCCGCGAGTTGGCGCAGATTTTTCTGCTAGATAAATCGATCATGCACATGGAGGCCGACTTGCGCTGGCTGGACCTTATTGAGGCGCGACTAGATGACATCCGGCGGCAACCACTGCCGCAACCGCCAGTCAGGCCGCGTGGCCGACCTAAAAAAACGTAACACAAATATTCCTGTTGGCTTGAGTAGACCAGAGCGTCTGCTCTATAAGGAGAAATCATGGCGCTCATATCCGCTACTAATCTGAATAAAGTGTATGGCTCCGGCGACACCACCGTGATCGCCCTCAACAACGTCTCGCTGCAAGTTGAACCAGGCGAATTTGTGGCCGTTATGGGGCCAAGCGGCTGTGGCAAGTCCACGTTGCTCCACCTGCTGGGTGGGCTGGACCAGCCTACGTCCGGCTCGGTGACGATCGACGGCCACAAGCTGTCTGATCTGCCGGACACAAAGCTCACCGAACTGCGCCGCCACAAAATCGGCTTCATCTTCCAGTTTTTTAACCTCATCCCCGTGCTTAACGCGGTCGAAAATGCGGCCTTGCCGGTAACGCTTGACGGCGTTCGCCCGGCCGATGCCAAAGCGCGGGCGAGTGAATGGCTGACGCGGTTCGGCCTGAGCGACCGGCTGGATCACCGGCCCGATCAGCTTTCCGGCGGCCAGCAGCAGCGTGTTGCCGTGGCCCGCGCCCTGGTGGCCAATCCGGCGCTGATCCTGGCTGATGAGCCGACGGGCAACCTGGATACACGCGCCTCGGAAGAGATCGCCGAACTCCTGCGTCAAGTTGCCAACGACTGGAAGCGAGCGGTGGTTGTTGTCACCCACGATCCACGTATTGCCGCTCACGCTGACCGCATTATTTTCCTGAAGGATGGGGCTATCGTTGATGAAACGGTATTGGAGCCGCGTGGCAGCCAGAACAGTCAAAACGCAGAGAAATTAGCGGGAATAGTCAAGGCCATGGGAGACTAATACTGCGCCAGCATCAATAACCTTACGCGAACTTTCGAAGCGCAATACGATTCAGACAAAGGGCATAATCTGACATTTTGTCCCCTTGTCATCCCGTCAATTGATCACCTTGTCAAATATAGTTGGCAGTGGACGACAGGCAGTGGCCCTGGATCAGCGGCCTGTCATCCGTGGTTTATAATTTCAAAGGGAAATGATGATGAATATTCAATTCACCCTCGCTCGCCGCTATCTGGCTGGCCGAAAATTGCGAACAGTTCTCACCACCCTGGCCATCGTCTTTGGCGTGCTGGTGCTCTTCAGCATGAACTCGCTGCTGCCGTCGTTTATGAATGCCTTCACGGCCAATGTATTGGCCGCTGCTGGTCAGGTGGATGCAACGCTAACGCTAAAGACAGGCGATGCCTTCGACGATGCCGTGGCCGGACGCGTGGCCGCCGTTGAGGGCGTGCGTGTTGTCTCTGGGCTGCTCAACCGGACGCTTAACCTGCCAGCCGACTACCTGGACAGCGACCCGACCCTACCCGACCCTGCCAACGCTCTGGCACTTGTGGGTATCAATCTGGAGCAGGCTACGGCGCTGCACAGCTATCAGGTGACACACGGCCGTTTCCTGGAAAACGGCGATTCCGATGTGGCCATTATCAGCGAGAGCCTGGCCGAGCCGATTGGCATTGGCGTTGGTGACACGCTAACCTTGCCCACTCCCAGCGGCCAGAAGACGCTGACCATCGTTGGCCTATTGCCGACGCGGGCGCAACTGGGCAACGAGGAGGTGCTGGTTACGCTGGATCAGGCGCAGCTGATTCTGGAGATGCCTGGTCTGATCAACATCGTCGAAGCCAACTTTGATGCTGTTGACGATGACCGCCGTGCAGCCATTGAGGACGCCATCCTGGCCGATCTGGGCAGCACTTTCCAGCTGGGCGGGCTGTCGGCAAACTCGGAGCTGCTGACCAACTTTGGTGTGGCGCGCGGCATCTTTACCCTGCTGGGCGTCCTGGCGCTGTTGATGGGTGGCTTCATCATCTTTAATACCTTCCGCACCGTTGTCGCCGAGCGGCGGCGTGACATTGGCATGTTGCGTGCGTTGGGGGCTGACCGTCGTACCATCCTGGGCACGTTCCTGGCTGAGGGACTCATCCAGGGCGTAATCGGCACAACGCTCGGGCTAATAGGCGGTTTTTTCCTGGCCTTGCTGGCGATTCGCGGGCTCGATCCTATTCTTAACGATATGATGAATATCGACATTGGTGCACCAACCATCTCCCCCGTTTCGGTTATCGGCAGCATCGCCATCGGCATTGGCGTGACGTTGATGGCCGGGTTATTGCCGGCCATCAGCGCCGGACGGGTAACCCCACTGGAAGCGTTACGGCCGTCCATCGGCAAAGTGTCGCTGCGGCGGCTGGCTGGCATCGGCTTTTGGGCTGGGGTCGTGATGCTTGGGCTGGCTATGGCCTCGCTGCTGACGGAGCAACTTGCCTTCATGAGTTTGGGAACGGTCCTGTTCATCGTTGGGCTGATCCTGGTGGCCCCGGCGCTCATCAACCCGATTGCCCGCTTCTTCAGTCGATTGCTTGCCCTCATCTTCGCCCGCAGCGGCACAGCGCAACTAGCCGAGAGCAATCTCTCGCGCCAACCGTCGCGCACGGCCATTACTGCCAGCACAATGCTTATCGGCATGGCGATCCTCATTATGGCTGCGTCGGTTATCTCTAGCACAACCGAGGGATTCACCCAGGTCATGCGCCGAAGCCTGGGCAGCGACTACATTTTTATCCCGCCGTCGATCGCCGTTTGGGGGGCGAACGTTGGCTCTGGCGCGGAATTGGCCGAGGCTCTGAGGGATGTTGATGGCGTCGAGGTCGTGAGCACGCTGCGCTTCGCGCCGAGCCAGGTGAACGATCTGTCCATCTCGCTGCTAGGCATCGACCCGGCGACCTATTCGCAGGTTAGCGGTCTGACCTTTACCGAAGGGGACGAATCGGCCTACCAAGCACTGACCGAGGGTCGGACCGCGATTATCAACCCTATCGCGGGCATCAACGCTGGAATCGGTTTGGGCGATGACTTCGAGCTTGTCACCCCAACCGGCATGCAAGTCTATCAGGTGGTTGGCATTGGCAGCGACTACCTTAACGCCAAGATTGGCACCATTTATATCTCGCAAGAGAACATCGCCGCCGACTTCAACCGCACGGAGGACGTGCTGCTCCAAGCTAATCTTGCCGAGGGAACCGACCTGTCGGCGGCCGAGGCGGGGATGCAGGCGGCTTTGCGAGACTATCCGCAATTCCGCATGATCTCCGGCCAGGAGTACATCGCTCAGAATCTGGCGATCTTCGATGCTGCTTTTGCCGCTATGTACTTTCTGGTGCTTATTCTGGCCATCCCGTCGCTGATCGCGATGGTCAATACGCTGGCTATCGGCGTCATCGAGCGCACACGGGAGATTGGCATGCTGCGTGCCGTTGGGGGTACCCGCCGCCAGGTGCGCACAGTGGTGCTGGCCGAGGCGCTTATTCTGGCCGCGCTGGGGACGGTTTTAGGTATCCTGGCCGGGCTGTACATGGGCTTTACGGCCGTTGGGCTCATGCGGGCTGTGGGTTATCCAATGAACTATGTTTTTCCAACGACCGGGGTGACCATCGCGCTGGTGGCCGGGGTGATGTTTGGCTTGCTGGCGGCAATTATCCCTGCTCGCCAGGCATCGCGGCTGGAGATTGTGCAGGCTTTACGGTACGAATAAGATAAACTGGGTCAACACCAATTAGTGCCCATTCGCCAATTCCGCTAACTTGTTTGCCAATGACATAACTGGGGGCAAACTGTTGTCAAAACCGCGGGTTCCTCTTGTATAATGTGAGCCATTCTCAAGAACCGCTCCCCTGGCCCTTGGGATTGAGGAAGAAAAATGCCTGCGCCAACCCCAACAACCCTGGTTCAGCCACAAATTGGCAACCGCTACGTGCTGCTGTCGCCGCTTGGCGCGGGCGGCATGGGGGCCGTCTGGCGTGTTGTGGATCGCCTGACGCAGGAAGAAGTGGCGCTCAAACGACTGCACAGCTCCATCTGGCAGCCCGCTACGGCCGAACTGCGCCTGAGCCTGGCCCATGAGTTTCAGGCGCTGGCGGCGCTGCGCCATCCTGGCGTCATCACCGTGCGCGACTACGGGTTCGACCAGGAGCAGCTGCCCTACTTCACGATGGAAATTTTGCCCCAGGCCCGGCCCATCACCACGGTGGGTGAACGGCTGGGGGAAAACGGCCGTATCCAACTCCTCCTCCAACTGCTCACCACCCTCATCTACGTGCACCGCTGCGGCATCATCCACCGCGATCTAAAACCGGGCAACGTGCTGGTGGATGGTCAGGGCAACGTCAAGGTGCTGGATTTTGGCCTGGCGCTGACGCCAGGCACCGCGCCGCTGCCCTCTGGCACGCTGGCTTACATGGCCCCCGAACTGCTCCGCGGCGGCACAGCCACCGTTGCCTCGGATTTGTACGCGGTGGGCCTGCTGGCCTATGAGCTGTTGGCGGGCTGGCACCCATTCCACCACGAAACCAATCTGCCGCTGGCTATCTTGCAGCAGGAGCCAGATTTTTCGCTGCTGGCGCTTGCCCCAGGGTTACAGGCTGTGGTGCAGCGGCTGCTGGCCAAAGAACCCACCGCCCGCTACGCCTCGGCGGCCGAAACGCTGGCGGCTCTGTGTACGGCCGTTCACCTCCCCCTGCCGCCCGAATCCATGGCCGCCCGCGAAAGCTTCTTGCAAGCGGCCCCGTTTATCGGTCGGTCTGCCGAGCTGGCCCGCCTGGAAGCTGCCCGGCAGCAGGCGGCGCAGGGCCAGGGCAGCGGCTGGCTGGTGGTGGGGGAAAGTGGCATGGGCAAAAGCCGTCTGCTGCAAGAGCTGCGCATTTTTGCCCTGGTTAACGGCACCCAGGTGCTGCGCGGCCAGGCGCAGGCCAACGGCGGCGTTTATCATCTCTGGGCCGAACTGCTGCGCCCTCTTCTGCTGCAAACCGCTCCAACCGACCTGGAAACGGCCGTGCTGCACGCCATCATTCCCGACATTGCCCGGCTGATGGGGCGGCCAGTCCAGCCAGCGCCACCGCTGGCGGCCGCCGCAGCCCAGGCCCGCCTCCATCTCACCGTCCTCGATCTGCTGGCCAGGGCTGCCGTTGCTCAGCCTTTGCTGCTCATTTTGGAAGATGTGCATTGGGCCGACGAGAACAGCCTGCTGCTGCTGGAGCAGCTTGTGGCGCGGCACCAGGAGATGGCGCTGTGCCTGGTGGCCAGCTGTCGCCTGTACGAACGGCGTGAACTGCTGACCCGGCTGGCCAACCTGTCGCGCCTCGATTTGCGCCCGTTGGCATCAGAGGCGGTGGCTGATTTGAGTGCGGCGATGTTGGGTGAAAACGGCCGTCTACCCACCCTGCTCCATTTCCTCCAGCGAGAAACCGAGGGCAACACCTTTTTTATTGTCGAGGTGGTCCGCGCCCTGGCCGAAGAAGCCGGGCGATTGGACCAGATTGGCGCGGTGCCGCTGCCCACCGCCGTTTTTCCCCAGGGAATTCAGCAGGTTGCGCAGCGGCGGCTGGGGCGCGTGCCGCCGACGCATGTGCGGCTCCTCAAAAAAGCCGCCCTGGCCGGTCGCCAGCTCGATTTTGCGCTGCTGGCTTACCTGGCACCGCAGACCCGGCTGGAAAGCTGGCTCACCGCCTGTGCCCAGGCGGGCGTGTTGGAGCGTGAAACCGGCACCGACCGCTGGCACTTTAGCCACGACAAGTTGCGCGAGGCTGTACTGCACCGGATTGGCCCCCGCTGGCGGCGGCGCTGGCACCAGCAAATTGCCCACGGCCTGGAAACGGTTTACGCCGCTGATCTGGGTCCCCACGCGGCCAACCTGGCGCACCACTTTGCCGCTGGCGGGCTGCCGGAGGCGCAGCGGCGCTACCTTTGGCTGGCCGGGCAGCATGCCGAAAAAGGGTACGCCAACGAAGCGGCTATCAGCCTGTACGAGCAGCTGCTGACTCTTTTGCCCGACGATGCCGCCGAAAGGGGCGCGGTGCTGCTGGCGCTGGGGAATTTGTACAAGGTGAATGGGCAGGTGGATGAGGCGTTGATGGCGTTAACGGCCGTAATCACCCCGCCCACCGCCAGCCAGCACCAACAGGGGCAGGCCCGCCAGATGTTGGGCAACCTGGAGCGCAATCGTGGGCAGTACCAGGCTGCCTTAAACTGGCTCACCCTGGCCCAGGCCGATTTTGCGGCGGTGCAGGATATGGCTGGCTTGTGTCAGGTCCGGCTGGAAATTGCCAATATTTTTTACCAGCAGGGGGAATACCAAATGGCTCTGGCCGAGCTGGACGTTGCCTTAACGCTGGCCCCAGACGACGGCAGCCGGGCGCGGGTGCGGCACAATTTGGGCAGCGTGGCGTATTCACAAGGGGCATATGAAACGGCCGTGGCCTATTTTCAGGCAGCGTTGGCGCTGCGCCAGGCGGCTGAAGATTGGGCCGAGCTGGCCAATTCATACAACAATTTAGGGCTGATTGCCTACCGCCGCGGCGAGTGGGCGGCGGCGCAGGACCATTTTGCGGCCAGCTTGCAGCTGCGGCGTAAGGTGGGCGACCGGTGGGGCATCCCGGCGGCGCTGGCCAATCTGGGCATGATTCCTTACCAGCAGCGCGATTACGCCACGGCCAGCCGTTACTGGCAGGAGGCGCTGCTCCTGCGCCGTCAGCTGGGCGACATGCGCCACGTGGCTAGCATGTTAGACAACCTGGCGCTGGTGGCGCTGGCTCAGCAAGAATATCCCACGGCGCAACAGTTGTTTGAAGAAGTGATTCTGCTCCGGCAGCAGCAAAATGATCAGCAAGGGCTGGCCACCACCTACAGCAACCGGGGGCGGCTGGCGTTTATGCAGCAAAATTACCCCGCTGCCGTCACCGATTACCGGGCCAGCCTGGCCCTGTCGCTGGCCATTGGCGACCAGATTGGGGTTGTTTTTGCCCTGACGGGGGTAGCGGCCGTGTGGGCCGCGACGGAGCGGTTTGAACCGGCCGCCCGGCTGTTGGCGACGGCCGAAAGGCAGCTGGATCAGATGGGCGGTGCCTGGGAAAGTGACGAGAAGGGGATGTTTGAAGCGGCGTTGGCCCAGGTAGAAAGCCACCTGCCTGCCGAACGCCTGGCCACCGCCTGGTTAACAGGGCAGGCACTTGTGGCAGCAACGGCCGTTCAGTTCGTCGATGAGGTGCTGGATGACAGGCTCACTGTTTGACCATTTGGAAGCGGCCCGCCGCGATCACTTTGTGGGAAGGTCTCAGGAGCGTGACCTGCTGCGTGCGGCCATCAACAAAGCCGACCTGCCGCTGGGGTTGATTTACATTTTTGGACCAGGCGGCGTGGGCAAAAGCAGCCTGCTGCGCGAAAGCGCCCACTGGGCCCAGCAGGCCAGCGTGCGGGTGTTGCCGTTAGATGGGCGCAACCTGGAAGTATCGCCGGCCGGTTTTCTCCACGCCCTCCAGCAGCTGTTGGGGCTGAGTCACCCGGAAGCGGTCATTCCTGGGTTAAGGGGGTACGACGGCCGTATCCTCCTTCAGATCGATACTGCTGAGCTGCTTTTTCCCCTGGACAGCTGGCTGCAAGAGACGTTTTTACCGCAGCTGCCCGGCCATGTGCTGGTCATCATGGCGGGGCGCAATCCGCCTTCGCTGCGCTGGCGCACCGACCCCGGCTGGCAGCAGCTGATGCGCCTGGTGCCGCTGAAAAATCTAAGCCAGGAGGAAAGCCGCGCTTTTTTGATGCGGCGGACCATCCCGGCGCGGCAGCACGAGCGCATTTTGGCCTTCACGCACGGCCATCCCCTGGCTTTGTCGCTGATTGCCGACATGTTTGCCCAGCATCCAGACATCGAATTTCATCCGGAGAGTGCGCCAGACATCATCAAATCGCTGCTGGAACAGTTTATGCAAGAGGTGCCCAGCCCGCTGCACCGGGCCGCGTTAGAAGCGTGTTCGCAGGTGCGCCTGCTGAACGAACCGCTGCTTGGCGCGCTGCTGGACGTCAAAGAGCCACACGCCATTTTTGCCTGGCTGCGCGGCCTCTCATTTATGGAGGCGGAGCGGCGCGGTTTGTATCCGCACGATCTGGCGCGTGAGGCGCTGGCGGTCGATTTGCACTGGCGCGATCCGCTGTGGCAGGCAGAGCTGCACAACCGGGCCCGGAACTTTTACATTCAGCGCTTTCATGAAAGCAGCGAGCAGCAGCAGCGCCATATTTTGTCTGATTACATCTTTTTGCACCGGGATAACCCCGTCATCCAGGCCTATTTTGACTGGCAGGCCACCGGCACGGTGTTTACCGACGGCTACCTGGAAAGTGATCGCGCCACACTTTTGGGCATGATTCGGCAGCATGAGGGGGAAACGGCCGTCACCCTCGCCACGCATTGGTTAGAACGCCAACCGGAGGGCTGGGTCATCTTCCGCCAGCCTGGCGGTACGGCGCAGGGCTTGCTGCTGCAAGTGGCCCTGGAAAAATGTACCGCCGAAGACGCGGCACGCGATCCGGCAGTAGCGGCGGCGCTGACCTTTTTGGCCCACCACGCGCCGCTGCGGCCGGGCGACGCGGCCACGCTGTTCCGCTTCTGGATGGCGGCCGAAAGTTACCAGGGGCTTTCGCCCGTGCAAAGCCGCATTTTTTTGAATATGGTGCAGCATTATTTAACCCGCACCAACCTGGCCTTTACCTTCATCCCCTGCGCCGAGCCTGACTTTTGGGTGGCGGTATTTGGCTTTGCCGAGCAAGCCCGGCTGCCCCAGGCGGATTTTGTCGTGAACGGCCGTTCCTTCGGCATGTATGGGCATGATTGGCGCGTGGTGCCGCCGCTGGTCTGGCTGGCGCGTATGGCCGAGCACGAGCTGGGGATCAAGGTGGAGCTGCCGGAGCCAGCTGGTCCGCTGGCCGCTCCGCCCGATGCTGCTTTGGACGAGGTGGCTTTTGCCGCTGCGGTGCAGGAGGCGCTGCGCCATTTCACTGATGATCTGGCGCTGCAAAATAACCCGCTGTGCCGCAGCCGCCTGGTAGACAAAACGGCCGTAGACGTACCGCCCGTGGTCCAGCTGCGCCAGCTGGTGCAGGAAGGGTTGCAGCAAATGACGGCGCATCCCAAACAAAACCGGTGGCAGCGCACCCTGCACCACACTTACATCCAGCCCGCCGATACTCAAGAGCAGGCGGCCGAATTGCTCGATTTGCCCTTCAGCACCTACCGACGTTACCTGCGCCTGGGTGTGCAGTACCTCACCGACTGGTTGTGGCTCCGCCGCTGAGTAACCGTCTGGAAGTTATCGGCTGAGATTGGGCCAATCTTCAAGATTTGTCCAATCTGAAAAAGCCGGACACTCTAAATAGAAAACTCGTGCGAGTTAGGGGGCAAACATCGTTTGCAGCACAATCAGCAGTACCTGGGCCAAAATGACGTTGATGATGATGGCAAAGGGAAACATGAGGGTGTAGCCAATGCCCGGCAGCGGATTTTGCGCCTGGTCTTCGGCGTACTCCAGCACGGCCGGTTGCGGTGAGATCATGCCCAGCAGCAGGCTGAACGGGATGCCCAGCAGCTTGTAACCCACCCAAAGCGCCAGCAGCGTCGTGAGCACAATCAGCCCCAACCCCAACCCAAAAATGAGCCAGCCCGCACCGCTGGTAAACGCCTGCAAAAAGGCGCTGCCAGAGCGTACGCCCACGGCCGCCAGCAGCAAAATCAGGCCAAACTGGCGCAGGGTCAGGTTGGCGCTGTAGGGCATCTTCCACAAGATGGGGCCGGTGCGGCGCAGCGCTCCCAGCACCAGGGCCACCAGCAGCGGCCCGCCTGCCAATCCCAACTGAAAGGTGATGCCGCCCGGCAACGTAATCGGAATAAGTCCGAGCAGCCAGCCGACGGCAATGCCCAGGCCAACGGTCATCAGGTTAACGTGGCTGAGTTGGGCGTAGGAATCGCCAAACAGCTCGACCAGAGGGGGGATTTCTTCGCGAGGGGCCAGCACGCGGATGCGGTCGCCCCACTCCAAAACGGTGTCGCCCCGGGCCAGCAGCTCCACATCGCCGCGCCGCACGTGGGAGACGATGGCCCCATGATCTTCGCGCAGGTTCAGCGCCGACAGCGGCTTACCGGCAATGTCTGGGTTGGAGACAAACAGGCGGCGGCTGGTGTAGACCGCATGATCGTGCTGCAATACTTCGGCGGCGCGCTGGCCCACGGCCGTTTCCAACTCATCCATCGCTTCCGGTGTGCCCGCCACCACAATTTTGTCGCCGGGCTGGAACTGCGTGTCGTTGCTGATGAGGCTGATGCTGCTGCCCCGGTACAAACGGCCGAATAACACATCCCAGTCCTGCTCGCGGCGCAGCTGGCGCAACGGCCGTGCCATCATTTCTGGCTTAGTTATGTCAATCGTCCGGTATTGCAAATCGCGGGCGATGGGGTATTGGTGGCGCAGCCGGTGCGCTTCGG
>ERZ761602.5724-NODE-5724-length-14484-cov-7.947813_pt1 | contig 14484 bp, 9 predicted proteins | sample MGYA00512165_ERZ761602 | MGnify/ENA primary metagenome ERZ761602 (study PRJEB28899, sample SAMN02445085) | bioreactor sludge metagenome | biome: EBPR sludge; isolation source: Thorneside wastewater treatment plant | place: Australia: Brisbane, Thorneside...
GGTTTACGTCGGCAGCAAGGTGAAGACGACCGAAGAACTCGGCATGCACTCGGAGCATATCCATCTTCCGGCGGAAACGACCGGGGACGAGATCCTCGCGATAGTAAATGAACTGAATTCGCGTGACGATATTGACGGCATTCTCGTTCAACTGCCGCTGCCCGGCCACGTCAATGAACGAGAGATACTTGAGGCGATCGACCCGGCGAAAGACGTTGACGGCTTTCACCCGATGAACGTCGGGCGGCTCTCGCAGGGGCAAGATGCCCTTGTGCCGTGTACGCCAGCGGGCGTGATCGAGATCTTGAAGCGTTCCGGGGTCGCGATCGCGGGCAAGAACGCGGTTGTTCTCGGCCGGAGTAACATTGTCGGAAAGCCAATGGCGATGCTGCTGCTTCAGGATAACGCGACCGTCACGATCTGCCATTCGCGGACGAGCGATCTCGCTCTCGTCACATCGCAGGCCGATATCCTCGTTGCCGCGATCGGGCGTGCCGGGTTTGTCCGCGGCGAGCACATTGCGGAAGATGCGACGGTCATCGACGTTGGAATAAATAATGTGTCCGACCCGGCAATGGCGGCCGAGCTTTTTTCCGAAGACGAATTGCCAAAACGCCTGGCCGCGATCGAGAAGCGTGGCTTTACACTGGTCGGCGACGTAAATCCCAAAGAGGCGATGGAGCGAGCCGGGGCCTTTACGCCTGTTCCAGGCGGCGTTGGGCTCTTGACCGTTGCGATGTTAATGAAGAATACGCTCAAGGCTGCAAAGCTGAGGCGTGGCATCGGCTAGTCTCTACACTTGAATTATGACCTTCGAAGAATATCAATCGGCCGCCAGCAAGACGGCCCTTTATCCGCGTCGGCTTGAGAACCTTGAATACCCGACGCTCGGGCTTGCAGGCGAAGCCGGTGAGGTCGCGAACATCGTCAAAAAGATACAACGCGACCACGGCGGGCTACTGACTGAGGAAACCCGAGCAAAGCTCAAGGACGAACTCGGCGATGTGCTTTGGTATATCTCGGCATGTGCAGATGAGCTTGACCTTACGCTCGGCGAGATCGCTGCGTACAACGTCGATAAGCTCGCGAAGCGGCACGGGAAGTGAGCGATGCTCAGGGTTGGGCTAACAGGTTCGATCGCGGTCGGTAAAAGCAATGTTTGCGAGGTTTTTCGCGAACTCGGCTGCCACGTCCTTGATGCCGACCAAACCGCCCGCGAGGTCGTCGATCCCGGCACGAAGGGTTTGAGCCGGATAGTTGAAGCATTCGGGAACGACGTGCTTCAGGCCTCGGGCGAGCTTGACCGGAAAAAGCTCGGGGCGATAGTCTTTGCCGACAAGGACAAGCGCGAACGCCTCAACGCGATCGTTCATCCGCTGGTGATCGAAGCTCAGGATGAGTGGATACGCCTCGTCGAAGCAGGCGACCCGAACGGGATAGCGATCATCGATGCCGCGTTGATGATCGAATCCGGCGGTTACAAACGATTCGATAAACTGATCGTCGTTTGGTGCGAGCCCGATATCCAACTTGAGCGCCTGATGAAACGCGACGGGCTTTCCGAAGAGGACGCCAAAGCGAGGATCAGGGCACAGATGCCGCAGGAAGAAAAGAAGCGTTTTGCCGACCATTTGATAGATACCTCCGCAGGATTTGATGAGACCCGAGAACAGGTCAACATGGTGTATTCCGAGCTTAAGAGGGCTTAGCCTTCTCAGCTTGGTGTGCGTCACCCTGGCGCTCGCCGCATGTTCCGAATTCGGGCCCGGTAACGCAAGCTCTTATTTCGCCGACACACCTCCGCCATCGGCCGGCCATCTTCGCTGGAGCAACGGCCGTTCACCAAAGACCATCGACCCGGCTCTTGCCGCTGCGGCACCGGAGGCAGATATCGCACGTGCGATCTTCGAAGGGTTGACGGACATCGACCCGGCAACGCTCGAAGCTATTCCGGCCGCTGCCGAGAGTTGGGAAGCGAATGGCGATTCGACCGTCTGGACGTTTCGGCTTCGCGACGGGCTGAAATGGTCGAACGGCGCCGCGGTGACTGCCGAAGACTTTGTCCGCTCGTGGAAGCGGGCAGCCGACCTCGTGCCGCGGGCACTGCACCGGGCACTGCTTGAAACCATAGTCGGTGTTGAAAGAGCGCGCGGGGTTGCGGCCGTGCCGAGCCAGGCGGTTAACGGCCCAACCAGTGTGCTGAGTTCGCTTTCACTGCGGCCGAAGTTTAACGCGGCCGGTTTGCTGCGCCTGGAGACCGCAGATACATCCACAGAGACGACAGCCGTGGAGACCAGCCGTGCGACGGGTTTCGGGGCCGTGGCCGCAGATGCACGGACGCTGGTGGTTACATTGAACCGGCCCGATCCCGAATTCCCAAAGCTCGTCGCCCATGTCATCTTTCGGCCTGTTCCGCCGGGTGGCGAAGGGCTGGCCGAAAATTCGATCAACGCAGCAACAATAACCAACGGGCCATTCGTGATCAGCGAAGCATCGGTCGCGATGGTTCGGCTGACGCGGTCGGAGACCTATTGGGGATGCGAAAGTGTTCGGCTTGAACGCGTCGATATGATAGCCGCTGAGACTATCGAGTCGGCGCTCGATGGTTACCGAGCGGGGCGGATCGATGTGATCACCAATGCCGAGTTCTCACCGGTGCTTTTAAAGCTTTTGCTTCCTTACGACGACTTCCGGCGGACGCAGTTCGCTGCGCTGAACTTCTATGAGGTAAATGCCACGAGGCGACCATTCAGCGACCGCCGCGTTCGCGAAGCTCTCGCGATAGCCATTGAACGGGAGCGGCTTGCCGAGGGCGAGCTTGAGGGTTCGACGACTCCGGCGTTCAGCATTTTTCCCTTCGGGTCTGCGGCGGCCTCGAACCTCTTGCAGGACAGGACGCGTGCCCGCGAGCTATTGCGGAATGCGGGGTTTGAGAACGGGCAGGGCTTTCCCACCGTCAGGTTGATCGTCAACCGCAACGACACGCAGCAGCGCATCGCCCGCAGCGTCGCGGCGATGTGGAAGGAGACACTTAATATCGAGACGGAGATCGTAGTGCTCGAATCTGCCGAGGTCGAGCAGGCCCGGGCGGCAGGGGAGTTTGACCTGATCCGCCGCGGGATGGTCCTGCAAACACCTGACTCTCACTACAATCTCGGGGCGATCTTTGGTCCCGGATTCCGCTCTCCGCTCGCACCGGCGCCTTCGCCGTCTCCGACACCGAATGTGGCAAATAGCGGCAACAATACTGCGACGCAGGCAACGCCGACACCCGCTCCTGCCGTCATATCATCCGAAGAGGACGCGCTTTACGAACTGACGGCGATTCCGCTCTATTTTCCGACATCGTATTCTTTGGTTCGCCCGTACGTCAGCGGCTTTACGCCAAACAGTTTCGACTTTCAGCTTCTGCAGCGGGTTTCGATCGAGCAGGGCTACCCGCTCGCCGGTGCGATCGGACCCGACAGAACCGGCAAATAAGGATTGCCCGTAAGTGCCCTGTCGTGATAACTTAAGGGCAGTTTTCATGCTCTCCTCTTAGCAATAGCTTCCAAGCCTTGAACTCTTGAAAGGCGACCTAAACGGTGAATTGATATGTTTTTGATCCGATCAGGTAAGTTGCACCCGGTGTATGCGTTGGTGGTTCTTTCGTCGCTGCTTGCGGGCTGCGGCGGGGTTGCCTCCGAAGGATTTTACGGAAAAACGGCGGCTCCTGGCGATAATGTCCTCCGGTACATAACCGGTTCGGAGCCCGAATCGCTCGACCCGGCCGTTCCGACCGGACAGCCGGAGGCTCGGCTGTTGATGTCGCTCTACGACGGCCTGACCGAGTACGACCCGCGGACGATGCAGCCGATACCGGGAATAGCCGAGAGTTGGGAAGTAGGGCAAGAGAATACGGAATATGTCTTTAAACTCCGCAAGAATGCGAAGTTTTCGAACGGCGACCCGATCAAAGCCCAGGACTTTGTCTATTCATTCCGGCGGGCGCTTGACCCCGAGCTCGCGGCAAAGAATGCCTACCTTGCCCACTACATCAAATACGCCGAAGAGTACAACTCGATGCGGTCCTTCGTTAGGGACAAGAGCGGTCGATTCCTGCTCGAATCTGACCTAAACGGCGACAAGCAAGAGGCGGCCCCCGGAACGCAGCCCCAGGCCGACGCGAACCTGAGCGAGTTTCGGAAGTTCATCGATGGCCCGATGCGGTTAACCGTTCCAAGCGATGAAAAATCAAGGAACGCTGCACTCGAAAAGAATCCGAAGCTCAAGTCGCTTGTCGAAGGTGCCGAGCTTGTGCCTGTCAAGGCAGAAGACCTCGGCGTCGAGGCCGTAGATGATTACACTTTCCGGATCAAGCTCAAGCAGCCCGCCCCTTTTCTTTTGGGCCTGCTTCCGCACCAGTTCTTCCGCGTTGTTCATCGCGGGACGATAGAAAAACACGGCAAGGACTGGACCAAACCGGAGAACATCGTCACCAGCGGCCCGTTCAAGCTCAAGGAGCACCATCCGTATGACCGGGTCGTCGTGGAGAAGGATCCGAACTATTGGGACGCAGAAATGGTCCGCCTTGACGGCATTGCCTTTTACCCGCTTGAAGAACAGACAACGATGCTGAACCTTTACAAGACGGGCGAGGTCGATGCGATCTATAACCATACGGTACCGGCCGCCTGGGTAGATTCGGTAAGCAAGTTCAAGGATGAGTATATGAACCATCCGGAAGTTGCGATAGAGTACTACACGGTCAATGTTACAAAGCCGCCGATGAACGATGTTCGGGTGCGTAAGGCTTTTGCACTCGCCGTTGACCGCGATGCGATGGCAGCATTCCGAAAGACGACGCAGCCGCTTATCGACTTTACTCCCGAGGGACTTTTCCCGGAATACGAGCAGATAAGAAGCGAGGTTTATGCCCGGGAGCTCAAGAAGATCGGCAGCAGTCTCGATGAATGGAAAGCACGAAAGTTCGATCCGGAGAAAGCCCGAAAGCTCCTTGCCGAGGCCGGATTTCCGGTCACGCAGAACGGCAGCGGTTGGTCATGTCCTAATTTTCCGGTCGATCAGGTCGAGATACTCTACAACACCAACGACAACAACAAATCGATCGCCGAGTTCATTCAGGCCCAGTTCAAGCAGAACCTCGGCATCACGCTACAGTTGAAGAACCAGGAATGGAAGACGTTTCTTAACACGCGGAAACAGCTTGAATATAGCGGGCTTGGCCGTGCTGGTTGGATCGGCGATTATATGGACCCGATGTCGTTCCTAAAACTTTTCTACGGGCCGAACAATGACAGTTCGACCGGGTGGACCAAGCCAGCCTACGACAAGCTGATCGATGACGCGAACCGTGAGCCGGACCCGAAGAAACGGTTCGAGAAAATGGCCGAGGCAGAGTTCATGGTGATGCAGGAACAGCCCGTGCTGCCCTGGCAAACGCAGAAGACGAATTTTTTGCGTAAACCTTACGTCAAAGGGCTTTACCCAAACCCGGGAACGCTTCACGCATGGAAGTTCGTTTACATCGAGCAGGACCCGGCAAAATGGGACCGCGATGTCGAGACGATCTTCAATGTTAAGGACGAATGGGTGACCGGCCACATTAACAGGCTTATCGCGACACAGGCATCATTGGTCGAGCGGGAAGAGGGCTATAAAACAGCAGGGAAATTTGGGTACTAAAATATGATCGGATTCATTCTCCGAAGGCTTCTAATCATCATCCCGATGGCGTTGCTCGTCGTCTCCTTGACGTGGGGATTGATACGGCTTGCGCCGGGCAATTTCTATTCGGACGAGCGGTCGCTTCCACCGGCGATCGAGGAGAACATCAAGCGAAAATACGGCCTCGATAAGCCCGTTTATCAGCAGTATTTGATAATGCTGGGCAACGTCGTTCGCGGCGACTTTGGCGATTCGCTCAAGTATCAGGGGCAATCGGTCAACGAGATAATATTTCGCCATTTGCCTTACTCAGCAACTGTCGGCGTGCTCGCTTATTTACTCGCTCTTTTCTTCGGCCTTACGGCAGGCATAATCGCGGCCTTGAGGCAAAACTCGGCGTTCGACTACGGCTCGATGGCGACGGCGATGCTCGGGCTATCGGTGCCGAATTTCGTTTTGGGGCCGATCCTCGTAATCGTTTTCTCGCTTTGGCTTTTCTGGCTGCCTCCGGCTCGCTGGGGCGGCATTTCAAACCTGATCCTTCCGGTCATTACGCTTTCGGCTATCTATGCGGCTTACATCGCCCGGCTGACGCGTGCAGGAATGCTTGAGGTGATGCGGTCGGATTATATCCGCACTGCGAGAGCAAAGGGGCTTGACGAAAAGACCGTTCTGCTAAAGCACGGGCTTCGCGGCGGCATCGTCCCGGTGGTCTCCTTCACCGGCCCGGCACTTGCCAATTTGCTTGCCGGAACGGTCGTGGTGGAGAAGGTGTTCGCGATCCCCGGACTTGGAAATATTTTTATCCAGTCGGTGCTCAACCGCGACGAACCGCTGACGCTCGGCATCGTCGCATTTTTGTCGATCCTGATAATGATCTTTAACCTTGTGGTCGATATCTCTTACGGATTTTTGGATCCAAGGATCAGGTACGAATAGGCTCTTCTATGATCAAAGAACTTAGCTGTCCAAAATGTTCGGCACCATTGAGCGTCGGTTCTGCTTCGCAAAGGCTTGTGGTTTGTACTTTCTGCGGGGCGACCTCGATGGTTGATCTCTCAGGCGCGGAGCCAAAGCTCCGGCTGGACGAATCCGGTGTGCTTGACCGCTCATCGGGCGAACTGGTCGCCGGTGCTTCGCTTTGGAAAGATGCGTGGAAGCGTCTGCTAAAGAACAAGCTTGCCGTTTTCGGGATGATCGTCCTCGGCGTTATGGTCGTTGCGGTCATCATCGGCCCGCCGATCATCCGACTGACGACCGGCTTTACGCCGGACTACATCCCTTCGGACATCGACGGCGGTGCAAGGGTGCAGAGCTTTCCGCCATCGGTTCAGCACCCGATGGGCACTGACGATAAGGGCCGCGACCTGCTTGCCCGCGTGCTGCAGGGCGGCCGGATCTCGCTGATGGTCGGCATTATCTCGACCATCGTCTCGCTTCTTGTCGGAGTTTCGTGGGGAGCCATTGCCGGTTATATTGGCGGACGGGTCGATAACTTGATGATGCGGATCGTCGATATCATTTACGCGATCCCGTATATCCTGATCGTAATCGTTCTTCTTTCGGTATTCGGCGGGCCGAATACGCCGGACTTCATCGATGCGCTTTCGTCGTTCTTTGGCGGGGCAGGGAATCAGGGCCTGAGCCAGATCTTTCTGCTCTTTCTCGCTCTTGGGCTTGTCTCGTGGCTGACGATGGCGCGGGTCGTACGCGGGCAGATACTCTCGCTTAAGAATCAGGAATTCGTGCTCGCCGCAAAGGCGACCGGCGTTTCGACCCCGGCGATCATCTTCCGCCACTTGGTCCCGAACGCACTCGGGCCGGTGATCGTCTATGCGACGCTGACGGTGCCGAGCGTTATGTTGACCGAAGCGTTCCTTTCGTTTCTCGGGCTCGGCGTGCAGGCACCTTACGCGAGTTGGGGAAGCCTCGCGGCCGACGGCATCAAGAACATCCAGATCTTCCCCTGGCAGCTTATTTTCCCGGGTGTAACGATGGCCCTGACGCTCTTTTCGCTTAACTTCCTCGGCGACGGGCTCCGCGATGCACTCGACCCGCAGACGCGGAAGTTTTAAGAGCAGACTGACAGTTTAGATTTGGATTTATGCAAACGGTCATACTTTATTCTCTAAATTTGGTGATCTTGATCGCTATTGGGCTTGTGTTGTTTGCAAATGGACAAACAGATGACGAGAAGCAGTTTGATCAAGTTAATGCTAAAGTCGCTTCTTTTTTTGAGGCTGGTAATTTTGAAAAGGCAAGTAAGGCTGCAGAAGAGGCATTGGCCATTGCTGGACGGCTTTACGGCGAACAGAGTAAACAGGCTGCGGCGGCAAACGTTAACTTGGCTATAATCCTTCGAGAAAGGAAAAAATACAAAGAATCAGTATCGCATTTGGAAAAGGCGATTGAGATTAATGAAAAGATTTCTGACATCGGCGTTCAGGAACGGGTCTCTGTAATTGAGGTCCTCGCAGATGTCCAGATTATCTGGGGAAAACTACGTGATGCGGAAGTGAATCTCAAGAATGCTCTTGAAATCCGAAAAAAGGGGTTTGGGGAAAATAGCAAAGAGGGCTTGAAAGGCCTTCTTAACTTAGCAAGTTTTTTTTCGAGAACTGGCAAGTTTCGGCAAGCAGATGAATTGTACTTAGAAAGTTTGCGTATCGCTAGCGTAAACCTTGGAAACGGTAATCAAGAGATCGACTTAGTTGATGAAACAAGAGGATGCACTACGAGTGTTGCATCGATTCGACGTGAAGACAATCTTGCATATCACAAGGCCAGAGATTCAATCCTAATGAATCATAGTGATGCGCCCGTCTTCCTGGACGGAAAAGCTAAGAACTTACCTCGTCCTGAATATCCTGAAGAAGCAAAGTTGCAGCGGATTGGAGGAATTGTATTTGTAAGGGTAAAGGTTGATGAGGCTGGCAAAGTCTCCGAGGCAAATGCTGTTTGTGGGCCTTCTGTTTTAAGAGAAGCTGCGGAAAGATCGGCGATAAATGCAAGTTTTAGTCCGATACTCAAGAATGGCGTGGCAGTAAAAGTAAATGGGATGATTACCTTTTCCTTTGTTGCACCGTAAAAATGAATTCGGAAGAAAGAACTAATCTAAGAAATTCCCGCGTAAGCAATGCCTAGATTTTGCTGGCTATTTCAGCTGCCGTAAAGGTGGCGAGACAATATGGGACAAAACGGCACAATTCTCTCCGTCAATGACCTTCGCACTTATTTTCAGACCGAAGATGGTGTGGTGAAGGCGGTTGACGGCATTACATTTGAGCTCAAGAAGGGCGAGACGCTCGGGATAGTCGGCGAATCGGGTTCGGGCAAGTCCGTCACGAATCTTTCGGTGATGCGGCTTATCCCGGAACCGCCGGGCAAGATCGTCGCGGGAGACATCATTTTCGACGGCATCGACGTTCGGTCGCTCTCGATCGACGATGTCCGGAAGATCCGCGGCAAGCGGATGGCGATGATCTTTCAAGACCCGATGACCTCGCTCAATCCGTTCCTGCGTATTTCGACGCAGCTTATGGAGGTGACGCAGCTTCACCTTGGCCATACGAAAGAGCAGGCATATAAGCACGCGATCAAGATGCTGGAAACGGTCGGCATACCGGATGCGGCCAATCGCGTCGATGGCTATCCGCACGAGTTCTCGGGCGGCATGCGCCAGCGGGTGATGATCGCGATGGCACTTGCCTGCGACCCCGAGCTGCTTATCGCCGATGAGCCGACGACGGCACTCGACGTGACCATTCAGGCGCAGATCCTTGAGCTGATCAAGGACCTGAAGGCACGGATGGGCACCAGCGTTATCCTGATCACACACGACCTCGGCGTCGTTGCCGGGATGACGGACAAGATCATCGTGATGTATGCCGGAAAGGTCTTTGAGCAGGCGCCGACCCGCGAGCTTTTTGCGACGCCGGCAAACCCATACACCAAGGGGCTTCTGCGGAGCGTGCCCGACCCTGCACATGAACAGGGCAAGGAGCTTTACCAGATCCCGGGCCTGCCGCCGGACGTCGCTCACCTGCCGCCGGGTTGTCCTTTTGCCGAGCGGTGCGACCGTGCGGCAGATATATGCCGGCGAGAGTATCCGCCTTTTGTGAAGATAAACGAGGACCACCACTCGCTTTGCCATTTTGCCGATCAGGTTTATGCCGAATCGCAGGCGGAAAGGGAATTGGCCTGATAGCTCGCGTTCAGCCGATCTGATCAAGTCGTAAATATTGTGACAGTGGAAAATAACAATCTTATTCAGCTCGATGACCTCAAGGTCCACTACCGGCTCGGCGGCGGGCTCTTTAGCGAAGCGAAGGTCGTCAAGGCGGTCGATGGCGTCTCGCTCGATATCGAAAGGGGCGAAACGCTCGGGCTCGTCGGCGAATCGGGCTGCGGCAAATCGACGCTCGGCAAGGCGATCCTTCGGTTGACCGAGCCGACCGGCGGAAAGGTCTTTTACAACGGCCGCGACCTCGCCCACCTGCCGCAGAGCGAGATGCGCGAGCAGCGAAAGCACTTGCAGATGATCTTTCAGGACCCGTACGCCTCGCTCAATCCGCGAATGAACGTCGGGCAGATCATCGGCGAACCGATCAAGACCTTTGGTCTGGCAAATGGTGCCAAGGTGGACACGCTGGTCGGAGACCTGATGGAGACGGTCGGCCTCAGCCGGCGGTTCATCAAGCGGTATCCGCACGAGTTTTCCGGCGGGCAGCGGCAGCGGATCGGCATTGCCCGGGCGCTCGCAGTAGCGCCGGAGTTCATCGTTGCCGATGAGCCGATCTCGGCACTCGACGTTTCGATCCAGGCGCAGATAATGAACCTGATGGAGAAGCTCCAGGCCGATAAGGGGCTGACCTATCTTTTCATCTCGCACGACCTGAGGGCCGTCCGCCACCTTTCGGACCGCGTTGCCGTGATGTATCTCGGCAAGATCGTCGAGCTCGCACCGGGCAAGGATATCTACGCCGGCCCGCTTATGCCCTATACGCAGGCGCTCATCTCGGCCGTGCCCGTTCCCGACCCGGAGATCGAGGCAAAACGCGAGCGGATAATCCTTGAGGGCGATGTGCCCTCGCCGATCAATCCGCCGGCGGGCTGCCATTTCCACACCCGCTGCCCGTATGCCATCGCCGAATGCAAACAGATCGTCCCGCAGCTTGTCGAGATCAAGCCCGCCCACCGGGCCGCATGTATTCGCATCAACGCCGAGCACCCGGATATCAAGGCAAACGCCGCCGCCGGCCTCGGAGCCTTCGGCGTGTAGCGACCGCCGAATGCGAGATCCGCGTGTGTTGAGTTCCGGCTTCGGCCGGAACTTTCGCATTTTGCGGTGTTCTGTTTTTCTGCGGGCATCGCGCGTTCGCGGAAACGCTGCGGAGTTCTGAGTCCCGGCTTTAGCCGGCCTTCTTGTATTCCAAATTCCAGATTCCAGATCTGTTGACTTGGGGTCTGGAATTTGGAATCTGGAATTGGAAAGTCCCGGTGTTTCATTTTTTGCGGGGAGTGAGTGTTTCTGAAACAGGTGAAACAACTGAAACAAGTGAAACGGCTGAAACAAATGAAACAACTGAAACACGTGAAACACTTGGCAGAGATGTCCGGTTGATGCGGAAAAGCCCGCAGGAACCGCCGCCGGCCGCCCCGATCCCTTAAATAGTTGAACTCTGTCAAACACCTGTCGCCCCAAGCCACCGATTCCAAATTGTTGACACTTTTCATGCACCGACACGACTATATCATTTCTACAACAAACAGGTCAATAGAAAAATATCAGATTCCGCACATCGTGACGGCAGGCCATTGTGGAACGGCGGTTCTTGGCCCACTACTATAGAAGGACTTACAATGTATTGGCAAAAGTCGTGATTTGGATTCCTAGTACTGACTAGCCCTCTTGTATATACTTTGCGGAGTTTAGGCAAACCATTATTTTATGAAGCCTTCCAGAACCTTAGTTGACATCTATTGTTCATTCACAGCTACTCGTCCGTTTTCGATCGTACTAATAGTTTTTCTCCTACTGATTTTCACACTCTTTCAGAGCGATGGAGGCAATGTGAAAGCGGATACGAGTATCGGTAATGTCGCGACGGGCGGCGAGCCAGTCGCGCTCGTGGCGAACCCGGTGACGAATAAGATCTATGTCGCCAATCGGTCTGCAAATAATGTTTCGGTTATCGACGGAACGAACAACTCTACGACTACCGTGGCGAGCGGCACAGGTCCCAGTGCCGTGGCGGTAAATCCAGTGACGAATAAGATCTATGTTGCCAATTATAACGGCGGAACTGTAACCGTGATTGATGGAGTAACTAATTTGACAGATACGGTAGCGGTCGGATCAAATCCCACAGCCATTGCCATTAACTCAATAACCAATAAAATCTACGTCACTAATAGTAGTTTGGGAAGTAACAGCGTTTCGGTGATCGACGGGTCAACGAATCAGATGACGACTGTTGCCGTAGGAATGGGACCTTCTACTGTCGCAGTCAATCCGGTAACTAATAAAATTTATGTCGTTAATAATTTCGACGGCAGTTTAACGGTCATCGACGGTGCAAACAATTCAACTATGACTATTAATGGATTGGCGAATCCGAGGGGCATTGCGGTTAATCCAGTAACCAATAAGGTTTATGTTGCAGACCAGGGATCCGACAGCGTTAGAGTAATTGACGGAACGAATAATTCAATCACAACCGTTGCTGCCGGTTCACAGCCAGTAGCCGTTGTGGTCAACCCAATAACGGATAAAGTCTATGTTGCTAATTCACAAAGCAGTAACATTACAGTCATCAACGGATCTAACAATGCCACGGCAACCATAGCAACAGGCACATTTCCGGTCTCAGTAGCGGTCAACGCGGTGACGAATAAGATTTATGTCGCTAAATGCGGTTCGGCATGTGGCGGGACAAGCAGTAATCTTGTAAGTGTAATCGACGGCACAAACAACTCGGTTACGAGTGTGAGCGCTGCGACAGGTCCATCCAATATTGCGATCAATCCAGTAACGAACAAAATTTATGTTTCCAATAGAGATAGTGCCAACGTTACCGTAATCGATGGGTCATATAATTCCACGGCGTCTGTCTCCGTTGGAACTAATCCGATTGCCGCAGCTGTGAATCCGGTTACAAATAGAATTTATGTCGCTAATTCGGGTAGCAACAATGTAAGAGTCATTGACGGGGCGAATAACTCAACTGAGATCATTCCAGTAGGAATATATCCGCGAGCTGTGGCAGTTAACCCTATAACGAACAAAATTTATGTTGCTAATTGCGGTGCGTCGTGCGCAGGTACGGGAGCCAGCACCGTAACTGTGATCGACGGGACCGACAACTCAACGACGACGATTGCGACAAATACCGGGCCGTTTGCAATTGCTCTTAATCCTGTCACTAACAAAGTGTATATCGCTAATTATTTTAGTAATAGCGTGACCGTAATCGACGGCTCTAATAACACAACCTCAAATGTGAATGTCGGAGTTGAACCCAGTGCGATCGCGGTCAATCCGGTAACGAATCAGATTTATGTTGCCAATTTTGGCTCTGGCAGTGTGACGGTGATAGACGGAACGAGTAATACGACCAGTACTGTTGCAACTGGGACGAGTCCGCGTTCCCTTGCGATTAATCCAACTACAAATAGAATCTACGTCGCTAACAATGGAAGTGGTTCCGTGACGATAATCGACGGAACGAGCAACTCAACCGTAACATTACCTACTGGCTCCAATACCTATGCATTGGCGGTGAATCATTTAACTAATAAGATTTATGTCGTTAATGGCGATCCAAGCGGCAGTGTAAAAGTCATAGACGGTACAGATAGTTCTATTGTGAGTGTTCCGGTCGGTTCATTTCCGGTGAACATAGCTGTAAATCAGGCGACAAATAAAGTCTATGTCACCAACTGCGGCTCCGCATGTGGCGGAACAGGCGGCGGTACCGTGACAGCGATTGACGCAACGAATAATTCGATATCGACGATCGCGGTCGGTAACCTTCCTTCTTATATCGTTGTAAATCCCGTGACCAATAAAATCTATGTGTCTAATTTTAGCAGCAACAGCGTTACGGCTATCACGCCAGCCCCGGCGAGTGTAACTCCGTTAAATACATCAGTGACACCGTTGTCTGGAAATACTTCCACAAGCCAAACACCAACTTTTACGTTAACGGCAACGTCGACGTACGCTCCAGGTGCTCTGCCACCGCAAAGTATTTATTATCAAGTTGATACGACCAACGGAACATGGACAAAAGCTATACGCACGGGCAGTACTGCTACGACATTGACGGCGAACGCAATGCCAATGGCATTGCAAAACGGTATACACATCATCTATTTCTTTGCTACGGATGGTTCTGATGCATCTTCTATAAACACGTTTGTCGATAATGGGCTTACGAATGAAGGCGATATATTGCCCGACGAATTGCGACCGGATTCGTCACCCGTTATCGGCGGTATTAATGCTTACCTGTTTTCGGTAAATGCAGAAATCCTTCACGCGCCGTTTGACTTCGACGGGGATGGGAAGACGGATGTTTCGGTGTTTCGGCCGGTGGGTGGAAGTGGATCGGAGTGGTGGTATCTGCGATCGAGCGATGGTGGGAATCGGGCGTTTGCTTTTGGTGAGGCGGCGGATACGATCGTGCCGGCGGATTTTACGGGCGATGGGAAGACGGATCTGGCATTCTGGCGGCCGGCGTCGGGCGAGTGGTTTGTGTTGAGGTCGGAGGATTCGACGTTCTTTGCGTTCCCGTTCGGGGCGGCGGGCGATGT
>ERZ761602.5725-NODE-5725-length-14484-cov-3.582785_pt1 | contig 14484 bp, 12 predicted proteins | sample MGYA00512165_ERZ761602 | MGnify/ENA primary metagenome ERZ761602 (study PRJEB28899, sample SAMN02445085) | bioreactor sludge metagenome | biome: EBPR sludge; isolation source: Thorneside wastewater treatment plant | place: Australia: Brisbane, Thorneside...
AAACGAAAGCCGGGAAATACGGCACCGCGCCGGGCAAGCCGTTCGACAACGGTCTCTGGGAGATCGTGATCGAGCCGTTCGACGCGCCCGACCCGGGCCTCGACGTTCCGCTCGAGCGCCTCGTCCAGATCGATCGCAAACCGCGCCATCAGCAGCACGCTTCTCTTACCGAACCCAGATAGTCGGAGAAACTCCATGCTCGACGCTTGCTCTTCTTGCCCCGGTCTCGTCCCTCAGGTGCTCGACGCCTGCCCCCACTGCGGCGCCGCGATCGCGCGCACCAAGACGGAGAAGACGTTCGCGGGGATGAAGACGTTGGCGGCGATGGCGACCGGCGGCGCCGCGATGATGTCGCTCATGGCCTGCTACGGCTACATCGACGAGGGCGACTGGACCGATGGCGGCGCCGGCGGCGTGCCTTGCAGCGTCGACAGCGACTGCCCCTCGGGGCAAGAGTGCGACGACTGGTCGGGCTGGTGCGTCGCGCCGTCGAGCGGCTCGGGAACCGGCTACGAGAACGTCTGCGACGACGGCTACGACGACGACAGCGACGGCAACACCGACTGCGAGGACTCGGACTGCGCGTACGCCGAGCCCTGCAATCAGCCCGAGATTTGCCAGAACGGCGCCGACGACGACATGGACGGCTACCTCGACTGCGAGGACCCGGACTGCCCCGCTTGTCCAGAGACCGAGACGTGGTGCGGCAACCTCGTCGACGACGACCTCGATGGCCTCTTGGACTGCGACGACCCGGATTGCGTGAACGAGTGCGAGCTCGCCCTCTGCGGCGACGGCACCCAGTCACCGACCGAAGAGTGCGACGACGGAGACTTGGTCGGCGGCGACGGCTGCTCCGCCAGCTGCGAGCTGGAGCTCGACGTATTTTGCGACACCCTCCCGCCCCTCGTCCTCGGCGTCGACCCCAGCGACAACATCGACGGCACCAATGCCTTCTCGTCGAGCTGCATCCCGGCCGGCGGGCGTGAGAGGGCCTTCTCGTTCACCGCGGTCGCCGACGGAACCCTGTCGGTATCGGTGGCCTCGGGCTTCGACGTGGGCGTCTACGTGCTGCTCGGTTGCAGCGAGTCCGCCACCGAGGCGGCCTGCTCGGCCGACGGGGCATCGATCGACGTACCGCTCCTCGCCGGGACCGAGGTGACGGTCGTGGTCGACGGGGCCACCGCCGCCGACGTGGGCGCGTTCTCGATAAGCGCAGGTTTCGCAACCAACTAGATCACGAACCAGCCTCGGAGATACGGTCGGTCCTCCGGCGAGAGGCCCGACCTTGCGAGAACAGCTCGAATCTCTGCTCCTGGCGTTCGCCGTGGCCTCCGCGGTGGCGGTCACGGCCAAGCGCTGGGGCATGCCCTACAACGTTGCCCTCGTGCTCGTCGGCCTGGCCGGGGTCCTCACCAACGTCCTGCCCAGCGCGCCGCTCGATCCGGGCCTGGTGCTGCTCGTGTTCCTCCCGATGCTCGTGTTCGAAGCGTCGATCGAGGCGCAGGTCGATCACCTCCGTCACGCGGCGCGGCCCATCCTCGCGCTCGCGCTGCCGGGGGTCGCGCTCTCGCTCCTCGCGACCGGCGTCATCGCGACGTGGGTGCTCGAGCTACCCTTCTCGGTCGCGCTCCTCCTCGGGGCGCTGCTCGCGATCACCGACACCGTCAGCGTCCTGCTCGCCTTCAAGAGCGTCCGCGTCCCGCATCGCCTCGCCGCCATCATGGAGGGCGAGAGCCTGTTCAACGATGGGACGGCGCTCGTGCTCGTCATCCTCTGCGCGGGCGTCGTGAGCAAGGGCGTCTTCGATCCCACCGCCACCGCGCGCAGCCTGGCGATCGCGATCATCGGGGGCGGCGTCCTCGGGGTCGCGTTCGGCGCGATCGGCGCGATGGTGCTCCGGCGGGTGCCCGATCACCTGACCGTGATCTTGTCGTCGGTCGTCCTCGTGTTCGGGACGTCGCTCATCGCCGAGCGGTTCCACGCCTCGGCCGTCATCGCGGTCGTGGTCGCGGGGCTCTACGTCGGCAACGCCGCGCGCAAGGCGCTCGAGGCGTCGCACGTCCTCGCGCTCGAGGGGTTCTGGGAGACGAGCGGCTTCTTGATCAACGTCATGTTGTTCCTGCTCGTCGGTATGCAGATCAACGCGCAGCTGCTCGTCGACGAGGCGGGCGCGATCGGCCTGGCGCTGGTGGCACTGCACGGCGGGCGCGCGATCGCCGTCTACGGCTCCTTCGCCGCGCTCAGGGTGTTCCTGCGCGAGACGGTGCCGATTCGCTGGCAGCACGTCATGGTCGTCGGCAACATCAAGGGCGCCCTCTCGATGGCGGCGGTGCTCGCGCTGCCGGTCGACTTGCCGTACCGCTCGCGCCTCGTCACCATCGTGTTCGGCGTGACGTTCGTCACGCTGGTGACGCAGGCGCTCCCCTTCAAGTGGGCCCTGAAGTGGCTGCAGGTCACGGTCGGGGCGGGCGACGTCGCCGTCGATCGCGCCAAGGCGCGCCTCGTCTCGGCCCGACGCGGCCTCTCGGAGCTCGACGAGCTGCTCGCGACCGGCCTCGTCTCGCGCAAGGATCACGCCGTCCGGCGTGCCGCGTTTCAGCGGCTCGTGATCGACGCGGAGGCCGTGCTCCGCCGCGCCGGCGACGACGCGACCCACGACCACGTCGACGTCGCGCTCTTGCACGGCAGAAAGGCCGCTCTGAAGGAGGCCGCGCGCCGCGGTCTCATCGACGGCGAGGCGGCCGAAGAACAGATCAGCGAGCTCGATCGCGAGCTCGTCCAGCTCTCGAAGGAAGGTGAGGGATGAAGATCATCATCGCAGGCGGGGGCCGGGCCGGGATCAGCGTCGCGGCGCACCTCGGCTCCGCGGGCCACGCCATCACGATGATCGACAAGAGCCCCGACGTGGCGCGCCTCGGGTTCGAGGTCTTCGGGCTCGTTTCGCTCGCCGGTGACGCGACCGACGCGCGCTTGCTCCGCGAGGCGGGGATGGCCGAGGCCGACGTGGTCGTGGCCATGCTGCCGCGCGACGCCGACAACCTGGCCGTCGCAGCCCTCGCCAAAGCCGCGGGCGTGGCCAAGATCATGGTCCGGGTGAAAGACGACGAGTACCGCTCGATCTACTCGGCCGCCGGGGTGCACCGCATCCTCTCCGAGACCGACGTCGTGATCGGCGCGCTCGCGACCGCGATCGAGCACGTGAGCGTCAAGGCGTCGATGCTCGTGGGCGGCGGCGAGGCGGTCGCGTTCGAGCTCGAGCTGCCGGACGACGCGGCGGTCGCGGGCAAGACGGTGAGCGACGTCGCGGCGCTGCCCGGTTTTCCGGCGTCGTGCGTCCTCGCGGGGCTGTTCGCTCCCGGTGCCGGGATCGCGGCGCCGCGCGGCAACTCGACGATCGAGCCGGGCTCGACGCTCGTGCTCGTGTCACGCCGCGACGAGCTCGGCAAGGTCATCGAATTTTTCATGGCCCGCGGCGCGCCCTGACGCGCGGCTGCGCGGTCGGTTCTCTGCTGCTACCATCCGGCCGAGCGTGCACCTCTCCGACTTACCGCCCCGGCCGGGCAAGCGACCCCGCATCGAGACCAGGCGCTTCGCGGGCCCGCGAGCCCACCTCGAACAGCTCGGTCATTTGCGGATCGCGCACCTGACGGACCTGCATTTCGGCCGCGTGACACCGATGGCGGTCCAAGAAGAGGCGGTCGCGCTCACCAACGCGGCGCAGCCCGACCTCGTGGTCATCACCGGCGACCTCGTGTGTCACTCGCAGCTCTACCTCGACGAGCTCGCCGCGACCCTCGCGCGGCTCGAGGCCCCGACGGTCGCCGTGCTCGGCAACCACGACTATTGGTCTGGTGCCAAAGAGGTCGCGTGGGCGCTGAACAAGGCGAACGTGCTCTTGCTCCAGAACCAGAACACGCTCCTCGAGCTGCGCGGCGAGCGGCTCCAGGTCGTCGGGCTCGACGATCCGTACACCGGCCACGCGGACCGCGAGCGCGCCACCAAGGGCCTGCGCGTCGACGTAGCCAGCCTCGGGCTCTCGCACGTCGCCGAAGAGGCCGACGGGCTTTGGGCGGCGGGCGTGCCGCTCGTCCTCTCGGGGCACACCCACGCGGGGCAGGTGACATTCGCTCGTCTGCACGAGCTCACTCTCGGCAAGCTCGCCGGGCACCGCTACGTCCACGGGCTGTACGGTGCGCGCCGCCCCGAGCCGAGCGGCCCGTCGGGCGCGGTCTACGTCAGCGCCGGCATCGGCGCGTCGGTGATGCCGCTCCGCATCGGCGAGCGAGGCCGGCGTGAGGTCGCGATCTTCGAGCTCGGCCGCGATCTGCCGGCGTTCGACGAGCACCATGACGAGCAGCCGGCGCTGACGGGGCGCAAGCCGACCTCGAGCCAGGTCGACAAGCGTCGCGCCGCCGTGATCTTGAAGATGTACAAGCGCGAGGTCCGAGAGGCCCGGGCCGCGCTCAAGCTGCCCAAAGAGACGGGCGGGACGTGGTGAAACCGCGCAGATTGGTGTACCACCGGCGTTGAGCGCCATGTCGAAGAAGCCGCCTGTGCTACCGGGCTCGAACTTGCCCGAGGAGACGCCCGTCGATCGGGCGCTCCAGCTCGCGTTGGCGGGGGAGCGCGACGCGGCGCTTCGGTGGTCGGCCGCCGTCATCCGCGACGATCCCGCGATGCCGACCGCGCTCTGCGTGACGGGCCGGCTCCTCGGAGAGGGCGGCCGTGAAGAGGCCGCGCGCGAGGCTTGCGCCGTCGCGGCGCGCCGCGCGATCGACGTCGAGAACCTTCCGCTCGCGGTCGTCGCGTCGCGTGAGGCGGCCCGTTTCGGCGCCGACCCCGCGCCGCTCTTCGACGAGATCGCCGAGGCCTTCGGCAAGGACTCGCCGCGCTACGGCTCGGGCGCGACGCCGCCGGTGCCGCTGCCGCCCGCGGCGAATTTCAGCCCGCTGCCGTCGGTGTTGACGGGCGCGCTCTTGAACAACAAGGCGACCGAGCTCGTACACGAGGCAAACCGCGCGCTCGAGGCGGCGGCGCGCCCGCCCATCGGCAAGGTCCCGCTCTTCTCGGCGCTCGACAAGAAGGGCCTGCGCCAGCTCATCGAGAAGCTGACGCCCGAGTGGATCCTCACCGGGCAGACGGTGATCGAGCAGGGCGCGCCCGGCAGAGAGGCGTACTGGGTTGCGCGTGGCGAGCTCGAAGCGCGGCGGCTCACCAAGACCGGCGAGACGATCACCCTGGCGCGGCTTCGCGGCGGGTCGGTGTTCGGCGAGATGGCGCTCCTCTCCCGCGCCCCGCGGGCCGGCAGCGTGGTGACGTTGCGACCGACGATCGTAGTGCAGATCGCCAAGCAGGCCCTCGACGCGATGGCGCAGTCCTTTCCCGAGATCGGCACCGAGCTCGGGCTCCACTGCCGGGACCGCATGGTGCAGAACCTCCTCCGGACGAGCGACGTGCTCCGCGTCGTCCCCGAAAAGGGGCTCGGCGCGCTGGTCGAGCGCTTCGAGATCGTCTGCTTCGAGCAACATGACAAGCTCGTCGTGCAAGACGAGTTCCCCACCGGCATTTTCCTCGTGGCGTCCGGCGAGGTCGCGGTCGTCCGTAGAGAGGGCGACGGCGGTCCGCTCGTGCTCAAGACGCTCGCCCCCGGCGACGTCGTCGGTGAGGTCGCCACCCTCCTCCGGCGCAAGACCAGCGCCGACGTCGTCGCCGTGCACCCGACCGTCACGCTCTTTCTCCCGACCCAGCAGCTGCTCGATCTCGTGCGCGCCAACCCCGGCGTCCTCGCCGAGCTCTACCTCCTCGCCGTCCAGCGCGACGACGAGACCAACGCGATCCTCAGCGAAGAGGCGAGCGTGGCCGAAGATTTCGATTTGCTCTGAGGGGGGCCTAGTCCACCACGATCTTGTAAACCGCCGGCACGCCCAGGATGTACACCTCGCCGTCGGCGTCTTGGCCGAAGCCGATCATGCCGCTGACGCCGAGCTCGGTGGTGTGCTCGCGCACGTCGGTCGCCTGCCCGTTCTGGTAGAGGAAGCTGAAGACCTCGCCCCGGACGTAGTCGCTGAAGAAGTAGCGGCCGCGGAGCGACGGGATCTCGGAGCCGCGGTAGACGAAGCCACCGTTCACCGACGCGCCCCCGTCGAACTCGCCCGGCACGTGCGGATACTCGTGGATCGCGGGCTCGAACGGGCTCAAGTCGCAACCCGCCCCGCCGTAGCAGTGGTTGCCCTCGGCCGTGTTCCAGCCGAAGTTGAGGCCCGTCGCGGTGGGGCTCACGACGTCGATCTCTTCCCACGCGTTCTGCCCGACATCGCCGATGTAGAGATCACCGGTGCAAGGGTCGAATTGCGCACGCCATGGGTTGCGCATGCCCATGGCCCACACCTCGGGGAGGGCGCCCGGGTAGCCCCCAGCCGGCGCGAAGGGCATCGCCGCGTCGACGTCGAGGCGCAGGATCTTCCCGAGGCGCGTCATCGGGTTCTGCCCGTTGCCCATCGGATCGCCGCCGGAGCCGCCGTCGCCGAGAAAGATGTAGAGGAGCCCGTCGGGGCCAAACTCGATGGAGCCGCCGTTGTGGTTCCCGAAGGGTTGGGGCTCGGTCAGGATCGTCCGCACCTTGTCGGGGCTCGCGTGATCCGCGTCGGCGCCGCGGGCGTACTCGGCGATCTCGGTGTCGCCGTTCGGCTGCGAGAAGTGGACGAAGAAGCGCCCGTTGGTCGCGTAGTCCGGGTGGAACGCAAAGCCGAGGAGCCCCTGCTCACCGCCGAAGGCGATGTCGCCGGAGATGTCGAGGAACGGGTCCGCGTTCACGACGCCGTTCTGAAGGATGAACACGCGACCGGAGAGATCGACGATGAACAGTCGATCCAGATCACCGGGGGCGGCGATCGCCAGAGCGGGCGCTTGCAGGCCGTCGTCGTCGTCGGCCACGGTCTGGTACGAGAGGGGCGGGATCGTTCCGCTCGGTGGGTCGCAGCTCACGGTGATGGTCGTCCCGCCACCGCCTCCGCCCGTCGAGCCGGCGCCGCTCCCCGAGCTCGCGCTCGAGGTATCGGTGCCGGTGCTCGAGCCATCGTCGCCGCAACCGCCGAAACCAAGGGCCGTTATCGCCGGTACCGTCATCCAAGCAAGCCAGGTCTTCATGCCTGCATCATAGGCTAGGCTTCGCCCGGTGCGAGTCGGGCTCGTGGGAGCAGGTGCGATCGGTCGCTTCGTCGCGGCCGAGCTGGCGGAGGGCGGGGCGGAGGTCGTCGCGCTCGAGCGGCGCGCGGGCTCACCCAGGGTGACGGCAGTTCGGGTCGGTGGGCGGAGCGTCCTGCCCACGGTCCCCGTGCGCCTCACGACCGATCCCGCGGCCCTCTCCGGCGTCGAGGCGATCCTCGTCGCGGTGAAGGGCTCGGACACCGAGGCGGTGGGACGGACGCGCGCGCCCGTCGTGACGCCGGGCACCGTCGTCGTCTCGCTTCAGAACGGGCTCGACAACGCGGACAGGCTGCGCGCCGCGCTCGGCTCCTGCGTGGCGGGCGGGGTGGTGACCTACAACGTGTACCTCGACGCCGACGGCTGCGCCCACCAAGCGACGTCGGGCCCGCTGATGGCCGAGGCGCTCGGGCAGCCGTACGCACCTGTGCTGTCACGCCTCGCACAGGCCTTCGCGCGCGGGGGCGAGCGGCTGGAGCTTCGACGCGACATCGCCGCGATCCAGGCCGGCAAGCTCCTCGTGAACTTGAACAACGGCGTCTGCGCAGCGACGGGGCTCGGCATCGCGGCGTCGCTCCGCGACGGCGACACGCGCGCCTGCTTCGCGATGTGCATCGAGGAGGGCTCGCGCGTGTTCGCAGCGGCGGGGCGGCGGGCGGCGCGCGTCACGGCGCTGCCACCGTGGCTCCTCGCGCGCGCGCTGCGCCTCCCCGACGCGTGGGTCTCACGCCTCGCGAAGAGGCTCGCGAACGTCGACGAGGAGGCGCGTTCGAGCACGCTCCAGGATCTGGACCGCGGGCGCGCGACCGAGATCGGAGAGCTGAACGGTGCGATCGTCGCGCTCGCCGAGCGCGTCGGGGCGACCGCGCCCGCAAACGCCGAGGTGACGGCGGTGGTACGCGAGCACGAGCGCGCAGTGAGCGCTGGCGACCGTCCGACTTTCGTCACGCCCGCGGCGCTGAGAGCCCGCTTGTTGCGCGCCGTTCGTGGCCCCTGACGACGTCGCGGCAGAGGCACGGAGCTTGCGACTCACCCTCGTCGATGAGGGTTTTGGTCACAACGAGCCGCATGCCGAGCGCCATCGACCAGATTCGAAAGCTGGGGCAGAGCGGCCACACCGTGTTCGCAACCGACGTCTTCCGCGCCGCTGCCGGCAATCACTCGCGCTACGTCAAGGCCTCCTCGGTCACCGTGTCGCCGACCCGCGACCCCGTCGGGTTCGTCCGCGAGATCGCCGACCTGATGACGACGCAGAAGATCGACATGGTGCTGCCTGCGTTCGAAGAGGTCTTCTACCTGGCGACCCACGCCGACATGCTCCCCGCCGGGCCGAAGTACTTCTTCGCTCCGTTCGACGTGCTGTCGATGCTCCACGACAAGAATCGATTCCTCGCCTTCGCCGGCGAGCTCGGGCTCCACGTGCCGACGAGCATCGTCGCCACCTCGCCCGGCGAGCTGACGGCGGCGGTGCGCGAGTTTCCCTCGTTCTTCGCCAAGCCGGTGTTCTCACGGGGCGGTGTGGAGCTCTGCACGAACCGCGGGCCGCTCGCGGGCATGCTGCCGGTGGAGAGCTGCGAGGTCTCGAGCGACCGCCCCTGGATCGTCCAAGAGTTCATCGACGGCCTCGACGTGTGCTCGATGAGCATCGCGCATGATGGGCGGGTGACGGGGCACGCGACCTACGTCCACCCGCGCGAGATCGAGCACGCGGGCGGCATCGTGTTCGAGTCGGTGGACGAGCCCGAGTGCCTCGACGCCGCGCGCCGCATCGCCGAGGCCACCGGGTACACGGGGTCGATCTCGTTCGACTACAAGAAGACCGATCGCGGCATGGTCTTGATCGAGTGCAACCCGCGCCCGACGGCCGGCGTCCACGTGATGAGCGCCGACGACTTCGACCACGCGATCCGGGACCGTGGCGGCGACGTCCGAGTCGCGCCCGCGGGGCGCCGCCGGATGTACGGCGCGGCGCTCCTGCGTGACATGGTCGTGCACCCCGAAGAGGCGACCGAGGACCTGAAGCACCTCTTCTCCGACGCGAAAGAGGTGGTCGCCGACCCCGACGATCTGGTGCCGGCTCTGTTCCAAGCGCTCTCGTATGGGCAGGTCCTGAAGTACCGCCGGGAGAAGGGGTCTCGGACACCCAAGGACCGCGACCTCATGGCGGCGCAGTTCGAGGACGTCTACTGGGACGGGGCGGCGATCCGATGAAGCACGCGACATCGCCCTGCGTGATGAGCGCGCCCGCCTTCGACGATCACGAGCACGTCTCGTTCTTTCGCGACGCCGAGTCGGGGCTGTCGGCGATCGTCGCCATCCACACGACGGCGCCGTTCGGCATCGCCGGGGGCGGGTGCCGCATGTGGCCCTACGCTTCGGACGCGGAGGCGCTCCACGACGCCCTGCGCCTCTCACGCGCGATGTCCTACAAGCTCGCGCTCTGCGACATGCCCGCCGGCGGCGCCAAGTCGGTGGTCATCGGCGATCCTCGGCGCGACAAGACCGAGGCGCTCTTGCTCGCGCTCGGCCGCATGGTCGAGCGCCTGGGCGGCAAGTACATCATCGCCGAGGACGTCGGGACGACCGAGGCTGACATGCGCGTCATCGGGCGCGAGACCAGGTACGTCGTCGGGCGCCAGACCGACACCGGCCCTGCGACGGCCTACGGCGCGTACCTCGGGCTCAAGGAGGGGGCGGCCCGCGTGTTCGGTACCCCCGATCTCTCGGGCCGGTCGATCGCCGTGCAAGGGCTGGGCGGCGTGGGCCGGCGTCTGGCCGGGCACCTCGCGCGTGAGGGTGCGCGGCTCGTCGTCGCCGACGTGAACGACGCCGCCGTCCGCGCCGTCGTCGACGAGTACGGCGCCCGCGCATCCAGCCCCGCGGCGATCCTGGCGCAAGAGGTCGACATCGTCGCGCCCTGCGCCCTCGGCGGCGTCCTCGACGACGAGTCCATCCCGAAGCTCTCGTGCAAGCTGGTCGCGGGCGGCGCCAACAACCAGCTCGCCGAGGAGCGCCACGCCGACGCGCTCGCCGGGCGCGGCATCCTGTTCTTGCCCGACTTCATCCTCAACGCGGGCGGCGTCATCGGCGCCTCGCAAGAGGGGATGACGCTCGGCGGGGGCGAGGGCGGCTACGACGAGTCGATCGCGTTCAAGGACACCGAGCGCGTGGCGACCCTCACGCGGCAGGCCATCGAGCGCGCCGCGCGCGACGGGACGCATGTCTACGCGGCGGCCATCGCGATGGCCAAGGACAAGATCGCGGAGCGCAAGCGCGGGTGATCAGCTCGGCGTGCGGGCGTCGAGCGCGCGGTGAATGGCGTCGCTCACCTTGGTCGGGTCGTCGCCGAGCGAGACGGGCGTGTTGGCGTGCTTGCTGGGAAAGTCGAGCTTGCCCTCGTGGTACCGGGTCTTGAACTCGGTGAACTTGAGGCCGTGGGCCGTCGACACGACCACGACCCGCTGGCCCGGCTCGATGGTGCCGCGCGCTGCCAGCTTCTCGAGGCAGGCGAGGGCGACGCCGGTGTGAGGGCAGTTGAAGAGCCCGGTGCGGTCGGCGCGAGCGACCGCCTCGGCCAGCTCTTCTTCGCTGGCTTGCTCGACGACCCCACCGAGGGCGACGAGGGCGCGCACGGCCTTCGGGAGAGAGACGGGCGCGCCGATCTGGATCGCCGACGCGAGGGTCGCGCCCGCGACGAGCGGGGCGAAGTCACGCTCGTCGAGCGCGCGGCCCTCGGCTCGGGCGTGGGTGTAGGCCCGAAACAGCGGGTTGGCGCGCTCGGCCTGGCAGCAGACGAGGCGCGGCAGCCGGTCGACCAGCCCCAGCTCTCGCATCTCGAGGAACCCCTTGGCGATGGCGGACACGTTGCCGAGGTTGCCCCCGGGGACGAGAACCCAGTCGGGGACCTGCCAGTCGAACTGCTGAGCGATCTCGTAGGCCAGCGTCTTTTGCCCCTCGACGCGCAGGCTGTTCATCGAGTTGGCGAGGTAGATAGTCTTGTCTTTCGTCAGCTCTTGCACCGCGCGCATGCAGCCGTCGAAGTCGGTGTCGAGCGACCCGACGAGCGCGCCGTTGGCGAGCGGCTGGACCAGCTGCGCCGCGCTGATCTTTCCCTTGGGCCAGAGGACGACGACGGGGATGCCCGCCGCGGCCCCGTAGGCGGCGAGCGCGGCCGAGGTGTCGCCGGTCGAGGCGCAAGCAACGGCGCGCACGGGCTTGCCGGCCGCGATCATCTGCTTGACGGTCGACAACAGAACCGTCATGCCGAGGTCCTTGAACGAGCCCGTGTGGCTCGTGCCGCACTGCTTGATCCAGAGGTCGGCGAGGCCCAGCTGCTTGCCGTAGCGGTCGGCCCAGAACAGGTTCGTGTTCCCCTCGAAGAGCGAGACGACGTTGTCGGGGTCGACGTGGGGCTGCACGACCTCGAGCTTGCTCCAGACGCCGCTCCCGAACGGGTACGAGGTGCGGCCGCACCGCGAGTCGAAGAGCGCGCGCCAGGCGTGGGCGGTGCGCTGCGCTTTCAGCGCGTCGAGATCGTGACGAACCTCGAGGAGCGCGCCGGATCGAGCGTGGTAGACGACCTCACCCAGGTCGTAGCGCTCGGTCTCGTCGTCGATGGCCGAGAACCAGGCGCGGAGGGGGCGCGACTGCACGGCGCTACCCCCCGAGCGTCTGCAAGAGACCGTGGATGCCGAGCGACAGCGCGGCCAGCGACTCACCCGCGATGAGGCCGCCGCCCACCAGCGAGACGGTGCTCATGTCCTCGGGCACCTCCTCGTCGCCCGGCTTCTTCGGCGCGCGCGCCTTGGCGCGCTCGTCGGCGGTCGCCCAGAGCGAACCGATGATGCCGCCCCCGCCGAACCAGCACGACGTGGCGAGATCGACGAACCCGCCGAAGCTCGCCGCGTAGGGGCTCGGGAGGAACACCGCATCGAGGAGGAAGTCGGTGACGAAGCCCTTTTGGCCCGACTTCTTGAAGGCCTGGTACTTGACGCTCGACTTGATGGCCTTGCGCGCCGCCTCGATGACGAGGCCGATACCGAAGCCCATGAGGAGCAGGCGCGTCATCACCGGGTCGGGGTTGGTGATGTTGCGGACCGCGCCCACGAACTTGTAGGTCATGGCGCTCTGCCACTGCGCGAGCTTCTGCTCGGGGTGATCGAACGTGTTGATCTCGAGCACCGGGTAGGCGCTCATGAAGACCTTCGTGATCATGACCGCGCAGACAGCGCCCATCGTGATCCCGATGACCTGGTAGCGGAACTGGATCTCGCGGTTCGTGCCGAGGCGCCACCCCGTCGACCGGTCTTGCTGCATGTCGCAGCCGACGCTGCACGAGATGAGGAGCACCGCGCCCGCGAGCAGGGCGATGCCGGGCTGGGTGAGGCCGATCAGGGCCATCAAGAGCACGCTGACCACGAACGCGCTCGAAATCGGGTTCGAGTCGCTGATGCCGGTCGAGATGCCGTTGATGAGGACGAAGAGAAAGCAGAGGACGAGGGCGAAGATCATGTACCCGAGAGGCACCTTCATGATCTGCGTCCCCGAGACGATGACCGCGATCGACCAGAACCCGACCCACAGGATGAGGCGGTTCATGTTGAGCCCGCGCCCCGGGGACGCCGCGCCCTCTTGCGGCGGGGCCTTCTCGCGGATGCGCGCGACGGCGGCCTTGAGGATGAGCGCGAGGTCGACGACGGCGGCCCCGAGGATGCTGCCGAGGGCTACGAGGAAGCCGATCTTGCGGAAGGGGTCTTCGGGCCCGAGGAGGGGCCGGGTGGCCCCCTCGGGGACATAGGCCCGCAGCCACGGCGTGAGCAGGTGGCCGATCACCGCGACGACGATCGCGGGGATGCCGATGCGCGCGCCGACGACCATGCCGGCCCCGAGCGTCGACCCGCTGAAGTGCGCTGCGCCTAGCTTGCCCCCGAGCCAGCCGAGGACCGGGACGCTGCCCGCCTCGGCGATGAGGCCACCGCCGAGCCCCACGCCGGTGCCGACGCCGAGCTGGGTGACGCTGCGCCGGAGCAGGAGCTTGTTGGTGAGCGCTCGGAGGATGTTCGCGACGGCGAGCCCCGACGGGTACGTCAGCTGCATTCGGTCGACGAGGACCGGCGTGTAGAGCATGCCGACGCCGACGCCGAACATCCCGATGCAGAGGAAGTAGATGATGAGCTGCCAGGTGGGCGGGATCGGGAGGCCCAGCCAGATCATGGCCTGGGTGAGCACGCCCATGGCGCTCATGCTGGCGACGGACGCCGCCATGGTCTGCATGTAGTTGGCGCCGTGCTTGCCGTCGGGGCCGTAGCCGTAAGTGACGACGCTGCCCAGGATGCCCGCGAGCACCTGCCCGCCGACGAAGAACCCGAGGCTGAAGTTCATGTACGCGGCGGTGACGCCGCCGAGCGGCCCCAGGAACAGGATCGCGATCGCGCCCAGCAGGATGTAGTAGCCACGCGAGTTGATCGGCGGCAGAAAGCCGCGACGCGGCGGCGAGGGCGTGTCCGGGGTGGCCATGGCGGCGCCAACCTGCCGGACTTTCGCGAGCAACGCAACACGGCCCCACGCCGACCCCGGCGAGGGCGGGGCTCAGCCCGCGAGCAGCGCGAGCCAGTAGTCGAACGCGCCGTCGACCCCGGGGACGAACTGGTAGCCGGCGACGCCCGCACCGACGCCGACGGCGAGGGCGAGGAGCCAGATGATCCAGCGCCCGTCGGCGGTGCCCCGGCGCGGCCCAGCCGCGGGCGGCGGCGCAGGGATGCGCGGCGCCTCGGCCCGCGCGGTGCCGCCGAAGTCGAGCTGGCTCACGGCGTCTTCTCCGCGGGGATACGCCAGCTGCCGCTCGTCGAGAGAGGGGCGTTCTGCACGGTGATGCGGCCGCTCCCGGTCTGGGTCGACAGATCGATCTCGCCGACGAGCTCGACCGGGTAGGCGTAGCTATCGCTCTTGCCGGCCGGGCAGTTCACGCTGCCGCCGCCGCCGGTCCGGCAATTCGAGAAGCTGTAGCTGCCCGTGCCCGACATGGAGCCGCTCATCCGGATCGGCAGCTTGCCGGTGCCCTCGAGCTCGGCCTTGGTAAAGGTCTGGGTGGCGGTGATCGTGTAGCTCTGCGACCACGCCATGTTCGCGACGCCGAGGCTGCAGCCGAGGTTCGACCGGGTGCCGCGTTCGCTCGACTTGAGCGAGGCCGTCGCGGTGTGCTTCTCGTTGTCGAAGGTGAGCTTCATCGGCCCGGCGGTCTTGGGCGAAGGCGAGAACTTGCAGTCGGCGCCGTCGGAC
>ERZ761602.5726-NODE-5726-length-14481-cov-15.072369_pt1 | contig 14481 bp, 13 predicted proteins | sample MGYA00512165_ERZ761602 | MGnify/ENA primary metagenome ERZ761602 (study PRJEB28899, sample SAMN02445085) | bioreactor sludge metagenome | biome: EBPR sludge; isolation source: Thorneside wastewater treatment plant | place: Australia: Brisbane, Thorneside...
GGTTATACTTTAACATTGGTCTTCAACACGTCCTCGATATTGACGGCTACGATCACGTGCTTTTTCTCATCGCCCTAACGGTTCCTTATGCTTTTAAAGACTGGAAACGTGTGCTCATTTTGGTCTCACTTTTTACGTTAGGTCATACGTTGGCTCTTATGCTTTCCGTTTTTGAAGTTGTCATTATTAAAGCTAGTTTGGTCGAATTTCTTATTCCGATTACTATTTTAATTACTGCATTTTTTCATCTTTTTACAGCCGGAAAATCGGGTAAAAAAGAGAGTATTACGTTCGTTGCATTTGTCACTTTGTTTTTCGGAATTATTCACGGATTAGGTTTCTCTAACTATTTTAAATCCATTTTACCCGGTGAAAAAGTTGATAAATTAGTGCCACTTTTAGAATTTGCACTCGGAATTGAAGTAGCTCAAATCATAGTTGTATTAATTGTTTTACTTTTGTCGTATATTGTTCAAACATTTTTCCGTTTTTCTAAGCGGGATTGGACATTGGTTATGTCGTCCTTCGTGATTGGAGTAGTTCTTCCAATGATCATCGGCAGCGACATTTGGAAAGGATAAAGTTATACAATGGATGTTAAAAAATGAATAAAAAGAAATTAAATAAATATGACAAAGCCTACCTTCGTATTGCTAAAGAATGGAGTCGTTTGTCGTATTGCAAACGCAAGCAAGTAGGTGCCATTATCGTGAAAGACCGAATGATTATTTCGGATGGTTACAACGGAACACCGTCGGGTTTTGAAAATTGTTGCGAAGACGAAAATAATATTACAAAATGGTATGTGCTTCACGCAGAGGCAAATGCAATTTTAAAAGTTGCCGGTTCAACCCAATCTTGTGAAGGAGCCACACTTTACATCACCTTATCTCCGTGTAAAGAATGCAGTAAACTCATTCATCAATCCGGAATAAAAAGAGTGGTGTATCACGCGGGTTACAAAGATGATAGCGGAATTCAATTTTTAGTAAAAGCAGGTGTGGAAGTAGAATTAATTGAAGAATTAGAATAATCTTTTCTTGAGTAAGAAAACAGACAGTGAAAATCAAAAAAATATATTGGCCAATTGTACTCTTTTCTGCTATTGCATTAGGAGTGATTGTGGGAGGGAAATTAAACACATTTTCTCCTCAGGCTTCTTATTCGCCAAATAGTCACAAAAGTAAACTCAACCGTTTAATCGATTTTATCGAAAGAGACTATGTAGATCAGGTTGATACGGATAGCATTGTTGATTTAACCGTAAACGGAATTTTGGAAAAATTAGACCCTCACTCCGTTTACATCTCAAAAAGTGAATTTGATGAAGTTTCAGAATCAATGCGTGGTGATTTTGTGGGAATTGGCGTGAATTTTTATATGTATAAAGATTCTGTAGCTGTAATCAAACCTCTGCATGGCGGACCTTCAGAAAAAGCAGGAATCAAGTCCGGAGATAGAATTTTGTATGCCGACAAGTATAAATTATTTGGAAGAAAATTGCCAAACGATTCTCTTTTTCCAAAATTAAAAGGCGAAGTAGGTTCAGAAGTTACGCTGACACTTTTTAGAAAAAGCGAAAACAAACAACTTAAAGTCAAATTAAAACGCGATGTCATTCCGATAAAAAGTGTGGATGTTGCTTTGATGATTGAACCTGCTATTGGCTATATAAAAATCAATCGATTTGCCGAATCAACATACAAAGAATACAAGGAGGGGCTTTTAAAACTCAAAGCAAAAGGAGCAAAAACCATCGTGATTGATGTGCGAGACAATGGCGGTGGCTATTTAGACCAAGCCGTTAAAATTGCCGATGATTTTCTGGTAAAAGATGCTCCCATTGTTTCCACCAAAAATAAAAAAGGACGAGTTGATAAAACAAAAGCAACGAGTGGCGGACTTTTTGAAAGCGGTAAAATAATTGTTTTAATCAACGAAAATTCAGCTTCTGCTTCCGAAATTTTAGCCGGAGCCATTCAGGATAACGACAGAGGTCAGATTATCGGGCGACGTTCCTTCGGAAAAGGGTTGGTGCAACGCGAAATGGATTTAGGAGATGGTTCGGCTGTTCGTTTAACTGTTGCCAGATATTATACACCTTCCGGGCGTTCTATCCAAAAACCGTATGTAGAAGGAAATGAAGATTATTTCAACGAATTTGAAAAGCGTTTTTACAGCGGAGAATTATACGAAAAAGACAGCATTAAAGTTGCCGACAGTTTAAAATTTAAAACTCTAAAAGGCAGAACGGTGTATGGCGGTGGCGGAATTATTCCCGATGTTTTTGTACCATTAAACGGAAAACACGGTGATGAAGCCACCGAAATGTTAATGCAATCAGGAATTGTAAGCTATTTTGTGTTTGAACAATTAGACCAAAACCGAAAAGAATTTGGAGGATTGTCTTTTGAATCATTTAAAAAGAAGTTCGAAGCAACTAACGTATATGTTGATAAATTTGAAAATTACCTCAAATCAAACGGAGTTTCACTCAATTTAGAAAGCCACAAACCAATGGTGAAAAATTATTTGATGGCAGAATTTGCTCGTCAATTGTTTGATGAAGAAAAATACTTTGAAATTCGATTGAAAAACGATTTGATGATTCAGGAGGTTTTGAAGAAGTAAACTTTTTGTTTCAAGTTTCAAGTTTTGCAACCAACAACTATTTCTTCGTACTATCATGCACCTGAACGTGCACACCACCATTCCACAACGTTAAAATATCGGTCGCCACAGCAGCACCACTTCCGGCAGCAATAGACAACTGACTTCGCCACCCGGCCAAAACGCCACAAACATAAATTCCGTCTTTTACTAAATGATCGTGGTTTTTCAATTGAATGCGGTTTTTCTCAGGATTTGCTTTTTGATGTGGTATCACAAATTCTTCCAAACCTTCAATTGTAAAAGGATTTCCTGCTCCAATGCCAATCACAACTAATTTTGTGTAATATACATTTTTGTTGGTTGTTACCGAAAAATTTCCGTTTTCACCTTCGATTTTCAGCACTTTTTCGTTTGGAATTTGTTGAATATGCGGATAAATCGATGATAAATGAGCTAAACTTTCTGTTAATAATTCACTCCCTAACTTTCCGGCTTCAATGCCATACGCATTATTAAACAAAGCATCTTGTAAAGAAGAAGCTTTTTGGTGTGAAATCAATGCGATTTTTTTGTCGGAAGCAAATGGTTTTGAATGAGCGGAACCAAGCAAAAGAGCACAAGAAACTCCTGAAACGCCACCGCCAATGATGAGTACATCCAACATATTTATTGATCTTTCAGTTTGTCTTCAATCGACTTAGACATTCTAAAAATAAGAAGGATAATAATCGCACAAAACGCAGCAACAATTCCGATTAGGGCAATCATACTTTCTTGTTCAAAAAGATTACTAAAATCCAATTGAGTCACATTAAAGATGATTAATCCGAAAGCCAATGCAATAATGATGTAAGTGAAAATCTTCATTTATAATAAAATAATAATACAAAGGTAAGTTTAATCAAACTATTCAAAAAGACCTTTAACATTAGCCGCAAATAATTTAACAGCAATGGCAAGTAGCACAACGCCAAACACTTTTCGAATTACACTAAGTCCGTTTTTGGTAAGAAAACGCTCAATTCTGGCAGAAGATTTTAATACACCATACACCAAAATAATATTCAGTATAATGGCGATGATGATATTAATTGTTTGAAATTCTGCTCTTATTGAAAGTATAGTTGTCATCGTTCCTGCACCGGCAATCAACGGAAAAGCAATCGGTACAATTGAAGTGGAACCATGATCTTCATCACGGTATAATTTAATTCCTAAAATCATTTCCAAAGCCAAAAAGAAAAGCACAAATGAACCGGCAACGGCAAAAGAGTTAATGTCGATACCAATTAATTTCAAGATTGTTTCTCCCACAAATAAAAAGGCAATCATAATAATAGCGGCTACAATCGATGCTTTTTCAGATTGAATATGACCTGCTTTTTGACGTAAATCGATAATAATCGGAATGCTTCCCACAATATCAATTACGGCAAAAAGCACCATTGTTGCTGTAAAAATTTCTCTTAAATCTAATTCCATGACCTTCAGTTTTCTGCGGCAAAAATAGCCTTTTTAATCACTATCTTCGTGAAAATTGAGTTAATTATTTAACGCATTTCAACCGAAGAATCAAACATTCCTTTGTACCTTTGCATCATCATTCTGACAATAATTTATGTTTCAATTAGGTAAAACCATCGTTTCAGAAGAAATTCTGGAAAAAGAATTCGTTTGCAATCTAACCGCTTGTCATGGAGCTTGTTGCGTAGACGGCGATGCCGGTGCACCCTTAAGTGAAGATGAAACTAAAATTTTAGAAGAAATTTATCCGAAAGTAAAACCCTTTCTTCGAAAAGAAGGAATCGAAGCCATAGAAAACCAAGGAACCTGGATTAAAGGTGAAGACGGCGAATTTGAAACACCATTAATCGACGGGAAAGATTGTGCCTACGTTATTTTTGACGGAAAAACCGCTTTATGCGGAATCGAACAAGCCTATAACCAAGGAATTGTTTCTTGGAAAAAACCGGTTTCCTGTCATCTTTATCCAATTAGAGTGAAAGACTTCTCCGATTTTGCTGCTGTGAATTATCACCGTTGGGATATTTGTAGTCCGGCTTGCTCTCTTGGAAAAGAATTGGAAGTTCCGGTATACAAATTCGTTAAAGAAGCATTGGTTCGAAAATTTGGCGAAGAATGGTATCACGAACTCGAAAAAGTGGGCGAAGAATATCAAAAAGGGAAGTAAATTTTCCGCTAATTTTCCTTATCAATAATTTCTTAAAATAGTAAAATTTCCCTCGCGACCGCTAATGAGTTGGTTTTTAAATTGCTGATTAACAGGTTTTTAATCAAGTAATTATAAAGTAGGAAAAAAACTAACCGTTGTTAAAAACTATCCCCGATTGTGAATAAGTTTGACTTTCATTTACCAATTTGAATTGCAATCTTTGTAACTCTTAATTACCAATTAATAATCCTCAAAAATAACTTAACATAGAAAAGATGGCAGCAGTAGAACCAATTTTGCAAGAAAATAAAGACAGATTTGTAATTTTTCCAATCAAACACCACGACATTTGGGAATGGTATAAAAAGATGGAAGCGAGTTTCTGGACCGCAGAAGAAATCGATTTACACCAAGATTTATCCGATTGGAATACAAAATTGAATGAAGATGAAAAGTTTTTCATCAAACACATTTTAGCATTTTTCGCTGCTTCTGACGGAATTGTAAATGAGAACTTAGCCGAAAACTTCGTAAACGAAGTACAATATCCGGAAGCAAAATTTTTCTACGGTTTTCAAATTATGATGGAAAACATCCACAGTGAAACCTATTCGTTGTTGATTGACACGTATGTGAAAGACGAAAAAGAAAAAGACCAATTATTTCACGCATTAGATGTATTTCCGGCTATTCAAAAGAAGGCAAATTGGGCATTAAAATGGATTGGTTCCGATTCATTTGCTGAACGTTTAATTGCGTTTGCAGCTGTAGAAGGAATCTTCTTTTCCGGTGCATTTTGTTCGATTTTCTGGTTGAAAAAACGTGGTTTAATGCCGGGACTGACTTTCTCAAACGAATTAATTTCACGTGACGAAGGTGTTCACTGTGATTTCGCCGTTCACTTGCACAATCATCATTTGGTGAACAAAGTATCAAAAGAAAGAATCAAAGAAATCATTACCGATGCGTTAACCATTGAGAGAGAATTTATTACCGAATCACTTCCTGTAAGTTTAATTGGAATGAATGCCACATTAATGACACAATACTTAGAATTTGTAGCCGACAGATTATTAGTAGAATTAGGATGCGAAAGAGTGTACAATTCTTCTAACCCATTTGATTTTATGGATATGATTTCGCTACAAGGAAAAACCAATTTCTTTGAAAAACGCGTAGCAGAATACCAAAAAGCAGGTGTGATGAATACGGATTCAGATTCACAAAAAATTAGTTTCGACGCCGATTTTTAGAGATTGCCACTAAGAAGGTAAGACACAAAGTTTCATCTTAGCCAACATAGTAAATACTATATTTTCTTTGTCAAAGTTTCAAACTTTGACAAAGATTCAATATAAAAATACCGGGATTAGTTTCCCAAAAATCAACTAACAAATAACCTAAAATAGAAAAGGGATTTTCTGTTTTAAAAAACATGTAACAGTATGTATGTAGTAAAAAGAGACGGTCACAAAGAACCGGTAATGTTTGACAAAATCACAGATAGAATTAAAAAACTATGCTATGGATTAAATGATTTGGTCGATTCTGTAAAGGTCGCCATGCGAGTGATAGAAGGATTGTATGACGGTGTAACTACATCAGAATTAGATAATTTAGCGGCAGAAACCGCAGCCTCGATGACGATTGCTCATCCCGATTATGCACAATTAGCAGCTCGTATTGCTGTTTCTAACTTACACAAAAACACCAAAAAATCGTTTTCAGAAACAATGTCTGATATGTACCACTACGTGAACCCACGTACAGGACAAAAATCGCCGTTACTTTCTGATGAGGTGTACGAAGCAATCATGGCCAATGCAGAAACATTGGATTCTATGATTATTTACAACAGAGATTTTAATTATGATTATTTCGGTTTCAAAACATTAGAACGTTCGTATTTACTAAAAATAAACGGAAAAATTGTTGAAAGACCACAACATATGTTGATGCGTGTTTCGGTTGGAATTCATTTGAATGACATCGAAGCAGTGAAAGAAACCTACGAATTAATGTCGAAAAAATTCTTCACGCACGCAACACCAACTTTATTCAATGCCGGAACACCAAAACCGCAAATGTCATCATGTTTCCTATTGACTATGAAAGATGACAGCATCGACGGAATTTATGATACATTAAAACAAACCGCTAAAATCTCGCAATCAGCGGGCGGAATCGGACTTTCTATTCACAATGTTCGTGCAACCGGATCCTACATTCGTGGCACAAACGGAACTTCTAACGGAATAGTTCCAATGCTCCGTGTTTTCAACGATACAGCTCGTTACGTTGACCAAGGTGGAGGAAAAAGAAAAGGAAGTTTTGCCATTTATTTAGAAACTTGGCATGCTGATATTTTCGAATTTCTAGATTTGAAAAAGAATACCGGAAAAGAAGAAATGCGTGCCAGAGATTTATTCTTTGCGATGTGGACGTCTGATTTATTTATGAAACGCGTGCAAGATGATGCATCGTGGACCTTAATGTGTCCAAACGAATGTCCTGGTTTGTGTGACGTTTACGGCGATGAATTTGAAACATTATATACTTCGTATGAAGCCGCCGGAAAAGGTAGAAAAACCGTTCGTGCTCGTGAACTTTGGGAAAAAATCCTCGAATCGCAAATCGAAACCGGAACACCGTATATGTTGTACAAAGATGCAGCGAACCGAAAATCAAACCAGAAAAATTTAGGAACCATTCGTTCGTCAAATTTATGTACGGAGATTTTGGAATACACAGCTCCTGATGAAGTAGCGGTGTGTAATTTAGCCTCTATTTCGCTACCAATGTTCATCGAAAACGGCAAATTTGATCATCAAAAATTATACGATGTAACCAAACGTGTAACTCGTAACCTAAACCGCGTAATCGACCGAAATTACTATCCGGTTCCCGAAGCAGAAAATTCAAATATGCGTCACCGTCCAATTGGATTGGGAGTACAAGGTTTGGCAGATGCGTTCATCTTACTTCGCTTACCGTTCACCAGCGACGAAGCAAAACAAATGAATCAAGATATTTTTGAAACACTTTATTTTGCAGCCGTAACCGCATCCATGGAAATGGCAAAAGAAGAAGGACCGTATTCCACTTTCAAAGGATCGCCCATTTCGCAAGGAGAATTCCAATACAACCTTTGGGGATTAAAAGATAGTGATTTATCCGGTCGTTGGGATTGGGAAAGTTTACGAAAAGAAGTGGTAGAACACGGTGTAAGAAACTCATTGTTAGTCGCTCCAATGCCAACCGCTTCCACGTCACAAATTTTAGGAAACAATGAAGCATTCGAACCTTACACATCCAATATTTACACAAGAAGAGTACTTTCAGGTGAATTTATTGTCGTAAACAAGCATTTGTTAGAAGACTTAGTAAATCTAGGTTTGTGGAATGATACGTTGAAACAAGAAATCATGCGTCACAATGGTTCGGTGCAAAACATCGACGTTATTCCTCAAGATATCAAAGATTTATACAAAACGGTTTGGGAAATGAGTATGAAAGATATCATCGATATGTCACGTCAACGTGGTTATTTCATTGACCAATCACAATCCCTGAACTTGTTTATGGAAGGAGCAACCTACGCCAAATTAACCTCAATGCATTTCTATGCTTGGCAATCGGGTCTAAAAACCGGAATGTATTATTTGCGTACAAAATCAGCGGTTGATGCCATTAAGTTCACCTTAAACAACGACAAAAAAGCAGAGCCGGTAGAAGTAATCGAGCAACCAATTGTGGCCAAAAAATTAGAATCAATCGCGGTTTTAAACGAACCGGTCGAAATGACGCAAGAAGAATACCGAGCCATGATCGAAATGGCCAAAAACGCCGGTCCGGAAGATTGTGAAATGTGCGGATCGTAAAAGAGAATAGAATAAAGAAAATAGAGCATAGAAAATCAGCTGTTTACTTCGGTAAATGGCTGTTTTTTTTTGAAGCTATTTCCCGCTTTTCATTCCAAGTCCGTTTGTTGGGTTTGGTTCGGCTAAGCTCTGCCAAGAGCTTCCGTTGGTCGCTTTGGCAAAGCAAGCCTTACACAAACCCAACAAGCCGTGCTTTCCATTACAATCGGGGCTAGGCTTCAGTGCTCACTTAGCAGTTTTCAGTCGCAGTTTTCACGTAATCTTGTCATTCCGTAGGAATCTCAGTTTCAGTCCCAGTTTTCACACAATTTTGTCAGTCCGACGAAGTAGGACACGAGCGATAGCGAACTTGCGAAGCAATCTCATTTCTGTGTATTCTGTGCTTTCTGTGAGAAAAAAGTATTCAGTCGCAGTCATCAGTCGAAGTTTTGCCACAATCTTGTCATTCCGTAGGAATCTCAATCATCAGTCACAGTTTTCAAACAATCATTTCATTCCATAGGAATCCAAATTATCAATAACGAACCAATTTTTTTTAAATTTCTCCCATTTTTCTAATCTGTGTTCAAAACAACTTTCAACCCGCAACCTCCAAAACTTCATGTCAAATTCAATCAAATAGCACAATTTCATTTTCAATTCGTACCTTTGAAAGTCAATTTCCAACAAAAGAAAAATTACAACTCATTTAGTTACTCAATGAAATCCCTCCCAAAATCCCTTCACCAAAAACTCCTCCAACGAGAACAAAACAATGCTCTCAGAAAGTTAGTTTCACCTAATCACTTAGTCGATTTTTCCTCTAACGATTATTTAGGTTTTGCCAAAAACGAAGAAATTTTTCAGCAAACACATGACTTGTTAGTTTCCAGAAATTACAAAGTAAACGGAGCCACCGGTTCGCGATTACTCACTGGAAACCATTCGATTTATTCAGAAACAGAAGAATTCATTGCCCAATTTCATCAGGCCGAAGCAGCCTTAATTTTTAATTCCGGCTACGATGCCAACGTCGGTTTTTTTAGCTCTGTTCCGCAGCGAAATGATATTATTTTATATGACGAACTAAGCCACGCCTCCATCCGTGACGGCATTCAAATGAGTTTAGCCAAATCATTCAAATTCAAACACAACGATTTAGTTGATTTAGAAAATTTACTGACTAAGTTTTGCCCGACAACCGACAACCAACAACCGAAAACAGATAACAGACAACCGACAACCGACAACGGACAACAGACAACAGTTTTCATCATCACAGAAAGCATTTTCTCCATGGATGGCGATTCACCCGATTTAGAAAAATTGGTACAGTTGTCCGAAAAACACAACGCCTATTTAGTCATCGACGAAGCCCATGCTTTAGGAGTTTTTGGAAAAAACGGAGAAGGTTTAGTGCAACAGTTAAATTTACATAACAACGTTTTTGCCCGAATCATCACTTTCGGAAAAGCCTTAGGATGTCACGGTGCAGCCGTTTTGGGCAGTGAACAACTTAAAACCTATTTAACCAATTTTGCCCGAAGTTTTATTTACACCACCGGATTATCGCCCCATTCGGTTGCGACTATTTTTGTAGCCTATCAGCATTTGCCTAAAAGCGAGCAAGAAAGAGCAAAACTTTTTCAAAACATAAACTTTTTTAAGCAATCTATTTCAACTCGCAACTTTCAACCCGCAACCCGCAACCCTCAACTTTCATCCTCCTCAACCATCCATTCCATCATAATTCCTGGAAACGAGCGAGTAAAAATCATTGCACAACAACTCCAACAAAATGGCTTTGATGTAAAACCTATTTTGTCACCAACCGTTCCTGAAGGCCAGGAAAGATTGCGGTTTTGTTTGCACTCTTATAATTCTCAAAAAGAAATTTTTACTGTTTTAGATTTGTTAAGTACATTTGTGTTTTAAGCCACGGATAAAACTGATTTTAACAGATATAAACAGATGATATGACAAATTTATTACACAAATCAATTACAGATGAAATTTTAAAAGCCTATTACAACGTATATAATGGATTAGGCTCCGGTTTTCTTGAGAAAGTATATCAAAATTCCATGTTTTTTGAATTAAAATCGTTTGGACTTAAAGTTGAAGCTCAAAAGCAAATTAAAGTCTATTTTAAAAACCAACTTGTTGGAGATTTTTATTCAGATTTATTAATAGAAGACAAAGTAATTGTTGAGTTAAAAGCCACTGAGTTTCTCATGGATATTCACACAGCACAAATAATAAATTACTTAAAAGCAACACCCATTGAAGTAGGTATGTTATTAAATTTTGGAGAAGAACCGGAATTTAAAAGAGTGATTTACACAAATAATAGAAAAACGAGCATTTAAAATCAGCAATAATCCGTTCAATCCATATTATCCGTGGTTAAAAATAGAATGACATTATTTTAGTAGTCGTTGAAAAAAGGCGAGCTAAAAGCAGTATCATACTTATAATCTTTTCAAAAATCCTTGCAAACTTTGCGTATTCTTTGCGAACTTTGCGGTTAAACAACTACCATGAAATTATTCATCACCGGAATTGGAACCGACGTAGGAAAAACAATCGCTTCCACCATCATCACAGAAGCCCTTGAAGCCGATTATTGGAAACCCGTTCAAGCCGGAGAATTAGATTTTTCAGATAAAGATAAAGTGCAATCACTCATCAGTAATTCAAAAACTAAAATTCACGAAAATAGTTATGCTCTGCAAACGCCTGCTAGTCCACATTATGCTGCAGCTTTGGACGGAATTTCCATCGATATAAAAAAAATCACTGAACCTACAACTAAAAATCATTTGGTAATTGAAGGAGCAGGAGGCATTTTTGTGCCGTTAAACCAAACAGAAACTGTGATGGATTTAATTCAACCCGATTACAAAGTAATAATCGTTTCCCGTCATTATTTGGGAAGCATAAACCACACATTGTTAACGATTGAAGCCCTTCAAAACAGAAAAATTTCCATTGCCGGAATTATTTTTTCCGGAGATGAAAACGAAGCCACAGAATCTATTATTCTATCCAAAACAGGAGTAACTTTTTTAGGAAGAATTGACAACGAACCCTATTTTGACCAAAATGTAATTTCCTATTACGCCGAAAAGTTTAAAGAAAACCTTCAAAACCTCGTCTAAAAATCCAACAATCCAACAATCGAACAATCCAAAAATCCCCTCATGAACCTTTCTCAAAAAGACAAACTCTACAACTGGCATCCTTACACCCAACACCAAACCACCGGACTTTTACCGGCAATTGTAAAAGGTGAAGGTGTTTATTTGTGGGATGAAAATGGAAAAGAATACATCGATGCCATTTCCAGTTGGTGGGTCAATCCTTTTGGGCATTCCAACCCGATTATTGCCGATGCGATTTATAAACAACTAACTACGTTAGAGCATGTTTTGTTTGGTGGTTTTACGAACAAACCCGCTGTAGAATTAGCAGAAAAATTGATTTCTATTTTACCATCCAACCAAAAAAAATTGTTTTATTCTGACAATGGTTCAACTGCGGTGGAAATTGCCATTAAAGCAGCTTTGCAATTTTTTTATAATAAAGGAGAAAAGCGTACCAAAATCATTGCTTTTGAAAACGGATTTCACGGTGATACGTTTGGAGCGATGGCAGCTAGTGGCATTAGTTTTTTTACGGAAGCTTTTCAAGGATCGATGTTGGAAGTGGTTCGGATTCCGATTCCAACATCAGAAAACAATAGTTTGACTTTATTGGAAAATTTACTGCAAACCAATGAATTTGCCGCGTTCATTTTTGAACCTCTTGTGCAAGGTGCTGCCGGAATGGTGATGTATGAACCACAAGAATTAGATAAACTGATTTCGCTTTGCAAAAAAAATGATGTTTTCACGATAGCTGACGAAGTCATGACCGGATTTGGTAAAACAGGAAAAACCTTTGCCTGCGATTATTTATCTGAGCAACCCGATATGATGTGCTTATCAAAAGCCTTAACCGGAGGAACTATTCCAATGGCAGTGACGAGTTTTTCGCAACCAATTTTTGATGGATTTTTATCGGAAAACGTAAACAAAGCCTTATTCCACGGACACACTTTTACCGGAAACCCAACCGGATGTGCAGCGGCTTTGGCAGCGATTGAGTTACTTTTTTCCGCAACAATGCAGGAAAATATTGTTCGGATTGAAGAGCAACATTTGCAATTTAAAAAACGAATTGAGCTTCTTCCAAATGTTGAAAATACACGAGTTTTAGGCATAATTTTAGCTTTTGAAATTAAAAGAGAAACTTCCGAAAGCTATTATGGTGATTTCAGAAATAAATTATATGCTTTTTTTATCGAAAACGGCATCATTCTTCGTCCGGTGGGCAACACAATTTACATTCTTCCACCTTATGTTACCACCAATGAACAATTGGAAATAATTTATAAAACCATTGAAAAAGCGTTGGAGATAGTGTAAATTTGTATTTTATAAATTTCATTCAACTTTCTTTTTTGAACTCAAAAATTGCCATAACTTCTTTTGCTTCGGTTTCTCCTTTAGGAAATGATGCTGTTTCTGTGTGGGAAGCCTATCAATCGGAACAATCGTTAATCAAACCCAATCAGATAGGAACTTCTACTGTTTTTGCTTCTTCTTTATCGGAAGAAAATAAACAAAAAGTAGCTGCGTTGCGATTATCTGATTCAAAATATAAATTTTTAGACAATTCAGTATTGTTTGCCATTTTAACTTCGCGACAAGCTGTTGCAGTAGCCGAATGGAAATCGGAAGAAGTATTTGGAATAAACATTGGTTCTTCACGAGGAGCGACACAATTGTTTGAAAAACATCATGCCGAATTTTTATCCACCGGAAAAGCTCAAACGTTAGCTTCGCCAACCACCACATTGGGAAACATTTCCAGTTGGGTGGCTCAAGATTTGCAAAACAACGGTCCGGAAATTTCACATTCTATTACATGTTCCACTGCTTTGCATGCGTTGCTTAACGGAATTGCTTGGCTTGGTTCGGGCATGGCTGATAAATTTTTAGTGGGTGGGAGTGAAGCTCCACTTACGCCATTTACGATTGCTCAAATGCAAGCGTTAAAAATATATTCTTCGGCAGAAAGTTCAGATGCTTATCCTTGCAAAACCTTTGATTTTTCTAAAACAAAAAACACAATGGTTTTGGGAGAAGCCGCTGCCACAATTTGTTTAGAAAGCGGTGAAAACGAAAAAGCAATTGCTTATGTAGAAGGTTTTGGCTATGCTACTGAAAATTTAAAACATTCGATTTCCATTTCTGCTGAAGCAACTTGTTTTCAGAAATCGATGAAAATGGCTTTAGGGAAAATGAATCCGGAAGAAATTGATGTTATTGTGACGCATTCACCCGGAACGATTCAAGGCGATTTGAGCGAAATGAAAGCAATTGAAATTGTTTTTGGAAATTCAATTCCATTACTAACCAACAACAAATGGAAAATCGGACACACGTTTGGAGCTTCCGGTATGTTGAGTGTGGAAATGGCTTTGTTGATGATGCAACACAATCAATTTATTCAAGTTCCTTTTTTGAAATCTCAGCAACAAATTCGTTCGTTGCGAAAAATCATGGTAAATGCGGTCGGTTTTGGAGGAAACGCGGTGAGTATTGTTTTGTGTAAGGCATAAAAAAATCCGCAGTGTTCTTGCGGATTTTGATAGTATTTTTATTTTCTTAGAAAACCAATTTTCTTGTCACGATTTCATCATTCTCCAATTTTATTTTTACAATTAAAACTTGATTAGAAATGTTTAATTGATTTGAACTAAATGTATTTTGATTAATAGCTTCGTAG
>ERZ761602.5728-NODE-5728-length-14475-cov-9.988766_pt1 | contig 14475 bp, 16 predicted proteins | sample MGYA00512165_ERZ761602 | MGnify/ENA primary metagenome ERZ761602 (study PRJEB28899, sample SAMN02445085) | bioreactor sludge metagenome | biome: EBPR sludge; isolation source: Thorneside wastewater treatment plant | place: Australia: Brisbane, Thorneside...
CGCCAGGAACGTCGCAGCAAAGCTCTGCGACAAAAAACGGACACCCCGCTGAACGACTTGTTCCGCGGGGTTTTTCGTTTTTTACCTGTTGGCCTTGTTACCGCCCAAATGTCATTTCTACGTTCTTACGGACCAATTCTCTCGAAACACCGTGACTTCGCGATTGAAAGCATTCGGTGACCCCGTAGCCCCCCTTTCAGTCGGCGTGTTTCAGCCAGCAACTTGCTGGCATGCCGGGACGCTGGCACGACCAGCCAGTTGATCCTCCCGATCAAGGACATCTGGCTCTACCCCCTTCACCGATTCTTCCGATCACTCCTCGGCAGCTAACCCACCTCGCCAAACCCGCTGCCTGGCTACTGTTTGGCCGAATATTCACCGAAGAGCGTTGATTTAGTCCGGGCGTACCGGGACTTGCAGCGTCGGCCTGGGGGCTGTTACGTCCGCCCCTCGCCAGCCAGGTCATTCGCAAGCCCGGATCTGTAAGCGGCGCGGCAGACGCAACAGCCTGTGCGCTGAAGCCGACAGCAGGCGATGCCCTCACAGGGCGCGTCGCTGGCCTCGGGCGGCGCACCATTCCTTGCGCGCAGGGCTGTTCAATGGCGCCCCGATAATCGGTATTCGCCGAGTGTGAGATTTCGCACGTCGACGAATTTTACATTTTAGAGCCTCAGAGCCACCTCGGGCATTCAATAGCTTGCCTGCTGATCGAGCTAACCGGCTGAAATTACTGATGCTACATCGCTGTCCGATGGGCTGGCACGGTATGTGCTTTAGAAGGTCAGGCGCTGGGCACCATCGCGTTGTTAGCCAGACATGAGCAATCTTGCTCCGGATTTCTTGCCAGTTGTATGGGAACCGGAAGCGCACCTGATATTTTATTAACAAAGGAGACTTCACAATGAAAGCACTTTCGATTATTCGCCCACTTGCTCTTGCGGGCGCCCTACTCGGTTGCGGTCTTGCACAAGCGAATCTGATCCAGAACGGAAGTTTCGAGACGGGGGTAAACCCAGGCGGGTCCTTTATTGGCCCTCTGGGAGTGGGGAACACCAGCATCAACGATTGGGCCATCACTGCTGGCACCGTAGACTACATTGGCGGGCTGTGGCAGCATGCCGACGGCGAACGTAGTATCGACTTGGTTGGAACCAGCCTGGGTACCATCAACCAGACCTTTGCCACGGTACTAAACCAGATCTATTCGGTCAAGTTCGCCATGGCTAGCAATGTGGCTGGTGGTGATAACGTGAAGAGGTTGAAAGCCATAGCCGGCGACTTCAACGGCGACTTCTCGTTCGACGACACCGGCAAGACCAATAGCGATATGGGTTGGACGGACAAAACCTTCCAGTTCAAGGCGCAAGGTACACAAACAACTCTGTCGTTCGCGGCACTGAACGGCGAATGCTGCTTCGGGCCTGCACTTGACAATGTGCGTGTCGAACTTGTAGATAATCAGGTTCCTGAGCCCGTTTCGGCTCTGCTCGTCGGCCTATCGCTGGCGGGTCTGGGATGGTCGCGCCGGAATCGGCAGCGTACCGCTGGCTAGAAAAGAAAACGAGGCATCGGGCAGGCGCGGGTTCTTTCCGGCGGAAGTGTCGGAGTCTGGGGTCATTGATTGGCCGGCTCCGGTCAACAGGGCAAACAAAGTTTTTCGCGCTGTAGGCGCGACTCATTTTTCGTTCCCCGCACCCTTGGCCTCCCCTCAACGTCCACCCGCAGGTTTTCGTTCTTGCAGTGTAGGAACCAGTTCGCACCAGTCATCCATCAGGATCAAGACCGTCGTCCTGAGCTAGTCCGGACGACGCCCCTGGCTGCCATGGTGGCCCCAGAAACTGTTGGCGCCCTACGCGTACACACTTCGCTTAGTGCGTATGCGAATGGAAATAAGTGCCACGTCTGCTTTGGGCCGAGAACGTTTGTGATGGCATACGTTCTGGCCCGCCAGGAACGTCGCAGCAAAGCTCTGCGACAAAAAAACGAACACCCCGCTGAACGCCATGTTTCGCGGGGTTTTTCGTTGATGCCTGTTGTCTGGAAAATCAACAAGCCAATGCGCGACGACCTGTACCCCACCATGAAGCCGGTCGAACTGGTCGAGCCGGCCATTCGCAATTCCAGTCAACCGGGCGACCGGGTGCTGGATCCCTTCGGGGGCTCGTGTACGACGCTGATGGCTGCCCAGAAGTCGGGGCGCATCGCGCGGCTGATGGAACGTGATCCACAGTACGTCGATGCAACTGTCGAACGCTGGCGATAGTTCCCCCGCCAGCAAGCCACCCGCGAGTCTGATGGGGTGACGTTCGATGATCTGATCAGCGAGGCAGTAGGCGTCTGCGGTGAATAAGGAAACATTCTCCGCGTAGCTTGCGGTGAATATCTTGCCGCTTCGTACAATGCCCGCCATAATCTTCGCATGACCAACGGCGATCACACCTACATCTGGCAGGCTCCCGATTGGCCGACCTGGCGCTACGACCTGGCCGCGTTGGCCGGGCCGTTGGCCGACGTCAGTCGTGCTCAGGGTCTGCTCATTGGCCGACTGGCCGACGTGGGGATCGCCCTGCGGGATCAGGCCAGCCTGACGACACTGACCGAGGATGTTCTCAAGACCAGCGAAATAGAGGGTGAACGCCTCGACGCCGAGTCCGTACGCTCGTCGATCGCGCGCCGCTTGGGCGTGGATATCGGAGCGCTTACGCCACTCGATCGCCACGTGGAGGGCGTAGTCGATATGGTGCTTGATGCGACAGCGCGCTGCGAGGTCGCATTGACACAAGAACGACTGCTAGGCTGGCACGCGGCGCTGTTTCCGACCGGCTATAGCGGACTCTCAGCCATTCGCGTGGGAATGCTCAGGGACGATGGGAACGGACCGATGCAGGTCGTTTCCGGCGCCATCGGTCGGCAACGTGTTCACTTCGAAGCGCCTCCAGCAGAGAAACTCGAGGCCGAATTGGCGCGCCTCATCGACTGGGTGAACACCGGCAGCGAAGCTCATCCGATCCTGAAGGCGGGTCTGGGGCACCTGTGGTTCGTCACCCTACACCCCTTCGACGACGGCAACGGGCGGATCGCGCGGGCGCTCGGCGATCTGCTGCTGGCCCGTGCCGATGGGAGTCCGCAACGCTTCTACAGTCTGGCGGCGCAAATCCAGCGGGAACGGCGGGACTACTACGAAATCCTGGAGCGCACGCAAAAGGGATCGCTGGAGGTCACCGACTGGCTGCGATGGTTTCTCGAAAACTTGCGAGGCGCGATCGGCAGCGCACAAAAGAACCTGGACGCCGTCCTGGCCAAGACACGCTTCTGGCAGCGCTGGGCCACGACACCGCTGAACGCGCGGCAGGTGAAACTCCTCAATCGGCTGCTCGACGGATTCGAGGGCAAGCTGACCAGCAGCAAGTGGGCGGCAATCGGCAAGTGCTCGCCGGATACCGCGCTACGCGAGATCAACGAACTGCTCGTCCTGGGTGTCCTGCGCAAGACAGCTGGCGGCGGGCGCAGCACCGCCTACGAACTCAACAGGCAGGGATGACTGACTGGCTGCTCAGGCGACGACAGATTCCTCGCTGGCTTCGGAGGGAATCACAAAGCCCGCGATTCTGAGGGGGTGGCGTTCGATGCAGTGCTCGATGCGCTGGTGCCAGAAACGTACGGTCTTGACGATGAAACTCTTGAGCGTGTGACGAACGAAGCGTAGCCACTAACCATCGCCACTGCGCTCGGCAGTGACCCAAGTGGCGTCGTCACTAGGCACCATTACGCGAAACTTCAGATAAATATTGAAATACCAGTATCCATAGACTAGCTTATTAACTCTTGGGTTCGATGGCAGGTGCTAGCCGTCTGGAGTCTGCAGGTCTGTAGGGATGTCGGCGTAATGCTTCAAAAACGGCGAATACCACGTTTCTAATCCCGGCGATTGCGTGTGAAAGCGATCATACCGACGCTCGGCGCGATGCGCCAGGCCCCAGCGCAACAGGACAGAAGGAGTCGACAGACAGGAGACTTTCGGCTCGTCCAACTAAGATCCAGGCCAGCAAAAAAACTCGCCGCCAGGCGGTAATTTGCTCAGTGATTCCCTAATGGTCATGGCACGTGGAGATACCCATGATTATGAAAACCATGACCATTAGTCAAGAGTTCTTGAAAATGTGGCAAACGTATTCCGTTTTTGGCAGCGAAACCAGCTGCAGACGCGATACCGATTGACGCGGGACTACTGGAGTCAAAACCAGCAATGTCATCCGGAACAAAAAACGCCGTATTCGGCAACGTAACGATTTTGATCGTGCTGTTGAGCGGATGCTCGACAGCGAGCGGACTTCTCGTCGCCGACGTCTACCGGACGGAGGGCGCATGGGTGGTCGTCATTGAGGGCTTGGGCGCCACCGTCAGAACCCTTGCCGACGACGCCGGCCTGACCCTGGGCTATGAACGCCGCATCTATGTTTATCCCGAGACCTCAGACGACCTTCCGAGCGAAGGGCGCCATCACTGGTCAGTGCGCCTACCGAAGAAGCCCGCCCTAGCGCGCAACACGCGCACCATCGGTCTCGATGTGCGTACCTCCGGCGTAGACCTGGGCATCACGCTCGGTTATCGCGACGCCTCCCTGCTCGCCCACGTGCCGCTGGGAGAGAGTATCTATATGCGCCTGAGTTTTCTGCCCGACGACGCCCGCACAACCCGTCTCACTTACTGTCCCGAGGAGGATCCATGCTGGCCAATCGATATCCCCGACAACACTTCGGTGCCGCACTAGCAACGCTCCTGGCGATACCGCTCGCCGCCTGCTTCGGACAGGACAAGCTCTATATTTCGTCGACGACCGTGCTGGGTCTGGACGCCAGCGTCAACACCGCGCGTACCGCTGGCCATGTTCAACTCGGCTACGATCGCCACTTCGTAACCTGGGTGCCGCAAACCGTGAGCAAGGAAAAGGGCGCGCGCGAAGTGATGTCGGCCTTGAACTGCACCGAGGTCGTAGTCAATGGCTTGACCTTGACGAAGTTCGATGAATCGCTCGCAACCGGCACAGCCGCTATCCTGTTCGCCCAGAAAATCGCAGCTAATCAAAGCAGCACGTCGTATTTCGAGTGTTTCACCGACCAACAAGCTGGGAGGTAGTATGAGACAGCATGATGTCCGCTTACATCCCCTGGCTTCATTGATCGCCATCTGCAGCCTCGCTGCGTGTCAGCCGGCTCTGATTTATGGTGAGCGCACGTCGTTCAACGTGGCCGCCATTCAGTTGAATGACAATGTCGGCGAGCCGGCCAAGATCAATTTCGGTTTTGTTCGCTCGGTGGCCACTAGTGCTCCGCCGCGCGGCGGTGAAGATCAGGTAATAAAGGCGCCCGCCGCCGCTAATGACAAGGGCTCGTCGGCGTCGGCGAAGGTACATGAAGGCGAGGCGGTAAGTGTCTTTTCCAACTTTCGTCTGAACCAGACGGCGCAGAACGCTGCGAACTTGCCACTCACAAACGGCGATCTCGCCATTCGTACCCGCTTCGCGTCCGGTCAGGCAGCGATCACCATTGCGGGAGACGTGAAGGCAGTCACTGCCATACTTGGTCCGCGCACCATCCAGCCGGATACGCCGGATACTGCCAAGAGGAGGGAGACGCTTACCGCCTGCGTAGAGAAAATTGACGACCAGGCTAGCCTCGAAGCAATTGTCAAGGCTCTTCCGGGGTCCATGATTGGCAGTGTGAATCACAAGAACTTCAAGAGAACACGTAGCTTCCTCATATCCGATATCGCCGACGCAAACTCCGCGGAACTTCAGGCATTGTCGGCGTTGCCGGAACTAATAAAGTTTTGCAAGTAGGCCCCAACGAGGAGAAAGAGATGGCCAATTTCACTACGGTTGCATTTGTCGAAGATGATCTGACTCTTCCGGATATCGAGAGCAGGTTGAACGACGCACAACGAAGGTTTAGGGCCTCGGTACTAGCGATCAGCCTGTGCACCAAATTTCCGCCGAAACGCTACACCTGTTTCACCCTGGAAGAGACCAAGGTGCCCGCAGGGGCCATCGTGCTGCGGGAGATCGTCGATGAGCAGATTCCCGTTCTTCCCGACAAGACCTTGGTCTGCATCGGAGATTGCTATGTGGCGGGACAAGCGCTCACAGTAGCTGCCCTTCGCTGAGCAGCTCACCGCTGGCCAGCCACACTTCTCGAATATCAGACATCCTGCGACGTTGCCAAAGGAGTTCTCACCATGGCCCTCACCACCCTCATCACCATCCCGACCGGTATCAACACGGGTGTTCGCCCTGCAAGGCAAGCAACCATGCTGCAACTGCTCGGAAGTCCGCGGCACACCTACGGCCGAGATTGCCAACCGGTAATGAACCCAAACTTGAAGGTGCATATCGTCACGCGCTCGGTCGGGCCCTTTCGTGTCACAGGCTTCGACAAGGCGGTCCACTCGCTGACAGAGATCATGGCCGAGATCAAGGCCACGAAACCAGACATCCATGATGCTCTCGGCTCGGCCGGCATGCTTTGTGCGCGCTTCGTCCGCGGCTCCGAAGTGTCGATCAGCAATCATTCCTGGGGCACGGCGGTCGATCTGACCCTGGACGGTAACCTCGACCAGCGCGGCGATGGCTTTTGCCAACAGGGCTTGGCCGAGATCGCGCCCATCTTCAATACTCATGGCTGGTTCTGGGGCGCTGGTTTCCGTACCGAGGACGCCATGCACTTCGAGGTCGCTGACGACACCATCCACTCCTGGTTTACCGGCGTCCCCGCAATTGCCAAGATTCTCAGCATTGGCGACCGCGGACCGGAGGTCCTGGCGATTCAGAAAGCATTGAACGCGCTGGGCTTCACCCTCATTGCTGACGGCGTGTTTGGCCGCGGCACCATGGCTCAGATTATGGCCTTCCAGCGTGCCAAGGGCCTCGCCGTCGACGGCGTCGTCGGCCACCAGACGAGCGTAGCACTTGGCTTGGCATGAGCGGGACGACGTGCACGTTGCGGCCGGATCGCAGGCAATCTTGCTGGTCGCAACGCTCAGCGCAGTTAGCTGCCTGGCAGCCGACGGAGCGGAGCCAAGCAGCCTTTACACACCAATCTCGGCTTCCGCGTGTGCAGCGCCATCGCCGGGACTTGTCAAGCAGTATGCGGCGCGTAAGCTCGCAGTTGAGGAATGCCCGGCGCCACCGCCCTATCGCCTGTTCGTGGTCTCCTCTGACGCCCGATCGTGGGTTGATCTGCGCCGGAACGGTCACACCTGGTCTACCGAGCAGCGCGTGGTCTATAGCCGAGAAATTTTGGCCTTGGGACAGTTCCCCAATGTTGCCGGATCGGAGGTGGCTGAATGGCGGCTCAACGCGCACGGCAAACCGCTGGCGCTAATCGTCCGCCTGAGACTGGCAGCGCCGCCCTCCGCAGAGGCAAGAGGGGCCGCCAGCATCTCACGTCTTCTGGTGATCGGTCTGTCGGAAGACGCCGCCTGCGACCTCGGACTCGCCAGCAGTAATGGAGGAGCGCGACAACTGGCGGAGAAGTCGCCCGACACTTGTCCGGCAGCGCTGCCCGTGTCTTACGAAACCAACTGAAGCTATGGCGACTTCCAGCCATCAGGAACTCGTGGCAAGAATCAGCCAGACGCCCCCCATGGTGCTACCCGTCTTTGTGGATCTTTCATGTTTATCCAACCGGATTCGGCCACGCCAGGAAAGGTCTCACACAGTGAAAACCATCATCATTCAAGCTGTCCTCCTTGCCTCTTTGGTCTCCGGCTGTATCACACCAACGGCAGCCGATGCTCGCGCACCCAACACGTGCCCGACCGCAGTGACGATGTCCGCCGCGCCCAATGGGGCTGCGCCAGAAAGCCCCAAGGAAATCACCGTACAGACTATTCCGCTGGACGCCCGCTCATTTCAAGGTGATGGCGAAGATCAACTATCCGGTCTGGCATGGTACAAGGATCATCTGATTCTGCTGCCGGAATTGAAGCAGCTGAACAACGAAGGGGAAAGCGATGGCTATTTATTCAGAATTGCCAAAGCCGACATTGTCGACTTCCTGGATGGCAAGTCGTCTCCACCCATTAAAGTTGACAGGATTCCGTTTTTTGCCGCGCACGTGACGAAACAATTTACGGACTATCAGGGCTTCGAGGCGATCGCATTCAAGGAAGACCGCGTTTATATGACGTTCGAAGCCGGGCGACCGGGCCCGGATGGTCGCATGAGGGCCTACCTGGTTAGTGGAATGGTCAATCCGAACCCGGCTGAAGTGCGTCTTGATAATGAGCTTATCGAGATGCCGCCGCCGGCGCAAGTCGGCAACGCCTCGTATGAGTCGTTGATGTTGATGGACGATCTTCTGGTGTCGTTTTTTGAATTGAACGGTGCCAAAATAAAAAACAACGATCAGGAAGGCCCTCGCGCCTACGCGTTTTCTTTATCGCCTCGGCCAAGCAAACTGAACTCCATTCCACTCCCACACATCGAGTACCGAATCACCGATGCGACCACAGCCAATGGTGATGGAAAGTTCTGGGCAATCAACTATTACTTCCCCTGCGAGAAAGGCGAAAATAGCTACGAAGTTGCCGCAGATAATCTGGCGGACACCTATGGCAAAGGCACCACGCATGCTGAGCGCAAACAAGTCGAGCGTCTACTGGAACTTCAATACGTCGAGAAAGAGGGTGTGATCAAATTGACCAACACGCCACCGATCCAGCTGAATCTAGAGGATCGTCCTCGCAACTGGGAAGGTCTGGTGCGGCTCGATCAGCGCGGTTTTCTGATCGTAACCGATGAGCATCCCGAAACAATACTGGGTTTCGTGGCCTACCCGTGATCTCGGGAAAAGGCGGCAAGCTGTTTCGTCCAGAATTCGACGGATAGCGCGATAAGCCATTGAACATGCACACTGCCCGTAAGACCAATTGGCACTATAAACTGAACTTCCTGCCAAACGACGACGCCTTTCCTCGATCTTTCAATCACTTGCTTTGAAATGGGTTTAGGTCGTTTGGTGTGGAACGGTGCCGATGCCTGCGGCGAGCCCTTCGGGCGCCTGCACGCCTGACCCCGCCCCCGACGACGGGGAAGTCCCTGCCGCCGGACCGGCTCGGGGGCTGGCCGCGACAAACCGCAACCAGCTCTGCGTCCCGCGAATCGTAGTAGCGCTTCCCAAGGACTTCAGCGGCGGCCGCTTTCTCGGCAAGCGGAGCGCTGCGACCGAAGCGGCGGACGGCGACGGCGTCGCCAAAGCAAGCGGCACGTCAATACCCGCGCGCCACGTTGACGCAGGCTGGCAGTTCGCCGGTTTCGCGATAGCGACGAATGTTGGCCGCCACGATTTGCGCCGCCGTTTCGTGGTCGGTCGGTGCCGAACAGTGCGGCAGAACCGTCACCCCGGGATGTCGCCACGGCCATCGATCGGCCGGCAGTGGTTCGTGTGCGAAGACATCCAGTACCGCATGGTCGAGCTGCCCGCTGTCCAGAGCGGCGCGCAAATCCTCATCGTCTATGATCGGACCGCGGGCAAAGTTAATCAGTGACGCGCCGGAAGGCAGGAGCGCCAATCGAGCCATGTTGAGCAAGCCCCGGGTTTCGAGGGTCAGCGGCAAAAGGCAAATCAGGATATTGGTCTTGCCCAGCATTTCCTCTAGCCCGACCTCGCCCGCGAAGCATTCGACCCCGGGCAGCGACTTCCTCTGCCGACTCCAGCCGCAAACCTTGAATCGAGCGGCCAGCAGGCGTTCGGCGCTGGCCGATCCGAGCGCGCCCAGGCCAAGCAAGCCGACCGTTCGCTGTTCTGGGCGGGTGTAGGGACGCGACCGCCAGAGTTGTTGTGCTTGTTGTCGCGCATAGGCGGGCATTTCGCGGTGCAGGAACAGGGTCCAGGCCAATACTGCTTCGGCCATGGTCGCCGCCAGTCGGGGATCAAGCAGGCGAACGATCTGCAATCGCGAGTCGCCGAGATTGGCAAGCAGGCGCTCGATCCCCGCCCAGACACTATGCACCCAGCACAATCGTGGCAGCCGGCTCAGATCGGCGGGTTCAGGATTGGCGACGATGGCAATTGTTGCCTCGCTTCTCTCCCCTTCATTCAAGTCCTCGAAGGCGACAATGCGTTCGTCCGGCATCGCGTGCCGCAAGGCACTTAGCCAGGCGCCGGCTTCCGGTGAGTCCTTGCCAGCAAGAAAAGGGACAGCTGCCTTCGGCATTTCCTCTCGCCTGGAGCGCGCAAGAAGAACAGAAACTAATGCAATCTGCTGTTCAGTTCGTCGATCACCGCCGCCCAATCCGCATCCTCGATGATCTCCTCCTTGAGAAAGCTTCGTTGCGCCTCCGTCCAGAACGGGGCGCGGTAGAGGGCGACCTCATTTCCCAAGGGGCGGTGGCGGTTGATGAATTCGTCAATGGCAGCTGGGTCGGAAGGCAGGCCGAGCTGGGCGAACAGATTGCTCATGGTGTGTAGGTTGGCATCCATGTAACACCTCCTGATAGTGGGTTGCGAGGGTGGCAGGGTCGCGATGAATGAGATGAAATCGAGCAGAAACAGTTCCGGCGCTGCGCGAAAAGAAGCGATGCCGCGATCGAGAAGGGAAACCTCTCAGCATGCCCGCCAGGCCGGGAGCCCGCAATTCAGAATACAGTGTTCCTGCCCTCCCGCCCTCCTGGCAGTAGACTGACACCTTATTCCCTCCCCTCGATCATGATAGCCATGCAAGCTTGTCCCTGGTGCGAAGCTTTCGACCTTTACCGTGACTACCATGATTCGGAATGGGGCGTGCCGCTCTACGATGATCGATCCCTGTTTGAACTGCTGATCCTGGAAGGCGCGCAGGCCGGTTTGTCCTGGGCGACGATCCTCAAGAAACGAGAAAACTATCGGCGCGCCTTCGATGGATTTGATCCGGCACGGATCGCCCAGTATGACGCTGAAACAGTGGCCGCGCTGTTGGCAGATTCCGGAATCGTCCGAAATCGCGCCAAGGTGGCCGCAGCCATCCAGAACGCCAAAGCCTATCTTGCGCTCACCGCCAACGGTCAGTCGTTCAGCGACTTTCTGTGGCGCTTCGTTGATCAGGCCCCAATTCAGAATCAATGGACGTCGATGGCCGAGGTGCCGGCCAAGACCACCCGCTCGGAGGCCATGAGCAAGGCCTTGGGTCGAGCCGGCTTCAAGTTCGTCGGTGCGACGATTTGCTATGCCTTCATGCAGTCTGCTGGCATGGTCAACGACCATCTGACGAGCTGCCCGCGTCACGGCGAAGTCCAAAAAGCCAAGCCAGCTCGCTTCCACGGCTAGTTGCCGCCGCTCGCTCGAACTACCAGACCTGAATCTCACATCGGCCTGGGCCGCCGTTACTGCGCTGCTTGCGGCGTGCCAGCATGCCGCGCTACCACCGGCCCCGCACCCCAACAGATCGAGAGCGGATTCCGCTTCAGCCTGGCGGCACCGCTGAAATTTCCGGGTGACCAGCGGCGGATGCTCTTCCAGAACCTGAAGCTGCTGCCGGCCACGGCGCTGGCCCCCTATGAGCCCTTCTGTTCACTCACCGCCGAAAAAGGCGCCGCACTCCTCATTCCGGCGAGCACGCTCATCGTGCAAAGCGTTCACTATGACGAGCGGACGATCGCCCACACGGACCGGATGACGGGAGTCACCCGCATCGCCCTTGCTGAGTCTACAGGCGCGCCAGCTTACACACTGCGTTGTGGCTGGCCCGAGGGCGCGCGGCAAGCCAGCTTCCTGGCGGCCGACACGCCGGTGGCTGGCACACAGGCCACCGTGCTCGCCTCAAAGGAACGGAACATCACCGCAACCCGACGGTCGGAAAAGAAAAGCAGAATTCTCGAGGCAAAGCCGATCCTCGAAGCGGTCATTATTTCTCTCACTGGCAGTGCACATTCCGGCTTCGCTGCCGGCATCGTTCGGCGGGCAGGGAGCATGTCCCCGAATCCTCCCGCCTCACTCCCCGCCTCCCTCCCCGACCCCTGTCACGCACGGCGGCGAAGGGAGATTCGCGAGTCGCGAACGCGACTTTCACGAGCAGAGAAAGGAGCACATCATGAGCACGCTTTCCGAATTCGAAGCCATCTTCCGCCGCCTTCCGCAAGATGTTCAAAACCTTGTCAGCATGCTTCGCGCCGGCACGCACAACCTGTCTCCCAAGGACTTGATGAGACTCCTCGTGGCCATGATCATGGCTGGCGGCCCCACGGAGCTGATCAAGCGAATCCTCGTTCTCATGACGCGTCTGGGTTGGTTGTCCGCTGAAGTTCTGACGGCCGCTCTTGCCGAAGTCGAGGCGACCGTGGCGGCCGGCGCCATTGCCGGCGGGGAAACCGCGGCAGCGGGTGCCGGAGCGGGTGCCGCAGCCAGTGGTGAAGCCACGGCGACCGCTGTCGCGGGTGGCGAAGCAGCGGCCACCGGCGGAGCGGGCGCGGCTGCGATCACCGCGGCTACCGTGGCAGCCATCGCGGTACTGGTGGTCGAGGTGATCTCCGTGCTTAGCGCCGTATCGTCCCTGGTTGGCAAGCGGCGGCTCGCTGACGCACTCGACGAGTTGAACGCCCGAGTCATGGAGGGAATCGAAACGCTGCGTGCTGCGCGCACCGCCGGTCTGCTTTCCGAGCCAGAGTTCCAACAGGAGGTGGACCAAATCTCCAGGGCGTTCATTGATGGACAACACGCGATCGACGCCCGCAACAACGAGCTGCAGGACGCGCTGGACGACAATTTCCTGCTCAGGATCGGCGAGTGGTTTTACGGTTCGACCCGCAATGCACCGGCGCTGCACGAGCCGGCCGAAGACCCGACCAAACGGGTCTCGATGGGCCGCATCCGTGTTGGCGAAGTCAGCGAGCGTTTCGCGGCCTTGGCCATGGCGCCGGACGAGCTGCTCGAAGAGGTCAAGCCGGCAGCAATCCGCTATGCGGCCAACCCGTTCGCGCGGCGCGAAATCCTGCACTTCTTCCAGGAACAATGGCTTGAGCAAAGCTACGCAGACGGCTACCGCAGACTCTGCCTGCGCAGCGCGCGCTATTTTTCGACGCCTGCAGACGCGCCGATCATCGACTTCTGGCAAGCGATCTACGCCGCCGAAACGGCCAACGCCTTTGCACGCAAGCAGGCCATCCTGGCATGTTTCCGCTCGGAGATGAGCGCGGCCTGGGATTTGAGCCTCGCTGCGGCCCGGGACGATCGTGACCCCATCGTACGCGTGCTGGCTTACGAGATCCTTGGCTCGATCACTCGCACGGTGGACGCGCGGACAGAGGCCTTTCTGGGGCTCGCCGAACGCGCGGCAACTGCGCATGACAATGCATCGCGCCTGGGTGCCGTGTGCGGCCTGTCGATGTCGATGCATCTGCGACGACCGCAGAAGATACTCGCCCGCGGCGTAAATACCCTGAAGCAGCTGGTCGCCAATGAAAAGAACTGCTACATCGCTGGCTCTGCGCTGGCCGCTTTGACGCCACTGGTATCCGAATGCGAACTGGGAGAATACCTGCCCAGCGTGGTCCGGCCCGAAGCCTCTCAGCGTCCTTCGCAAGCTGACCTACTGGTGACTACCGTCAACAGCATGGCGGCGCTTGGCGACACGGCGGGCTTCCTGCAACTCACTGAGCCTCCAGAGGGAGCGGCGATTGGCGAGGCCCGTGCGGCAGCGCTGTTCCAAGCCGCCCCTTTCATGAGGGCCGACGATATCGTCGCCATTGACGGCATTGGCACGCGCAGCTTCGAGGCAATGCTGGAGGGGCTGCATGGCAATCTGCTCGTCGCGGGTGTGAACCTTGAACTCCCGCTGACAGTCGCGGTACTGCGCGACACCCTGCGTCGCCTGCGGAGGCTGGCGGAACCAACGACGGAAGATCTGCTGATCGTGGCTCTCAACGTCTTCGCCTACCAAGGCGACAAGGACGGCTTCCTGCTCCTCAGCGAACTCCCCGGTCGCGTCGACGTCGGCGAGGCACGCGTCATGGCGCTCTTTGAGCAGCGGCCCTTCAGGACCATTGATGACATCAAGAAGGTTCCAGGGATCGCCGAGAAGACCATCGATGCCATGGCCAGGGGCGTGCGGCTGAACCTTGAAAAGGCGGGCATGGATAGCCGCAAGTTCCCGACGGTGGCCGCACTCGAGGAGGCCGTCGAGACGCTGCGCAAGTGCTAGCCTGAAGTTCCCGAGTTCCGCGCTAGAAAGTAGCCAACCGCTGGATCAGCCAGAACGAACCGAGCGAGCCGATGGCATAGGCAGGCAGCAGCTCGGCGCGTGGCGGCAGGCGCTTCAGGAAGCTGCGAGAGGTGCGAATCACGAGCAACACCACGGCGACGAAGGCCAGCTGACCCAGCTCGACACCGATATTGAACAACAACAGGGCGAGCGGCACGTCGCCGGGCGGCAGACCTGCGTGCGACAGGGCGCTGGCGAAGCCGAAGCCATGCAGCAGGCCGAAGGCGAAAGCGACGACCCAGG
>ERZ761602.5730-NODE-5730-length-14469-cov-7.741709_pt1 | contig 14469 bp, 14 predicted proteins | sample MGYA00512165_ERZ761602 | MGnify/ENA primary metagenome ERZ761602 (study PRJEB28899, sample SAMN02445085) | bioreactor sludge metagenome | biome: EBPR sludge; isolation source: Thorneside wastewater treatment plant | place: Australia: Brisbane, Thorneside...
ACTCGCGACCCCGACCTTGGCAAGGTCGTGCTCTACCAACTGAGCTATTCCCGCGTCGTGAGGAGCGAAATTGTAACCGCTCCGCCGGCGGTGTCAACACTCCCGGGACGGGCTTTCAGCCTTCGCGCAGCGTCGGCCACGCCGCGCGCAGGTACTGCAGGCCGGACCACAGGGTCAGCAACGCGGCGATGGCCAGCAACCCGTCGCCGATGACGAACACTTCCTGCCCCAGCCAGATGTCGTCCAGTTCGGTCAGCCCCGGCGTGGAGGCGTACAGCAGGCAGGACAGCGCCACCATCTGCACGATGGTCTTGATCTTGCCCAGCGCGGCCACCTTGACCGTGGCCCGCTGCCCCAGCTCGGCCATCCACTCGCGCAGGGCGGACACCGCGATCTCGCGGCCCACGATCACCGCGGCCCAGATCGCCATCCACATGGTCGGGCTGTCCTGCACGATCAGGAACAGCGACACGGCCACCATCAGCTTGTCCGCCACCGGGTCGAGGAAGGCGCCGAACGCCGAATACAGGTGGTAGCGGCGCGCGATCCAGCCGTCCAGCCAGTCGGTCACCGCCGCCAGGATGAAGACGAAAGCCGCGGCGAAATTGGTCCACTTGTACGGCAGGTAGAACACCAGCACCAGCACCGGGATCAGCACGATCCGCAGCAGCGTCAGCCAGGTGGGGATGGTCAACTTCATCAGGCGCTTACTCGTTTCCCGCGTGAGGCGACGGCAACCCGTGCAGGTTAGCGTAGATTCGCTCGGCCAGCGCGGCGTTGACGCCCTCCACGCGGGCGATCTCGTCGGCGCCGGCGGCCTTCAGCCCGGCCAGGCCGCCGAAATGCTTGAGCAGGCTGGCGCGCCGGCGCGGGCCGATGCCCGGGATGTCCTCCAGCTTGCTGGTGGTGCGCGCCTTCTGCCGCTTGCCGCGGTGGCCGGTGATGGCGAAGCGGTGCGCTTCGTCGCGGACCTGCTGGACCAGTTGCAGCGCGGGCGAAGCCGCGCCCGGCCGCACTTCGCGCCCGTCGGGCAGCACCAGTGCCTCGTGCCCGGCGCGCCGCTCCTCGCCCTTGGCGACGCCCACCACCACCACGCCGTCCACGCCCAGGTCGGCCAGCGCCGCGGTCGCCTGTGCCAGTTGCCCGGCGCCGCCGTCAATCAGCAGCACGTCAGGCAGCACGCCGCCCTCCTCCACCGCGCGGCGAAAGCGCCGCTCGATGGCCTGGTGCATGGCCGCGTAGTCATCGCCCGGGGTGATGCCGGTGATGTTGTAGCGGCGGTACTGCGAACGCACCGGGCCGTTGGCGTCGAACACCACGCACGAGGCCACCGTCGCCTCGCCCATGGTGTGGCTGATGTCGAAGCATTCGATGCGCCTGGCCGCTTCCGGCAGGCCCAGCAGTTCCTTCAGGGCCTCGCTGCGCGCGGTCTGCGCGTTACGGCTGGTCAACTCGGTAACCAGCGCGATCTCCGCGTTGCGCCGCGCCAGGTCCAGGTAGCCGGCGCGCTCACTGCGCACGCTCCACTTCAGCAGCACCTTGCGCCCGGACGAAGCGGCCAGCGCGTGCTCGATCAGTTCGGCGTCCGGGATCTCGCGGTCCAGCACGATCTCCTGCGGCGCCGGCTGCTCGGCGTAATACTGGGAAACGAATGCGCCCAGCACCTCCTCGGCGCTGTCCTCGCCGTTGGTCCTGGGGAAGAAGGTGCGCGTGCCCAGATTGCGGCCGTCGCGGAAGGCCAGCAGCAGCACGCAGGCCTGGCTGCCCCGCATGGCGCAGGCCAGCACGTCCAGGTCGGCGGCGTGGCCGTCCACGTACTGCCGGGCCTGCAACGCGCGGATCGAGGCCACCAGGTCGCGCAGGCGCGCGGCCTGCTCGAATTCCAGCTCCGCGCTGGCCCGCTCCATCGCGTCGGTCAGCTCACGGGTGAGCTCGTCGCTGCGGCCGTCCAGGAACATCGCCGCGCGCCGCGCCGCCTCGGCGTAGTCGGCTTCGTCCACCAGCCCCACGCAGGGCGCACTGCACCGGCCGATCTGGTATTGCAGGCAGGGCCGGCTGCGGTTGCGGAACACGCTGTCCTCGCAGTTGCGGATGCGGAACAGCTTCTGCATCAGGTTCAACGTCTCGCGCACCGCGCCGGCGCTGGGATACGGGCCGAAATAGCGGCCCGGCACCGCGCGCGCGCCGCGGTGGAAGGCGATCCGCGGCCATTGCTCGCGGGTCAGCAGTACGTAGGGATAGCTCTTGTCGTCGCGCAGCAGCACGTTGTAGCGCGGCGTCAGCGACTTGATGAGCTGGTTCTCCAGCAGCAGCGCCTCGGCCTCGGTGCGGGTCACCGTCACGTCCATGCGCGCCACCTGCGACAGCATGGACAGGATGCGCGGCGACTTGGGCGAACCGGTGAAGTAGCTGGACACGCGCTTGCGCAGCGCGCCCGCCTTGCCCACGTACAACAGGCTGTCGTCGGCCGCGTACATGCGGTACACGCCCGGCGCCGTGCTCAGCCCGGCCGCGAAGGCCTTGCCGTCGAATTCCGCCTGGGGACTGCCGCTCATTCGTCGATCGGGACGTGGCTCAATTCGCCGCTGGCGACATCGTAGCGCAGGACCGCGTGGGCATCGGTCTCGGCGATCCACACCGCGCCGGCCGCCACCGCCAGCCCGGCCGGCCCCTGCAGCCTGCGCGGCAGGGCCACCGTGGTCAGGTCGCCGCCGCCCAGGCGCAGCGTGCGCAGACTGCCGTTGCCGCTGTCGGCGATCCACATGACCGGCGCATCCGGGTTCAGCGCGATGGCCTGAGGGTGTTGCAGGCGGGCAGCGTCGCGCGGGCCGTCCTCGGCGCCGAAGGTCCAGGCGCCCTGCCCCACCAGCGTCTGCACCACGTCGCCGCGCAGTTGCAGCGAACGCAGCGCCGAGCCCACCGCGTCGCAGACGTACAGCGTCTGCAGCACCGCGGCCAGCCCCGCCGGCTGCGCGAATGCCGCCATCGGCCCGCTGCCGTCGCGCACGTCCAGTTGCCCGGAGCCGGCGCGCGCCTGCAGCACGCGCGAGCCCAGGTCGTAGCTCCAGATGCGGTTGTCCCCGGCCATGGCCAGGTACATGACGTTGTTGTTGACCACCAGCGCCTGCGGCTGGTTGAGCGCCACGTCGCGCGCCACCGCCACCACGCCCTCGGTGGGCTCGCCGGCGCGGCCGTTGCCGCACAGGGTGTCCACGCTGCTGGTCGCCAGGTTGATCCGGCGCAGGGCGTGGTTGCCGGTGTCGGCGACGTAGAGCGATTCGCGCACCAGCGCCAGCGCCTGCGGGCGGCGGAACGCGGCGTGGCTGAGCTCGCCGTCGGCGAAATCGGCCGTGCCCATGCCGAACTGGCGCAGCACGCGGCCGTGGTGGTTGCATTCCAGCACCCGGTGGTGGCCGGTGTCGGCCACGAACAGGCGGTCGGCGGTAGCCGCCAGGCCGGTCGGGAAGCACAGCGGCAGGCGCGGTTCCGGGTCGGTCTCGCGGAAGATCCGCAGGTCGTCGTCGGGCGGGAACTGCAGGCTGTCGCAGAGCTGCGCGACCTGCCGTTCGAGTTCGGCCAGCCCGTCCGTGCCGACCGCGCGGTGGCGGACCCGGCCCTCGCCGTCGATCAGCAGCACGGTCGGCCAGGCCTCGATGCCGAAGCGCTGCCAGGCCACCCAGTCCGGGTCGTGGGCCAGCGGCAGCGCGTTGCCGTGCCGGCGCAGGCGCTTGAGCGCGGCGGCGGGCTCGCGTTCGCTGTCGAAGCGCGGCACGTGGATCGCCAGCGCCTGCAAGCGCCCCAGGTAGCGGGCCTGCAGGACCGCCAGGTCGTTCAGCCGCTGCGCGCACCAGGCCGAAGCGCTGTTGACGAAGGCCAGCGCGACGATGCGTCCCCGCTGCTCGTACAGCGTGGTGGCCGGGGCATTCAGCCAGTGCAGGGCACGCGGGAGTTCGGGGGCGAGGTCGGTTTCGCTCATCGTCCGGATTATGCCGCAGTCTCAATCAACGGAGAGTCGAGCCACGACCGCCCGTGCCGCCGAATCGACCAGTCGCCAGACCTGTTCAAAGTCGCCGGGGCCGCCGGTGTACGGGTCCGGCACTTCGCCGCCCGGCCGCGTACCGGCCCAGTCCAGCAGCAGCGCCACCTTGCCCGCATGCGCGGCCGGTGCGCGCCGCAGCACGTCGTGCACGTTGGCACGGTCCGCACACAGCAGCCAGTCGAACGCCCGGAAATCCTCGTCGCGCAACTGCCGCGCCCGCTGCGCGGAGATGTCCACGCCGAAGCCGCGCGCGCAGGCGATGGCGCGCCGGTCCGGCGGCTCGCCCGCATGCCAGCCGCCGGTGCCGGCCGAATCCACCTGCACGCGCCCGGCCAGCGGCGACGCCTCCAGCCGCGCCCGCAGCGCACCTTCGGCCATCGGCGAGCGGCAGATGTTGCCCAGGCAGACCACCAGCAGCTTCATGCCGGCGACTGCCGCAGGATCGCCTCGGCCCGCGCCAGATCCTCGGGCGTGTCCACGCCGGGCGGGAACGGCGCCGGCGTCAGCGCCGCGGCGATGCGGTGGCCCGCTTCCAGCACGCGCAACTGTTCCAGCGATTCGGCCTGCTCCAGCCGCCCCGGCGGCAGCCGGGTGAAGCGGCGCAGGAAGCCCGCGCGATAGGCGTAGATGCCGATGTGCCGCAGCCATTGCCCCGGCGGCAGCGCTTCGCGCGACTGCGCGAAGCCGTCGCGGTGCCACGGGATCGGCGCCCGGCTGAAGTACAGCGCATCGCCGTTGGCCGCGCGCACCAGCTTGACCGCATTGGGATCGAACAGCGTCGCCGCCTCCTCGATGGGCACGGCCAGGGTCGCCATCTCCGCGCCGCTGGACACCAGCGCTTCGGCCACCGCGCGGATGCCGGCCGGCGGCGCGAAGGGTTCGTCGCCCTGCAGGTTCACCACCACGGCCTCGTCCGGCCAGCCGGCGATGTCGGCGCATTCGGCCAGCCGGTCGCTGCCCGAGGCGTGGCGCTCGGACGTCATCGCCACGTTCACGCCGCTCTCCTGCAAGGCGTCGCGGATGCGCGCGTCGTCGGTCGCCACCCAGACTTCGCCCGCGCCGGCCGCCAGCGCGCGCCGCGCCACGTGCACCACCAGCGGCACGCCGCCCAGCAGGCGCAGGGGCTTGCCCGGCAGGCGGGACGCGGCATAGCGGGCGGGAATGGCGACGATGAAGTCAGGCATGGCGTGCGGCGGCGGGAAGTGGAAGGGAACCGCCGGCGCGCGGGCGCACGGCGATGCAGCAGCGGGGAGCGCGCAAGCCGGCGCTCATGCGCCCGCCGCCGCACCGAAGGAAGCGGACGCCTGCCCGATCCAGAGGCGATTGCCGTCGGGATCCTGCAGGCGGAATTCGGTCATGCCGTAGAACGTGGTTTCCAGTTCGGGCGCCGCCAGGCCGTTGTCCCTGGCCTGCCGGTGGTAGTCCACGATGTCGTCGGGATACAGGTACAGCACGCCCGTCCGCGGCGCGCCGGGGTGCGGCGCGATCGAACGGTCCAGCATGATCCGGCAGTCGCCGCAGCGGAGCATCGCCCAGCCCCAGCCGTCGTGGCGCTTCTCGACGGCGAAGCCGAGCTTCGCGTAGAACGCCACGCTCGCCGGCAGGTCGGTGACAGGCTGCATGGGAACGAGGGCACCGAGCTTCATGGCCGTGGTCTCGCGGAGGGCGTCAGGCGCGCGCGGGAGGCGCGGCGCGCAGCGACGCCAGCCGCTCCAGCAGCGCCACCCAGAAGGCTTCCGGCAGCCGGGCCTCCACCGGCACGCTGTGGAACCAGTCGTTGGCGAACGCCGCGCACTTTACGGCGTCCTTCTCCGTCATCAGCACCGGCAGTTCGCTGCCGAAGGCGAAATCGCCGGCCTGGTAGCGGTGGTGGTCGGCGAAGGCGTGCGGCACCACGCCGATGCCCAGTCCGCGCAGCATGTCGAAGAAGCGGCCCGGGTTGCCGATGCCGGCGACCGCATGCACGCGCTGGCCGGCGAACGCCGACAACGGACGCGGGCGCCCGCCGCGCAGCGGCACCGCGCATTCGGCCTGCAAGCGCATGGGCCATTCGCCGAACCCGGCCTCGGCCGCGGCGTCGGCCAGATTGACCACGTGGAAGTCGCAGCGCGCCGCGCGCTCCACCGGCTCGCGCAGTGGTCCGGCCGGCAGCAGGCGGCGGTTGCCGTAGCGGCGCCGGCCGTCGATCACTTCGATCTCGATGTCGCGGTGCAGCCGGTAGTGCTGCAGGCCGTCGTCGCAGACCACCACGTCGCAGCCGGAGCGGGCCAGTTCGCGCGCCGCGGCGACGCGGTCGCGGTCCACGCGCACGCGGATGCCGGTCTGCCGCGCGATCAGCACGGGTTCGTCGCCGCCCTCCTCCGTGGGCGTGGCGGCGTCCACCCAGCGCGCGGTCCTGCCGTCGCGGCGGCCGTAGCCGCGGCTGGCCACACCGGGCTTGTAGCCGGCTTCGCGCAGGCGTTCGACCAGGGCGATGGTGACGGGCGTCTTGCCAGTGCCGCCGGCGGTGATGTTGCCGACCACGATCACCGGCACGCCGGCGCGCCGCGGCGCCAGCAGCCGGATCCGGTACAGGCCGCGCCGCAGGCCGGCGAGCGCGCCGTAGACGGCGGCGAGCGCACGCATGCCGGCGGGCGCCGGCGCATCGCCATACCAGTAGGCCGGCGGCTGGCGGTGCGAAGGATTCAACCGCCTTCGCCCTCGCGGAACTGCGACTGGTACAGGTGCGCGTACAGGCCGCCGCGGGCCAGCAGTTCGGCATGCGTGCCCTGCTCCACCAGGCGGCCCTGGTCCAGCACCAGCACCTGGTCGGCGTGCTCGATGGTGGACAGGCGGTGGGCGATCACCAGCGTGGTGCGGTCGGGCATCAGCTTGTGCAGGGCGTTCTGCACCAGCCGTTCGGATTCGTTGTCCAGCGCGGCGGTCGCTTCGTCCAGGATCAGGACCGGCGCGTCCTTGAGCATGGCGCGCGCGATGGCCAGGCGCTGGCGCTGGCCGCCGGACAGGCGCCCGCCCTTGTTGCCGATCGGCGCGTCCATCCGCTCGGGTAGTTCCTGCACGAATTCCATCGCGTTGGCGCCGCGCACCGCGGCCTCCATCGCGGCGGCGTCCGAGCCCTGCAGTTCGCCGTAGGCCACGTTGGCCGCCACCGTGCCGTCGAACAGCATCACCTGCTGGCCGACCAGGGCGATCTGCCGGCGCAGGTCGGCCAGGCGGTAGTCCTGCACCGGGTGACCGTCGAGCAGGATCTGCCCGGACTCGGCTTCGTAGAAGCGCGGGATCAGCTTGATAAGCGTGGACTTGCCGCTGCCCGAGCGGCCGACGATGGCGGTGACCGTGCCGGGCCGCGCGGTGAAGCTGATGCCTTCCAGCGCCGGGCGCGACTGGCCCGGATAGCGCGTGGTGACGTCGCGGAATTCCAGCAGCCCGGAGGCGCGCGCCAGCGGGCGGGTGCCGTCGTCGCGCTCGTCCGGCGCATCGAGCACCAGGAACAGACGCTGCGCCGAGGCGACGCCGCGCTGGGTCATGTTCTGCACGTTGGTCAACTGCTTGAGCGCCGGAATGATGGCCATCATGCCCAGCATCAGCGCCACGAAGTCGCCCACGGTCAGGCGCCCGGCCGCGGCCTCGCGGCCGGCGATGAGCAACAGCGCAGCCAGGCCCACCGACCCCATCAACTGCACCATCGCCGAGGAGATGCTGCGGGTGGATTCCACCTTCATCGACAGCCGCAGGTTGTTGTCGGCCAGGCCGGCATAGCGCTTCAGCTCGGCGTCCTGCGCGCCGTAGACCTTGACCTCCTGCTGGTTCGACAGAGTCTGGTCGGCCGCCTGCAACAGTTCGGCGCCGCTTTCCTGGATGCGATGGCTGATGCGCCGGTAGCGCTTGGCCACCTTGTCCATGATCCACGCCAGCGGCGGCGCCAGCACGAAGATGGCCAGGGTGACCTGCCAACTGTGCAGCAGCATGACCACCAGCGTGCCGATGACCTGCAAGGACTGCTGCAGCACCACCTTCATGGCGTCGATGGCCGCCTGCGCCACCTGGTCGCTGTCCGAGCCCAGCCGCACCAGCATGGACGGCACCGGCTCGGTGTCGAAGCGCTGGCCCGGCAGGCGCATGTACTTGCCGAGCACGTTCACCCGCAGGTCGCGGGAGATGCTGCGCGCCGCCCGCCCCATGCCCATGTCGGTCAGGTAGCCTGCGATGCCGCGCAGCACGAACAGCCCCACGATGGCCAGCGGCATCCACGGGTTGATGTCTTCCGGGTTCACCAGGTTGTTGGTGATCGGGCTCATCATCGCAATGAAGCCGCTGCCGGCCGCGGCCTCGACCAGCATGCCCAGCCCGGCCACGATCAGCAGTGCGCGGTACGGGCGCGCGAAACCCAACAGGCGCTTGTAGGCTTGCCAAGGCGAAACGATCGCGCTCACCGCGCCGCCTCCGGCGCGGTGGCGATGCTGATGCGGCGGAAGCCCAGTTGCCCCAGCGCGTCCAGCGCGGTCACCACCGCCTGGTGCGGGGTGCGCGCGTCGGCGCGCAGCAGCACCGGCCGGCCGCGGTCGCTGCCCGCCACCTGTTGCAGGGTCTGCTTGAGCGCGTCCACGTCGGTGCGCAGCACTTCGTGCTCGTCCACGAAGTAGCGGCCGTCGGCGTTGACCAGCACGCTCAGCGCCTTGACCTGCGCGGCCACCGGCTCGCCGCTGGCCGAGGGCAGTTGCAGTTGCAGCATCGAGCGCGCGTCGAAGGTGGTGGTGACCACGAAGAAGATGATCAGCACCAGGATCACGTCGATCAGCGGCACCAGGTTGAGTTCCGGCTCGTCCTGCGCGCGGTCGTCACGGATGCGCATGCCGCGACCTCACTGTCCCGCCGCGGCGGGCGCCGCCTGCGGCAGGGCCGCGGGGCGGGGCGCCACGCGCGGGTGGCGCGCCTCCAGCGCATCGACCAGTGCGGCGGCTTCCTTCTCCATCTCCATCACGTAGCCGGTCACGCGGCCGCGGAAGTAGCGGTGGAACATCAGCGCCGGGATCGCCACGATCATGCCGGCGGCGGCGCAGACCAGCGCCTTGCCGATGCCGCCGGCCAGGGCGTTGACGTCGCCCACGCCGCTGTCCTGGATGCCCAGGAACATCTGGATCATGCCCACCACCGTGCCCAGCAGGCCCAGCAGCGGGCCGGCCGAGGCGATGCTGCCCAGCGCGTTGAGGAACTTCTCCAGGCGGTGGACGATGTGGCGGCCGGTGTCCTCGATGCGCTCGCGGATCTGTTCGCGCGGCTTGTTGCGCACGTCCAGCGCGGCGGCCAGCAGTTCGCCCAGCGGCGAGTTGCGGCGCAGGGACTCGATGTGGGCCGGCTCCAGTTGGCCCTTCGCCGCCCACACCCGCACTTCCTCGCCCAGGCCGGGCGGCAGGACTTCCTTGCGGCGCAGCGACCAGAAGCGTTCCACCACGATGGCCAGCGCCAGCACGCCCAGCAGCAGCAGCGGGATCATCGGCCAACCGCCGGCCTTCACCAGTTCCAGCACGTTCAGTCCTCCGGCGCGTCCGGCCGTCCTTCTTCCGGCCGATAGGATAGCCCACCGGCCCGCTGGCGCCGCACCGCGTCCCACAGGCGCGGGCGATGGTGACGGCGTTCACGCACCACCGGCCCGTCGCGCCCCAGCCAGACGCGCAGGGCACCGCCGGTCTGGGTGTCCAGCACCTCCGCGCCGGCCCGCCGCCAGCGCTCGACCGTGGCCGCGCGCGGATGCCCGAAACGGTTGCCGTGGCCACTGGAGCCCAGCGCCAGGTGCGCACCGGTGGCGGCCACGAACGCCGGGGTCGACGAGCCTGCGCTGCCGTGGTGCGGCAACACCACCACTTCGGCGCGCAGGGCTGCGGCCTGGCGCCTGGCCAGGCCGAGTTCGATCACCGTGCCGATGTCGCCCGGCAGCAATGCCGCACCGTGCGCCGTCTTCACCCGCAACACGCAACTGGCCTCGTTGCGCAGGTACGGGAAATGCGGCGGCGGATGCAGGAAGCTTAGCTCCACACCATCCCAGCGCCACGCGGCGCCGCCGAGGCACGGCGCCGTGGCCGCCGTCACCGGGCCGTTCGCCGGCGCCAGCACGGTGGCGGCCGGGAATTCGCGCAACACCGCGGAAAGGCCGCCGGCATGGTCCTGGTCGCCATGGCTGACCACCACCGCGTCCAGCCGCCGCACGCCCAGCGCCCGCAAGGCCGGGACCACCGCGCGTTCGCCGGCATCGTAGCCGTCGCGCACCGCCGGCCCGGCGTCGTACAGCAGCGCATGATCTGCGGTGCGCACCAGCACCGACAGCCCCTGCCCGACGTCGATCACGATCAGCTCGGCTTCGCCCTGCCGAGGCAGCTCGCGGTCCGGCCACAGCAGCGGCAGCCACAGCAGCAGCGCCAATGCCTTGCCGGGGACACCGCGCGGCATCAACAGCCAGAACCCGCCCGCCAGCGCCAGCCCCAGTGTCCAGGCCGGGCTTTCCGGCAGCCAGTGCAAGGCATGGGGATAGGTGGCGACGGCCTCGAAGAGACGCCAGCTAGGGTCGAAGCATGCGGCCGCGACCCGCCACGCCCCCATGCCTGCGCCCGCATGCAGGAAGTCCAGCGCGGTTCCCACCAAGGTCAGCGGAACAACGACCAGGCTCCACCACGGGATCGCCAGCAGGTTCGCCAGCGGCCCTGCCAGCGACGCCTGCCCGAACAGCACCGCCGTGAACGGCAGCAGGCCCACCGTGGCGACCGCCTGCGCCGGCAGGAACGCCTTCGCCCAGTGCAACGGGGCCGGCAGGCACCATGCGAGCCACGCCACGCCTCCAAAGCTGAGCCAGAACCCGGCCGCCAGCAGCGACAGCGGATCGAACAGGAGCACCGCCAGCATCGCTAGCGCCAGCACGTCGACCAGGCGCACATGGCGCCGCGCCAGGCGGGCCAGCACTACCACCGCGATCATCAGCACCGTGCGCACGGTCGGCAACGCGAACCCGGCGGCCGCGGCGTACGCCACCGCACCGATCAGCGCCATCGCGCCAGCGACCTGCGGACGCGGCCCCCATCGAGCGAGCGCCGGGAACAGCCACCACAACCCCGCCCCGAGCAGCGCACAGAATCCGCCCACCAGCCCCACATGGAACCCGGAGATCGCGATCAGATGGGTCAGCCCGGTCGCGCGCAGCACGCGCCAGTCTTCGTCGTCCAAGCCCCGCGTATCGCCCAGAGCCAATGCCTGCACGAAGCGTGCGGAAGCGGTCGGAACGGCCTGGCCGATCCGGTCCGACGTGGCGCTGCGCCACGCATCGATGCCCTCCCCCAAGGCAAGCCGCGTCGCCCGGTGGGGATGACGCACGTACCCCATGGCGCCGATGCGTTGCGCCACGGCATACCGCTCCGTGTCGATGCCGCCCGGATTGGCCAATCCCCTCGGCGCCCGCACGCGGACATAGAACAGCCAACGTTCGCCCGCATGCAGTTGCGTGCGCGGTCCCGGTTCGGCCGTCCCGAAATCGTCGTACCACGCCAGGCGGACGAGGCGCCCCCGCAACGGCGCCGGCTGCGCCACGTCCCGATCCACGCGCAGCAGGAAACGGGTGCGCCGCGCCTGCGGTTCGGGCAATCCCACCACGCGCCCCGTGACCGCCACCTCGCGGCCTTCCCATTCCGGTGGCAACTGCTGCCCCAGGCTCCACGACGCATGCAAACCCACCCATGCCATGCCGGCCAGCACCGCGCCCAGCCACCGCCACCGCGACGGCAGGGCCCAGCCCGCCAGCCCCAGGCACAAACCGCCCCACAACACGCCGCCCCACGGCAATGCGGGGCTCCACAACATCGCCGCCATCCCCAGCAGCATGGCGGTTGTGCAGGCCAGCCCCAACGGCGGCAGTACGTCGTGCCGTGCGCCGGCCATCGTCGTTTCAGCGGTCGAGCGGGCTGAGTACGGCGCCCGCTCCGCGATTCAGCACATGGGTATAGACCTGCGTCGTCGCCACGTCCTTGTGTCCGAGCAGTTCCTGCACGGTCCGAATGTCGTAGCCGGCTTCGATCAGATGAGTGGCGAAGGAATGGCGCAGGACATGCGCGCCTACGGGCTTGGCGATGCCCGCCGCGGCGCATGCCCGCTTCAACGCGCGCGACAGCACTCCTTCATCGAGGTGATGGCGGCGGAGCCGCCCATCGCGCGGATCGATGCTCGGTTCCCGCGCGGGAAACAGATACTGCCACCCGGGCTGGCGTGCCGCTCCAGGATGCTTGCGTGCATAGACATGCGGAAGCCACGCCTCGCCGGCGCCCTTGGCCACATCCTGGGCATGCACGGCAAGCGCGCGCGCCACCTGCTCCTGAAAGGCCGGCACCAGGGATGCCGGCAATACGGTGCGCCGGTCCTTGCCGCCTTTGCCTTCGCGCACGATGATCTCGCTGCGCGCGAAGTCCACGTCCTTCACCCGCAGGCGGATACCCTCCATGAGGCGCATGCCGGTCCCGTACAACAGCCGCGCCAACAATGCGGCCCGACCATCCACGTGAGCCAGCAATGCGCGTACCTCTACCTGCGACAGCACGGTGGGCAACCTTTGCGGGCGCTTGGCCCGCACCACCTCGTCCAAGCCGTCGACGGCGAGCCCCAGCACTTCGCGGTAGAGAAAAAGCAGTGCCGCCAATGCCTGGTTCTGCGTACTGGCCGACACGTGTCCCTCAACCGCCAGCCGAGTCAGGAAGGACTGCACCTGGACAGCGCCCAACTCACGCGGGTGGCGCTTCCCGTTCGCAAGGATGAACCGGCGAATCCAACTCATATAAGCGCGCTCGGTGCGCAGACTGTAATGCCTGACCCTGATCTGGCGGCGGACCTCATCGATCAGCCTCGGCCCACGCGCCCCGCTCGCCTGTGCTGTTACCACCCCATTTGCACGCTGATAACCCATGCCACCGCGCTCCTCCCGGATAACGCAGCCAAAGTGCCGCACCACACCGCCTCCGGGTATCGGACAAGTCGTTGATCCAAGCTAGGAAAACCCCGATTGACGTCCGACCATCGCGGTTGAATACTCGTTGCTATCACCCCGGAACGGGGTCTAATAGGCGTTAGGCGCCACAACATGCTTACTCGCGATCAAGCCAAAATCCTTGTCAAGAATCAGCTTTCTTCGTGGCCTTATGCAGCAGAGAGTGAGGTCGTCGTAATCGACTCAGCGACCATAGAACGCCCTTTTGGCTGGGCATTCTTCTACGAGTCACGGCTTTACTTGGAGACAGGAGAGTTCATGCATCGCCTAGCGGGCAACGCACCTCTTATCGTCAATCGCTTCACCGGAGAGGTTGTTACCACCGGCACAGCCCATCCAACCGAGTACTATTTGGCGCAGTACGAGGCATCACTCTCCACGGGTGTCGCCTAACAATTCATTCAAGCCGACGCCGCTTCGCGGCGCGGCTTAATTCAGGCGTTAGGCGCCCACAGACATGCCCGCCAGCTTTCTGACTGAAATCCTATTTCGTGGTGTCCTTGAGATCGTCTTTTACGGTCTCGGCTATGTCATTGGCTGGGCGGTTGTTCCAATCTTCTCGCTTGGCTTCTACAGCGTTGAGCCTTGGGACTTCAGTAACCGCAAGCACTCCAAGAACCGCTCAAGACAGCAGCGGCTTCCCAAACAGATCTCGGCAGACGTAGCATGCGGCATCGGACTCGTCACTTTGGCTATTGCGGTCGCCATCATGTATTTCTTGTGGCGTGCGGCAGGCGCCTAACAATTCATTCAAGCCGACGCCGCTTCGCGGCGCGGCTTAATTCAGGCGTTAGGCATCAGCTATGAGCGACCAACTCGATTCTTTGCCTTCTCTAACTCCCCGGCAGGCATACCTCGCCATGTTGGAGTTCCTTGGAACAGAGCTTGAGTTGGCCGGCAAGGAAGAGACGATCCATCTCGGCGGCCTCCTCGCAGAGATGGCGCCAGAGGACGATGGCTCTACCTCTGATCCAGGCGCTGGGCTCACTTTCGCGGATGCCATCCAGAAGGTACTTTCGCCAATCTACCGTTCGCGACTCAAAGGTAGCTGGGCAGATGCCTAACAGTTCATTCAAGCCGACGCCGCTTCGCGGCACAGCTTAATTCAGGCGTTAGACCTCATGCCAGAGAATCACGACAATTTGGAGTTGCGGCTTTTCGCAGCAGCGCCGTATCAGATTCGCGTCTTGCTTTCTGGCCATGTTGGCTCAAACACCAATGAACCGGTGACCGCCGCGACTGAGCTTGCCTATGCCTTACACAACGAAGCATTGGCTGCTCTCGCAGGCAATGACGTCAACGTTCCAGCAGCATTGCAACGACTTTCCAAGTTGCAGTCACTGCTTGGCTCAGCAACTCTTGCAGACCTCCAGCGGAGCGTGCTCAATGAGGTCTAACAATTCATTCAAGCCGA
>ERZ761602.5731-NODE-5731-length-14467-cov-11.139536_pt1 | contig 14467 bp, 13 predicted proteins | sample MGYA00512165_ERZ761602 | MGnify/ENA primary metagenome ERZ761602 (study PRJEB28899, sample SAMN02445085) | bioreactor sludge metagenome | biome: EBPR sludge; isolation source: Thorneside wastewater treatment plant | place: Australia: Brisbane, Thorneside...
ATGGAAATCTTCGACTACGACAACATCCTGCTGCTGCCGCGCAAGTGCCGCGTCGAGAGCCGCAGCGAGTGCGACCCGTCGGTCGAGTTCGGCGGCCGGCGCTTCCAGCTGCCGGTCGTGCCCGCGAACATGAAGACCGTGCTCGACGAGCCGATCGCCCAGTGGCTCGCCAGCCACGGGTTCTTCTACGTGATGCACCGCTTCGACCTGGACAACGTCGGCTTCGCGCGGCGCATGCGCGAGCGCGGGCTGTACGTGTCGATCAGCTCGGGGGTCAAGGCGGCGGACTTCGAGGTGATCGACCAGCTGGCCGCCGAGGGCGTCGGCGCCGACTACATCACGATCGACATCGCCCACGGGCATGCCGACAGCGTGCGCAAGACGATCGAGCACATCCGCCAGCGGCTGCCCGGGACCTTCGTCATCGCCGGCAACGTCGCGACGCCGGAGGCGGTGATCGACCTCGAGAACTGGGGTGCCGATGCGACGAAGGTGGGTGTCGGGCCGGGCAAGGTCTGCATCACGAAGATGAAGACCGGCTTCGGCACCGGTGGCTGGCAGCTGTCGGCACTGAAGTGGTGCGCGCGTGTCGCGACCAAGCCCATCATCGCCGACGGGGGCATCCGGCATCACGGCGACATCGCCAAGAGCGTGCGCTTCGGCGCCGCGATGGTGATGATCGGCTCGCTGTTCGCCGGGCACGAGGAATCGCCCGGCTCCACCGTCGAGGTCGACGGCAAGCTGTACAAGGAGTACTACGGCTCGGCCAGCGACTTCAACAAGGGCGAGTACAAGCACGTCGAGGGCAAGCGCATCCTCGAGCCGATCAAGGGGCGGCTCGCCGACACGCTGCGCGAGATGCGCGAGGACCTGCAGAGCTCGATCAGCTACGCGGGGGGCCGGGTGCTGGCCGACCTGCGCAAGGTCAATTACGTGATCCTCGGCGGCGAGAACGCCGGCGAGCACCTGTTCATGTAGCCCCGGGCCGGCCGTCTGCCGGCGAAGGCGTCGGGGCGGGGCCGGGAGGCCCGGCGAGCGGGCAGTCCGCCAGGCGGGCGGCGGGTCGCGGGCGCGTTCGGCCTTGCAGGCCAGGCTGCGGATGCCAGGTGTGCACCGCGCTTCGTCAAGCGCTCCCCCCGTCCTCGAGGGACGGGCTCGTGTCCTGCGTCAGCGCGGCACCATGTCCTGCCGCTCGTCCGACCGGCCACGCGTGCGCTCGCGCGAGGCTGCCAGCGGTTGCGCTCGCGACGCCGGCGCCGGGCACGCCCCGCCGTCGGCCATCACGCGCGCCGCCACGAGCAACGGATCCGAGGCGCTGCCCTGCGGCTGCGTGAAGTCCTCGGCGATGCCGCAGGTCGGCTGGAAGCCGTCGAAGTAGCGGCCCTGGTTGGCCTGGTTGACGCTTTCGAAGTTCACGATGCTGTACGTGGTGCCGCAGCTGTCGGCTCGCGGCAGTGACCCGACCGGCTTGCCGCAGCTGCCTTCGCCGATCGCGACGACCTCGATGCCGGCCCCGCGCAGTCCGTTGATGACCTGCTCGCTGGCCGAGCAGGTGCGGCGCCCGATCAGCACGAAGACCCGCCCGAGGTTGGCTGCGGAGGCCGGCGCCGGCGTGGCGAAGCGGAAGCTCTCGTTGGAAGCGGCCCGCTTGTCGTTGTACAGCAGCGTCGCGTAGGTCTGCCCCGCGACGCGCGTGCCGCCGATGTAGGACGCCAGCGTCGCCCCAGACGAGACCAGCCCGCCGCCGTTGTAGCGCAGGTCGAGCACGACATCGCGCACGCCGCTGGCTCGGAACTGCGCGAAGGCGGTCTCGATCGCGGGGGCGGCCTGCGACACCATGTTGCGCACCTCGACATAGCCGAGCAGCGAGCCGGACGGTGTGGCCAGCACGCGCGCCCCGCGCACCGGCGCGACGTCGTGGATGGCGGCGACCAGCACCGCACTGCGCTCGGTGCCGTCGACCGTGCGCCATTGCACGGACAGCGTCTGGCCCGCACGGTCCGGCGTCAGCGCATCGAAGTCGTCGGCCGCGATCAGGTCGGCCGCACTGCGGCCGTTCAGCGACAGGATCCGGTCGCCTCGCACCAGCCCCGCAGTGGCCGCGGGCGAGGACGGGTCGACCCCGCGGACGAGCAGGGGCATGGCCGGCTGCCCGACCACCTCGAGGCCGGCGACCGACAGCCCGTAGCCAAGCGTGCGCCCCTCGCCGTAGAAGCGGTTGAACGATTCGGTGCTCTCGTACTGGCTCCAGCGGTCGCGCGGGAAGCGGGCGTCCCCTCCGGTGTACAGCAGGGCATCGAAGTGCTCGGCCACCGTTGCCGGCGACTGGGGGTTCGGGCGCGGGCTCAGCGCGTACCAGAAGTAGTCGCTGTCGAAGTAGGACGACAACCAGGCCTTCTGGTCGTCCACGCTGCAGCTCAGCGGGCCGCCCCCCCCGCCGCCGCTGCCGCCACCTCCGCCGCACCCGCCGAGCAGCGCGGCAGCAAGGACGACAATCGTCGCGGCGAGACGGGCGGATCGTGCGGACATGGGCTCGTGCATCGGGGCTCCTCCTCGGAAGGGACGTCCGGCGGCGGCGGGGCGTGCTCCCCGGATACCCGGGGAGCCCGGCGGCCAGTGTGCCGCGAGTGTCGGCTGCCCCGGGGTGTTGCGGGCCGACACCTACAATTGTCGACAACTCCCGAGACCGCGCCGCCGTTGACATGCACCTGCGCATGTCCGGATCGGCCACCCGTTGCCATGACCGAACTCGCCAAGTCGTTCGAGCCCGCCGCCATCGAGTCCCGCTGGGCTCCGCTGTGGGAAGCCGGCGGCGCGGCGGCGCCGACGCTCGATCCGGGGCGCCCGTCGTTCTGCATCCAGTTGCCGCCGCCCAACGTCACCGGCACCTTGCACATGGGCCACGGGTTCAACCACACGATCATGGATGCGCTGACGCGCTACCACCGGATGCGCGGCCACAACACGCTGTGGCTGCCGGGTACCGACCACGCCGGCATCGCCACGCAGATCGTCGTCGAGCGGCAGCTCCAGGAGCAGGGCATCTCGCGCCACGCGATCGGCCGCGAGGCCTTTCTCGAGCACGTCTGGGCCTGGAAGGAGAAGTCCGGCAGCACGATCACCAGCCAGATGCGACGCATCGGCGACACGGTGGACTGGTCGCGAGAGTATTTCACGATGGACGACAAGCAGTCCGCGGTGGTCACCGAGACCTTCGTGCGACTGTACGAGGAGGGCCTGATCTACCGCGGCAAGCGGCTGGTGAGCTGGGATCCGGTGCTGAAGTCGGCGGTATCGGACCTGGAGGTCGAGAGCACCGAGGAAGACGGCTTCCTGTGGCACATCCGCTACCCGCTCGCCGACGGATCCGGCTCGGTGGTCGTCGCGACGACCCGGCCCGAGACGATGCTCGGCGACACGGCGGTCATGGTGCATCCCGAGGACCAACGTTATGCCTCGCTGGTCGGGCGCCAGGTGATCCTGCCGCTGTGCGGGCGCACGATCCCGGTCATCGCCGACGCGTTCGTCGACCGCGAGTTCGGCACCGGCGTCGTCAAGGTGACACCGGCGCACGACGCCAACGACTACGCCGTCGGCCAGCGCCACGGGCTGCCGATGGTCGGCGTGCTCGCGCTGGACGCGACGATCAACGACAACGCGCCCGAGCCGTACCGTGGCCTCGACCGGTTCGAGGCCCGCCGTCGCGTGGTCGCCGACCTCGAGGCGCAGGGGCTGCTCGTCGAGACGAAGAAGCACCGTCTGATGGTGCCGCGCTGCGCGCGCACCGGGCAGATCGTCGAGCCGATGCTGACCGACCAGTGGTTCATGGCGATGACGCGCGCCGGTGCCGACGGTCGCTCGATCGCCGAGAAGGCGATGGCCGCGGTCGACGCGGGCGACGTGCGCTTCGTGCCCGAGCAGTGGGTGAACACCTGGAACCAGTGGATGCGCAACATCCAGGACTGGTGCATCTCGCGCCAGCTGTGGTGGGGCCACCAGATCCCGGCCTGGCACGCGAACGACGGCCGGCTGTTCGTGGCGCGCAGCGAGGACGAGGCGCGGCAGCAGGCGAAGGCGGCAGGCTACGACGGGCCCCTGGCTCGCGATCCGGACGTTCTGGACACGTGGTACTCGGCCGCGCTGTTCCCGTTCTCGACGCTGGGCTGGCCACGCAGGACGATCGAGCAGGACCTGTTCCTGCCGAGCACGGTGCTGGTCACCGGCTTCGACATCATCTTCTTCTGGGTCGCCCGGATGATCATGATGACCGTTCACTTCACCGGCAAGGTGCCCTTCCGCCACGTCTACATCCACGGTCTCGTGCGCGATGCGCAGGGCCACAAGATGAGCAAGAGCGAAGGCAACGTGCTCGATCCGGTCGACCTGATCCAGGGCGTGGACCTGCCGACGCTGATCGCCAAGAGCACCTCGGGCCTGCGCCGGCCGGAGAAGGCGCCGGCGATCACGGCTCGGGTGAAGAAGGAGTTCCCGGACGGCATCCCGGCCTACGGCGCCGACGCTTTGCGCTTCACGATGGCGTCCTACGCCAGCCTGGGACGCGACATCAGCTTCGACCACAAGCGCTGCGAGGGCTACCGCAACTTCTGCAACAAGCTGTGGAACGCGACGCGGTTCGTGCTGATGAACTGCGAGGGGCAGGACTGCGGACTCGAGGAACACTCGGCGGCGCAGTGCACGCCCGGCAGCCCTCATCCGCTGTACCTGGAGTTCTCGGCGGCCGACCGCTGGATCACCAGCGAGCTGCAGAAGGTCGAGGCCGCCGTGGCGCAGGGCTTCGCCGACTACCGCCTGGACACCGTCGCCCACGCAGCCTACGCCTTCGTGTGGGACGAGTACTGCGACTGGTATCTCGAGATCGCCAAGGTTCAGCTGCAGGCGGGCGACGCGGCACGCCAGCGCGCGACGCGGCGCACCCTGATCCGCGTGCTCGAGACGGTGTTGCGACTCCTGCATCCGCTGGTGCCGTTCATCACCGCCGAGCTGTGGGAACGCGTCGCGCCGGTGGCCGGCCGCAAGCCAGAGGGCGACACGCGCGGCATCATCGTCGCGCCCTATCCGGTCGCGCAGCCCGAGCGCATCGACGCACGGGCCGTCGAGTGGGTCGGCCGCCTGAAGGCGCTGGTCACGGCCTGCCGTGCGCTGCGCTCGGAGATGAACCTGTCGCCCGGCCAGCGCGTGCCGCTGCTGGTGCAGGGCGAGGCGGACTTCGTCGCGCAGGCCGCGCCGCTGGTGCAGGCCCTGGCGCGCATCAGCGAGATCCGGCACCTCGACGACGACGCCACTTTCGCCGCCGCGTCGTCGACGGCGCCGGTGGGCGTGCTCGGCAACCTGCGCTTCGCGCTGCACGTCGAAGTCGACCTGGCGGCCGAGCGCGAGCGCCTGGGCAAGGAGATCGCGCGCCTGCGCGGGGAGATCGCGAAGGCCCAGTCCAAGCTGGCCAACGAGGGCTTCGTCGCCCGTGCGCCGGCCACCGTCGTCGAGCAGGAGCGCGAGCGCCTGGCGGGCTTCAGCCAGGCACTGGACCGCCTGAGTAGCCAGTTCGAGCAGCTGGCCGGGCAGACCTGAACGGCGTCGGGCGAGGCCCCTCGGCGAGCACCTCGTCGAGGCGCCGCGCGACGTCCCACGAGGCCCGCAGGTGCGCCTGCAGCGTCGTGCTCGCCACGCACGGCGTGATCTGCAGCGAGTCGATCTGGTGCAGCGGCCGCCCGGGCCTGGTCAGGCCGGGATCGATGCTGTCCAGCCAGGCCGCCGCCATACGGCCGCTGCTGAGGGCCTCGGCCAGGGCACTGTCCTCGAGGATCAGCGCGCTCGACAGGTTGACCAGCACCTGATCGGGCTTGCAGGCGAGCAGGTAGCGCTCGCCCAGCAGCCCGCGGTAGCGGCTGAAGTAGTTCAGCAGCACGACCACCGCGTCGCACTGCTCGACCAGCTCGCGCAGGCCGACGGGGGCGACGTTCCAGCGCGCCCACAGCGTGTCCGTCGCGTGCAGACCGGGGTCGTAGCCGACGACACGCGAGCCGAAGGCGCGCAGCAGCTCGGTCAAGGGCCGCGCCGTCGCCGTCATCCCGATGATGCCGACCATCGAGCCGTTCAACTCGCGCCCGACCAGCAGGCCGTCGGGGCTGATCACGGGAACACGACGCAACATCTGTAACAGGGCACCGACCGCGAACTCCGCCTCGGCGACGGTCGAGGCGCTCGACGGCCTGACGATCTCGATGCCGCGCGTCGAGCACTCGGCGAGGTCGATGTTGTCGACGCTCGGGCCCAGCCGCCCGATGCAGCGCAGCTCGGGCGCGCGACGCAGCGCCTGCGCATCCAGCGCGAGCGAGGCCGGCACGATGACCGCGCGGGCCTGGGGCAGCTGCCGGCGAAACGCCGCCGGATCACGGGCCAGGGCCGGGTCGCTGTGCACCGAATGGCGCGCAGCCAGCCAGCTCAGCACCTCCGGCTCGACCGCATCGGCGATCAGCACGTCCATGTGACGCACCGCACCGTCGGCGCAGGCCGGGCATGGTAGGCCCATGCCAGAATGACCCGATTCATCCCAACGAACTCTTGTAATCCCATGCAGGTCAAGAAGGCCATCTTTCCCGTCGCCGGCCTCGGCACGCGGTTCCTGCCCGCCACGAAGGCCCAGCCCAAGGAGATGCTTCCTGTCGTCGACAAGCCGCTGATCCAGTACGCGGTGGAAGAGGCCTACGCCGCGGGCGTGCGGGAGATGATCTTCGTCACCGGCCGTCACAAGCGACCGATCGAGGATCACTTTGACATGACCTTCGAGCTCGAGGTAGCCCTCGAACAAGCGGGCAAGCACGAGCTGCTCGAAGTCGTGCGCAGCGTCAAGCCCGACGACATGGAGTGCATCTACGTGCGCCAGGCGCAGGCGCTCGGCCTGGGGCACGCGGTGCTGTGCGGCCAGCGGCTGGTGGGCAACGAGCCGTTCGCGGTGCTGCTGGCCGACGACCTGATGGTCGGCTCGCCGCCGGTGCTCGCGCAGATGGTCGAGCAGTTCGCCGAATGGCGTGCGTCCATCCTGGCGGTGCAGGAGGTGCCGGCCGAGCACACGCGGCGCTACGGCATCGTCGCCGGCACACCGGTGCACGATCGGCTCGTCGACGTCAACCGCATCGTCGAGAAGCCTTCGCCCGAGGCGGCGCCGTCGCGCCTGGGCGTGGCCGGGCGCTACATCCTGACGCCCGGCGTCTTCCACGAGATCGCGACCCAGCCGCGCGGCGTGGGCGGCGAGATCCAGCTGACCGACGGCATCGCGGCGCTGCTGCGTCGGGAGAAGGTCTTCGCGTACCGCTACGACGGGCGTCGCTACGACTGCGGCAGCAAGGAAGGTTTCCTCGAGGCCAACGTGGAACTGGCGTTGCGGCACCCCGAGCTCGGCACGAGCTTCCGCGAATTCCTCAGGTCACTGCCGCTGTAGCCGCGGCGACCGCGGTATCCCGCGCCGGCCGGCGGGACCCGGCGGCAGCCCACTCGCGTCAGCGCCGGCGCAGCAGGTGCACGTAGTCGGAGCCGACGGTCGTCTGCTCGACGAGCTCGTTGCCCGACTGCCGCGCGAATGCCTGGAAGTCACGCACCGAGCCGGGGTCGGTCGCGATCACGCGCAGGAGCTCGCCACTGGCCAGCTCCGCCAGCGCCTTCTTGGCTTTCAGGATCGGCAGCGGGCAGTTCAGCCCGCGCGCGTCGACTTCCTTGTTCGCTTCCATGCGTTCTCCGAATGCGGCGGACGTCACGATGCTCGCGCCGGCAGGGTCATGAAGACCGGCTCGTGGCCACGCGAGCGCAGCCAGTCGGCCAGCGCCAGGCCCGTGCCCGCTTTCCAGCAGCGTACGTCCGCCGGGTGGAACAGACGGTACTCGGCCAGCTCGGGCGAGAGCCTGACGTCGCCGTGCGCCCGGACGTGGTAGGCGATGATCACCTGGTTCATGCGGCGGAACTCGTAGACGCCGACCAGCGCGGCGGACTCCACCTCGAGACCGGTCTCCTCGACGACCTCGCGCGCGACGCCCTCGTCGGGCGACTCGCCGGCCTCCATGAAGCCGGTGATCAGTGCGAACATGCGTCCCGACCACGCCGCGTTGCGCGCGAGCAGCAGGCGGCCGTCGCGGTCCGTGCACTCGACGATCGCCGCCAGCACCGGCGTCGGGTTGTTCCAGTGCGTCCAGCCGCACGCGGCACAGCGCAGCCGCTCCTTGTCGCCGCCGTCCTCGGCCTCGGTCAGCCAGGCCAGCGGGTTCGCACAGTTCGTGCAGAAGCGGGTCTCGAAGGCGGGCATGCGCGGCAGCGGCAGCTTCAGGCCGGAAAGACGCCCGTGGACAGATAGCGGTCGCCGCGGTCGCAGACGATGAAGACGATGGTCGCGTCGCGGACCTGCCGCGCGATCTGCAGCGCAACCCAGCAGGCCCCGGCGGCGGAGATCCCGGCGAACAGACCTTCCTCGCGTGCCAGGCGCCGCGCCATGTCCTCGGCATCGGCCTGGCTGACAAGAACCAGCTCGTCGACGCACGACGGGTCGTAGATCTTCGGCAGGTAGGCCTCGGGCCACTTGCGAATGCCCGGGATGCGCGAGCCCTCCGAGGGCTGCGCGCCGACGATGCGCACGCCAGGCCGCTGTTCCTTGAGGTAGCGCCCCACACCCGTGATCGTGCCGGTCGTGCCCATGGCGCTGACGAAGTGGGTCACTCGACCACGCGTGTCGTCCCAGATCTCCGGGCCGGTGGTCTCGTAGTGGATGCGGGGGTTGTCGGGATTCGCGAACTGGTCCAGCACCAGCCCCTTGCCGTCCTTCTGCATCTGATCGGCCAGGTCCCGGGCGTATTCCATCCCGCCGCTGCGAGGCGTGAGGATCAGCTCGGCACCGAATGCGCGCATGGTCTGCGCGCGTTCGATCGAGAGGTCCTCCGGCATGATCAGCACCATGCGGTAACCCTTGATCGCCGCGGCCATGGCCAGCGCGATGCCGGTGTTGCCCGAGGTCGCCTCGATCAGCGTGTCGCCGGGCCGGATGTCGCCGCGCTCCTCGGCGCGGCGGATCATGCTGATGGCCGGGCGGTCCTTGACCGATCCCGCCGGGTTGTTGCCCTCGAGCTTGCCGAGGATGACGTTGCCGCGCTCTTGCGCGTCGGCGCCGGGCAGCCGCTGCAGGCGGACCAGCGGCGTGCGGCCGATGGCGTCCTCGAGGGTCGGGTAGTCGTCGTGGTCCACGCGTGTGCTCCTGGTGCGCCATTGTGGCAGTGGCACGATGAGCCTGCGTGGCATACTCGCCCGCGCTTCGACCGTCGCGTTCGTCCCGCACCCACGACCTGCCCGGGTGGCGAAATCGGTAGACGCAGGGGACTCAAAATCCCCCGCCGCAAGGCGTGCCGGTTCGAGTCCGGCCCCGGGCACCACCGCAGTCCCCATGCCGCCACTGCCTCCCACGACGAAAGCCGTCATCCTGGCCTGCGTGGCCATCTTCTGCGTCGACTTCCTGGTCCGCCTGGGCGGCTGGTTCGCACTGTGGCCGCTGGCCAGCGGGCATTTCATGCCCTGGCAGCTGCTGACCTACGCCGGCCTGCACGGCGACATCGCGCACCTGTTCTTCAACATGCTCGGCCTGTGGATCTTCGGCGCCGACCTCGAGCGGCTGTGGGGGCGCACCCGCTACCTGCAGTTTCTCGCGGCCTCCGTGGTCGTCGCCGCGCTCGCGCAGCTGCTCGTGACCTGGCTGATCGGCTCCACGGTCCCGACGGTCGGGGCATCGGGTGCGCTGTTCGGCCTGCTGCTGGCCTACGCGCTGTCGTTCCCGCGCCGCCAGTTCGACCTCGTCGGTTTCCTGCCCGTGGTCCTGCTGCTGATCCCGAGCCCGATCTTCAACATGCTCGGCTTCGCGCTGTACATCGTGCTGCTGACCAATCGCCGCGCCGTGCCCATCCCGCCCGTCGCCGTGCCGGCGATGACCATGGTGGCGATCTTCGGGGCCCTGGAACTGGTGCTCGGCATGTTCGTGCGCACCGGCATCGCGCACTTCGCGCACCTGGGCGGCATGCTCGGCGGCTGGCTGCTGATGCAGTTCTGGCGCGGCCGCGGGCCGTTCAGCCGGCGCCGCTGAGCGCGCGCTCAGCCCGGCCCGCCCAGCGCCTCGCGCACGGTCGGGTAGCGCGGCTGCCACCTCAGCTCGCGCCGCGCGCGTTGGTTGCCGATGCGCCGCGACTCGCCCATGAAGCTCCACTGCATCGGGGAGAAGCGCTCGCGGGCCTGCTCGCGGTCGACGCGGGGCGGACGGGGCAGTCCGGCGAGGTCGGCGACGAGGTCGTAGTAGTCGCCCATGCGCAGGTCCGAGTCGTCGCAGACGTTGTAGACGCGTTGCGGCCGCGCCAGATGCAGCGCGCGAATGCACGCGCCGGCCAGGTCGTCGGCATGGACATGGTTGGTGAAGACGTCGTCGGGACGGGCCAGCACGGGCACGCCACGGGCGACGCGCTCGCGCGGGTCGCCGCCGGGGCGGTCGAGCGCGTAGATGCCCGGGATGCGCAGCACGCTCGCCGGGCCACCGGTCATCCGGCCGAAGAAGCGGACACGCTGCTCGGCGTCGACGCGCCGCCGGGCGCGGGCGGTGAGCGGCGCAACGGGCCGCGTCTCGTCGAGCCACTGCCCGCCGCAATCGCCGTACACGCCGGTCGTGCTCCCGTAGACCACCCGCGGCGTCCGCCCGCGGCGTGCCAGCGCGCGCAGCAGCGCCGCGGTGCGCGGGTCGGCATCGCCGCTGCCGGGCGGCGGCGCAAGGTGCAGCACCCAGCCTGCCAGCCCGGCGAGCCGTGCCAGCGTCGCCGGGTCGTCGAGATCACCCTGCAGCGGCAGCACGCCTGCATCACGCAGCAGCGGCACGCGCTCAGCCGACGACGTCAGCGCGATGACCCGCCAGCGTGGCCCGAGCCGGCGGGCGACGCGCAGGCCGACGTCGCCGCAACCGACGATCAGCAACGACGGTCTGCGCATCGCGCGAAGCGGAAGGACCTTCGGGTTCATGGGATGAGGTGGCAAGCGGGCACAATGCGGGGCGGCAGCGCGCTGCTGCCGCGTCCCGGCCCCGCGCCGCGTCCGGCCGAAGCGCGGCGAGTGTAAGCCGTCGGCCCGCCCGCCCCACCCCAAGGCGGCCCCTGCCCACCTGTCCGATCCCGACATGAGCCTGACCATCACCCTGGTGCCCGCCGGGCGCAGTTTCACCGTCGAGCCCGACGAAGCGATCCTCGCGGCCGCGATTCGCGCGGGCGTGGGCCTGCCCTATGGCTGTCGCGACGGCGCCTGCGGCTCGTGCAAGAGCCGGCTCGTCGAGGGGAAGGTCGTGCACGGCGTGCACCAGCAGAAGGCGCTGTCCGATGCCCAGGAAGCCCAGGGGCTGATCCTGACCTGCTGCGCGAGGCCCCAGACCGACTGCGTCGTCGAGGCCCGCACGGTGCCGGCCGCCGGCGACTTCCCGGTGCTGAAGCTGCCGACCCGCGTGCTCGGCATCGAGCGACCGGCGCCGGACGTCGCCGTGCTGCTCCTGCAGCTGCCCGCGAACCAGAGCCTGCAGTACCGCGCCGGGCAGTACGTCGAGTTCATCCTGCGCGACGGGGCCCGGCGCAGCTACAGCATGGCGAATGCGCCGCACCGGCTGGGATCACCGCCGGCCATCGAACTGCACATCCGGCACATGCCCGGCGGCAAGTTCACCGACCACGTCTTCGGCGCGCTGAAGGAGAAGGACATCCTGCGCATGGAGGGGCCCTACGGCAGCTTCTTCCTGCGCGAGGACAGCGACAAGCCGATCGTGCTGCTGGCCAGCGGCACGGGCTTCGCGCCGATCCAGGCGATCGTCGAGCACATCGAACACCAGTCGATCACGCGGCCGGTCGTCCTCTACTGGGGCTGCCGCACGCGCGCCGACCTGTACCGCCATGACTGGGCAGAAGATGCCGCGCGGCGCCTGCCGAACCTTCGCTACGTGCCCGTGCTCAGCGAACCGCGCCCCGAGGACGGCTGGACCGGGCGCACGGGGTTCGTCCACGAGGCCGTGATGGCCGACCTTCCCGACCTCGGCGGCTGGCAGGTCTATGCCTGCGGCGCGCCGGTGATGGTCGACGCCGCGCGACGCGACTTCGTCGCGCGCTGCGGCCTGCCCGCCGACGACTTCTTCGCCGACAGCTTCACGTCCGAAGCCGACAAGCACGGAGACCCCCGATGACCGTCCTCGACCGCCGCACGTTCGCGACCCGCACGCTCGCCCTCGCCCTCGTGGCCGGTGCGGCACCGGCCGCAGCCCAGCCCGCGGGCCGGCCGATCCGGCTGATCGTGCCCTACCCGCCCGGCGGGCCGCTGGACATCGTCGCACGCGCGCTGGCCGAGCGCGCCAAGGACAGCCTCGGCACGGTGGTCGTCGAGAACCGGCCCGGCGCCGGTGGCAATCTCGGTGCGGACCTGGTCGCCAAGGCCACGCCGGACGGCCACACGCTGGTCATGGGCGCCGTCGCGACGCACGCGATCAACCCCTGGCTCTACAGCCGCATGCCCTACGACCCGCTGCGCGACTTCACGCCGATCACGCGTGTCGCCCAGGTGCCCAACGTGCTCGTGATGAACGCGGAGAGCGCGGCTCGACTGGGCGTGCGCAGCCTGCCGGACCTGGTCGGCTACGTGCGGCGCAACCCGGGCCGGCTGAACTACGGATCGGGCGGCAACGGCAGCGCCGGGCACCTCGCCGGCGAGATGTTCAAGTCGCAGGCCGGGCTCTTCGTCGTCCACATCCCGTTCGCCGGCGCGCCGCCGGCGCAGCTCGCGCTGGTCGGCGGGCAGGTGGACTTCAACTTCGACAACCTTGCCGGTGCCGCGGCCAACATCCGCGCGGGCAAGCTGAAGGCCCTGGCGGTGACCACCGCGCAGCGCTCGTCGGCCATGCCCGAGGTGCCGACGGTCGCCGAAGCGGGGCGTGACCTCGGCCTCGCGCGGTTCGACATCTCGACCTGGTTCGGGATCTTCGGGCCGGCGCGCCTGGCTCCGGAGCTCACGCAGCGCCTGAACAAGGCCTTCGTCGATGCCCTCCAGTCGCCGGAGCTGAAGTCGCGCATGGCCACGCTGATGGCCGAGCCCTCGCCGACGACACCCGAGCAGTTCGCCGAGTTCGTCAGGACCGAACTCGCCAAGTACGAACAGGTCGTCAAGGCGACGGGTGCGAAGGCCGACTGAGCCGGCTCGGGTGATGGCCACGCAGCGCCTGCCGCCGGCGCGCAACATCGGCCTGGCGATCGAAGGCTCGGCCTCGCTCGCCTCGCTGCTGCAGGGTCACCGGCGTTCGCACGACTGCTTCGAACGCGTGCGCCCGTGCCTGCCCTTCGCGCTGCGGGACTCGGTGCGCACGGGCCCGATCGAAGCCGGCCGCTGGACGCTGTTCGCCGAGAACAGCTCGGTGGCGGCCAAGCTGCGTCAGCTGGTGCCCGACCTGCTCGCCGCGGCGGCCGCGCACGATCCGGCCATCACCGAGCTGCGGATCAGGATCCTTCCCCGCCACGCCTGAGGGGCCCTGGGCCAGCGGCCGGCGCAGCCGAGGCGGCTGCCAGGGCCATCACTCGCCGAGGTAGGCGGCGCGGACCTTGGGGTCGGCCAGCAGGTCCGACGCGGCACCGGTCATCGTGACCTCGCCCGAGTCCATCACGTAGCCGCGGCTGGCCAGCGCCAGCGCGCGGCTCGCGTTCTGCTCGACCAGCAGCACCGTCGTGCCCCGCGAGTGGATGTCGGCGACGACCTCGAAGATCTTGTCGACCATGATCGGCGACAGGCCCATCGACGGCTCGTCCAGCAGCAGCAGGCGGGGGCGCGCCATCAGCGCACGACCCATCGCCAGCATCTGCTGCTCGCCGCCGCTCATCGTGCCGGCCAGCTGCGCACGCCGTTCCTTGAGACGCGGGAAGATCGCGAAGACCTTCTCGATGTCGTCGTCGATCTCGGCATCGCTGCGCACGTAGGCGCCCATCTGCAGGTTCTCGGTGATCGTCATGCGCGCGAACACGCCGCGCCCCTCGGGCACCATCACCAGGCCCTGCTTGACCAGGTCCCATGCGCCCTGGCCCTTGACCGGGCGGCCGAGAAACTCGATCTCGCCGGAGGCGACCGGCTGCGTGCCGGTCACCGCCTTCAGCGTCGTCGTCTTGCCGGCGCCGTTGGCGCCGATCAGGCTGACGAGTTCGCCCTCCCGGACCTCGAGGCTCGCGCCCTTGACAGCCTGGATGCCGCCGTAGGCGACCTTCAGGTTGCTGATCTTCAGCAGCGTGGCGGCCATCGCGACCTCAGTGCTTCTCGTGGCCGGCGCCGAGGTAGGCCTCGATCACCTGCGGGTTGCTCTGCACCTCGGCGGGCGTGCCTTCGGCGATCTGCTTGCCGTAGTCGAGCACGGTGACGCGGTCGCACAGGCCCATCA
>ERZ761602.5732-NODE-5732-length-14467-cov-3.628088_pt1 | contig 14467 bp, 7 predicted proteins | sample MGYA00512165_ERZ761602 | MGnify/ENA primary metagenome ERZ761602 (study PRJEB28899, sample SAMN02445085) | bioreactor sludge metagenome | biome: EBPR sludge; isolation source: Thorneside wastewater treatment plant | place: Australia: Brisbane, Thorneside...
GAATACCAGCTGAGGATCTCACGGACACGGGCCGAGTTGCGCATCGAGGCTCTCGGTGAAATCAATGTGGAGAACGCGGGCATCGCGGAACTGCGGCCGGTGGGCGCGGCCAGCGTCGCCATTCAACTGCGGAACCATTCCTTGCAAAATGGCCGGGCGGCGCGGCTGCAACTGCGGGTTGATGATCTCCCGCCGACGCACACTTTCAGCCAGTTGCCGGCGAACTCCGAAACCAACCTGGTGTTGTCGTTGCCGCGGCTGGCGCCCGGCTGGCACCGCATTGCCGCGGAGTTGGTGGGCAACGACGAGTTCGCCGTGGATGATGTCCACGAGCTTGCGCTGCGCGTGCCCGAACCCCAGGTCGTCTGGTGCCTGGAACCGCAAAAAGCCGAACGCGCCTTCGAGCAGCAGACATTCTTCGTCGCCAGCGCGCTGGCCTCCGGCGGGGACGAAACCCCGCTGCACTTGGTGGAGCCCCTTCCGGTCGGCGAAGCGATCACCCGCCTCGGCCGGGAAACACCGGCTTTGATCATCATTCCGGGGCTACGCGCGTTGCCCCCGGCGTTGCCGCATTCGCTTTCGAACTACGTGGCCCGGGGTGGCGGTCTGCTGTTGTTCGTCGGCGGCGAGGTGCGGCCGGATCGCTACAATATCGAATGGCGCGGGCTGTTGCCGGCGACCTTGCACCGGGTGGAGGGCGATCCGGCCACGCCGGAGACTTACTGGCAGCTCCCGGCCGAAGCCCCGGACGGCTTGTTGTTCGCGGCGTTCCGGGAACCGCGGAGCGGCGATCTGGCGCGGCCGTTGTTCAAACGGCGATGTGATTTGGTGCCCGGCGCTGACAGCCGGGTGCTGGCGGTCTTTGGCGATGGAAAACCATTCGTGGTCGCCAGGGAAACGGGGGAGGGACAAGTGGTGCTGGTCAATACTTCGGCCGGCACTGAATGGAACGACTGGCCGAAACGGCGGACGTTCGTGCCGTGGGTCCATGGCCTGGCCGGTGTCACCACCGGTCAGGCACCTTGGCTCGATCACGGTGTGGGCCGGGCTTTGATTTTTGATTCATCGGTCGAACTGACGGTCGGGACCGCCCAGTCGGGCACCGGGCTGCGCTGGCTTGATCCGGAGGGCGTGGTCACGCCGGTGCCGGCCAATGGGCAGGGACGGATTCGCGTGGCACCGGAGCGTTACGGCATCCACGAGGTCCGGACGGATACGGATCAACCATTGCAGATGGTCGCCATCAATCCTCCGCCGGATGAGTCGTCCACCATGTTTCTGGCACCGGCCGAGGTGCAGCGGGGGATCGTCCGCGAGGCCCGCCAGCAGGGCGCACTGGCGTCCCTGCTGGGGCTCGGCCAGCGCGAACTATGGCGGATCATTCTCGGCGTCGGGCTGGCGTTGCTCATCGCCGAATCACTTTTGGCCAATCGTACCTGGGCATGAGGGACAGCACACAGTCAACGAATGGAGAAACATCATGAACAAGCATGCTGAATACACGCAGGACCGGCTGGACACCATCCGCCGGGTTCGCGCCCGCAGCCGGGTGACGGGCATCGTCCTCAACCTCGTCGCCCTGCTGCTGCTGCTGTTGCTGGCCGTGGCCTTGCTTGATTACTGGCTGCTGCTGCCAGTCGCCGGCCGCGCGGTGGGGCTCGTCCTTCTCACCGGCCTGGCTGGCTGCGGACTGGTGAATCTCTGGCGCTGGTGGCGGCGGCCGGTGAGCCTGAAACAAATCGCCCTGGAGCTGGAGGCGCACCGCCCGGAGCTCGGCTGCCTGCTCTCAACGGCGGCCGAGCATTTGGATCAGGGAAAACCGCATGCTCGCGCGGATCACTACTCGCCCGAGTTGGTGGCGGCGTTGCAGGAGCATTCCGCCCGGCGCCTGTTGCAGATCGATGCGGACTGGTATCGCCGCGAGTTGTTGCGGTCGGTCGCGGGTTGCGCCGTCATGGTGCTGCTGGTTGGCGGCTTCCTCGCGCTGGCTCCGGCCGGAAGCATGGCGTTTCTCCGCACCTTGATCCCGTGGCAGAATTTCGCCTACACGACGGTGCAAGTGGAACCGGGGAACGTCGAGGTCCCGGTCGGCCAGAATCAGTCCATCACGGCCGGATTCCTGGGCCGGCTGCCCAAGGATCCGCAGGTCGAATGGCGGACGCCGGAGTCCGCCGGGTGGCAGACCATCGCGCTCTTCCACGAGGAGGAAAACCGCTTCGTCAACGCCCTGGAACAGATTCAACAGGATCTCATTTACCGGGTCCGGGGTGCGCAGGCGGTTTCGCCGGAATTCACCATTGCCACGTTCGTGCCGCCGGCCCTGAACAACGTGGCCATCGAGGTCGAGTATCCCGCCTACACCGGGCTTGCTCCCGAACGGTTGCATGATCCGAATCTGAGCGTGGTGCGCGGCAGCCGGCTGCGCTGGATGTTCGAAACGACGGGCGACATCCAGCAGGCGCGGATGCGTTTTGCGAGCCTGCCGGGAGTCGAACTCAAGCCGGCCACGACCAACACCTGGACCACGCAGTTCGCGCCGAAGAGCGATCTTCACTACTGGGTCGATCTGCTGGATCGCAAGCAGCGCAAGGGCGGCAACAATCATCCGTATCAGGTCGCCGTGCTGCCGGATGAAAAGCCGAAGGCGGACGTCGTTGAACCGGGTGCGGACATCCGCGCCAACCCGCTCGAAGTCATTCCCGTGGCCATCACCGTGTCCGACGACTTCGGCCTCGTGGACGCCCGGCTCGTGGTGCGCAAGATGGACGGCACGACGAAAGCGTTTCCGCTGCGCCTGACGCAGACCGGGCTCAAGGAAGCCCGGCTCGAAACCGTCCTCGACCTCGCGCCGTTCAAATTGAAACCGTATGAACTGCTCTCGTATTACGTGGAGGCGAAGGACAACAACACCCTCGATGGACCGGGCGTTGGCAAGTCGCCGGTTTATTTCATCGAGTACACGACCGGCGAGCACGTGCTTGCCGACTGCCGGGGTGCCGGCACCAAGATCAACCTGCTCCAACTGGAAAAACAGATCATCGCCGCGACCATGGCGATACCCGAGGACCAGCCGGCCGATAAATTTGCCGACATCGCCGGCACGCAGCGTGAGGTCCGCAAATACGGCGACATTGTTCGCGAAGCGTTTCAACTGTCCATCGCCCCGCCGAAGGCCCGCGAGGAGTTCGATTCCGCGTTGCGTGAGATGGACCTTTCGGCCGGGCAACTGGACGGGCTGAACCGCGATCAGGCGTTGCGGCATCAGGAAGCCGCGTTGCAGCACCTCTACGAAGTGTGCCGGCTGCTGCCCGAGTGCGAGGCCGGCATGTGCCGGGGCCAGGGCAACTGCGTAAAAATCGTTCTGGAAGCGATCGAGAAGCTGAAGCAACAGGAGAAAAAGGACCGTGAGGCCACGCTGCAACAGGCGCTCGCCCAGGCCCGCCAGATTCAACGGAAGCAGATGGCACTGAACAACCTCTACCGCGCCGAGTTGAAAGAAGTTCCGCCTGGCGACGGCGGGTCGTCGGTCGCCCGCAACGCGACCGACTCCAAAGGCTCGCAGACGGGGACCAACCCCGGCTCTAGCAACAACGGCCAGGGCGAACAATCCGCCAACGAACCCCAGGAAATGTCCGCCCAACAGCGACAACTCGCGGAACAGGCGGCGGCGCTGGCGAAGCTTCTGAGCGAGCTGGCCGGGCGTGACGGCCGCGTCAGTCACCGGTACGGCCAGCAGGTGGCGGGGGCGGCCACGCAGTTGCGGCAAGCCGGACAGGCGGTCGGCGGGCAAAATTATGTGCTGGGCCAGACTTACGGCGGCGGCGGCGTCTCCATCATCGGCGAGGTTATCTTCGCTCTGGAACGGATTTATGAGGAGAGCGCGGTTTCCGCTGATCTCGCCGCCGAGGAATACCCGAAGGCGTTCGAGGGCCGGATCAACGCCTACCTGAAGACCTTGTCCTACGCCGAGTAATGGCCGGGTTTGCGACATGATCACCTTTGGCAACAAACCCGATCCGGTCCTGCTCGCGCTGGGCGCGCTGGCGGTGGTGCTTCTGCTCTGGTGGAGTCTGCGCTCCGCGCGCGGCGCGGCGGGCCGGGGCCGCCGCTGGGTTCTGCTGGGGCTCCGGCTGCTGGTCCTCGCGGTGATCGCCTTCATTCTGCTGGATCCTCAATGGATGAAGGAGATCCAGACCTTTCGCCCGGGAAACGTGGCCGTGCTGCTCGACACCTCCCGCAGCATGGGCGTGGAGGAAAACGGACGAACGCGGCTCGACGCCGCCCGGCACTGGTTGCAGGAACGGTTGCAACTGCCCGCCGGCTTTTCCCACCAGTCATTCGGTTTCGCGGACACGTTGCAGGCACTCACCGACTGGCACCAGGCCACCAACAGCGGCCCGCACACGGCCTTGTACTCCGCGCTGGCGGAACTGGCGGATGCGAGCGCCGCCGAACCTCCCGCGTCGGTCTTGATCGTCACTGACGGCGCGGACACCGGCTCGGTGCGCGGCCGTGATGTGGGGGCCCGGCTCGCCCGCATGAAGATCGCGGTGAACGGTCTGTTGATCGGTTCGACCAACGAGCCGCCTGACGTTGTTGTCGAGCACGTCGAGTCGCGGCTGGTCACCGACAAACGGACCACCGTGCAGGTGAACGCGACGATCGCCGCGCCTGGATTTGGCGGGCAAACCGCCCGGGTGGTGATCCAACACGACGGCCAGCAGGTGCTCGCCCGCGAAGTCGCGCTGACGGGCGAAGCGCAGTCCTTGAAACTGGATTTCGCGCCGTACCGCAATGGTTTTCAGGTGTTCACGCTGGCGGTCGAACCGCTCCCCGGTGAGCGGTTGGTCACAAACAATCAGCGCGACTTCGGGTTGACGGTGACCGATCCCACGTTGCGCGTGCTCTACATGGAGGCCACCGCCATCAACATGGAGCAACCGGAGATTTTCTTCCTGAAACACGCGCTCGAGGATGAACCGGGCATCGAGGTCCGGGCACTGTTCTTCGACCAGCATGGGGCCGCCTCCTCCGGGCAGCGCGAGCAGATCGCCTACGTGGATCCGCGCAACGGCGACCGGGTTTACCGGGTGCAGCATTCACGCTATGGGTATCCCAAAACGCTGGATGAACTGTTGCGCTACCACGTTGTCATTTGCAGCGATGTGGCGCGCACGGCGTTCACGCCGCAGCAGATGGAGAACACGGTGCGATTTGTCGAAGAGTTCGGCGGCGGTTTCGTGATGATCGGCGGCGAGACCTCTTTTGGCTCGGGCTTCTACGACCAGACGCCCATCGAGAAGATCATTCCGGTGGAGATGCAAGGCAGCCGCGACGCCAATGACACGAGCTTTCAACTCCGTCCCTCCGCGGAAGCCCTGCAACATCCGGTTCTGAAAATGGCGGATGATCCCGCCGTCAATCAGACCACATGGGCGAAGCTGCCGGTGTTCTACGGGTTCAACCGGGTGGATCGCGCCAAGCCCGGCGCCACCGTGTTGTGGGAGCATCCAACGGAACGCAATCAATACGGTCAGCGGGTGATTCTCGCCGTACAGGCGATTGGCAAGGGCCGGAGCATGGCATTTACCACGGACACGACCGCCGCGTGGGGCCGGGACTTCGAGCGTCTCTGGGGGGAACCGGCGGGCCCCGGTCCGGCGCGTTCCTCGCTCAACAACGATGCGCGCTACTACAAGCAATTCTGGGTGAACGCCGTTCGCTGGCTCGCCGCGTATCGTTTCGAAAAGGAGCAACTTCCCATCAAACTGGAGCTGGCCGACGCCGCCTGCCGGCCCGGTCACGAAGCCGCGTTCACGGCGATGGTCGAGTTGCTGGATGGCAAACCGGTGGCCGGCCTCAAGGCCCGCGCGGAACTCTTCGCCGGCCAACGGCTCGTCCAGACGGCGGCGTTGTTGTGGGATGACAGCGCACAGGCGTGGCGTGGTGGTGTGACGCCCGATGCCGAGGGACGCTTTGAACTGCGGTTCACGGTCGAGGATGGTGAGGGCAAGGCTTCCACGGTGGTCCATCTCCTCGACGCGCGCGAACGCGATGTCGAGTTGGCCGAAGTCCGGGCACAACCGGAGCCGCTGAGGGCGCTCGCGCAGGAAACCGGCGGCACCTTGTTGCGCGCGGATTCAACTCCCGAAGAAGTGGCCACCGCACTGGCGGGCTTGAACGTGGTCAGCACAAAATTTGAGAAGGAACCGCTCTGGGACACGTGGGTCTGGCTGGCGCTCATCATCGGGTTGTTGACGGTCGAATGGGTGGTCCGGCGCACGGGCGGTCTGGCTTGAACTTTTGTCGCGGGTGGCAAATCCGCGTCCTGAATTTATGAAAACGCATATCCGCAAACTATGCCGCGGCGGCGCGCTGGCGTTGCTGTTGTTCACCTGTCCTCAACCGGCTTTGGCGGCGACCCCGGAATACCATTTCGTCGGTCTCACGCCCCACGCGCTCTGGCCGTGGAACAACTACCGCCCATCTCACGAATGGACGCCCCCCGTCGAGGGCCGGCGCACGTTCAACGGCGTGCCCTTCGAGTTGTCCGGCATTGTGCAGTTGACCGGCGTGAACCAGACGCGCGGGGGTGATTTCCGCGCACCTTCCGCGGCGTTTGCCATCGACCGGAAGTTCACGCGGATTCATCTGCTGCACCACAGCGAGTTTCGCGCGGCCACCGGCACTCCGGCCGCGCACATGATCCTGCGCTACGCGGACGACACGGAGTACGTCTTCACCCTGCGCTACGGCCTGCACTTCCAGGATTGGTATCATTTCTCGCGCACGCGGATGCCCATGGGAGCCACGACGCAGTACGCCTGGCTGGTGCCCCAGTTGAACAACCTCGAGGGCACGCCGTTGTCGGGCCTCTGGCAGACGGCCGTTCCCAATCCGCATCCCGCCAAGCTGGTGAGGGAGATCGCGTTTCGCACCGTGTTCGGTCCCACCAGCTACACGCTGGATGCCCTCACGCTCGAACAGGGCGAGCCACTGCCGGAGCTGGTCGAGGACGGTGCAATGGGCCGGTCGCTGCCGGCGGCGGCACGGTTGCTTGAACACCGGATTCGATTCGTCGATCAGACCGATGGCCGGCCGGTGGCTGGTGGCCGGGTGAACGCCTGGTTGAAGTCGGGGGAGAGCCTTTCCACCTGGGGCACTTACCAAACGGACAGTACGGGCGCGGTGCTGATCCGCGTTCCGGAGAACCAGAACCTGCCGCTCGAACTGGCGGTGGTCGGGACGGATCACGTGCCCACCTGGTGTTCCGTCCAGCCCCGGCGGGCCGGCGGCAACGTCGCCGAAGTGGTGGAGTTCAAACTGGCGGCCGGCAAAGTGATCGGCGGCCGGGTGGTCGATGAGGCGGGGGAACCGGTTGAAGGGGCCCAGGTCGCGATCAGCGGCATCATGTCCGGGGGCGCGGGTGGCTTCACCTTGTGCCACTGGCCCGCGGTACGCACCGATTCGCTGGGACGGTGGTCGATCGGTGCGGCCCCGGATGATTTTAAGAATCTGACCCTGCAGGTGACGCATCAGGACCATCTGCCGGCCTCGTACGATCAAGGCGAAGATGACGACGCGTTCATGATCTCGGCGGTGGACTTGTTAAAGCGTGAAGCGCGCATGGAACTCACGCGGGGCCTGACATTGTCCGGCGCGGTGACGGATGCGGGTGGGCGGCCGGTGGCCGGCGCACGCCTGACTTATTTTCCAGGTGCTGATCCCCGCGCGCTGAAGCAGCGCACCCGTTCGAATGCGGACGGCAGTTTCAAACTAGGCAGCCTGCTGCCCGGCGACGGGGTGTTGGTGGCGACGGCCCCGGGCTTTTCACCGGCCTTGCTGCGGGAACGACTCGAACCCGGCGGCCAGCCGTGGCGGGTGCAACTGGAACCCAGCCGCCCGCTGGACATCTCGCTGAAAGATCCCGACGGCACACCGGTGGCGTTCGCCCACGTCATGCTCATCGACTGGCAGGATGGTGCCTGGGTGGATTGGATGGGGCAGACCGGCTTCGACGGCCGGCTCACGTGGGATGCGGCACCGGCGACGGAGGCCCGGTATTTGGTCACCGCGCCGGGCCTCAGTGCCCAGGCCATCACGCTCACGGCCGACGGCTCCCCTCGCGAAATTACTTTGCAGACCGAGCCCCAGGTGAAGCTGAAGGTGGTGGATGCGGCAACCGGACAGCCGGTCAACTCATTCACCGTCATCCGCGGAATGAAGTACTCGGATACACACACCCAGTGGGAGGATCACAATCCGCTGGCCGGCGCGAACGGTGAGTTTCAGATGGAGCTTGATCGCACCCAGCAGGCACCTTACGGATTCGCCTTTCAGGTCCAGGCCCGCGGCTATCAGCCAGCAGTATCCGCCAGCTTCCGTAGCACCACGAATCTGCTGGTGAAACTCGACCGTGGCGTGCCGCCCCGGGGCGTGGTGGTGGACGACGCCGGCCGTCCCGTGGGTGGCGTTCAACTGGTGCTGGCCAGCGAGCAAAACCATGCCTACATGGACCAGCCGCCCGCGTTCCGCGTGATGGGTCGCTCCGGGAATGTGACGAACAACGCCGATGGCACGTTTGAGCTGCCCATAGTTTTCGGCGCGTTGGGGGTTTATGCCGCGCATCCCGAGGCGGGTTTTGGCAGCGCCACGCTCGCGGACTTGATAAGTTCGGGCAAAATCGTCCTGCATCGCTGGGCTCGGGTCGAAGGAACTTTGAAAGTGGGCGAGCAAGTGAGCGCGGATCAGACCGTGTCTCTCCACCGCTCCAATCGGGCTTACTACGACCCGAAAGATCTGAGTCAGAGACTCTCCGTATTCGCGCGCGCCACCCCGACACCCGACGGCCGTTTTATCTTTGAGAAGGTACCACCCGTTCCCCTCGAAGTGGCGTTGCAATACCCCACGGGGGCCGGCCAATCGATCATCTGGAGTCACGCCGTGCCGCTGGATCTCTCACCCGGAATGAGCACGAACGTCATGATCGGCGGCACCGGCCGTTCCGTGATCGGCCGCGTCAAAGTTCCCGAGGAGCTGGCGACGGAACTGGTTTTCGATCGCGACATGCATCAACTCACGGCGATTCCCAGCGTTCAACAACCCAGCATTAGCTGGCCTTCCGGCCAACTCACCCCCGAGGAACGGCAGGCGGCCACGGAAGAATACAACGCCAGGATGCGGGCCTTCTCGCAGTCGGCGGAGGGTCGGCAGTTCCGGTTGGAGCAGAAGTCCTACGTCATTCGCTTCGCGACCAATGGCACCTTTCGTTGTGACCACGTGCCCCCCGGCAAATACAACTTGCGGCTCAACTTCACCAAGCCCGGCGCGAACGAGTATCAACACGAACCGCTGGTCAATCATCACCAGCAAGTGGTGATTGAACCGGGCGACGAGCCGGTCGATCTGGGTGAAATTGTGCTGCGGGGCCGGTCGTTGGTGCGTCGGGGTAAACCGGCACCGGAGATTCCCATGACCGGCCTGGATGGAAAACCCGTGCGACTGGCTGATTTCCGCGGCCGCCATCTGCTGCTGGTGCTGTGGGGCAAGGAACTGCCCGGCTACGAAAAGGTGCTCGACGGATTGAAGACGCTGCATGAACGCCTGGCCGGCAACGAGAAGATGGCCATCCTCACCCTCGCCGTCCAGTTGCCGGTGGCGGAGGTAAAGGCCATTGCCGAAGAAAAGGGCTACTGGTGGACGCACGCGGTTCCGGATCTCAGCACCCCGGAAGGCGGCGAACTCATGTCGGGCTACGCGATGGCGGGCGGCCACCATCCGGGAAACGCCAACTGGAAACCCGCGCTCGCACACTTGATCGATCCCGCGGGCAATCTGATGATCTCCGTCGCCGAGGTGGCGCAGCTTGTAAACATCGCGGAACAGATCGCCGGCCTGCCGGCGCGGCCATCAAACGCCCCGTAACCCGGCTCCCGCCGGATCGAATTGGTATGCAAGAGCCAGTTCTTCAAGCTGCCGCTTCCGGGGCAGCAACCGCCGGAAGTAATACCAGCCGAACCAGCCGACCATCGCCGCGACATAAGCCGGCCAGATCACGTAGGCCGGCACGAGGATTTCATCGCCGGCTTTGCCGACCGCGCGGAGTTGCTGCACGATGAGCATCAGCATCGGGATGCTCCCGACCAGCAAGCCGGCGATGACCTGGTAACGCGTGCGCTCCGTCCGGTTCTCATCCAGCAACGCCGCGACACTCGCGCTGATCGAGCGGTCATAGTCCGGATGTCGGCGCTGATGCCGGAGGTGAAGGCGCAGCATCATGAACCAGCCGAGCCACGGCAGGGTCAGAAAGGGCAGCACCGCCCATTCGCGCTCCCAGTTCATGGGGGTGTGAGCGGGATCGGGCCAGAGCGCATGCTTGACGATCATGAAGGTGATGAAGAACAGGGGCAGCGCGGTGATCCCGAGCAGACCACGGCTGGCGCGGCGACGACGGCGGAGTTCGGTGACGAGTTTCATTTGGTGTTGTTCCAGTTCGGTTGCGGACGGTTGGTTGTGCGGCGAGCGCCACACGGATTCGAGTTCATCAAAGTTCATGGGCTGCTCCTTTCATGGCTTTGGCCAGTTGTTGTTTCGCGCGGTTGAGGCGCACGCCCACATTGCTTTCGCTGAGTCCGTGGATCTGCGCCATTTCGGCGTAGCTCACGCCGTCGAGCGACAGCAGTACGAGCGAGCGATCCAACGGCGGCAGTCTGCGAATCTCGGCGTAGAGCCGCTCCAGTAAGGCTGGTTCGCGCAAAGCGGCCGGCGTTGAAGCATCAGTTGCAGGCTGCGCCTGAAAGCGTTCGAGGCGGTTCCGGTAATTGCGCAGCGTGCGTTTCCAAGTCAGCGCGGCGTTGTGTGATACGCGGTAGATGAAGGTTGAAGGCTGCGCGCCGTTGCGAAACGCCGGGATTGCCTTCCACACCGCCAGCAGGAGTTCCTGCATCAGGTCACTCCGGTCAGCGCCCTCGGCGAAGCCGTTGGCGACGTGATGCAGGATCGCGCCATGAGTTTTCACCCAGTCGTCGAACCGCGCTTGTTGTTCCGGTGGATTCACTGTTTGCGGAGTAGGATGCCGCCCGGCGCGCTTTCTTACAGAATAACTTCGACCAGGAAGCGAACCGTCCACCGCGTGGACCAAACCTTCGGCGAACACGACCGGTGTGGCTCAACTCGCTCCGCCGAGCCTGTCGGCGAGATCGCCCTGCGACCATTCCTTCACCGCGCGCAGTTCCCGAAGCCGGTTCTTCATCGGTAGCGGCGGTTGGCCATGACGAGTCCTCCAACGTAGAGAAAAAAAGTGATGGCAAAATAGCTTTCCCAGCCGAACGTCAAGCCGGTCGCGAATCCGGCCAGACGCAGGAGCTCGACGGCCAAGGCGATGAACAGCATCCCCAACGTGCCAGAGCAGAGCGCATCAAGCTGCATGCGCCGCTGCATCTCATCCAGTGAATGCGCCCAACGGAAAATCGTCCGCAGATAGAGCGCCGCCGGCAGCAGCGGCAGCCAGGTGACAAGGACGCGCAACGATCCGGTCAGTTCGTCCGATTTCAGCCAGAGGCGCGATGCAAACGCAGCTGCCACCGCGACGACCGCCCAGAAGTTTTGTTTCAGTCCATCGCGCAGCGACATCTGAACCGCGTCCGGGAGACAGGTTGAAGTTGATTTCATGTGCCTCACTGAAAAGCATGCTTTACAGCCCGGGTGAGCGGAATCGGCTGCTGAGCTGCCGGGCGGATTTTCTTAGACGGAGCGTAGCTCAGTCGGCTGAGCTACTCCGTTGTGCTTGCCGTTCATTTGGTTCGTTTCTCCGGCTCGATCTTCTTCCCCTCCCACACCGCCTCCTTTGTGGCCGGATCATAGGTAAGGATGCGGTGCTGGCTGCCGGGTGCGGGCGGTTGATCGATCTTCGGCAGCCATTGGCGGTGCTCGGCGATGGTCGCGGCGTGCGCCGGGTCGCCCGCCAGGTTGTGCCATTCCTGTGGATCGTTCTGCATGTCGTAAAACTCCTCGGAGCCGTCGGCGTAACGGATGTAACGCCAGCGCTCGCTGCGCACGGCGTGATTGCCCTGGTTGTGCGACGTGATCGCCGGCCACTCGCGCTTCGCCTTCGAGTTCTTCAACTGCGGCACGAGGCTGTGTCCTTCGAGGCCTTCCACCGGTGGCAGGCCGCAGAGTTCATTCAAGGTGGGAAACAAATCGAGCAACTCGACGGGTTCGTTGCAAACGGTCGCGCGGCCGATACCCGGGCCGGCGAAGATCAACGGCACGCGGGTCGAGCGTTCCCAGAGCGTGTTCTTGCCGGTGATCAGCTTCTCCCCGAGGTGATAGCCATGATCTGACCACAGCACGATGATCGTGTTGTCGAGGTAGCCGTTGCGCTGGATGGCTTCGAGCAGTCGCCCGACCTGGCTGTCCACGAAACTCACGCACGCCAGATACGAGCGCACGAGGTTCTTCCACTGGTCGTGCTCCTCGCACCAGCTCAGGCGCGGCTCGGGCAGATCCCAATGCAGGTTCCAGGAAAACGGCGGTGTGTCATCGCGATCGTTGCGCTGGATGAGCGGGAGCTGGAGATGTTCTTCAGGATACAAATCAAACCACTTCTCCGTCGCGTAACACGGCACGTGCGGCAGGAAGAAGCCGATGGAAAGAAAGAACGGCCCTTCCGGCTTCGCGTCGAGCTGCTCGACGGCCCACGTCGCCAACCGGTAATCCTGCTTGTCTTCGTCCGCATGCGGGAAGACGCCCCAGTCCATGAGCGGATGATTCCCGCCGGGCGTCGGGGGAATGAGCTTCCGCTCCGGCTGGGCCCCGATGCCGGCCGCGGGTCCGATGATTTGAAACTCATGGTCGTTGGTCCCCCGGCCATAGCCGCCGTGGTAAATCTTGCCCGCGGTCAGGGTGCGATAGCCGTGCGCCGCGAGATGCTGCGGCAACGTGGCGCGATCCTGGAACGCTTCGACGTTGCGGAACCACGGCGCGAGTCCGTAGATGCCGGTCGTCGTCGGGCGCAGGCCGGTCATCAGGCTGGTGCGCGAGGGATTGCACAGCGGCGACTGCGCGTGCGCGTTGGCGAAGAGCGTGCCGTAGCGCGCGAGGCGGTCGATGTTCGGCGTCTCGACCTGCGGATGGCCGCCGAGCGCGCCAATCCAGTCGTTCAGATCATCGATGGCGATGAACAGGACGTTGGGTTTGTCGGCGGCAGTGGCCGGCGTTGGCCCGGCCAGACCGATGGCGAGCAGCAGAAAGGGAAGCAGCTTCTTCATGGTGACTCGCCGAACACTGGCAGAAGCAGAAGCGGCGCGGCAATCGTTTTGCCACTTGAGCTCAAGCCGGAGATTGCTCCTTGAAGTTCCTGCTGCCATCCTCGTCCGAATCACCGTGCTACTCCATGGCCAGCTCGGTTTTGTTTCCATAGTTTGCCGACACCGATGCGCTCTTACCGGTTCAACGGTCCCCGGCACTCTGCCTCCTTCCGTCTTTTGGCATTACGACCATGACGGCTTGAACAGCTCATATTGTTCGAGCAGGATGCCGCGGTAATATCTTGGTGGGACCACCTGACCGTACCCTCAACCCCGCAGCAAATCGTACCATGATCCAAGCACTCATCGCTTCCGCTCAACGGCCGAACCCCGCGCCTCGTGTTTTCGCCACGCTGCTCCTGTGTTCCGCACTCGTCGTCCCACTCACAACGGCGTTCGCACAGGGCACCGCCTTCACCTATCAGGGCAGCCTGATGTCGGACGGGATGCCGGTGACCGGGGAGCAGGACTTCGTGTTCCTACTCTTCGACTCGGCGCTGGGTTCTGACGGAGGGCCATTTGTGGAGGAAAACGATCTCGGTGTGACCAACGGATTGTTCACCGTCTCGCTCGATTTCGACGCGGCGGCATTTTCGGGCGGGGAACGCTGGATTGAGATCTGGGTGCGACCGGGGGACTCCATCGGTATTTTTACCAAGCTCAGCCCCCGGCAACCGGTCACGCCCGTGCCTTACGCCATGTTGTCCGCTGAATCCTCCAGTCTCGTGGGGCCGCTGCCTTCCGCCAGCCTGAGCGGCACCTATGGAAACGCACTGGCCCTGACCAACGCGGCCAACCAGTTTTTCGGAACTTTCCGCGGAAAGGCCGAGAACCTCACCAATTTTTCCCTGTTTGGTTCTGCCACGTTCGCCGGAAGCACCGTCGGCTTCTCCTCCGCCAGCACCCATTTTTATAGCCCCACGTACTTCCACGAGGATCTCACGCTGGATTTTGCGAGCATTCTGGGCCGGACCGGTTACGCGGAATTGGGGAGCCTGCGAGTTTTCGATCAGCTCTTCTTCGCCGACTGGTTCGGCCAGTTCATCAACCTGCGCGGACCCGAATACGGCATCGGCATCCAGAATGAAACGCTCTATCAGCGCGCCGCGGGAAGCCCAGTCAGCGCCGGGTTCGCCTGGTACAAGGGGGGCGTCCACAGC
>ERZ761602.5733-NODE-5733-length-14463-cov-3.876874_pt1 | contig 14463 bp, 13 predicted proteins | sample MGYA00512165_ERZ761602 | MGnify/ENA primary metagenome ERZ761602 (study PRJEB28899, sample SAMN02445085) | bioreactor sludge metagenome | biome: EBPR sludge; isolation source: Thorneside wastewater treatment plant | place: Australia: Brisbane, Thorneside...
GCTCGACGATCCGGATGATCTCGAGCTTCTCGGATGCAGGATACCTCATTCGTCGTCGCCCCCATCCGCGATCATGCTTTTTTTCAGCAGACGGTTCTCGAGCGTCAGCTCGGCGACGCACTCCTTCAATGCGCGGGCTTCGCGGCGCAGGTCCTGCACCTCGCCGGTGGTCGCGGCACGCGCGGTATCGCCGGCCAGGCGGCGCTTGCCCGCTTCCATGAACTCCTTTGACCAGGTGTAATACAGGCTCTGCGCGATGCCTTCCTTGCGGCACAGCTCGGCAATGCTGTCCTCGCCGCGCAGTCCATCGAGCACGATGCGGATCTTGTCCTCGGCCGAGAAATGGCGACGCGTCTGCCGCCGGATGTCCTTCACCACCCGCTCAGCAGGGGCCTTTGCTAGCGATTTTTTCAAGGAGGGTTGGGTCTTCATCTTCGTTCCTTCGTCACTGCGACGAAGACCCAACCCTCCTCAAATCACAACCTCAAATCTGTGCCATTGGCGCTGACGGGGAACAGGTCGTCACCATGTGGCCGCGCTGGCGCTGGATTTACGACAAGCTCGCCCTTGAAACCGGGCTCGGTGACCGCCTCGCCTCGGTGCGCGACATCGGCGTCCGCCCGGACACGCAGGAGCTTCTCTCCGGCAAGGAGGACTCGGTGTTCGCCCTGCTCGAAGCCGAATGCCGCAAGGCCATCGACGAGGACGGCGCCGACGTCATCGTGCTCGGCTCGACGACGATGCACCAGTCCCACCGCTATCTCAGCGAACGGCTGGACGTGCCGGTGCTCAATCCGGGCCTCGTCGCCTACAAGCAGTGCGAGATGCTGCTCGACCTCGGCCTCAGCCACAGCAAGCGCACGTACATGCCGCCGGAAAACCCGGCGGACGACGTGCTCTCGGGCGTACCCTCCGTCTACTGAGCGGTGAAGCTGTCGCCGTAGCGCTTGCGCAGCTCGGTCTTCACGACCTTGCCCATGGCGTTGCGCGGCAACTCGGGAAGCACGTGGATCGCCTTCGGCTGCTTGAAGCGTGCGAGGTTCGCGGCGGCCGCTGCTTCGAGCGCGGCGACATCGAAGTCCGGTCCATCGACCGTCACGGCAGCCACCACCGCCTCGCCGAAATCGGGATGCGGCACGCCGAACACGGCGACGTCGACGACGCCCGCCACCTCGGCGAGCAGGATTTCAACCTCGGCGGGATAGACGTTGAACCCGCCCGAGATGATGAGGTCCTTGGAGCGCCCGACGATGGTCACGCGCCCGTCCGCGTCCTTGCGCCCGGTATCGCCGGTGCGGAAGAAGCCGTCCGCGTAAAAGCTCTCTGCCGTCGCCTCGGGCCGCCGCCAGTAGCCCGCGCAGAGGTTGGGCCCCTTGATCTCGATCTCGCCGACCTCGCCCGCCGGGAGCGGCTTCCTGTCGGCATCGACGACGTTCAATGAAACGCCCGGCAGAGGATAGCCGACGGTGCCCGCGATGCGGCCCTCCTGCGCGTAAGCGTTGGAGGTGATCATCAGCGCCTCGGTCATGCCGTAACGCTCAAGGATGCGGTGGCCGGTGCGGGCCTCGAACGCCTCGAACACGGACGGCAGCAGCGGCGCCGAGCCGCTGACGAACAGGCGGATCGTGCCGCAAACGTCGCGGCCGAACGCCGGCTCCGCCAGCAGCCGCGCGTAAAAGGTCGGCACGCCCATGAACACGCTCACCTGCCCCAGCCGCGCGAGCACGTCGGCGGCGTTGAACTTGGGCAGCATCACCAATGTCGCGGCGTTGTAGAGCGCAAGGTGCAGCGCCACGAACAGCCCGTGCGCGTGGAACAGCGGCAGCGCGTGCAGGATCGAGTCGGCGGACGAGAAATGCCACGCCTCGTGCAGCGCCGCGACGTTGCTCGAAAGATTGCCGTGGCTCAGCATCGCGCCCTTCGGCCGCCCCGTCGTGCCCGAGGTGAACAGGATCGCGGCAAGATCGCTGGGCGCAACCGCCTCGATCGAAAGGTCCGGCGCCAGCGACAGCGCGAGGTCGGGCAGCGATCCCGATCCATCGGGCTCCAGCGTCACCCGCTTCACCGGCGCCACGTCCTCGCCGGGCACCGGCGTCGCAGCGGCGTGGACGAGCAGCGCAGGCTCCGCATCCTCGATCAGCAGCGCCACCTCGGCGGCGGTGTAGGCCGCGTTCATCGGCACAAAGATCGCGCCCGACGCGAGCACGGCGAGATAGGTGTAGACGAACGACGGTGAATTCTCGGTCTTCACCATCACCCGATCGCCGCGTTTCACGCCAAGCGCGGTAAGCGCCGCGCGGTAGCGCCCGACCATCGTGGGCAGCCCCGCGAAGTCGATCAGCGGCGCATCCCGCCAGACGATCGCCGGCTTCGTGCCGAATGCCGCCTGCCGGCCAAGGAAGATCGCGACCAGATTCTCAGACATGCCCTGTCCCTAGTAATGCCCAATAGGCTGGCCTTAGCCCCGAACAGGGGGCCAAGGCAAAGCGCGGTTCTCATTTTTGGTGATCAACCGATGCTCAGTAACGGAAGCTCGCGGTGAGCGACCATTCGCGGCCCCGGTTGTAGACGCCCTCGAACGCCTGGATCGCGTCGACGGTGATGCCCGAGACCAGATAGCGCTTGTCGGCGATGTTCTTCACGCCCGCCTGCAGGCCGAAGCGCTCGTCCGCCGACGTCCAGCCGAGGCTGGCGTTGACGAGGTGATAGCCCTTCTGGGCAATCTCGGGCGTGTTGAACGTGTTGTTGTAGAAGCGGCTGCGCCACGACCAGTCGACACGCGGCCGCAGCGTCGATCCGCCCGCCAGTTCGTGCTCGTAGGTCAGCGCCGCCGACAGCGTCCACTTCGAGACACGCTCGAAGGCGTTCTCCGGGTCGATGAACGTCGTCGTCTCGTCGATGCTGTCGTAGGAGGCATCGGTGAGGCCCGCCGTTCCCTCGATCGTCAGCCCGGCGAGCGGCCGCGCCTGCATTTCAAGCTCGAAGCCCTTGATCGTCGCGCTCGCCGCGTTCTGGAACACCGGCGCCACGCTGGTGAACACCTGCACCTGCATGTCCTTGTAATCGGTGTAGAACGCCGAGGCGTTGAGCGTCAGCGCGCGGTCCGGCGTCTGGAACTTCACGCCGAGTTCGTAGGCGTCGACCTTTTCCGGCGAGAAGGACGGAATCGCCGCGACGGGATCGGTGATCGGCGTCGTCACGCCCGGAATGATCGGCGGGAACACGCGCTGGCTGAAGCCGCCCGATTTGAAGCCGCGCGACCACGTCGCATAGGTCATCAGCCCGTCCGTCACGTCGTAGGAGAGGTTCACCATCGGCGTGATTTCGCTGAACTTCACCTTGGCGTTCACGTCGGGGAGCACACGCGTGCCTTCCGCGAAGATCGGACTGTCGAACGGCGCCCCGAGGAACGCGGCGCGGTTCTCGATGATGTACTGGTCGGGGTGGAAGGATTTCTCGTCCTCGGTGTAGCGCAGGCCCGCCGTGAGACTGACGCGCTCGCCGATCTTCAGCGTGCCCTGCCCGAAGAAGGCGAGGCTTTCATTCTTGAAATCGCCGCCCGACTGGAACTCGGAAACCGTGAACAGCAGCCGGTTGGTGTTGACGCCGCTTTCCTTGAAATAATAGGCGCCGAGAATCCAGTTCAGCCGCTCGTCGAAATTCTTGCCGAGAAGCTGGATTTCCTGACTGAACTGCTTCTGCTTCAGCCGGTCGTAGAATTGGGCGACCACGGCGGGCGAACCATCGCCGTCACGCGCGAAGCTGCCGCTGAGGTGGCGGTATGCGGTGATCGACTTGAGATCGAGGTTGTCCGAAAGCTCGAAGCTGTTGGTGAGGCTGAGGCCCCACACGTCGGAACGCGAATAGGAAGGCGCCGTCCCCGCGTTGGCATCGGGGCCGAGCACATAGCGGTTGTCGTAGCACCCCGCGACGGAAAGATTGATCGGCGCCGCGGCGGTGGCGCAGGGCACCATGCCGCCGCCGCTCATCACGTTCGCGATGATGTTGCTGATATCCGCGAACGGCGGCGTGGCGGGATCGATCGTGCGGCCGTAGTTGATGCCGATGAGGCTGATCGCCGGACCGTTCTCGCGCGCCGTGGTGCCGTCGAAGGCAAGGTCGGCGGTCCAGCCGTCGACAGGTTCGAGGCGCAGTGCGACGCGTCCGGCGAGACGATCGGAATCGCCGAGCTGCTTGCCGTCGAACGTCCGCGTCACGTAGCCGTCCTGATTGAACCAGCCGACCGACGCGCGCAGCGCCGCGCGCGGGCCGAGCGGCAGGTTGAGCGACCCCTTCAGCACGAAGAGATCGTCGGTGCCGTATGTGGCCGACCCCGACGCCTCGAATTCCTGCCCCGGCGCCTTCGTCGTCACCGAGATCGCGCCGCCGATCGTGTTTCGCCCGAACAGCGTACCCTGCGGGCCGCGCAGCACTTCGATGCGTTCGAAATCGACGAGATCGAGGATCGAACCGATCGAGCGCGCGACATAAACGCCGTCGACATAGACGCCGACGCCGGGCTCCACGGTCGGCACGAAATCCTGCTGGCCGACGCCGCGAATATAGATCGTCGCGCTGTTGCTCGCGCCGCTGAACGCCGGGTTGTTCTGCAACGTCAGGTTGGGCGTGATCTGGGCGATGCCCTCGGTGGTCTGGATACCGCGCGCCTCAAGGCCGCGCCCGCTGAATGCGGTGATCGAGATCGGCGTTTCCTGAAGCGATTCCTCGCGCTTGCGCGCGGTGACGACAATGGCTTCGCCGAGCACGGATTCGGGGGCCGCCTCCTGCGCGAAGGCAGGTTCGATGAAGGCGGTGGTGGCAAGCAGGAAACAGGCAAGCGGATATCGTGATTTCGTCATAAGTCACCCCCTCTGAGTGCGTTGGTCTTTTTTGTTTTTTTGCTGTTTCAGGCCGCGGCGCGGGCGCGGGCGGCCAGGAATTCGTTCGCCGCCGCGGCATCGAAGTACCACGGCGAAATCGATTTCGGATCGTTGAAGCTGTTCGCCATCGCGTGCGCGAGGCCGGCATCGGATTCCGCCGTCTTCAGGATGCGCAGCATGTGTTCGGGCGGCGGCCCCAGCGTCATGTTGGTGTAGGCGACCGCCCAGCGCGCATAGTCCCAGTAACGCTCGAACACCCCGGTCATCCACTCGGCATCGAACGCCCCCGCATGGGCATTGATCGCATCGAGATAGATCTTCGCGCCCTTCGACGCGTTGTTCGATCCCTGCCCTGTGATGGGATCGTTGAGCACGAGCACATCGCCGAGGCCGAGCACGACGCGCCCGCTCGGCAGGCGGCCGACCGGATGCTTCACCGTCGGCGTCACCCGGCCGCGCAGCACGCCGCCTTCGTCGGTGAGTTCGAGCTTGCCGTCGATGCGCTCCGCTTCCTTGGGGAAATAGGTGCGCAGCAGATGCTCGCTCACCGCCAGATGGTCGGCGGGGGTGCGTACGCCTTCCCAGCAGTCCATGGGGCCGCCCGGCACGCATTCGATCGTGAAGATGTCGCACGCGCCGTTCAGCGTGAGGCCGGGGAAGGTCACGAATTCGCCGATGCCCGGATTGATGTTGATACTGATCGCAGGTCCGCCCGCGCGTGGCAGCATCGGCTTCACATAGGTGAGCGCCAGCACACGCATCGGCTGCGTGTACGGCGAGCGCGAAGGGTCGCGCGCGAAGAGCTGACCGATCGGCCCCTTGCCGGACGCGACGACGACGAGGTCGTGCTCCAGCGTGAGCGCCTCCAGCGTTTCGATGTCGGCGTCTTCGTAACGCAGCGTGCCGCCCAGCGCTTCGAAATGCGCCATCCAGCGCGGCATCTTCACGCGCTGGTCGATCGACTGGCCCGGAACATCCATCGCGCCTTCCCAGCGCAGCATCCGGCTGCCCTCGTCGTCACCGATCCACATCGAGGCGGCGCCGTACTGCGGGCTGCCGTGCTCCCAGAAATCGATGCCGAGTTCGCGTTCGAGCGCCAGCGCCATGCCGTACATTGACTGGCTCGACGTGACGGTGCCGTCCGCGATCTGCTGACCCGTGCGGTTGGACAGCACCGTCACCTCGTGGCCGCCGTGCAGCAGCCCGATCGCAAGGTGCAACCCGCCCTGCCCCGCGCCCACGATCGCGATCCTCGCCATAGTCCCTCCCGACATCCCGAATTGGCCGATGGGGAAAGACTAGAAACATGGGTGCCGCCCACAATCCGCTGGCGGCAACGACTATCCGGTGCGTGCAAGCGGCGCTGTGAGCGTCAGTTCATCCGGCCGGTGCGATGGCGGCGCAGCGTGTCGCGCGGGGTTTCGCCGAAGCGCTCACGGTACTGTGCGGCGAAGCGGCCGAGGTGTTCGAAGCCCCAGCCAAGCGCGATGCGCGTGACGTTGGCATCGGCGCCGCCCTCCATCAGGTCGCGGCGCACGCGGTCCATGCGGATGTCGCGCAACAGTTGGAGCGGTGCGATGCCGAGCGTGCGCTTGAACTGATGGTAGATCGTCCGCACCGGCGCGCCGGCGACCTCGGCCAGCATCGCCATGTCGATCGGCTCGTCGGCGTGGGCGGCGAGATAGTCGCGCACGCGCGTGACGAGGCGCGGTTCGGTGCCGTCGATGGCGCCTGCGAACTCCTCGGAGCGGTCGTGCGGCTGCGTGAACAGCAGCGTGCTCATCAGGCTGTTTTCGAGGTGCGCAGCGAGCAGCGGCGGCAGCGCCGCGCCGCCGAGCCGGCTCGCGCAGCGCAGCCCGGACTTGATCTGGTCGAGCAGCATCTGGCCCGCGATGCCCGAAAGGTCCATCTCCGGGTGCAGGTAGAGCGGCGCGCGCTGCGGGCGTCCGACGCAGCCTTCCACGAAGCGCTCGAAACGCACACGGTCGTAGCGCAGCACCACCTTCGTGCAGGCCGCATCCCAGTGCATCCTGAGCGGCGCGGCGGGATGTTGCACCGAGGCGCGCCCGGGCACGATCACCGCGTCGTCGCGCCCGAAGCTGATGCGTGCCTTTCCGCGCGTCGGGATCTGCACGAGGTAGAAGTCCTGAAGCACGCCGGGCTCGACGATCACGTCGGCGCCGTAGCGCATGATCGCGAGCGCGACGCCGCCGAGGCGGATGTAATCCAGTTCGGCGTCCAGCGGCTGCGCGCGGTTCAACACACTGAGGCTGTGCCCGCAGAACACGTCGGCCACGTGCGATTGCACCTCGTCCCGGTCGGTGGAAGCGAAGCGGCTATGGGCGGCGAGCGGGCTCATCTCGCACAGCGCGAGCAGCCCCGGATCAGGTGACGCTGTCATCGGCGGTCTTTCGGCGATGTCGATCCGCGCCCTCCACGCGGACGCCGCAGCTTATTGAAGAGCGCTTCCCTCCGTCAATCGCGCGGCGGTCTTGCGCGGAGCGGACAATCGGCGTCGCCGCCCGGATAGCGGCCTCGATTCTCACGATCTACGAATCGCGGCCCAGTGATCAGGTGAGGACGCACATGCAGACAGACGATTTCCGCCGGGGAATGCGCCGGCTCGCCGGGGCCGTGACGATCGTGACGGCAGGCAAAGGCGACGACGCGGGCGGCCTCACCGCCACGGCGGTCTGCTCGCTGACGGCGGAGCCGCCGCGCCTCCTCGCCTGTCTCAACAGCGGCGGCGCGACGTTCGACATCCTGCGTAAACACGGCCGCTTCTGCGTCAACCTCGTCGGCAGCGGCGACCGCGCCGCCGCCGAGGTATTCGCGGGCATCGGTGCCGCGCCGGGCGAGGATCGCTTCGCTGCCGGGGCATGGGTGCGCGCGGAGGACCGCGCGCCGCGGCTCGTATCGGCACTCGCCGCGTTCGAATGCAGCGTGCACAGCATCACCATGCTTGCGACCCACGGCCTCGTCATCGGCGATGTGGATGCCGTTCACATCACGGGCGCCGACGATCCGCTGCTCTACCACGAGGGCCGCTTCGCGCGCCTCGCCCTACCCGGCGCCGCCTGAGACCTCCGCGCCCGGCGACAATCGGGATTGACGCAGGCCCACCCCGGACGGGAGGATGGGCCCTTCATGATCAATCTGCGCCACATCGAGATTTTCCACGCCGTTTACAGCAACGGCTCCGTGAGCGCAGCCGCGCGCGCGCTCAACGTCTCGCAACCATCGGTGACAAAGGTGCTGCGCCATGCCGAGATGCTGCTCGGCTTCCCGCTGTTCGAGCGCGCCAAAAGTGGCCTGGTACCGACCGAGGACGCACACACGCTGTTCGCCGAGGTCGCCGAGATCCAGACGCGCGTCTATTCGCTGCGGCAGGCGAGCCAGAACCTGCGGCACGGACGCGGCGGCACGCTGCGCGTCTCCGCCCTCCCCTCGCTCAGCCTCAGCGCGCTGCCGGACGCTGTCGCCCGCTTTCTCCGCGATCACGAGGGCGTCAGCTTCGATCTGCAGACGGTCCACCACGACGACATGGTCCGCAAGCTCTACGAACGCGAGACGGACATCGTCGTCAGCTACGAGGTGCCGCCCGCCGCGCCCGTCTCGCACCGCTGGCTGGGCGAGGGCGAACTCGTCGTCCTCTACCGCGAGGCGGACATGCCGGATGCGCCGCCGCGCATCCCGCTCGAGATGCTGCGGGACCGGCCGTTCATCAGCCCGATCCAGAGCGGCCCCATCGGCCGACTCCTCTCCGCCGAACTCCAGCGCGTGGGCGTCGAACTGAACGAGATCGTCTCGGCGCGGACCTTCTACATCGCCTCCGCACTGGTGAAGGCGGGCGTTGGCATGACGATCGTCGATAATTTCACGGCGGAAGCCGCCAGGGCGCCGGGCCTCGCCTTCCGTCCGATACAGCCGCCGCTGGCTTTCGACATCCACGCCGTCCACCTGCAGAATCGACCTCCATCCGGCCTTGCGACGGCGTTTCTGAAGGTACTGAGCGAGGTCATCGAGGCCCTATAGACCCGCGTTATAGGGGAGAGGGCGCTTGATATGAAGCCGGGCGCCCTCCCCGCGCCTATCGCATCCGGGCAACACATTTCACGGCAAAAGGTGCGCGATGATCCCCAGTCCCTATTTCCTCTATCTCGGCCATTCGAACGACGAGATCGGGATCAAGACATCGCGCGGGCTCGCGGTTTTCCGCCGCGAAGACTGCGTCGGCGAGTTTCACCACGATGATTGCGGCCTCACACTCGGCCTCCCCCGCCTGACCATCGAAGAGGCCGTCGCGGCGGGCGCGAAAACGCTCGTGCTCGGCATCGCGAATGCGGGCGGCACGCTCGGCGAGGATCTCGTGCAGGACGCGCTCGCCGCGATCGAGGTGGGCCTCAACATCGCCTCCGGCCTTCACCAGCGCCTGCGTGACGAGCCGCGCCTCGCTGCCGCCGCGCAGGCGAAAGGCCTCTCGCTGTTCGACGTGCGCGACCCCGCGCCCGACCTCCCCGTCGGCAACGGCGCACGCCGCGCGGGCAAGCGCCTGCTCACCGTCGGCACGGATTGCTCGGTAGGCAAGATGTACACGACGCTTCACCTCGCCCGCGCGCTGCAGGCGCGCGGTGTCCCCGCCGATTTCCGCGCGACCGGCCAGACCGGCATCCTCATCGCGGGCGACGGCGTTCCGCTCGATGCCGTGGTGGCGGACTTCATCTCAGGCGCGATCGAGTACATCTCGCCCGCGCGCCACGACGGCGGCTGGGATCTCATCGAGGGTCAGGGATCGCTGTTCCACCCCTCGTTCGCGGGCGTCACCACCGGGCTGCTGCACGGCGCGCAGCCCGACGCGCTCGTGCTCTGCCACGAGCCGAATCGCCCGCACATGCGGGGCCTGCCGCACTATCAGCTCCCGAGCCTTGGCGAATGCCTGGAGGCGAACCTCCGCACGGCACGCCTTACCAACCCCGACGTGAAAGCCGTCGGCATCGCGCTCAATACTTCGAAGATGACGCCAGAGGCGGCAGCGAAGCTTTGCGCCGAAACATCGGACGCTTTCGGCTTGCCTTGCGTCGATCCGGTCACCATGGGCGTGGAACCCATCATCGACCGGATACTCACATGCGAAGCCTGATCGCCCGCAGCGACAATTTCCCCCTTGTCGCCCCATTCCGCATCTCGCGCGGGGTGAAAACCGCCGCCGACGTCGTCACTGTGGAAATCGCCGGCGAAGGCCACGTCGGGCGCGGCGAGGGCGTGCCCTATCCGCGCTACGGCGAGACGATCGAAAGCGCGCTCGCCGCGATCGAAAGCGTTCGCGGCGCAATCGAAGCCGGTGCAGGGCGCGCGGAAATCAATGCGCTGATGTCGCCGTCCGCCGCCCGCAACGCCGTCGATTGCGCGCTCTGGGATTTTGAAGCTCGGCTCGCCGGAAAGAGTGTCACCGCGCTCATCGGCCGCGTGCCGGTCGGCCCGACGCCGACCGCACTCACGGTCAGCCTCGATACGCCCGAAGCCATGGGCGCCGCCGCGCTGAAGCTCGCGGACGTTCCGCTCGTCAAGGTAAAGGTCGATCGCAGCGACCCCGCCGCGCAGATCAGGGCCGTGCGCGCCGCCGCGCCGAAGCCGAAGCTCATCGTCGATCCGAACGAGAGCTGGACGATCGCCGAGGTACAGGGCCTTCAATCGCTGCTCGTCGATCTTCGCGTCGATCTTCTGGAGCAGCCGCTTCCCGCCGCCGAAGACGCCGTGCTCGAAGGCTTCCGCTCGGCAGTGCCGATCGCGGCGGACGAATCCGCGCATGTCGCCGGGGATCTCGACGCGCTCATGCAGAAATATCAGGTCATCAACATCAAGCTGGACAAGACCGGCGGGCTCACCGCCGCGCTTGAGCTCGCCGATGCCGCGCGCGCAAAGGGCATGGGGCTGATGACGGGCTGCATGATCTGCTCTTCGCTCAGCATTGCGCCCGCACTCATCATCGCGGCAGACGCGGCGTTCACCGATCTCGACGGCCCGGTCTGGCTGGCGAACGACCGTGCTGGTGGCGTCACCTGTACGAACGGCATTCTGACGCCGGCCTCTCCCGCGCTATGGGGTGGTGCATAGCCTCTCGTTATATGTATACAAACGCATACAATCGCCTGCCCGCTTTTCTTTCCCATGCTGCACCTGCACAGTCGGATCGGCGGATAGGGAACGCAAGCGAGGGGGCGCGATGGATGTTCGGAAGCTGAAACGCAGGGTGTGTGCGGCGATGGCCGCCACTGCGCTCACGGCAACGCCGCTCCTTGCAGCCTCCGCCGCCGAAGCCGATCTCGTTCTCAAAGGCGGCACGATCTATACCGGCGCGGCTGCGGCCTTTATCGGTGATGTCGCGATCACCGGCGACCGCATTTCCTACGTCGGCAAAAAAGCCCCCGGCGGCGCAAGGCGCGTGATCGACGCAAAGGGCCTGATCGTCGCCCCGGGATTCATCGACACACATACGCACGTGGACAGCATGATCGCGGGCGATGATGCCACCGAGCGGCTCGTTCTGCCGTTCCTGATGCAGGGCGTCACCACGGCGTTCATCGGCAACGACGGTTACGGCGATCCGGACACGGCGAAGGTTCTAGGTAGTGCGGCGGTGCGGCCGGTCGGCATCAACTACGCCGCGTACGTGGGCTTCGGTGCCGTGCGCACGAAGATCGTTGGTCAGGACGACCGCGCGCCGACAGCGGCCGAGCTTTCCGAAATGAAGGCGCACGTCGCCTCGGCGATGTGTAGCGGCGCGCTCGGCTTTTCGACCGGGCTCTTTTACGCGCCGCAGAGCTTCGCGAAACAGGACGAAGTGATCGCGCTTGCGAAGGAAGCCGCCATTCGCGGCGGCATCTACGATAGCCACATTCGCGACGAATCGAGCTACACGATCGGGCTCTCGGCTGCGATCGACGAAGCCATCACCGTTGGGCGTGAAGCGGGATTGCCCGCGCACATCGCACACATCAAGGCGCTCGGCGTCGATGTGCATGGCCAGGCGCCTGCGATCATCGCGAAGATCGAGGCGGCGCGCGCCGCCGGACAGATCGTTCACGCCGATCAGTATCCGTGGTCGGCATCCGGCACCGGGCTTTCGGCATCGCTGCTGCCGCGCTGGGCGGAGGATGGCGGGCGCAACGCGATGCTGAAGCGCTTCGACGCACCCGAAACGCTGGCCCGCCTCCGCCCCGAAATGCGCGAGAACCTGCGGCGGCGCGGAGGTGCCGCCTCGCTGCTCATCACCTCCGGGCCGGACGATCTCGTCGGCAAGACGCTCGAGGCGATCGCGAAGGAAAGCGGCGCGGAACCTATCGACGCCGCCATCGCCATCCTGCGTCGCGCGCCGGTGGGCGTCGCCTCGTTCAACCAGAGCGAGGCCGATATCGCCGCTTTCATGAAACAGCCGTGGGTAATGACGAGCTCGGACGGCTCGATGGGCCATCCGCGCCTTTACGGCTCCTATGCACGGAAATACGAGACCTACGTGAAGACGAACAAAGTCATCCCGCTCAGGGACTTCATCGAACGCAGCACCGCCCTGCCTGCCGACGCATTCTCGCTGCGAGACCGCGGCACGCTGAAGCCCGGCGCGTTCGCCGACGTGATCGCTTTCGACCCCGCGACGTATGCGCCCCGTGCCGATTTCGCGCAGCCCGCACTGTTCGCAAAGGGCGTTCGCACGGTCATCGTCAACGGCAAGGTCGCGGTGGAGGACGGCGCACCCACGGGCCTCTCCGCGGGCCGGGGATTGCCGCGCACGCCCAAAGCAGGAGCCTGCGCATGACACTCATCCGCGCATGGTTCGGCATCGCGCTGTGGAAGCGGGTGCTCGGCGGCCTCGCGCTCGGCATCGCCTTCGGCCTGCTGTGGCCAGCGGCAACGGATTCGGTCGCGATCCTGGGCGACCTCTTCATCCGCCTCATTCGGATGCTCGTCGTCCCGATCGTGTTCGTCACGATTGCCTCGGGCGTGTCCTCGCTCGGCGACCCGAAGCGGCTCGGCTCGGTCGGCGGGCGGACGATCGGCCTGTTCGCGGTGCTGACCGGCATTGGGGTTGCGATCGGCATGGTTCTCGCGCTCATCGTGGAGCCGGGGATCGGCGCCGATCTCGGCAGTGCTGAACCTCGCCCGCTCGGCGATCCGAAATCGACCTACGATCAGCTCGTCGGTATCGTTCCCACCAACGTGTTCGAAGCGCTGGTGGCGGGCGACATGCTTGCGATCATCTTCTTCTCGCTCATGCTCGGCATCGCCACGATCCTGGCGGGCGACGCCGGAAAGCCGGTGGCGTCGCTGCTGCAATCAGCCGCGAGCGTGCTGTTCCAGATGATCCGCGTGATCATGGAAACCACACCCTTCGGTGTCTTCGCGCTGACGGCAGGGGCCATTGCGGCGAACGGCCTTGCCGTCTTCACCAACATCGGCCTGCTCGCGCTCTGCGTTGCGCTCGGAGCGCTCTTTCAGATGGGGGTCGTGCACAGCCTGATCGTGCGGAGCATCGCGCGCGTACCGCTGCCGTTTTTCTTCCGCGGCATCATCGATGCGCTCGCGGTCGCCTTCTCAACCGCCTCGTCGTCGGCAACGCTGCCGGTGTCGCTGCGCGTCGCGCGCGAGAATCTCGGCGTGCCGACGCCCATCGCTTCGACCGTGCTGCCGATCGGCGCTGCCATCGGTAAAGACGGCACGGCGATGTATGTCGGCCTGCTCAGCCTGTTCAGCCTTCAGGCGCTCGGGATCACGCCGAGTGCAGATATGCTGGTCATCATCTTCCTCACGGCCGCACTTGCCGCATTCGGCACCGCACCGATCCCATCCGCCTCGCTGTTCATGCTTGCAGCCGTGCTGAACGCCGTCGGCGTCACCACGGAGCAGGCCGCGCTCATCGTCGGGTTCATCCTGCCGTTCGACCGGCTGCTCGACATGATGCGCACGGTGCCGAGCGCCTGCGCCAACCTCGCCGCCGCGACCACGGTCGCGCACTGGGAGGGCGAGCTGGGCAGCACGTCGCCCGCGCGGGACGCCGTCTAGATTTTAGGCATTCAGCCAGCGAAACGGTAGCGGCGCCTCGCGAAATGCGAAGCGGTCGAGGTGGCTTGCCAGCACGTCCTTCATCCGTTCGAGGACGGCGGGATCGTCGGCATCCAGAACCACGGCGAGCGCTTCCGGTTCGGCGGTCATGATGACCGTCGCTTCGGGGAACTTGATCCGGCCCTGCGCCTTGTCGAACGTCACGTCGAACTTGTGGCTCCAGTGCTTGCAGAGCTGCTGCATGTAGCGGCTGCCGTTGGTCGTTGGAACGGCGGCGGTTGCGGTCGCCATGCTCAGAGCCTTTCGATCTTGTGCGCGGCTTCGTCGATGATGCGGGCGGCTTCGAGCATCGCTTCGCGGTCGGCGCCCCTGTCCCACATGCGCCCCTTGAGGACGGACCCTAGGTTCATCATCGCACGCCAGACCGGCGCGGCGTCGGCGCGGGTGTTCGCCTCGCCGGCGGCGTCGAGCCGTTCGAGTAGGGCGTTCAGCTCTTCGCGGCGCTCGTCGAGGTGCGCCTTGCCCT
>ERZ761602.5734-NODE-5734-length-14462-cov-6.504408_pt1 | contig 14462 bp, 17 predicted proteins | sample MGYA00512165_ERZ761602 | MGnify/ENA primary metagenome ERZ761602 (study PRJEB28899, sample SAMN02445085) | bioreactor sludge metagenome | biome: EBPR sludge; isolation source: Thorneside wastewater treatment plant | place: Australia: Brisbane, Thorneside...
GAAGCAGGGCGGCCTCGTCCAAGCCGAGAGCGAGCGCGTCACCTTCGACAGCGGGCGTCGGCGCGCGGTGCTGATCGACTTCGAGAAGACCAAGGTCGTCACCGCCGACGACTTCCCGACACCCGAGCCGGGGAGCGGCGGCGGGTTCCGCGACAACTTCAAGGGGCGCTACGGCCACGACGACTCGTAGCCGCCGGGGTCTTCGCGTCCTCGACCTCGCCAGGAGCGCCGAGGCGGCGGCAGTCGCGCAGGAGCGTGGCGGCGTTTTGTAGCCCCTCCTCTTGCTTCTTCGTCGGCTTGGTCTTGGTGCCGTCCTTCTTCACGGTGGTCGTCGTGGCCACGAACGTGAGCTCGGCGAGCGAGGCATCGAGCGTGATGTTCTCGGGCGGCACGCCGAGGCGGATGAGGCCCGTGCCGCGCTGCACGCGGATGAGCGCCTTCCGCTCCTCCTCGCCGAGCCCGTACAGGTCGTACTTGCCGAGGTCGGCGCGCAGGTCGTTCAGCGCCGGGTCCTTGTCGCTGCCGTCGCGCAGGCGCGACTTGTCGAGCCACCCGTCGTCGTTGCCGTGCTTGCGCGCCGCCGCGAGCAAGAGCATGCGCAGGAACTTCAGGTCGCTCTTGCGACAGCCGCCGAAGTCCTGGCCGTTGATCTCCACGACGTGGCGCTCACCCGGTCGCGTCGACAGCCGGAGGTGGACGTAGTCGAGATCGAGCATCGGCTCGTCGATGACCCGCGTGCGGTAGTCCGGCGTCAGCTCCTCGATGGCGCGCGGCAGCCCGATGCGCCCCTCGGCGTCGAGGTCGAGCTCGAAGGGCACGATCTTGTCGACGGCGGTGAGCGACGTCGGCGGCTTCGTCGCCACCAGCACGACGAGTCCGTCGACGCCGAGGTCCGAGCGCAGCCCGCGGCAGAGCTGCTCGAACCCGAGCTTGGGCGCGCGCAGCCACACGACGCCGATGCTCATGCCGCGTCGGTGCATCATCCCCACGCCCAGGAACGGCTTGGGCACGGGCTTCGGCAGCGGCTGCAGGCGGTGGGTCGCGGCGATCTTGGCGAAGACGTCCTTCGAGCGGCAGCGCAGCCCCTCGACCTCGGTGCGCGGCGCCATGCGGAAGCCCTCCCAGCAGGGCGGCTCCTCCGGGCACGCGACCGCCACGAGCCCCTCGGCGGCGCCGAGGTCGTAGTTCACGTTCGGGAAGCAGCCGTGCAGGCACCCGGGCGGCTCGTAGTCGTCGGCCTTGCCGTACTCGAGCACGCGCTCGCGCACGACGAGCGGCTCCGGCTGCCAGCCGGTGCGGAGCACCTCGTCGTAGCTCACGCGCGAGTCGTCACTGCGCCGCAGCTTCGCGAGCAGCAGCTTCCACGGGAGAACGTCGTCCGCTGGCATCGATGCCCCACTCCTTTAGGTAGCGACGGATGACGCGGTCGCGCTCCGTGTCGTTCAGGTTCGAGCTGTTCGGGTTGAAGAGGCTGACGGTCCGGTACTTCGAGCGGCCCTTGCCCTCGAAGATGAACTGCAGGCGCACGCCGTGGATCGCGTCGCTCGCGAGATCGACGCCGTGCTCCCCCAGGAGCCCGCGCACGCCGAGCACGGTGAAGCCCGGCTTCATCTCGACGGTCACGCGCTTCACGTCGCGGCTCGCGGGCTTGGCCACGACCCGCACGATGGACACGTCCTCGATCTTGTCGAAGCCCCGCACGGGGAAGTCGAAGTCGTCGTCGCGCAGCGGATCGAACGAGAACTTCGGGCTCTTGTTCGTGTCCTCGAAGTAGCTCGGGTCGCCGACGAAGACCTGCGCGAAGAGGTCGCGCAGCTTCTCGCGCTCGGCCACGCGCGGCGCCTTCACGAGCAGCGTCGAGGTCTCGAACTGAAACACGGCCGCGAGCCGCACGACGGGGCGCTGCCAGTCCGGCTCCACGACGCCTTTGTCGTTGAAGCGGTCGAACGGGGCGACCTCGTCCTCGTGGAAGATGAACAGGGCGAACTTCTCGTCGTTGGCGAAGTCCTCGACCTGGCAGCGGGCGCCGAACGCGGTCTCGCGGAAGTGGCTCGCCATCGCCGCCTTCATCGCCGCCTTGGCCTCGGCGGTCGGCTTGAGTGTGACCGGGTAGCGCCCGTGGAACTCGGTGAGGTGCTCCATCATGTCGAGGGCGTGCGCCTGATGGGCCTCGAGGAAGCGCGCCTCGTCAGCGACGAAGAGGCGCACCGCGAGATCCTGCGCCGACCACCCGCGGCCCTCCTCGACGAGCTGCGCGTGCCCATTGGTCCAGACCTGCTGCGCCAGCCGCTCGAGGTACGGGCGCGCGTGCGGCCCGCACAGGTCGTTGACCGGCAGGAGCTTCGTCTCGATAGCGACGCGCTCCGCCTCGGGGAGCGCCTTCCACCCGCGATAGACCTGCTCGCCCACCGGCCCCTCGCCATCGAGCGTGAGCTCCACGGCGGCCCACTCGAGCAGCACAGTGAGGGCGTCGGGGGTGAGGTGGCGGAAGAAGGATTTCGGGTTCCATTCGCGGTTGGCCATGCGTTCTCCAACTTGTTTACCGTTGCCAAAACAGGGGACATCGAGAGCGAACGAAACCGCTCCCCCACAACTCAGAAGAGGCGTCCTTGGGCGCCGTCGACGACGAGCTTCAGCGCCTCCAGGCGGATCTGCATCGCCTGGTTCGACACGTTGCTGAAGCCGCCCTTCGCGATGACCTCGGCGGCGAAGTCGCGCAGCTCGGCGATGCGGTCGCCGGCCTTCTTGCGGGCCGCGAGATTGTCGATGGCGAGCGGCTCGCCCGTCACCTGCTTCACCGCGGCACGGACATCGCTCGCCGGCATCAGCAAGAACGCGGAGAACTTGTCGGCCTGGATCTCGGCCGGGTCGCGCTGCCCGTCGCGGCAGACGATGGCGGGCCCCGCCTTCTCGCCGGGCTCGCGCGAAAACAGCGGGAACGTGACCTTGTCCATCTCGCGCAGCGGGCGGTGGAGCTGCCAGTGCCCAAGCTCGTGACCGAGCGTGAAGGAGTAGCGGCCCTCGTTCCCCTCGAGCGACGAGTCGATGACCACCAGCGCGTCGTCGAGCCACGTCGCGCCGAGCACGTCGGACTTGCCGAGCTTCTTGCGCAGGTCGTTCATCTCGAGCGTCAGGCCGAGGACGCCCTCGGCGATCGCGTCGACGGGGATCGGCGGTCGCGGCGGCTCGCCCTTCCACTTGGCGTACCGGCGCAGCAGCTCTTGAGCGGCGCTCTCGAGCTGCGCGTCGGACAGGAACGGAACCTTGAGCGTCATCAGCGCTTCCCTTTCTTCGGCTCGTTGGGCAGGAGCTTCATGAGGTCTTCGGCGGACAGCTTCCGCTCGCCGACGGTGCGCAGGAACTCCGGCATCTTCGAGTCGGCCTTGATGACGTTGAGCGACGCCTCGGACACGCGCCCCGCGAGCGTCATCAGCTCGTCGAAGCTGTCGCCAAGCTCGCTGGCCATCTTGCGGATGACGTCCTCCGCAGGCGGCGCCTTCTCCTCCGAGGTCTCGATGCGCGACAGGTACGTGGGCGAGATGCCGACCCTTGTGGCAAACTCGCGGAGCCCGAGCTTCCGCTCGGTCCTCAGGCGTCGAATGCGTTCTCCAAACCGTTCCTTCACGTTTCCTCGCTGAGCACCCCCCGGAAGCGGGGCGCTATGTTCTGTTGCCTAAATACTAAACAGAACGTCCCCGGTCAATGGGGTCGTGCAGGTCGGTGACGATCTCCTGTCCCGTTTCGGCGCGCGGGACCGCGTTTCCCACCTGTGGAAGCGACGATACCGAAGACGCGGCCCAGCGCGGCCGCAGCCACCAGCGTGAGTGCCGAGGAGCGCCGCGCCGAGATCGAGCGTCGGCTCGACGAGGCGGCTGACGTCCTCGCCGAGACCCTCATCGACATGTGGCGCAAGGAGCAGCGCGGCCGGTGCGCTGCCGCGCACGGAGGTACGTCGTGACCTCTCTGCTCTCTCCGGCTCTCGCCTTGTCTTCTACCGGGGAAGAAGCCGTCATGCCGACGACGCGCGAGCACGGTGCGCGCGCGAACGACGGAGGCACGATGACCAACAAGACGACCGCCAGAGCCCGCACCGCGATGCGCGAGCTCGACGACGTCCCCACTCAGCTCGCGGCGCTCGAGGCGATGACCGTCGGCCAGCTCGCCGAGAGGTGGCGCGAGCTCTACGGCGAGCCGACGCGGACGCGGAACAAGGACTACCTGAAGAAGCGCCTCGCCTGGCGCATCCAGGAGCTGGCCGAGGGCCGGCTCCCGCCCGGCGCCGTCGCCCTCATCAACAAGTTCGGCGATCAGATGCCCGAGCGCTGGCGCATGCGCATGACGCGGCCCGCGACGACGGAGAACGAGGCGCGGACGCTCTTGCAACCGGTCGAGCCGCGCGATCCGCGCCTGCCGCCGCCCGGCACCGTCCTGCGCCGGGTCTTCGAGGGCGTCGCCCACGAGGTCGCCGTGCGCGAGGAGGGCTTCGAGTACGACGGCACCCGGTACAAGACGCTCTCGGCCATCGCTCAGCACATCACCGGCACGCGCTGGAACGGCTTCCTCTTCTTCGGCTTGAAGAAGCGCGACGCGGAGGGCGCGGCATGAGCGATTTCTTCCGCACGCCCATGGGCCAGCGCTTCTACGAGGCGACGATGCCGTCGCTCGTGCGCGAGCTGGCCCGCTTGAACCAGAACCTCGAGCGGCTCCTCGCCGACGTCGAGCGCGACCCGAAGCCCGCGCCCTCCGTGTCCGAAGACGCAAAGCCCGAGGAGCCGCGATGAGCAGGCGCCCGAGCAGCGGTGGGGCGGCTGCCCCCGAGACGAAGCGCGTGGCCATCTACACGCGCAAGTCGACGACGATGGGCTTGGAGCAGGACTTCAACTCGCTCGACGCCCAGCGCGACGCCTGCCTCACGTACATCGAGCGGCAGCCGGGCTGGAAGCTCGTCGATGAGCGCTACGACGACGGTGGCTTCACGGGCGCGAACATCGATCGGCCCGCGTTCACGCGCCTCATGGCCGACATCGAGGCGCACAAGGTCGACGTCATCGTCGTCTACAAGGTCGACCGGCTCTCGCGCTCGCTGCTCGACTTCGTGAAGGTCATGGAGCGGCTCAACGCGGCGGGCGCGTCCTTCGTCTCCATCACACAGAACTTTTCGACGGCCGACGCGATGGGTCGGCTGACGATGAACATGCTGATGTCGTTCGCGGAGTTCGAACGCGAGATGATCAGCGAGCGCACGCGCGACAAGATCGCCGGCGCGCGGCGGAAGGGAAAGTGGACAGGCGGCCCCGTGCCCTTCGGCTACTCGGTGAAGGACAAGAAGCTCTACATCAACGACGTCGAGGCCCACGTCGTGCGCGAGGCGTTCGCGCTGTTCCTCCAGCACCGGCAAATGGCCGTAGTCGCCCGCGTGCTGAATCGGCGTGGCCTCCAGCCCCGCGCGTCGCGCCGCCAGTCGAAGCGGGGCCTGCTCTGGACGAAGGACACCATCGCCCGCGTGCTGAGGAGCCCGCTCTACGTCGGGCTGATGATGCACGGCGACGAGCGGTTCCCCGGCGAGCACCCGCCGCTCATCGAGCAGTCGACGTACCAGGAGGCGCAGCGGCTCCTCGGGGAGTCTGGCCGCGCGCTGCGCGTCCACGGCACGAACCCCGAGTACGTGCTGCGCGGGCTCCTCTGCTGCGGGACCTGCGGCGACCCGATGACGCCCGCGTCGACGACGAAGAAGAGCGGCAAGTCGTACCGGTTTTACAGGTGTTCGCGCCGCGATAAGTACGGCAAGGACCTGTGCCCGGGCAAGCCCCTGCCTGCGGGCGCCATCGAGGACTTCGTGGTCGCGCGCCTCGAGGGTGCAACCGCCGACGGGACGCTCGCCGTGCGCACGAAGGCGAAGCTGGAGGTGCGTATCCTCAAGTCGCGCGCCGACTACGTGACCCTGCGGGACAGCCTGAACGCGCGCATCGCGGACCACTCGGCGGGCGCGTCGAAGCTCGCCGACGAGGTCGCGCGGCTCGAGGGGCGCGCGCGCGAACTCGTCGAGGCCAAGCTGCGCATCGAGGCGAACAACCTGGAGGCCGCCGAGAGCCAGCTCCGCGCCGTCGAGCGAGACGCGGTGAACCTCGAGCTCGACGCCAACCACCTCGACTGGTTCGTCGGCGCGCTGCGCGACTTCGGGAAGGTGTGGACGAACATGACGCGCGAGAACCAGGGGAGGCTCCTGCGCGCCATCGTCGCGAAGGTCGTCGTCGACGACAAGCAGGGCAAATGCCGCGTCGAGCTGGTGAACTTCGACGCCGCCGGGGACGCGATGGAGGCTGCGTGAGAGACGCGGAGCAGACCGAGGAACGCGCAGAGGAGAATACGGGCGACGTGCTGGTCGACGACTTTCGCATCTGCGACGACCCATTCCACAGGGTCCGCAGGGAGCGCCGCGTGGTGCTCTCGGTGACGCCGCCGCCACCGCAGCCCGGGCCCGTCCACAGGCCCGCCAAAGTGGCCCAGATGCTCGCTCTCGCGCACCACCTGCAGCGCGCCATCGACCGGGGCGACGTCGCCGACCGGGCCGCCGTGGCCCGGAGGCTCGGGCTGACGCGCGCGAGGGTGACGCAGCTCCTCGACCTACTCCTCCTCGCGCCCGACCTTCAGATGGCCGTGCTCCGGCTCGAAGCCGTCGACGGCGCCGAGCCGCTGGCCGAGCGCACGCTCCGGGCGGTGGCTCACGCCGGGACGTGGACCGAGCAGCGGGCGGCCTGGAATGATTGGGCTGTCACGCTCCGCGGTCCCGGCGCCTAGACAGGTGAAGTAGCCGCTGCGGCTGCCCAGGAGTTCTGACCATGTACAAACCCAAGCTCATTTCCATCGTGACAGTCCTCGTCGGCGTTGCCGCGGCATCCGTGCCGGCCACCTCGTTCGCGGGCACGCCGCCCTCACAGGACTGCCTCCTGCGCGAGCACCGGATCACTTCGGTGACGCCCTACCGAGTCGAAGAGCGGATCGGCAAGAACTCCGTCCGGCGACTTCGTGGGGCAGAGGTCTTTGTTCAAGCCGAACCCGGCCTCACCGCGGAGTGGCTCCAACTTACGCTCGCTCGACACATCGCGCAGATGCGCGGCCCCGCAGCGATGCCGGACTGCGCTTTCGACGTAGACGACGTAGCGGTCCGCGTCGAGTCGGGCGGCACCGGCTTCCGTGTGCGGATCAGCGCGCGCGACACCGACACGGCGGAAGAGGTGTTGCGTCGTGCGCGGCTGCTCCATTCATGACCACCATGGAGGTAACGTACCGACTCCCGGGTTCATGACGGGATCCGGGAGTCCAAACGATGCGAACCGAATCGAACACCCTCGACGCCCTCATGGCGCGTCTCGCCGACGGCGACCGCGCCGTGTTCGCGCGCGTGTTCGAGCTCCTCTGGGGACCCATTCATCGACTGTGCATCACGTTGCTCAAGAACGACGCCGACGCGGCTGACGCTGCCCAAGAAGCCATGCAAAAAATCCTCGAGCGCGCCTCAGACTACGACAAGAGCCGACCGGCTATGCCGTGGGCCATGGCGATTGCTGGCTGGGAGTGCAGGACCTTGGCGCGTAAGCACGTGCGTCGGCGAGAGGTTGACGACGCAGGTCACGAGCAATCCGGGGAACACCCAGAGGATGAGTTCGTTCAGCGCAACCTCACCGCGGCTGCCATCGCCGCGCTCGGCGAGCTCTCGGAGGCCGATCGGGAAACGCTCATCGCCACCTTCTGGGACGAGGCCGCGTCGGTCTCAGGCGCCACGCTGCGCAAGCGGCGCGAACGCGCCTTGGACCGGCTCAAGAAGACGTTCAGGAGGCTCCATGGACTCGACTGATCTCACGCATCTACAGCGGCGAGTGCGGTGGGCCTACGAGCTAGGGCGGCTGCGGCGCGCCCTCCTCGGCGTGGCGCCGGTGCTCGTCATCGTCGCCGCGGCCGCGTGCCTCGCGCATCGTCCGATGTCGACGCTTTGGTTTGGCTTGGCGACGGTCTCCGTCGGGGCCGCGATGCTCTGGTATGGGCGAGATCCGCAGAAGGCGGTGCTCCCGGGAATCGCAGCGGGCCTAGTGCCTCTGGTGTTCGCGCTGTGCGCCAACCATATGCACGCGTGCGGCGCCGACGGTTGCAGCTCCCTGTGCGTGCCCGCGTGCGCCCTGGGCGGGGTGGTCGCGGGCTTCGCGGTCGCGAGCGTAGGTAACCAGCGGAAGGCCGGGCCTTGGTTTTGGGTGTCGGCGTCGTCCCTCGCGCTCCTCACCGGAGCGATGGGGTGTGCCTGCATCGGCTACTCCGGCGTCATTGGTCTGGGCCTCGGCTTCGGCGCCGGGATGGTCCCTGGGCTGCTTCGCCGCGCCTTCGGCGGAAAAACAACCTAGCCCTGTCACGCTCGGCGGCCCGGGTGCCTACACGGTCGATGAGGCCCACAAGATGAGCTGCCCCGATTGCCGCCCGAACGGGCGCGGAAGGCTGTTGTGGCTCGGCATCGCAGTCGCAGCGCTGCTTGCGTTTGCGTACCTCGAAGGCGCGGTTGGGAAAGAAGCATCCGAGCCCGCGTCCACTTCCCCGCAGGAGACCCACCGATGACTCGACCACTTCACTTCGCAATCGCAACCGCTGTCGTCGCGCTCACGGGCGCATGTAGCGGTATGGACATGGGCAACATGGACGGCATGGGGGGCACGGACGGCGGAATGATGATCCCCGAGGTCATCGAGGTAGACGCCTCCGAAGGACCGTTCGAACAGAGCGCTGCTCCAGATCTCGATCCTGCACCCGACGTGGTGGAGGTCGCGCTCGAGGCGAAGGTCTCGGACATTGAGATCGCGCCTGGTCGCACCGTGTCGATGTGGACGTACAACGGTCAGCTTCCGGGACCTCGCATCGAAGCCCGCTCAGGTAACACCGTCCGCGTACGGTTCAAGAACTCCCTACCGGAGGCGACCACGATTCATTGGCACGGCGTGCGCGTGCCCGCAGCAATGGATGGCGTTCCGGCAGTGCAGTCGCCGATCGCAGCGGGCGCCGAGTTCACCTACGAGTTCGTGGTCCCGGACGCGGGGACGTTCTGGTACCACCCGCACGTTCGATCGGACGAACAGGTCGAACGCGGGCTCTACGGCGCCTTCGTCGTGCGCGGCGACGCTGAACCCACGACGACCACCGACCGAACCGTTGTGCTCGACGACTTGCTGGTCGACTCGAACTGGCAGCTGAGCGACTTCGACCCGATGATGCAGGCGATGGTCGGTCGGCAGGGGAACGTGATCCTGGCGAACGGTTGGGCACATCCGATCGCAGGGGTTGCGCGCGGTGGCCTCCACCGCTTCCGCTTCATCAACGCGGCCAACGCTCGCTACTTCAGGCTCGCGCTCCCGGGGCATCGCCTGATTCAGATCGGTACCGACGGCGGGTTCCTCCCCGCGTCGCGGGAGGTCGACGAGCTACTCCTCGTTCCAGGAGAACGTGCGGATGTGCTCGTCGTGGCCTCCGGCGATGCGAACGAGACGATGGAATGGACGTCGCTACGCTACGACCGCGGGCACGGCACCGGCGAGCTGCCCGACGCGGTCGTCTTCCAGATGAAGCATGGGAGCGACGCGCCGATCGCTACCCCGGCGACCCCCTCTGCGTTTGCGCCGATCGCAGAGCTTGCCGCAGCTACCGTGCAGCGCGAACTCAAGTTGGAAGAGTCTATGGCGATGGGCGGCGGCGACCACGGCGCCGGGCATGGCTCGTCGACGACCGACATGGCGCCCGTCTTCTCGATCAACGGAGAGGTCTTCCCCGACGTGACGCCCTTGACTGCGACCCTGGAGACCGTCGAGGAGTGGTCGATCGTGAACACCACCGAGATGGACCATCCGTTTCACCTGCACGGGTTCCGCTTCCAGGTCGTCTCCGTCGATGGGACGGCACCGGGTGTCGTCGCCTGGCGAGACTCGATCAACATTCCCGCGGAGAAGACGGTGAAGTTCCGAGTCCGGCTCGAGGACCACCCGGGAACGTGGATGTTTCACTGTCACATCCTCGAGCACGCTGAGCGCGGGATGATGGGCGAGCTCGAGGTTGCGGCGCCATGACCAGAGTGCTCGCTCGGCCCGAGCATGGTCTCGCGCTCGCCGGTGCAATCATGTTGCTGGTCGGATGCGCCTCCGCGCCAAGCTCGGGACCCGCTGCGGCTCCGCACGAGCACGATTCTCGCGCGTCATCCGACGCTATACCCGGCGAAGGACGCGACGACCATCCTCCGATGGCGCGCTCCGCAGGGGCCGAGGCGCCGCCCGCCGGGGAAGCTCCGCACGAGCACGGGCCGGCGGCATCGGAGCCCAGCGAACAACAGGCGTACGAGCGCGCTCGCCCCGTGTTCGAGCGGTACTGCGCGAGCTGCCATACGAGCGGCACCGGCAAGCGCGCTGCGCTGCGACACTTCACGATGGACCGGTATCCTTTCGGCGGGCACCACGCCGACCAGATCTCATCGACGATTCGAGAGGTGCTCGGCGCGGACGGACAACCCGCGACGATGCCCAAGGATCGCGCCGGCGCGGTTCAGGGAGACGACCTCCGCGCCATCTTGGATTGGGCGGAGGCGTTCGACCGAGCGCATGCCGCGGCCAACCCTAGCGGCCATCACCATGAGCACTGAAAGGACCACAAGGACCATGACTGGAATCAGACCGATCGCGGCAGCCATCGTGCTCCTCGGGCTCGTGCTCGGGTGTGAGACCAAGGGAGTGAATCAAGCGACGACCGCTCACCCGTCCATGGATACACCGGCACAGCCGGCGTCCGCCCCGCAGGGCCATGAGCGCTCAGCGGACACGTCGGCGTCGTCGCTCACGCTCGTCACCGACCGCAGTCTCGTGTGCATGGTGAACAACCAGTTCATGGGGCGGCCGCAGATTCCGATTGAAGTGGACGGGCGCACTTACTACGGGTGCTGCGAGATGTGCAAAGGGCGACTCGGGAGTGATCCGTCTTCGCGCGTATCGACTGATCCGGTGAGCGGCAACACGGTCGACAAAGCGACGGCGGTGATTGGCCGGGCCGGTGACGGGCGAACGCTCTACTTCGAGAACGACCAGACCTTTGCGGCGTATGCGCGGGGAACATCCCGATGAACTATATCCCGGCGCTCCGCTACGAGTCGCTCACGCGATTCTACGACCCGGTCCTGCGCGCCACCTTGAAGGAGAACCGCTTCAAGCGGCTGCTGGTGGAGCAGGCCGCGCTCCGACCTGGCCATCGGGTGCTCGACGTCGGGTGCGGCACGGCAACGCTCACGATCCTCCTGAAGCAGGCGTGCGCGGAAGCCGAAGTGACGGGGCTTGACGGTGATGCGAAGGTCCTCGATCTCGCGCGAACGAAGATCAAGGCGGCGGGTCTTGACATCTCGCTCAAGCAGGGACTGGCCTCGGAGGCGCCGTTCCCGCCGGCATCCTTCGATCGTATCGTGTCGAGCCTCGTGTTTCATCACCTCACAACTGAGGAGAAGCGACGTACGCTGAAGCGCGTACGAGAGCTGCTCAAGAGCGGGGGCGAGGTGCACATCGCCGACTGGGGCAAGGCCCAGAACCCGGCGATGCGCGTGGCGTTCTTGGCAATTCAGATACTCGATGGCTTTGCGACGACGACCGACAACGTCCGCGGCTTGTTGCCTACGTTCATGACAGACGCTGGCTTTCGCGCGGTCGAAGAGACCCACCGAGAGATGACGATCTTCGGAACACTCTCCCTGTACCGCGGCGTCGCTCCGTAGCGACATTGTGCCCGCGCCCCGGTCACGATCGAGACGCGTGCTGCCTAAACGCTCGTGCCCTCCTTTCTTCTAGCTGGCGTCTTCAAGCGCGCCGTGGCCGCCGCGGCGCTGGCCGCCGTCGCCAGCGGGTGTGTCGCCGCGCAGACCGGACGGACGCTGGACCGGTACTACGACTCAGCGACGGCACGTGTTCGGGAGGCGCCCCGGCGCTCCACGGAACGGAGCACCGCCTCGGAGGCTGAGCTCGCGAGTCCCCTCGAGCGCGACGTGGTGGTCGCGGTGGCTGTGGCGCAGAGCCCCGCCCTTGCTGTGATGGCGCATCGAGCCCGAGCGCTCGTTCACGCCGGTCGCGCCGAGGGCTCACTGCCGCCGGCCGAACTCGGCTTCGAGGCGTGGAATTTGCCCCTGGCGCGACCGTACGCCCTCGGTGAAGCGGACATGTACATGGTCGAGCTGCGCCAGCGGTTTCCGGCGGCTGGCTCACTCGACGCGAGAGCCCGTGCCATGGCCGAGGAAGCGCAGGCGATGCTCGCCGAACTTTCCTCCGAGGAAAGGCTCGTCGCGGAGCGGGCGGCCAATGCCTTTGCCGACTACGCGCAGGCCTTCGCCGAGAAGCACTTACTGGAGCGCCAGCTTGCGCTGCTTTCGCGCATGGGCCAGGCGGTCCGCGCTCGCTACACCACGGGCGGCTCCGGGCTCGCAGAGGCCGCCCGCATTGACGTGGAGGTCACGAAGGCGCAGCGGGCGCTCGCGCGCGTCGGAGGTGACATCGCTCGCTCGCGGGCGACGCTCAATGCGGTGTTGAGGCGACCTCCGGGCGCAGCACTTGGCGACCCGCGTGGGACCCCGCCCGAGACGGTACGCGTTTCCGTCGAAGATCTGATTGCGCGCGCGGAAGCGAGTCGCGGCGCGACGCTCTCGGCGGACGCACGGGTGAGAGCAGCCGGCGCTCGACGCGCGGCAGCCGAGGCCGAGGCACGCGTCCCGGAGTTCATGGTCGGACTCGGGTACTGGCAGGACCCAGCCATGCGCCCCGGTGTGGGCGTGACCGCATCCATGTCGCTGCCGTGGCTGTGGGGCCCAAACCGCGAACGCGTGCGCCAAGCCGAGGAGGAGCAAGCTGCCGAACGCGCGGCCCGCGACAGCGTGGGTCTCGATGCGCAGGCCGAGGTCAGCGAGGCCCACGCGACGCTCTTGGCGCTGGAGGCACAACTCTTGGTCATCCGCGGGCAGGCGCTGCCAGCGACATCGCGATCGATGGAGGCGCTCAGCGCCGCCTTCTCCACCGGTAACGCGAGCCTCCTCGAGTGGGTCGACGTCGCGCGCTCCCTGCTCGATCTCGAGATGGAGATGATTGTGCTGCATGGCGACCTCGAGCGCGGCGTCGCCAGCCTTGAGCGGGCCGTCGGAACGGCGCTCCCTCGAACGCCCTTGCATGAGGATTCGACGCCATGAGTACCGGAGAAACCACGAAGCCACCTGAGACCAACGACGAAGGCCATCACGAGCCGCACGCACCCGCGCCCAGTCGCCGTGCGCTCCGAACGCTGGCGGTCGTTCGCTGGGTGCTGCTTGGGCTCGTCACTGCGCTCGCTGGATACACCGTGTGGACCTTCTGGGGGCCCAAGCAGGACGGTCACGCCGCGCACGAGGAGGCTCGGTACTACTGCCCGATGCACCCACAGATCCGCTCCCCGGAGCCCGGGGAGTGCCCGATCTGTCACATGAACCTCGAGCCCATCCCCGAGGAGCGGCGCAACGCGCCCGCGACCTCGTCCGCTCAAGCGTCATCGCCATCGGCACCAAGTCCGTCAAACGTCACGCCGGTCACGGTGAGCGAAGAGAAGCAGCGCGCAGTTGGGCTCGCCACGAGCGTGGTGGAGAGCGCCACGGTCGGTGATCGCTTGCGTGTCCCGGGCGTCATCAGCGCACCGGAGACCGGCCTCGCACAGGCGCGCGTACGGGCGCCGGGGTTCGTCGAGCAAGTCGCCGTTCGACAGACAGGCGTGCGCGTGACCCGAGGCCAACCGCTCGCGTTCATCTACAGCCCAGAAATCTATCGCGCGCAGGAAGAGTTCCTCGCTGCCACGCGCTGGAGCGGCGCCACTAGCGGAGACGGCACCGCCTTAGCGGGTGCAGCCGACCTCTCAGCCGCCGCGCGCCGCGCGCTCGAGCTCCTCGGGCTCACCGCGACCGACATCGAGGAGATTGCTCGGACGGGAAGACCGATCCGTGCGGTCGCGGTGCGTGCCCCAGCGTCTGGCTACGTAACGCGGTTCAACGCAGTGCTTGGCTCGCGCGCCGAGCCCGAGATGGTGCTCTACGAGATCGCCGATCTCTCGAGCGTCTGGGTTGTCGCCAGCGTTCACGAGCGCGACCTGAACGCGATGCGCGTCGGCATGACCGCGCGCTTCACGACGACGAACACCCCGGCGGAGCCGCTGAGCGGGCGCGTGGACCTCGTCGAGCCGCTGCTCGAGGAGTCGACGCGCACCACGCGGGTGCGCCTCGTCGTCCCCAATCGCGATGGGCGTCTTCGACCCGGCCAGTTCGGCGAGGTCGAGTTCGAGCTCCCCGCCTCTCCCGGGCTCTTCGTACCGCGCGACGCCGTGATCCGTACCGGCGAGCACGGTGACCGCTCAGCGACGCCGGGGTGACACGGCGGCTCGATCGCTCCAACCTCGAT
>ERZ761602.5735-NODE-5735-length-14461-cov-12.044287_pt1 | contig 14461 bp, 14 predicted proteins | sample MGYA00512165_ERZ761602 | MGnify/ENA primary metagenome ERZ761602 (study PRJEB28899, sample SAMN02445085) | bioreactor sludge metagenome | biome: EBPR sludge; isolation source: Thorneside wastewater treatment plant | place: Australia: Brisbane, Thorneside...
ACTCGCGGGGTTTGAATGGGTTATCAATATACCATTGAACGCAATTTAGTATCAGTGGACTACGGCCTATAGCCAATAGCGCAGCATTGCCCAGCCTACGGCCTATAGCCAATAGCGTAAAACCTATGCAGAATTGGTATTAGTTTCCCTCTTTAAGCACAGGGAAGGTTAGGGGAATTTGAACTGCTTGCTCGGTACCTGAAGTGAATTCTCGACTACATTTTGGCAAATACTTGCCGGGCTGTGGCGACGGTGGCCTCGATATCTTCCTCTGTGTGCGCGGAAGACATAAATCCGGCTTCGAATGCGGATGGGGCGAAATAGAATCCCTTCGCTAGCATTGCATGGAAGAAGGTTTTGAACCGCTTTACGTCACAAGCCATTGCCTGGGCATAACTGGTGACAGGCTCGTTTGAGAAGAATAGTCCGAACATCCCGCCAACGTGATTGGTGGTGAGTGGTACGCCATTTTCATTGGCCGCCGCTGCTAGTTCCTCACACAATCGCTGGGTCTTGGTAGCGAGCTGGTCATGGAAATCGGGTGCTGAAATCAGATCCAGGGTCACTAGACCAGCGGTCATTGCCACTGGATTACCCGATAGTGTACCGGCCTGATAAATCGGTCCCAACGGTGCCAATTTCTCCATAATCGCCCGCTTGCCGCCGAACGCGCCCACCGGCATCCCCCCGCCGATGATTTTGCCAAGGGTCGTCAGATCTGGCTGGACCTTATATAGAGCTTGCGCTCCGCCCAATGCGACCCGGAACCCGGTCATCACCTCGTCGAAAATCAGCACAGTTTTGTAGCGGTCGCAGATTTGGCGTAACCCAGCCAGGAAACCTTGCGCCGGTGGAATACAATTCATGTTGCCAGCCACTGGCTCAACGATCACGGCGGCAATTTCCTCGCCGATCTCAGAAAATACCTGACGAACCTGTATGAGGTCGTTATAGGTTAAGGTTACGGTGTAGGCCGCCAGCGCCGCCGGTACACCGGGCGAAGTTGGCACCCCGAGCGTCAATGCCCCAGAGCCGGCCTTGACCAGCAGTGAGTCGGAGTGGCCGTGATAGCAGCCCTCAAATTTGATAATTTTGTTGCGTCCTGTGAATCCACGCGCCAGGCGGATGGCGCTCATGGTCGCCTCTGTGCCGGAGTTGCACATTCGCACCAATTCCATCGACGGTACCAGCTCCTGAATTCGCGCGGCCATCACTGTTTCAATCTCGGTGGGCGCGCCGAAGCTTAAGCCGCGGCTGGTGACTTCCCGCACCGCGCGGATCACAGCCGGATGCGCATGGCCTAGAATCATCGGTCCCCAGGAACCGACATAGTCAAGGTAGCGGTTGTCATCCTCATCATATAAATAAGCGCCTTCTCCACGCTTAAAGAAGATGGGTGTGCCGCCGACCCCACGAAAGGCGCGGACCGGCGAGTTGACGCCACCGGGAATGTAGCGTTGGGCTTCAGCAAACAACTGTTCGGAACGGGTGGTCATAGTGAAGGTCCTCATGCAAATAAAGCTGCATAACGGGCTGCGGCAGACTGAATATCGGGCTGGCCGAACACGCCGCTGATGACTGCCAGCACGTCAGCGCCGGCCTTCAGCAACGGGGGAGCATTTTCCGGGGTGATGCCGCCGATAGCGACGATTGGGATGCGCAGCCGCGCTCGGGCTTCGCGCAGCAATTCAATCGATGCGCGGATCTCAGCCGGTTTGGTCGGCGATGGGAAAAAGGCTCCGAATGCGACGTGGTCAGCTCCGGCCTGTTCCGCGTCGAGCGCCAGATCAATTTGGTTGTAGCAGGAGACGCCAATGATAGCTTTCTTGCCTAACCGGGCGCGAGCCGTAGCGAACGCTGGGTCATCCTTGCCGATATGCACGCCCGCTGCACCTGCTTGAGCGGCCAATTCTACATCGTCATTGATAATCAACGGTGCTTCATAGTGCTGGCACAATGTATTCAGCGCCTGGGCCTGGGCCAGCCGCCGGGTGGCATCAGTGCTTTTATCACGGTATTGGATCAGCCGTGCGCCGCCGCGCAAGGCTTGTTCAACGGCGGCGGTCAACTGCTTATCGGGGATCAGCTGCGCGTCAGTGATGGCATATAAACCGTGACAGGAGACGGGTTTGCTCATGGGTTGCCTCGGGAGGTCTCGGCCCAATACAACCGGTTGGGGATTTGCTGTCCGCAACCGGCGCGATAACCTGCTTGCAGGGACCGCCAAGTGTAGTCCTGGGCACGGTGGATTAGTGCGGGAAAGGCGTCTTCCGGGATCGGTGGATGGCTTTGGGCGAGCAGGGCAGCGATAGCCGCAGCCAAGGTACAGCCAGAGCCGTGGTAGTCGGCTGGCAGGCGCGGCCAGCGGTATGTTTCCAATAATCGATTATTGCCATACAGCCGGTTGATGATTTCGGTAGGTGATTCAGCTTCATGACCGCCAGTGATCAAGACATAGCGGCAGCCGCGTGCCAGCAGGGCCATGGCGCACGCTTCCAGAGTATCCGCCTCCGGAGCCAACCGGCGCGCTTCAGTACTGTTCGGTGTTAACACGGTGGTCAGAGGTAGCAGCAGTGTCTGCATAGTCTCAATTAGAGCGGTGTTAGCCAATTCGGTCCCGCCGCCCGCGGTCAACACCGGGTCAAGCACCAATGGAATGTTAGGATAGATGTTGAGCAGGGTGTGCAGGGCGAAGGCATTTTCAGTATTGCCGATCACTCCAATTTTGAATGCCGCTACGGGTACGTCTTCCAGAACGGCCCGCGCCTGAGCCAGCAATTCCTCTGCAGCAACCGGCCATAACGCCTGGACGTTGCGGGTGTCTTGGACGGTCAGGGCGGTGATGACCGGTGCTGGATGGCAGCCCAAACTTACCAAGGTTTCGATGTCGGCGGAGATGCCGGCCCCTCCGCTGGGATCATTGCCAGCTAGGGTCATGACGATGGGAGGTGAAGAAGAGAGAGAATCAGTCAAACCGGTGCTCCAGTGAGGAAGTGGAAAGGGAATTGGAGTGGCAATCAGTACGGATATTGCCTGAGATTTTAACAAAGACCGAGGGTTTTTCAGGATGCGTCGACGTGGGACAATGGCGGCCTTTACAACAGAAAGAATGATCCTATGAAAAAGTACATGTGTGTGATTTGTGGATTTATCTATGATGAAGAAAAAGGTTGGCTTGGAGATGGCATTCCACCGGGCACCCGCTGGGAAGATGTGCCATCAGACTGGACCTGCCCTGAGTGCGGTGCGACCAAGGATGATTTTGAGATGGTGGAGATTTGATGAGCGGTTTCATCAGGGGCCTTGTATCTTCATTTTCTGTCCATCCTCCAATTGAGGTGACGTCATGAACGAAATCCCGCTGCCGGAGATGTTTGGTTAGTGGCGCGAGACATTGCTAATAGCACGGGCCAAGAGTGAAAACGCAAACTTAAAATTCTAGATCGAAGAATTGAGATTGAATTTGGACGTAACCCGTTGAGCGTGGGGATAGCGACGGCTAGCTGACATGGAGGTGGTGGATTCTCCTGTCTGCTGAAAGCAGACGCGGGTAGGATGCAGGGTGTGAAACGCTTTCACCCGAGGAATCCGCCGGTGATGTGGCTGTTGGATGTTGAACGCAAGGGATTGGATCTGTCGGCGCACCTGACGGAGCTGACCAGGTTTGTGGAAGCGGCAGCGCAGAGGGGTTGCCGGCTTTCCGATCGACGATCTTCTCGACACCGCCCGCGCCCAGGATCACCGGAACGCCGACATAAATGCCGTTGACGCCGTATTGCCCGCTTAGATAAGCCGCGCAAGGCAACAAGCGTTTCTTATCTTTCAGGTAGGCATCTGCTGCCATGGCGATTGCTGCGGAAGCCGGCGCGTAGAACGCCGATCCGGTTTTTAACAGGGCTACGATCTCGCCACCGCCGTTGCGAGTGCGCTTGACGATTCCGTCCAACCGCTCCTGGGTTGTTCAGCCCATCTTGATCCGATCGGGCAGCGGGATGTCGGCCACCATCGAATAGCACACCAGCGGTACCATGGGGTGCCCAGTACGAAAGCGGTGACGATCACTACGTCCGCGCCTTCGATGACGGCGTAATCGCTGCCGCCGGTATGGTATGGATGCTGTCAAAGCCTTCGACTGGCGCAGCTTGGGCGATGTCGAGCGCGTTGCCTTAAGAGATGCCGTCAGCGATATCAAACAGGGCGATGTCACCCAATTCTTTGATGCTAGCGAGGAGGGCGAGTGTTCCGCTGATCTGGCCGGCGCTGGCCAGTGCAATCTTTTTGCGTGACAGACTGAATCTTCTTCAATGAATCCACGATCAAGCTGGGTTGAGTGGACCGGACCGCACGCCGGGGGGGACTAGCCCGGGGTTTCTTGCAGGTGCGGCCCGATCCAGAATTGAAACCGGTCAGGCGGTTTCGTGCGCCAGTTCCCAGTTCTCCGGCGACCGCCACAACCGCGAGCGCAACAGTTCACGTTCGAAGATGAACTCTTTCGGCAGACGGTCGAAAAACAGGTCAAATTGTTCCTCGTGGGCATGCGCCTCGGACGTGCCAGCCTGGCGGCCTACGGACATTAAGTTGTAGAAGGTATCGCTTGAGTATTCCAAACCCTTCCATTCAATGTCTTCGTGGCGCGGCATCCAGCCGATCGGGCTTTCGACGCCGTAGCCGCGACCGTGGACCCGGTCGACAATCCACTTCAGAACACGCATGTTCTCGCCGAAGCCTGGCCAAAGGAATTTGCCGTTATCATCCTTGCGGAACCAGTTGACGCGGAAGATGCGCGGTGGATTGGGTATCCGGCGGCCGACGTTCAGCCAGTGGCTGAAATAATCGGCCATGTTGTAGCCGCAGAAGGGCAGCATCGCCATCGGGTCGCGACGCATTGCCGCTTGGCCAATCGCTGCCGCCGTTCCTTCTGAACCCATGGTGGCGGCCAGATAGACGCCATGGCTCCAGTTGAAAGCTTGGAATACCAATGGCATGTCCTTGCTCATCCGTCCACCGAAGACGAACGCGCTGATGGGCACGCCAGCCGGGTTTTCCCATTCCGGATCAATGCTTGGGACCTGGCTGGCCGGTGCCGTGAAACGGGCATTGGGGTGCGCGGCGGGCCGCCCGCAATCGGGTGTCCAGTCTTCGCCCTTCCAATCGATCGCATGTGCTGGCGGCGGGCCGTCCATGCCTTCCCACCAGATATCGCCATCGTCGGTCAATGCGGCGTTGGTAATAATGCAGTTGCGGGTGATGCTCAGCATCGCATTGGGGTTGGACGCCATGTTGGTGCCAGGTGCCACGCCGAAAATACCCGCTTCGGGATTGATCGCGCGCAAGCTGCCATCTGGACCTTTCTTAATCCAAGCGATATCGTCGCCAACCGTGGTGACTTTCCAGCCTTCGAAACCTTTGGGTGGAACCAGCATTGCCAGGTTAGTCTTGCCGCAGGCGCTGGGCATGGCGCCGCCGAGGTAGGTTTTCTCACCCTGCGGCGATTCAATTCCCATGATTAGCATGTGTTCGGCAAGCCAGCCCTCATCGCGCGCCATCACCGAAGCGATGCGCAACGCTAGACACTTCTTGCCGAGCAGCGCGTTGCCGCCGTAGCCCGAACCGTAGGACCAAATCTCGTAGGTTTCCGGGTAATGGACGATGTACTTGCGCTTGATATCAGCCTCGCACGGCCACGGCACGTCCTTATGACCCGGTGTCAGCGGTGCACCGATCGAGTGTACGCAGGGGATGAAGAAACCATCCTCGCCCAGCACGTCCAGCACCGCGCGGCCCATGCGGGTCATGATGCCCATATTGACCACAACATACGGGCTGTCGGAGATTTCAACGCCGATCTTGGCGATGGGCGAACCCAACGGACCCATGCTGAACGGAATAACGTACATAGTGCGACCGCGCATGCAACCGTCGAACAGGCCGTTCAACGTGGTGCGCATTTCCGCTGGCGGTGCCCAGTTGTTGGTCGGGCCAGCATCTTCCTTGTTGATCGAGCAAATAAAAGTGCGGTCTTCAACCCGGCCGACGTCGGAGGGGTGCGAACGTGCTAGATAGGAATTGGGTCGCTTTTCCGGATTGAGACGGATGAAAGTTCCGCCATCGACCATCAGTTGGCACAGCCGGTCGTATTCGGCTTTCGAGCCATCGCACCAGACGACCTGCTCCGGTTTACACAGTCCGGCTATTTCGTCAACCCAGGCAAGCAGTTTTTGGTTGTTGGTGGGTGTGCCGATGGTGTTCGGTGTATTGCTCATGGGTTTCCTCTTTTCATTGATGATGGTTCAGGTTGCTGCATGAGTCGCCACTTCCTCGTCAGCTTGCATTAAGCCACTGAGGTTTTGTCCGGCATTTTTGGGGCTTTATAGTTGGATTACTTACTGTAAGCTAAATTAATTTATCTAAGATTATAGTAAGCAAGCTTACTATGTCAACTGAAAGTTTTAGAATCCCGGAAGCTTGTGCGTTGGTATTTGGTATGCTAGCCCTAATCATTGTTAGAGCATCGCGAATGAGACAACCCGTATGATCATCCAAGATTCTTTCCGAGGTACTGGATTCCTCCTGACCGACTCCGCGCACTTGCTTCGCAAGCTGATCGATCGCCGGTTGCAACCGCTGGGTTTGTCCCGCGCCCAATGGTCGATTCTAGCGATCCTATCCAATCACGATGGTCTGAGTCAGTCGCACATATCCGATGAACTCGAAATCGAGAAATCCACTGTGGGCCGCCTGATCGATCAAGTTGAAAAGAGCGGGTGGATCGAGCGCCGTCCGATCCCTGGCGACCGGCGTTTGTGGGGTATCCATTTGACCGATCAGGCGCGGCGTCTGATTGCCGAAGTTGAAAGGGTCATTCTGAGCACCCGCGCGGAAATGTTACGTGGCTTGTCAGCCGAGCAGCAGCACCATCTATCCGAAATGTTGCAAACGGTAAAATCGAATCTATCCGCTGCTCTTGAACTCGATCAGTCGCAACTTCATGCCCGAAGATCTGAAGACGCGATGAGCTAATGTGAAGAAGTTTGCAGGCTTGAGTAGGTCTGGGGCTGGACACCAAGCAACCTAGCGTTGCTAAGCGCTGGCTTAAGATGCCGGATCGGCAATAGCGGGAGTGGTAGCGAATTCCACACCCAGTTGGAGCAGCATCGCCTTGCCGCGCACGGTTAGATCGGTCACAAAATGAAACTGCTGGCGTGGGTCGATCGGATAGGCTTTAAGGCAGTAGTGGGTGCCAAACGGCTTTTCCTGCGCGATCACGTTGATGGGCCGTTCGATTTGCAAAAATGGACTGGTTAAGGCCACGTCGTGGAGTAGCTTCAGAACTTGAACGGCGTTATGGCGGGGGTGGAGATAGAAATTGGCCACACACAGCAGATGCTGACTGCCATCGTTGGCATTGAGGATCGTTTGATTCCAAATTTGCAAATGCGGGATATGAGCAACAGTATCGTCAGGGGTGACGATTTCCACAGTACGCAAGCGAATGGCTTGCACTTCACCATAGGTTCCATCAATCTCGATCCAGTCGCCAGGCCGGTAGGGCATTTCATAGGACGCCACAACCCCAGCAATCAGGCTACTAACGTAATCCTTGGAGGCAAACCCCACTGCGAGGCCCAGCGCTCCCAGCAGACCCACCAGATTTTCTAGGGTGGGTTCGATCACGCGCTGGAGGATAAGCAAGACAGCGCCTGTGATGATGCAGAGCCGGAGTGCTGGTACCAAGGCGAGCATGTATAAGCGATTCCGGCCAGCCAGCTTGCCAGCCAGCATCGGCAAGAAGCGCTGCGTTAGTGCGATCAGCAGCCAGGTGCCGGCCACAATCAAAACGATTTGCACGATGGTGGTCTCAGTGAGATGGCCCAACAGCGCCGCGAGATTTTCGGTTTGATCGTTGTTCATGACCAGCCCCTAGAGATCGTCCATCAGATAGCCTTCACTTTTCAGGAATAACCGTATGGCTGGATAACCCAGGGGCGAGATTTGCCAGAAACCGTCACGCTGTTGTTTTATTAGGCCAGCACTTTTCAAGCGGTATAAGGTTGCCGGACCAGGCTGGCAGGATGATGGCAGCAGTTGCGATAGCCATTCAGCGGGTAGGCCATTGTGTAGAAGCAGCGCGTGCAGGATGAAGGCGTGTTGGCGCAGCAGATCGGTCGTTGGGGCTGGCCGCTTGAGCCGGCGCCACGGTGTGACCCAGAGGGTTGTCGGCTGGTAAGTGGACTCTTTAGCCGTTTTAGCATCTTTGGGTGATTCGTCGGGAGCAGTACGTAAGCTGGCGCGCCAGATTGCGTGGGCGATGCCAGGAATTCCCCGGCTATAGGCTGCCAATTGTTGCAAAAAATCACTGATGTTGGCAGATCCATTCTGGATGCCTGTTGGTGGTGGTAACACGTAATCACCATTATCCGCTTGGCGGAAGATCAGATCGCTTATTCCCGATTCGCTCGCAAAACTCTGAAACCAACGTGCTAGGTGGTGCTGATCAAAACTCTGGAGAATCAGCAAGGGTGGCGTTGCGCCGGACCAAGCCTGGCGTAGAAATGCCCAAGCCCAGCTATCGCAGCCAATAACGCCACGTCCCAGCGCGCCAGAACAGGCTTGGTCCAGCAGACGACGCACCAGAGTTAGTCCGTGGGCATGCCGCAAGTAGCAGCGCTCCAGATTGGGCAACACCCAGGACGTTAGGTCTGCTGGCCCGCTCATGATCCAGTCAGTTTCCCGCCTGAAAATCTGACCTATCGTTGGCGGCGGTAGAACCCGCCACTCGTGAAGCCCGGCCCATGCCTTTAAAATATTGCCATGCATTCCATAGGGAGGATGGAGTACGAGCACCACCGGTTGATCCATCTGAACGCTGTCTAGCCATGCTGTGAGCGCTTCGTCCAGCGCCAGTGCTGCTCGCTGCCCATCGGGCGCAGGGGCGATTTGCTCCAACAAAATCCCAGGAATGGATTGCAATTCCTCTTCGGTTTTGAAGGGGGTTTCCGGTGGCGGCTCTTTGGTGCGAAAGTGTTGCCAGAAGGCACTTAGCCCGGTACTGACTGTGTGCTCAACAGTTACAGCCGGGGGGCGGTAATCGGTTACGGCAACATACTGCCAAAGCGGGGTGATGTCCTGATCAGAAGGATCGCTGGAAGCCATAGTTGCAGGGAAATATTGAGTGGGTGAGAACTATAACTATAGGAATTACGTTCCTGAATTTTGAAAAGCGCGTGGTCACGAGGTGATTGAGATGCTTATGAGTTCCAGCCGTATCCAGATCATTTCCGATGATATTACCCGGTTACCGGTTGATGCCATCGTCAATGCCGCTAATCGTTCACTGCTGGGTGGCGGCGGTGTGGATGGCGCAATTCATCGCGCAGCCGGCCCGGAATTGCTAGCCGAGTGCCGTGCATTGGGGGGCTGTGAAATCGGTCAGGCCAAGCTGACGCATGGCTACCGGTTGCCCGCTCGTTATGTGATTCATACTGTCGGACCCGTTTGGCAGGGGGGTGATCGGGGCGAGCCGGAATTATTGGTATCTTGTTATCACCACAGCCTGCGACTGGCGGCAGAACGAGGAATTCGCACCATTGCCTTTCCCGCTATCAGTTGCGGGGTGTATGGCTATCCATTAGAAGCAGCAGCGCACATTGCGGTACGGGAGGTCCGGAATTTTCTTGCCAGTGATGACCAGATTGGGATGGTTTACCTCGTGGGTTTCAGTAGGGATGTGTGCCAGGTTTATGAACAGGCCTTGCAGAAGATGTGATGATTTCCGCTGCTCACTCACAGACCGGGGAGAGGTGCAGCGGCACTGTTATTTCTCGATTTCGCCTTTGAGCATCACCCCTTCCACTCCGGTAATCCGGAGCCGGGTGCCGGCTGGGCAGTCCTGCTCGACCAGTACTTTCCAGGTGCTGTCGTCTACTCGGATTTTGCCGTGACCGTTGATGACCGGCACATCCAGGGTGAATATCCGCCCGGTATACTGGTGACCGCGACGGTTGAGGAGGGGATCGGCTGTGCGGGTGGGATGCCGGCGTAACCGTAGCCGCCAGGCGACGATAGAGCCGACTGACAGCAGGGCAAACAAGAATACCTGCCAAGTCCATGCTAATTCGGGGAACACAGTCAGTATCAGCCCCACCAGCAGCGCCGCCACGCCCATCCACAGGAAGAAGAAGCCAGGAGCGATCGCTTCCACTGCCATCAGTACGACACCGGATAGCCACCAGTTCCAGTACACCGGTTCCAGCAGACTGATCACGAGCGTGCTCCGGCCTTACTCAACGCTTCCTGTGCCAGCTCGGCGACGCCGGCCAGTGTACCCACCAGTCCTGATGTGTCGAGTGGCATCAAGAGTACCTTCTGATTCGGTGCCGCCGCTAGTTTCGTGATCGCTTCCACATATTTCTGCGCCACGAAATAGTTGATTGCCTTTACGTCACCCTTGCCAATCGCTTCCGACAGCATCAAGGTGGCCCGGGCTTCAGCCTGAGCCAACCGTTCGCGCGCATCGGCGTCACGAAAGGCTGATTCCTTGCGGCCCTCGGCTTCCAGAATCGCGGCTTGTTTAAGTCCTTCGGCTTGTAAGATAGCCGCCTGCCGTGCGCCTTCAGCAGTAAGGATCGAAGCCCGTTTGTCGCGTTCGGCCTTCATTTGCCGGGCCATGGAGTCCACCAAATCCTTAGGCGGAGCGATGTCCTTGATCTCGATGCGGGTGACCTTGAGACCCCAGGGCGTTGTCGCTTCATCCACCACAGTCAATAATCGGGCATTGATTTCATCGCGCTTAGATAATAGTTCATCCAGATCCATTGAGCCCATGACGGTGCGGATATTAGTCATGGTCAGATTGAGAGTGGCAAATTCCAGATTATTGACTTCGTAGGCGGCTTTGGCAGCGTCCAGCACTTGATAGAACACCACGCCATCGACTTGAATCATGGCGTTATCCTTGGTAATGATCTCCTGCGATGGAACATCCAGTACTGTTTCCATCATGCTAATTTTACGGCCGATACGATCGATGATCGGGATAATGAGATTCAGTCCGGGGCGCATGGTTTCCGTGTAGCGTCCAAAGCGTTCGACTGTGTATTCCATACCCTGCGGCACTGATTTAACACCCAAGAAGATCAGGATCACGGCGAAGATTGCGAATCCAATGACAAAAACGGAAAAACCTTCCAACATGATTGGACTCCTCTATGAATGAGCTGGATTTGGGAAGCAAGTCTAGCTGAAGAACCATGAATAATGGTGACCCTTTCCCATGCGTGGGAGAAGGCGGAATAAAGAATCCGGTATTGGTCTTTCAGGGTTCAATTACCAGGCCGGTGCGTGCATTAATTATCACATGCAATGGCATTTCGTCCTCCATCCAGGCAACCACTTGCCAGCATAAGGTTCCCTCTTCATCAATGTGCAACGAAGCTGAATCTGCTTCGATGCGATGGGTGCTGGCATGGGCATTCAGTGCCTTCAGGGCGATGGGTATTATCGTATCAAGGTCATGCAGCCATGGGCCGAGCCGCAATGGTGGTTGCAATGATGAATCTGCTAGCATTGACTCCCATTCACTCTCGTCAGTGGCTTGTTCAGACTCACGCTCCATCGCGGTGACCGCCAATGAACGGGTACCCGGATCGAGCAGGATGTCGAAACTGCACAGCCGGCGGATACGCCGCTCAGGCTGGTGCTTGCAACTACGAAAAGAATAACGGAATTCGCAGGGGGCCACCGCTCCATCTGTATCACGATCCAGTTCCACAGTAATTGATTCCAGAACAGCGCCTGGGTCAGTACGCAAGGCTAGTGGTTGGGCATATTCGTGACCAGCGGAGACGGTAGTGATAGCATCAGCTTCTATGGGCATGGGTTGGCGGTCAACGACGATAGAGATAGCGCCGCCGGTGAATTCAGCAGTATCAATGCCATGCTCGGCTAATAACTGGCGAGAATGGCGATCAGCAGCGCGCAGATACAAGCTGGCCAGTGGCCAAGCTTGCCGCCAGATCCCTGCCACCGCTCCCCAAAAACGCGCGCGGACCATGCCTTGGCCAGTCATTTCCTGTACCCACCCTTGTTGAATTAATGCTTGCATTTCGCGGACGTAGTTATCGATCAGCAGGCTTGCTGAGTCGTGGGCAGCCTGCGCCAGTTTGGCGTGATTGACGGTTTGTGGCAGAGACGCAACCAGCTCACGATGTACAACGTATAACGCACGCGAATCCCAGACATCCTTTAATTGGATGCGGGCAAGATAAGGAGGGGGTGGCAAGCTATAGGGCAAATTGAGGTTATTGGTGGTCAGTACTCGACCATTGTCAAACTCGGTCGAAAACTCGGTGAATTGTCGACAGGGTGGTCCGCCTATCTTGAATTCAACGTAGGCGATTATTGCCCCGATGCCTTGTTCATGCTGCGCTAGCAGCCGTAGCCATAGCACCGCATTCTGAATCAGTTTATCACAGCGGAAATCGCCCTGGTGGACGAAGCCATCGGCTGCCAATGCTTCAGCGCCATCCGTTAAGGCAATCCAAGGAGCGTCAGGGAGTTCAGCTTCGGTCAGTGGAATGAAATGTGGCCGGGTTGGCTGCCGGACTCGCAGTAGCGCCAATGGAACACCAATCAGTAGTTGGATCATCAGGATGGGAGGCGCGATCAACCATTTGATCACACGGATTAGAAGAACCAGCAAATAGGAGGGCAGCAAAACGATCACACGCAGCGTCGACAAGAGGAGTTGGCGCACAGGTCATCCTTAGGATTCAAGTTTCGCCGTCCAGCCGGCCAAGGCTAAAGAATTGCCCTTGGCTCCATACTCCATAGAGATGATCGTTGGCAACCTCTTGTTTTTCACCAAGTTCCGCTAATTCCACAAAAACCGCCCGGCTCAACAAGGCGCGTAACCGGCCGCGCACATGGACATAGGGTGAGGGTTCACCGCCAGGGGTGTGGTATTCGACGGTTAGCGGATGCTCAGGGCCAGCGATGGTGAGATCACCAACGTTAGTGGTGAAAGTCAAATTCTGGTTGGCACCCATGCCGGTAACGTCGAGCCTGATGGCAAGAAACGGCGCATCGTCTACCCGGATCCGCCATTTTTCAACAGGCGTCACCAGATAGTATTGCCCATCCTCATCCTGGCGCAGAATAGAGGCAAACAGACGAACCAGCCTTTCACGGTGGATGGGTGCTCCTTCGTGGTACCAGGTACCATTACGGGCGATGCGCAGATCCATGTTGCCAAGCAGGGGCGGGTTCCAGTGATCGACTGGCGGCAGGGGACGGCAGGAGTTTAGTTGTTCCGCCAGAACAGCGGGGTCAGGAACAAGATGGGGCATGGGGTCAGATCACGGCCAGTGGGTAGATGCATAATTATAATGAATCTACAGCAACTGCGAGGGACCCCGTGCGAAATTTCCAGGGCCTTTGCCAACGTGGCGTAACACGAGCATCTAGCCTGTGTTTGAACAGGCTAGATGCCCGCCACCGCTCTACAACCGTTAGCGAAAGCCCTAGAGTGGTTACGCTCAACCCTCGGTCGTGACCCGTTTTAGGTTGCGGTAGATGCGGATGACCCGGTCTGGGAAGGACGAGCGTGTACCCAGACTGCCGTTATAATTCAGCAGGGCCCGGCGCAGATTGCCGGAATGGTCATCCAGGTAGTTAACCAAGATCCGGGAACCAACGTGGATGTTCTTCGCTGGATCGAATAACTGACGGGAACCACCGATATCCTTGACCTTACGGGCATGCGAACCTGGCATCACCTGCATAAGACCCCGAGCGCCGACCCGGCTTACTGCCCGTTCCTTGAACGTGGACTCAACGGCGATAATAGCTAAGATCAATTCTGGATCCAATTGATGTTTCTTCGCATTGCGAAAGGCTTCACTCACAATATGCTGGGCCTTGGCTCCAGGAACCCGGTATGTGCGTTGAATGTGTCCGGAGAGCTGAGTGATTTTCTGCTGCTCAGCGGACGAGGCGGCGGTGGAGCTGGCGGCGGTGTCTTCCGCTTCCATGGCCGTAGTAGTGATGTTAGTGGACTCATCATCGCTACGGACCATCTCCGGCGATTGAGCCAGCGTTGTTGCGGGCATCAGCATGGCCGCGCACAACAGACCTGACTTAAGGGTCAGAGCAAGTCGTTCCTTGACGTATTCTGTGAATTCCATAAAGACCTCCGTCGTTAATCAGCACGAACTAATAGTGCTCGATGGACCCGTGTTCCTTAAACCTAAGGGAAATCCTCCATGAATCGATCTGGATTGCTCCGTTCGCCTCTCGGGTCCGACCTAAGCAACTCCGGATCGGGGTGCCAGCCCCGGTGACCGGCGTCGCCTGATGTTCCTAGGCTGTGTTTTCAACGCCACAAGCCTATGGCAGGAACATACTGCAATACAGCATTGCTACCTTATGAAAGCATATATAAAAAACATTTTGCAAGTATCTA
>ERZ761602.5737-NODE-5737-length-14460-cov-3.936203_pt1 | contig 14460 bp, 9 predicted proteins | sample MGYA00512165_ERZ761602 | MGnify/ENA primary metagenome ERZ761602 (study PRJEB28899, sample SAMN02445085) | bioreactor sludge metagenome | biome: EBPR sludge; isolation source: Thorneside wastewater treatment plant | place: Australia: Brisbane, Thorneside...
GCCATAGCTGAAGAAGCGGTAGCGCTGCTCGATCGCGTGCCGGTACAGCGCGCGGATGGGTTCGTAGCCGGCCAGGGCACTCACCAGCATCATCAGCGTGCTCTTGGGCAGGTGGAAGTTGGTCAGCAGCCGGTCCACCACCCGGAAGCGGTAGCCCGGGGTGATGAAGAGCCGGGTCTCGGCCGCGCCGGCCTGCAGCTCACCTCCGGCCGCTGCGCTTTCCAGCGCCCGCAGCGCAGTCGTCCCCACCGCCATCACCCGACCGCCGCGCGCGCGGCAGGCGGCAATGGCGTCCACCGTGGCCTGCGGCACCTCGAACCACTCGCTGTGCATCTGGTGCTCGGCCAGGTTCTCGCTGCGCACCGGCTGGAAGGTGCCGGCGCCCACATGCAGGGTCACCTGCGCACGTGGGCAGGGCAGTTGGGCCAGCAGGGCCTCGTCGAAATGCAGCGAGGCCGTGGGCGCGGCCACGGCGCCGGGCTTGGCCGCGAACACGGTCTGGTAGCGCTGCACGTCCTCGGCGCCGTCTTCGTGCGTGATGTAGGGCGGCAGCGGCACATGGCCGTAGCGGTCCAGCAGCACCAGCGGGTCGGCCGGGAAGCGCAGGTGAAAGAGCGAGTTCTCCGGCCCGCAACGGCCCAGCACCTCGGCGTCAAACGCCTCGGCAAAACGCACGCGGCTGCCCGGCTTGGGGCTCTTGCTGGCGCGCAGATGGGCCCAGACCTCCTGCGTGCCCGGCAGCAGGCGCTCGATCAGGCCCTCGACCGAGCCGCCGCTGGCCTTCTGCCCGTGCAGCCGCGCTTTGATGACCTGGGTGTCGTTGAAGACCAGCAGGTCCTTCGCATCGAGCAGGCCCGGCAGTTCGCGGAAGGCGCGATCCACCGGCGTTGTTCCCCGGCCATCCAGCAGGCGCGAGCCGGTGCGCTCGGGCGCCGGGTGCTGGGCGATCAGTTCGGGCGGGAGCTCGTAGTCGAAGTCGGACAGGGTGTGGGCCATGGGGCCCATTGTCCCCAGCCAGCAGATCATGGCGCTTGACCTGCACGACCAAGTGCCGCAGAGGAACCGGCTTTGCCGGGCCTCTCGCGGCGCCCCCTGGGGGGAGGCGCCGCAGGCGCTTCGGGGGGGACTATTTCACGCGCTGCACCCAGTAGGTCAGGATCTCGGTGCGCGGGCGCAAATCGGTGTCGCTGTAGCGGTAGACGGGCACGATGTTCATGGCATCGAGTACCGGCAGGCCCGAGATGATCTTGCCGAAGATGGCGTAGCCGCGCTTGGCGCTGGTGCCGTCCAGGCCGGGGTTGTCGCGCACGTTCAGGAACCACTCGGAGGTGGCGCTGTTCGGGTCGCTGGAGCGCGCCATGGCGATGGTGCCGCGCAGGTTGGACAGCTCAGTGCGGTCCTCCAGCAGGATGGGCGCGAAGGGGCTGGGCTTGCGCACCATGCCCGGGTGGTAGCCGCCGCCCTGCACGACGAAATCGCGGTCCACGCGGTGCACCAGGGTGTTGCGGTAGAAACTGACGTTCACATGGGCCAGGAAGTTGGCCACGGTGATGGGGGCGTACTGGTCGTAGAGCTCGATCACCAGCTCGCCGCCGCTGGTCAGCATGCAGACCACCGGCCAGCGGCTCTTGGCGGCCTCGGCCAGGCCGGCCGGGCTGCAGTTCTGCGTGGGTGCGTTGGGCTGCGGGTTGGGCTGCGGCGCCGGCGGCGGGCGATCCGTATCGCCGATCTCGACGTAGATGCCGCCCCCGCAGGCGCTCAGCAAGAGGGCCAGCAGGCTGGCGGCGAGAAGGCGTGGTGTGCGCATGGATGCACCCGATTCAGGCAGAGCGCCCGGCAACGGTGCAGTGTGCGCCGGCGTTGACCGAGCCGGGGCTCAGCCCTCGAAGTTGTCGATCAGTCGGGTGTTGCCCAGCCGGGCCGCGCCCAGGGCCACCAGGGGCTGGCCTTCCTGGGCCGGGCCCAGATCGTGCTGGCGGCGCAGCGTCAGGTAGTCGGGCTGCCAACCTTGCGCGGCCAGGCGGTCCATGGCCTCGCCTTCCATGCGTTCGCGGTCGCGCAAGCCGACTTGCCATTCGGCAATCAGCGCACGCAGCGCGGCGCTGAGCTGCAGGGCCTGGGCCTTCTGCTCAGCGCTGAGGTACTGGTTGCGGCTGGAAAGCGCCAGGCCTTCCGGGCTGCGCAGGGTCTCGCCGCCGTGGATCTGGATGGGCAGGCCCATCTGCGCCACCATGCGGCGCAGCACCATCAGCTGCTGGTAGTCCTTCTTGCCGAACACGGCGTGCGCGGGCTGCACCAGGTTGAAGAGCTTGTGCACCACCGTGCACACACCCGTGAAGAAGCCGGGGCGGAACTGGCCCTCCAGGATGTCGGCCAGCGCGGCCGGCGGCAGCACCTTGTAGCCCTGCGGCTCGGGGTAGAGCTCCTGTTCGCTGGGGGCGAAGACGAGGTCGCAATGGCCCTGGGCCTGCAGCTGCGCGCAGTCCGCTTCCAGTGTGCGCGGGTAGCGGTCGAAGTCTTCGTGCGGCAGGAACTGCAGGCGGTTGACGAACAGCGACACCACCACCGGCGCCTGCGGCCCCGCCACCGCACGGGCCTGCGCCACCAGGGCCAGATGGCCGGCATGCAGATTGCCCATGGTGGGCACGAAGGCGGCCTGGCCGGGGCCGAGCGCGCTGCGCAGCTCGGCGATGGTGTGGATCAGCTTCATCAGGAGAAGGCGTGTACCGCCTCGTCGGGGAAAGCTCCGGATTTGACCTCGGCCACATAGCGCCGGATGGCGGCGGCAATGGAGTCGGACCCCGACATGAAGTTCTTGACAAAGCGCGGCCGGCGGCCCGGCGTGATGTCCAGCATGTCATGCAGCACCAGCACCTGGCCGGAGGTGCCCAGGCCAGCGCCGATGCCGATCACCGGCACCGGGCTCCAGGCGGTGATCTCGCGCGCCAGCGCGGCCGGGATCATCTCGAACAGCAGCATCTGCGCGCCGGCTTCGACCATGGCCTTGGCCTGCGCCTTGACATGCTCGGCCGCTTCGCCACGGCCTTGCACTTTGAAGCCGCCCAGGGCCGATACGGTTTGCGGCGTGAAGCCCAGGTGCGCGCACACCGGCACGCCGCGCTGGGTCAGGAAGCGCACGGTTTCGGCGGCCCAGTCGCCACATTCCAGCTTGACCATGTGGGCGCCGGCCTGCATCAGCGCCAGGCTGGAATGCCAGGCCTGCTCGGGGCTGGCGTGGTAGCTGCCGAAGGGCAGATCGCCCAGCAGCCAAGCCGTCTTGTTGCCGCGCGCCACACAGCGCGTGTGATAGACCATGTCGGCCAACTGCACCGGCGTGGTGGTGGCTTCGGCTTGCAGCACGGTGCCGAGCGAATCGCCCACCAGCAGGATGTCCACCCCCGCCTCGTCCAGCAAGCCGGCGAAGGCGGCGTCATAACAGGTCAGCATGGCGATCTTTTCGCCGCTGGCATGCATCTCCTGCAGCTTGTGCAGGGTCACAGCTTTGCGTTCGGGCATGGGAGATTCCCGAGCTTCCTTGGGGGCGCGCAGTGTAGGCTTTCAGCCATGACCTTGACCGAGCTCCGCTACCTGGTGGCCGTGGCGCGCGAGCGCCACTTTGGCCGCGCCGCCGAGGCCTGCCATGTCTCCCAGCCCACGCTGTCGGTGGCGATCAAGAAGCTGGAAGAGGAGCTGGACGTCAAGATCTTCGAGCGCAGCAGCAACGAGATCGCCGTCACCCCGCTGGGCCAGGAGATCGTGCGCCAGGCCCAGGTGGTGATCGAGCAGGCGCAACTCATCAAGGAAATCGCCAAGCGCGGCCGCGACCCGCTGGCCGGGCCGCTGCGCTTGGGCGTCATCTACACCATCGGCCCCTATCTGCTGCCCGAGCTGGTGCGCCAGGTCATCGAGCGCACGCCGCAGATGCCGCTGCTGCTGCAGGAGAACTTCACCGTCAAGCTCTTGGACATGCTGCGCAGCGGCGAGCTGGACTGCGCCATCTTGGCCGAGCCCTTTCCGGATGCCGGCCTGGCGATCGCGCCGCTCTACGACGAGCCCTTCCGCATCGCCGTGCCCGCCAGCCACCCGCTGGCCCAGCGCCAGACCGTCAGCGCCGAAGAGCTCAAGCAGGAGACCATGCTGCTGCTGGGCAATGGCCATTGCTTCCGCGACCATGTGCTCGAGGTCTGCCCGGAATTTGCCCGCTTCGCCAGCGGCGCCGAGGGCATCCAGCGCAGCTTCGAGGGCTCGTCGCTGGAGACCATCAAGCACATGGTGGCCGCGGGCATGGGCATCACCGTGGTGCCCGAACTCTCGGTACCGGCCGACCCGCCGCCGCATCTGAAGTTTCCGCACTTCGCCGAGCCCGTGCCCAGCCGCCGCGTGGTGCTGGCCTGGCGACGCAGCTTCACGCGCTATGAGGCGATTGCGGCGCTGCGCAATGCGGTGATGGCCTGTGGCCTGGCCGGGGTGCAGCGCATCAACGCCTGAAAGGAAGGCGGACCACAGATTTCCTACGGCCCACTTTCCTTTATTTTTAGTTCTTTCCGTTATCCCACAGGCAAAGTCGGCTCGTTGATGTGTAGGCCCAGGAGCCAGTTTGCCCATCCTTGGTTAGGCGGACCCTAAAGGTGGCCGTTCCCTGTCCGCTGCGGAACTCAAACTGTTGTCCGGTAGGTTGGAATGCGCCCTGACTATAGGGATCCAATTGGTACTCGGCGGTAGCTCCTGCCGGCCCCTCCCAGGAAACTACGCCATTGTGACGAACGTGAATGCAGTCGAAGCTGGAAACGCGTACCGATGAAGGGAACGGCTGTTTGGGAACGTTGCTGCACTCTTCGCCATTAGGGCGGGTCTCCGTCCTGAAGAGCGGAATGTTTGCGTCACAGACTGGTGTCTGTTCATATGCTGTGCCCCCGTAAACCTTTTGGCCAACCAGTCGCATCTTGGAGTTCATGGTTTCGGTCGCCTGATTTCCCCAGAGTAACATTTGATGTTCCATACCCTGGGGGTCTTTATAGGGGGCTTGGCAATTTGTATAGCCTTTGTGCCAATGTATGGTCAGGTACTTTGGAGTGCATTGCCTGACATAGTCATCCCCTGGTGCTGCGAATGCGCTGGAGGCAAATCCGGCCAGCGCCAGAACTTGAACGATTTTCTTCATATTTCATCCCATAGTTGCGCCAAAATGGCGGCCGATAGTATAACTTTGGGTATTTGATTTTTTTGAAAAAAGTGTTTCTATTTGTATTTGATCGGGCACCAACGATTCGCGGTTGGCGCCCGACGAAGGCTTACTTAAATTCGTAAGAAACTGAGCCGTACCAGTAGCGGCCACGCGGGTCGGCGAAGGAGGCGGCGTAACCGGCGGCGTGCGAGCCGTTGCTCGACACGGCGGTAAACGGCGGTTCCTTGTCGGTCACGTTCTTCACGCCCAAGCGCAGGTTCAGGCCCTTGATGCCGGTGTAGCCGGCTGCCAGGTTGATGCGGTTGGTGTCCTTGACCTTGTGCTCTGCGGCGACGAACACATTGGCCTCCACAAGGCCAGCAGACTCCGTCCAGCCCTTCACGAAAGTGTTCTCCACCGTGAAGTTGAAGCTGCCGAAGGCCCAGTCCAGCGAGGCGCTGTGCTGCCATTCCGGCACCGGCTGCACGCCAGCACCGTCACCCGCCGTGCCCTCAAAGGACGTGAAGGCGCCGCCCTTCTCGCTCTGGCGCTTCCACTTCGAGATGTGGGTGGCGTTGAAGCCCGGACGCAGGGTGCCCATGTCGCCCAGCGGGATCGAACCGCGCAGGTCGATGTCCACGCCCGAGGTCTTCAGTTCGCCTAGGTTCTCCACCGGGGTCTCGATGTAGAGGATGAAGCCCTGCGCATTGCGCTTCACACGGCTCTTGAAGCGCTGGTAGAGCGTGGGATTGGACATCAGGGCATCGCCGCCGATCTGCCCGATCAGGTCACGCTTGGTGATGGTCCACAGGTCCACTGCGGCGGAGAAGTGGCGGTTCGGCTCGAACACGAAGCCCAGGCTGGCCTGGCGCGACTTCTCGGGTTTCAGGTCGGGCGACGAGAAGTTGCGTACATTGAACTGGATGTCGCAACGCGGGTCGCCGTCGAAACCGGCCGGGCAGTCCGGATCCTGCAGATTGTTGGCGGTGTTGGTCGATGAGGTCGGCGCGTTCACGTCCCACAGGGTCGGAGCGCGGAAGCCCGTGCCGAAGGCGCCGCGCAGCAGGAACTCCTTGCTCGGGTTCCAGCGGATCGTGGCGCGCGGGTTGAAGGTGCCGCCGAAGTCGCTGTAGCGGTCGTAGCGGGCCGACAGGCCGGCTTCGACGCCCTTGGCAAAGGGCATGCTCAGCTCGCCGAACACCGCCGAGATGTTGCGCGAGGCGATGGTGAGGGGCACCGTACCCTCGCCGCCGATGTGCTTGCCGGCCGAGTAGTCGGCGTTGACAGGGCGGTCCTCGGCCTTCTCGCGGCGGAAGTCCACGCCCATGGCGACCGCCATATTGCCGCCGGCCATCGCGCCCAACTCGCGGCTGAGCTTGAAGTCGACCTCCATGGTGGTGCTGTCGGACTTGCGCATCGGGCCGGTCAGGGCGGCGCGCGCCCAGGCGGCGTCCCCGTTGGCGCCGCTGGGGCCGAAGGGGTTGATGTTGCCGGCAGCCAACTCGGCCAGGAAGCGGCCTTCATGGATGTAGCCGCGGTACTCCAGGTCGCCCTTGGCCTTGGCGTAGTTGAAGGCGGTGTCGTAGTCCCAGCCGGCCAGCACGCCGGTGGAGCCCAGCACGAAGCGGGCCTGGGTGTTGGTGTTGTCGTTGATGCGGTTGCCAGCCGGGATGGCGCGCATAGCGATCTCGGTCATGCCATTGGCATCGCCGGCGAGCTGTGCATCCGTCCAGCCCAGGCTCTTGAGCAGATCGCGCGGGAAGAAGGGGCTGCTGACCGGCATCAGCGGGTGTGCATAGTCACCCTTGACCGGATCCAGGCTGGTGGCGCCCCAGAAGATCGGCGTGGGGGCGATGCGACCGATTGACGCATTGCGCGCGAACGAGAGCTCGGCAAACATCTGCGCGTCCTTGCTCAGGTTCCAGGTGGCGCGGCTGAAGACGTCGGCCTTGTCCTGGTCGGGCAGGTTGTCCAGCGTGGCGGCGTAGATGAAGCGGCAAATAAAGCGCTCAGTCCCGTTGGGGGAGAGTGCCGGCGTGCCGTCCGAGTTGCGCTGCAACGCGCGAGTGGTGAAGTTTGGGTCGCAGGCCTCGAAATTGGGATTGGTGCTGGGGTACGCACCTGGCGCCACCCGGAAGTCCACCAACCGGCCCGGGAAGGCGCCACCCGAGGTCGGGGGCGCAGAGCCGGGAATCTCTTGCACGCCACGGTTGTAGAACTTCTGCTCGATGGCCTTCAGGCGGGTGTTCTTCTGCACGTTCGCAGTCACCAGCAGGTTGAAGCCATCGCTGCCGATGTCGCCAAAGCCCAGTGCCAGGCTGGCGCCGGTTTCCTTGCCGCCGATGTCGTCTTCGGTGTTGCCGGCGCGCAGGCTGATGTTGCCGCCGCCATAGTCCTTGCGGGTGATGAAGTTGATCACTCCACCCACGGCGTCGGTGCCGTACACGGCCGAGGCGCCGTCACGCAGCACTTCCACGCGTTCGATGGCGGCGAAGGGGATGCTGTTCAAGTCGACGGCGACGGCGCCACCGATGTTGCCGAAGGGGTGGTTGGCAAGGCGGCGGCCGTTCAGCAGCACCAGGGTGGAGTTAGGCCCCAGACCGCGCAGATTGGCGTTCGAGGTGGCGTAGCCGGCGCCCTGCGTGGTGTCGGAGACGGCGGCGGTGGCGGCCGAGACGCGGCGCAGCAGGTCCTCGACATTGGTGGCGCCGGTCTTCTCGATCTGGGCGCGGGTGATGACGGTGACCGGCAGTGCGGTCTCGCTTTCCAGGCGCTTGATGGACGAGCCGGTGACGACCACGCGCTCAAGTTGCTGGTTGCCCTGATCTTGGGCCTGGACCTGGCCGGCGGCCAGGCCGCCAAAAGCGACGGCCAAGGCGGCACAAAGGCGAGTGGGATGACGCATCAAAACTTCCTCCGGGTACGGAACGCAATGAATGGGCCGCTCGTGGCGGCTCGCTGCCAAGGGGAATGGCCCCACAGGTGGGCGGGGATTGTTGGACGCTTGTGACGGAATGCCGGTTTCGGGTATTCCCACCCTGTGGTGCCGGGGCCGCAGCTTGCTATCGGGTGACTTTTGCAGTTGCCCGCAGGCAGGCGTAGGCGGCGGGCTTCAGCCCTGCAGTTCCAACCAGGCTTGCAGCTGGGTGAGCTGCAATTCCAGCGCCGCCTGCAGGCGCTGCAGCGGGGCTTGCGCGGCGCTCGGTGCGCTGCGCAGTTCGGCTTCGCAGGCGGCGGCCAGGCGGGAAAGGCCCATCAGGCCGAGGTTGGCCGCCGTGCCCTTGAGCCGGTGCACCCAGGCCAGTTGGGCCTGGGCCTGGGCCTGGCTGGGCAGAGGCTCTGCCCGGTACTGGGCGATGAAGCCGCCCAGCAGCCGGCACAGCAGCTCCAACTTGCCAGCGCAGCGCGCCAGCGCGGCTTCATGGTCCCAGTCGAGCGGCAGCTCGGTGTGCAGCGCGGCGCTGGAGGGGGTGGGCTCGGCTTGAGCTGCTGGGGCCGGGGGAGCCGCCGTGCTGGGTTCGGGGCTCAGCCACAGGCCCAGGGCCCGGGCCTGCTCGCGCAAGGTGCTCACCAGCTCCACCAGTTCCACTGGTTTGGTGATGTGGCCGCGCATGCCGGCGGCGGCCGACTGGGCGCGCTGCTCGGGCAGGGCATTGGCGGTGAGTGCGAGCACGGGCAGTTGCGGATGCACTTGGTGCAGACGGCGCGTGGCTTCGTAGCCGTCCATGCCGGGCATCTGGATGTCCATCAGCACCAGATCGATGGCGCCCACGCCCTGCTGGGCAATCCAGGCCAGGGCCTCGGCGCCGCCGCTGGCCTGTTCGAACTGCGCGCCCAGTTGCAGCAGCATCTCGCCCAGGATCTCGCGGTTGATGGCGACGTCGTCCACGATCAGCACGCGCAGGCCTTGCAAGGCTTCGCGGCCAAAGCGCGGGCTGTCGGGCGGGGGCGGGGGCGGCGCCATGGGGGCCGGTACGAGCGCCGGGCTGCGCAGCGGCAGGCGCAGGCTGAACTGCGAACCCAGACCGGGTTGGCTGTGCAGACGGATTTCGCCGCCCATGGCGCGGGCCAGGCGCCGGCTGATGGCCAGGCCCAAGCCCGTGCCGGCCTCGGCGGCGCGGGCCTCGGCCTGTTCAAAGGCCTGAAAGATGCGCTCGCGCTGGGTGCGGTCGATGCCGGGGCCGGTGTCGTGCACGGTGAACACCAGTTCCTGGCCTTCGCCATGCACTTGCAGGCAGACCTCGCCCTGTGCCGTGAACTTGACGGCATTGCCGAGCAGATTGACCAGGATCTGGCGCACATGCTGGGCATCCAGCCGGGCCAGGGCGGGCAGTGGCGGATCCAGCTGCAGGCGCAGGGCCAGCTGCTTTTCCTGCGCGCGCGGCTGCACCAGGGCCAGGGCGGCGCGTGCCAGCTCGGCCGGGTCCACAGCTTCCAGTTGGAGGCTGAACTTGTCGGCCTCCAGCTTGGCCAGATCCAGCACGCCGTTCACCACGCCCAGCAGGTGCTGGCCGGCACTGTGGATGCGCTCGAAGGCGTGGCGGGCGGCGGGCGGCTGGCTGTCGTCCTGCCGGGCCAGCTGCGCCAGGCCCAGCACGGCGTTCAGCGGGGTGCGGATCTCATGGCTCATGCGCGCCAGCAGCTCGCTCTTGGCCTGGGCGCGGCGTTCGGCTTCGTCGCGGCCGCGCTCCAGCTGTTCGTGCTGGCGCTTCAGCTCGGTGATGTCCACCCCCAGGCTCAGCACATGGGCGGCGCCGCCGGGCTCGGGCAGGGCCACGGCGCTGATGAGCAGGGTGCGCGGCCCTTCCTTGGGGTGCAGCACGGCCATTTCATGCTGTTGCACGCCCCCCTGGGCCAGCAGTTCGGTGTCGCGCCGGTCTTGTTGCGCGCCCAGCTCGGCGCCCTGCCACAGCCGGCTGTGCTGGCCCAGGGCCTGTTCGCGGCGCCAGCCGGTGAACTGTTCGAATTGGCGGTTGACCAGCTGGTGGCGCCCGGCGCCGTCGCGAATGGCCAGGGTGGCGGGCAGGGCGTCCAGCACCGCGCCCAGGCGCTGCTGTTGCTGTTGCAGCTCGCGGGTGCGGCTGCGCACCTGCTGCTCCAGCTCTTCGCGCGCATGGGCCAGGGCCGAGCGCGCGGCCACCTGGTCGCTGATGTCGTGCCCGAACAGCACCACGGCGGCGCGGCCGTCGAGCTGCAGGCTCTGGGTCTTGATGTCCCACCACAGCAGGCCGCCATCGCGCCGGCGCGAGCACCACCATTGCTCCTGCGGGCCCTTTTCCACCGTGCGGCGGATCAGGGCCTGCGCCTCTTCGGGCCCATAGCCATCGCCCGGCGCCAGCCAACGCGGGTCCAGCTCGGTCAGCTCGCTCACGCCATAGCGGCTCAGCGCGGCCGGGTTGGCATAGAGCAGGCTGCCGTCGCGGGCGTCGTAAATCAGGATGGCGGTCAGCGCGGCGTCGAGCAGCTCGCGCTGGCGCAGGCGGTTCGCGAACTCCTGCTGGGCGCTGCGGGCGCGGCCCAGCAGCTCGCGCGCGTCGTCCAGCGCGCGGGTGGCGGTCCAGAACAGGCGGCCGTAGTGCACCACCAGGCAGCCGCCCAGCAGCAGGGGCAGCAAATGGCCCAGGGCCACCACGGGCAAGGGGGCGCGGCGTGCATCGCTGGGGCCGTCGATCCAGCCCAGACCCTGCGCCAGCGTCACCAGCAGCAAGCCCGCCACGGCCAGCCACAGCGCCTGCCAGGCCGTCTTGGGCGAAACCAGCAGGCCCATGCACACCACCACCACGGCCAGGGCCGGCAGGCTGGGGTCGGAAAGGCCGTCGCCGGTGATCCAGGGCAGCACCAGCAGCACCACCAGTGCGGCCCAGCTGAACAGCGCGGCCGCAGCGGCCACACCCTGCCGGCGCAGCCGCTGCTGGGCCAGCAGCGCCACCCCGCTCATGCCGATGCCGATGGTGCTGAGCAGGACCAGGCGCCAGACCGGCATGGGCTGCGCGCCCGCCCCCCACCAAGTGGCCACGGCCTGCGCCAGCCCGGCTGCCACCACCAGCCACAAGGCCATGCGCAGGCCGCGCCGGGTGCTTTCGTCCAGGCGCTGGCGCTGCTCGTCCAGCGCGACGTCGATTGATGGCTCGTTGGCGCTCATGCGTCAGGGCGCTGGGCCTGGGTTTGCCGTGTCTCCGGCCGGCCGGTTCGCGCCACTCCCTTGGCTGCTTGTGGGGGCGGCCTACTGTACCGAGGCCGCACGGCCGCACAGCCAGGCCCAGCAACGCCGCCACCAGGGCGGGCGCGCAGGCGGCGTCGGGACGCTGGATGCCGCACCCGGTGCGGCATCGGGTACCGCCGCCTGTGGGGCCAACTGCTTGCTCAGGGCTTCGAAAAAGGCCTGGCTGAGCTGCTGGGCGGCCGGTTCGATCAGGCGTGCACCCAGCTGCGCCAGGCGCCCGCCCACCTGCACCTGCGCGCGGTACTGCAGGCGCGTGCCCGCACCGGCCTCGGGCCGCAGCTCCACCTCGGCCTCGCCCTTGCCATGGCCGGCCGCGCCGCCCTGGGCCTGGGCGCGCAGGCGGTAGCGCTGCGGGGGCTGCAGTTCGTACAGCTCCAGCCGGGTCTGGAAGCGCGCCTTCAGCGGGCCGACGCTGAGCAGCAGCTCGGCGCGGTAATGGCCGGGCAGTTCGTCGGCCAGCAGGGACTCGCAGCCCGGCAAGGCGGCGCGCAGGCGCTCGGGATCGTGCAGCAGCGCCCAGGCCTGTTCGGGCGTGCCGGGCAGCAGGGTCTGTCCGCTCAGTTCCATGGGGCGGTGGGGTGCATGCACACTCCGTTCAATGCGTGGGCGGATGCTGCCGCCCTCACTCCGCCCGCCCAAGCGGGCAGACCCTGCTTTGTCCCCCCCGAAGCGCCTGCGGCGCCTCCCCCCAGGGGGCGCCACCAGCGGCCCGGCGGAGCCGGTTCCGCGGTGGCACTTGGGGGCTGACCCGCATGAAGTGCGCAACTTAGCCAAACGGAGAACTGCAATGCACGCCTGGATCTGTGAACAAGCGACGGGGCTGGACGGCCTGCGCTGGGCCGAGCTGCCCGACCCCCAGCCCGGCCCCGGCCAGGCGCGCGTGGGCATCGAGGCCGCCAGCCTGAACTTCCCTGACTGGTTGATCGTCAACGGCCAGTACCAGATGAAGCCGCCCACGCCCTTCATCCCCGGCGCCGAGTTCTGTGGCCGCGTGCTGGAGCTGGGCACGGGCGTGGACCCGGCTCTGCTGGGCCGGCGCGTGGCGGGCTTTGCCGGTCTGGGCGGTTTTGCCACCCAGATCGCCGCCCCGGCGGCGGTGCTGCTGCCCCTGCCCGAGAGCCTGCCGCCCGAGGCCGGCGCGGCCCTGCTGCTGACCTACGGCACCGTGGCGCACGCCCTGCAGCGCGCCGCGCTGCGCGCGGGCGAAACCCTGTTGGTGCTGGGCGCTGCCGGCGGCGTGGGCACGGCCGCCATCCAGCTGGCCAAGGCGGCCGGGGCACGCGTGCTGGCCGTGGCTTCGACGCCCGCGAAACGCCAGGCCTGCCTGGATATCGGCGCCGATGCCGCCCTGGCCCCGGAGGGCCTGCGCGAGGCGCTCAAGGCGGCCGCCCCGCAGGGCGTGGACGCGGTGCTGGACCCGGTGGGCGGCAGCCTGGCCGAGGCCGCGCTGCGTGCCCTGGCCTGGCGCGGGCGCTATCTGGTGGTGGGTTTCGCCGAGGGCCAGATCCCGGCCCTGCCCTGGAACCTGCTGCTGCTCAAAGAGGCCGCGCTGCTGGGCGTGTGGTGGGGCGAATTCGCCAAGCGCGAGCCGGCCGCCAACGCCACCCTGCTGGCCGGCCTGCTGCCGCTGTGGGAGCAGGGCAGCGTGCGGCCGGTGCTGGACCAGGTGCTGCCGATGCAGGAACTGCCGGCTGCCTTCGCGCGCATGAGGGCACGTGCCGTGGTGGGCAAGCTGGTGCTGCGCAACGGCTGATCAGTTCCTGATCAACGGTGCGCCTGCAGCCAGGCCCGGCATTCGCCGGCCGGCAGCGGGCGGGAAAACAGATAGCCCTGGAAGCGCTCGCAGCCCATGGCCAGCAACAGGTCGCGCTGGGCCTCGGTTTCCACCCCCTCGGCAATCACCTCCATGCCCAGGTGCTGGCCCAGTTGCACCACGGTGCGGGCCACTTCCAGCGCCCGTTCGCTGGTGCCGAGCGCGCGCACAAAGCTCTGGTCGATCTTGAGCTGGTCAAAGGGCAGCTGGCTCAGATAGGCCAGCGAGGCATAGCCGGTGCCGAAGTCGTCCAGCGAGGTCTTCACGCCCTGCTCGCGGCAGCGCGCCAGCAGGCGCTGCAGGCGCTCGGGCTGATCGGCCAGCACCGATTCGGTCAGCTCGAACTTGATGCTGCCGGCCGGCAGCTGGTGCTGGCGCACCAGGGCCAGCAGGCGCTCCAGGCCGCTGTCTTCGGCCAGTTGCAGCGCGCTCACGTTCACGGCCACCTGCAGCGGCCCGGCGCCGGCCAGCAGTTGCTCGCGCGCAAAGCGGCAGGCCTGGCGCAGCACCAGCTCGCCCAGCGGCACGATCAGGCCATTGCGCTCGGCCATGGGCACGAAGCGGACGGGCGAGACCGGCCCCTGCACCGGGTGGCGCCAGCGCACCAGGGCTTCCACTCCCAGGGCCCGGCCCTGGGCGTCACATTGCGGCTGGTAATGCAGCTCCAGTTGTTCGTCGACGATGGCACGCGCCAGGTCCAGCTCGAAGCGGGTCTGTTCGTCCAGCCCGGCGCTGCGCAGGTGCAGGATGCCGGCCAGCATCAGTGCGCTGAGCAGCGGCGCGGCCAGCACCAGGCGGGCGCGCTCGGCCTCGCTCAGCGGGGTCTGGGTCCCCAGGGGGTTGGGTTCCAGCGTCAGCCATACCAGCAGGGCCACCAGGCCCACGCAGCAGGCCAGGCGCAGCAGCGGTGGTTCGCGCGCCAGCAGCAGGTAGGCCATCAGCGTGAGCGGCAGCAGGTAGAGCTGCACGGTGCGCGGCGTGTGCTCGCTGGGCACGTCCACCCACAGGCCCAGCACCAGCACGCACAGGGCCAGGGCCAGGATGCCGACCCAGGTGGCGGCGCGCCCATGGCCCTGCTGCTGCAGGCCCAGCACCAGCAGCGCGCCCAGCGCCCCCAGGCCGGGCCCGAGCAGGCGCTCGCTCTGCCCCAGCGCCAGCAGGCCGATGACGAAGCCCAGGCTGGCCAGCAGGTCTTGCAGCTTGCGTGGCTTGCGCAGCGCCTCGGCGATCCAGCGCGCGGTCGGTTCGTCCAGCGGCTCG
>ERZ761602.5738-NODE-5738-length-14459-cov-11.916412_pt1 | contig 14459 bp, 12 predicted proteins | sample MGYA00512165_ERZ761602 | MGnify/ENA primary metagenome ERZ761602 (study PRJEB28899, sample SAMN02445085) | bioreactor sludge metagenome | biome: EBPR sludge; isolation source: Thorneside wastewater treatment plant | place: Australia: Brisbane, Thorneside...
TTCCCGTGCCCCGTGCCCCGTGCCCCGTGCCCCATATCCTTCCCGCCGATGACCGACTCCGCTGACGCCTCCTCGCGCATCCGGCTGCACGACAGCTGGAAGCAGCGCTTGCTGCCCGAACTGCTGTCGCCGCAGATGCAGGCGCTGCGAGCTTTCCTGCAGACGGAGATCCAGGCTGGCAAACAGATCTACCCGCCCGGCCGGCTGATCTTCGCGGCCCTCGATCACACGCCTTTCGAGTGCGTGCAGGTGGTCATCCTCGGGCAGGATCCCTACCATGGCCCGGGTCAGGCACAGGGACTATGCTTTTCAGTGCCACCCGGGATCGACGTGCCACCGTCGCTGGTCAACATTCACGCTGAACTCAAACGCGACCTCGGCATCGAAACGCCCGATCACGGTTGCCTGGTGCCCTGGGCCGACCGTGGCGTGTTGTTGCTGAACGCGGTGCTCACGGTCGAGCGCGGCCGCGCCGGGGCGCACCAGGGCAAGGGCTGGGAGACCTTCACCGATCGGATCATCGTCATTCTGAACGCGGACCGCGAGGGCCTGGTCTTCATGTTGTGGGGCGCCTATGCGCAGGCGAAGGGCAAGCTGATCGATGCGCGGCGGCACCTGGTCCTGCGCGCGCCACATCCGTCGCCGCTGTCGGCCTATCGCGGGTTCATCGGCTGCGGTCACTTCTCGCGCGCCAACGCCTACCTCAAGGCGCGCGGCGGCCAGCCGATCGACTGGCGGCTGCCGCCGGCGGCGGAGATGGTTGGGTAGGTTTCGTCGAACCAGCAAGAGCGCGGCAGGGGACTGGGCGCTGGGGCGCTCTGATTCAGCGCATCGATCTTGAAGAGTTTGCGAAATGCAACTCCTGAAGGTCCAGCAAAGTAGCCGCCATGCGCCCCAGCCCCCAGCCCCGCCTTTGTTTGCAAAAGCCGGCCAAGCTCAATTGTAAGACCAGTCTGAACGGCGCGGGCGCGCGAGGAACTCGCAGCCCTTAGCACTCTCCCAGTGAGAGTGCTAAAATGCAGCCATCGGGCGCGGTCATCGAGCCGCTCGCCCTTCAAGATGAGGAGTTCACGATGAGTACGCATGCCCTGGTCGCGAACAACATGCCGATCCTCGGATCGGTCGGAAGCCTTGATTCGTATATCGGAACGGTCAACCGAATCCCCATTCTGCTGGTCGAGGATGAGCAGGACCTGGCTCGGCGTTTCCGCGAGGAAGGCGATCTCGAAGCGGCGCGCCAGTTGGTGATGTCGCACCTGCGCTTCGTGGTGCACGTCGCGCGTGGTTATGCCGGCTACGGTCTGGGCATTTCCGACCTGATCCAGGAAGGCAACATCGGCCTGATGAAGGCCGTCAAGCGTTTCGATCCGGATATGGGCGTGCGCCTGGTGTCGTTTGCGGTGCACTGGATTCGCGCCGAGATCCACGAGTTCATCCTGAAGAACTGGCGCATCGTCAAGGTCGCCACGACCAAGGCGCAGCGCAAGCTGTTCTTCAACCTGCGTCGCGCGAAGACCCGACTCGGCTGGATGAACGCCCAGGAAGTGCAGGCAGTGGCCCGCGACCTCGGAGTCGATCCGGCGACCGTGGTCGAGATGGAAGCGCGCCTGCAAGGTCAGGACGTGGCCTTCGATGCGCCGGCGGATGACGACAGCGATGCGCGTCCGTCGCCGATCGCGTTCCTGGTGGATCAGGCCGCCAACCCTTACGAGAGTCTGGAAACCTCGGATGTGGGCGAGCGTCAGCTCGACGCGCTCGCGGAGGGCCTGGAAAAGCTCGACAAGCGCAGCCGCGACATCGTCAATCGTCGCTGGCTCGCCGAGCCCAAGGCAACATTGCAGGAACTGGCCGACGAGTACCAGGTTTCGGCCGAGCGTATCCGTCAGATCGAAGCCGCTGCGTTCAAGAAGATGCGCGCGCAGTTCGCGGACTGAGATGCCGGTGCAGCAAGTGCGGCGGCACCGGCACTGGCGAAGCTGAGCCGGGGCCGATGTCTGGCAGCGCAGCCTGCGACCCTTGATTTTTTGACGCGCTCCCCCACTGCTGGTGGGCGCTGTTCTGCCGTCGCATTTTTCCAGCGATGCCGAGCCGTGCGATAATCGCCGGCTCTGCGCGCCCGCCAATGGCGTACCGACTCACCTCAGACGTGCGCGAGCGCGTTTCGAAGACCGCTTTCCCCCGCATTCCCCCAAGGACGAATCATCATGGCCAACGAAGAAAACCCCATTGCCGGGACCAACGGCAACGCCCCTGCCGAGACCGGCCCGCAACTGACTGTGCAGAAGGTCTACATCAAGGATGCGTCCTTTGAAGCGCCGGCAGCGCCGCACATCTTCCAGGAACAGGGCCAGTCGCGGGTCGAACTGAACCTCGGCCAGAAGGCGCAACAGTTGGGGCCCAACGTGTACGAGATCGTCCTCACCGTGACCGTCACCTGCAAGATCGGCGAGAAGACCGCTTACCTGGCTGAAGTCCAGCAAGCCGGCATCTTCGGCCTGTCCGGTTTCGATCCCAATCAGTTGGACATGGTGATCGGCACCTACTGCCCACACGTGGTCTTCCCCTACGCGCGCCAGACCATTTCCAGCCTGATCGAGCAGGGCGGCTTCCCGGGTTTCCTGATGCAGCCGATCAACTTCGAGCAGATCTACGCCGACAACCTGAAACGTCGTCAGCAGCAGGCTGCCTGATCCACTCCGGCAATGCGAAGCATCGCGCGCATCGCGGTCCTGGGGGCCGGATCCTGGGGCACCGCGCTGGCGACGCTGCTGGCCCGCAACGGTCTCGACGTGCGCCTCTGGGGCCGTCGGGACGGCGCGCTGATCGACCACGGTGAGGCGCTCGAGAATCCACGCTATCTGCCGGGCATCGCCCTGCCCGGCAATATCGGCTACACCACCGAGCTTGCGGTCGCGCTCGATGCAATCGATGCGTTGCTGGTCGTTGTTCCCAGCCACGCGTTTGTCGACACCCTGGCGCTGGTCGCGCCACAACTGCCACCGACCCTGACGGGTCTGGCCTGGGCAACCAAGGGCTTCGAGCCGGGATCGGGCAGTTTCCTGCATCAGGTGGCCGACCGACTGCTCGGCGTCGAACTGCCCAAGGCGGTGGTCACCGGGCCGAGTTTCGCCAAGGAAGTCGCGCTTGGGCTACCCAGCGCGGTCACTGTGCATTCGGATGACGATGCCTTTGCCGAGTGTGTCGCCAAGGCCCTGCACGGACCGAAATTCAGGGCCTACAGCGGCAACGACATTCGCGGAGCCGAGCTTGGCGGCGCCATGAAGAATGTGCTCGCCGTGGCCACCGGAATCTGCGACGGCATGCAGCTCGGTCTGAACGCGCGAGCAGGGCTGATCACCCGTGGCCTGAACGAAATGCTGCGCCTGAACCTGTGCCTGGGCGGTCGCGCCGAAACCATCATCGGCCTCGCGGGACTGGGCGATCTGGTGCTGACCTGTACCGGCGATCTTTCGCGCAATCGCCGCCTGGGCCTGGCTCTGGGGCGCGGCACGTCGCTCGCCGACGCGGTCGCCGAGATCGGCCAGGTGGTCGAAAGTGTGCAAACTGCCGACGAAGTCATGCGCCTGGCACAGCGATTCGACCTCGATCTGCCGATTTCCTCACGCGTGCACGCGGTCCTGCACGGGGACACCACGCCGGCCGATGGATTGAAGTCGCTGCTCGCCCGCGACCAGAAACCCGAATACCCGCCAGGGCTGGGGCTCGGCTGAGGGTTGGGTGAGTCGCAAGTGGCAAGTGGCGGAAGCTCGCCGGGCGCGGAGGAATTGCCACTGACGACTTGCCATTGAGCGTGGCGCAGCCGCGCGGTCCACTTGCTGATCGTGCCGATGAAGTGGCCGCTCTCCCCGAACATGCTGTAACAGATTGAATTTTAGATGTTTTCCCATGAAGACTGACGACCCTGTGATTGGGGACGCAAAGGACGCAAAGGGACGCAAAGGACGCAAAAACAGCAGGTGCCAGCGGCCATTCATGCAAGTCCTGGCTGTTGATCTCCTTTGCGTCCTTTGCGTCCCTTGGCGTCCTTTGCGCCCAGAAATACAGTCCGCATTCTTGCGACACCACTGTTCGATGCGCGAACAAGCGCACCGCCAGGGGCGACCGTGACTCTCACAGGATATCCTCTAAACGATTGATTGTAGAGAATTTATTTGTAGGTCACGTAGCCTGCTGCGCAGGCAACGTGACCTACTTCCGTGTGTTCTTTGCGCGAATAGGCGCACCGACAGCGGCGACCGGGACTCTCATCGATCATTCCTGAACGACATTCGCGCCCGCCGTGCCGAGTTGGCGCGCCTTCAGTTGCGGGCGCGCACGATCCACTCGTTCGCGAGCGGTCCGTGACCAGGTTGGAAGCGGCGCTCGCGCAGCAGTTCTGCGAGGTGGCCCATGAGTCAGCGTTGGTGGATCCTGGCGATTACCCTCACGGCGGCATCGCTGCTGGCCTCGCCACGTGCGTCGGCGCAATTCGCCGGCGCTCGCGGTGCGGCAGCTGCGATGCCGTTGGCGCCGCTGTATCAGGAAGATTACGGGTACTGGCGCGAGCAGGTGCGCGTCGCCAGCCCGTCGCGCAACGCACGTTGGGACGGCGCCCCACGTGGCGCAGTTCGCGTCTACCACCGGCGTTTCGACGCCCGCTGGAACTGGCGCACTGCGCCGCGCCATCGGGTGGTCTACACCTATCACCGCGGCGACCTGTGGTTCCTCGACCCGACCACCGGATGGGCCTACAGCGTGGACCAATACGGGATCGTCTACACCGCCGATCCCTATCGCGGGTGGGTTTACTCGCTCGGGCCGTTGACGCGCTGGACCGCCGACCTGCTGTACTTCTTCGATCTTTACCGCTTCGACCGGGGCTACTGGTATTGCGCCGACTACGATTATTTCGTCGATCTGTGGGAGATCAATTCGCGCCGGGATTTCTACACCTACGACACTGCCTATTCGACGTTGTGGAGCTGGGAGCCGTACTGGCGCTCGCCCACGTTCGTGAGTTTCAGCATCAACTTCACAACGGTCTGGGTGCGTCAGGTACGCCACCACTACGATTACATCGAGCGCAATCCGCATTATCGCCGCGAGCTGCTCGATTCGATCGGCTTGCCGGCTGTGCAGGCCTCGCCGCCGCGCCAGATGTCGCCGCGCGCGGTGGCGACCACAGCGTACTGGGAGGCGCGCGATCTCGCCGCTGCCGGATTCGCGCCGCCGCCGCGAGGTCGCGATACAGGCCGCAGTTGGGCTGCCGGTACCATCGTCGACACCCGCGAAGTGCCCGCGCCGGTGGTCGAGCCGGGTGCGCCCGCGCCGGGCTTCAACGCGCCATTTCCAGATGGTCGCTTCGGAATTGGTTCTGGCGACGGCGGCCGCAAGCCGCGCGGCGAGCAAGAGACCTCGACGCCAACGGTGGATCGCGTCAAACCCGAGCGCGTCGATCCGGGTCGGCCGCGCTTCGAGGAGCCGGGGCAAACGCCGCAGTCGCGTAAACCCGAGCCCGCAGCAGGGCCCACGACAGGTGACGACCGCGTCTACCCGTCGAAGCCGAAACCGGATCCGCGCTGGGAGCAGCCGCGTAACGCGCCACGCGAGAAGCCGAACTATCAGGAACCCCCGCGGGAGAAGCCGCGGTACCAGGAACCGCCTCGCGAAAAGCCGCGCTACCAGGACCCCCCGCGGGAGAAGCCGCGCTACCAGGACCCGCCGCGGGAGAAGCCGCGCTACCAGGAACCGCCTCGCGAAAAGCCGAGTTACCAGGAACCGCCGCGCGAGAAGCCAAGCTACGAGTCGGCACCGCGCAAGGAGCCCAAGGCAGAAGCGCCGCCACGCGAGGAACGGAAGGCCGATCGCAAGGACGAGCGTCGACCGGAGAATTGATCACACACCGGTTGGCCTGGGTTGGCCAGCCGGCCTGAAGGCTGCCCTTCGGCGCGTCCGCTGCGGTAGCCTTCGGAGTCTCGCTCCAGCCTCGGATCCACGCGTGACCGCACCTGCGTTCCAGATTGCTCCCGCTTTCGCGGTCCCCTTCGTGCTTTGCGAGCACCCCAATCCAGAGCCGCTGAACCGTCGGCTGCGGCAATTGTTCCTGGAGCGCGAGTCGGCCGGGTCACGCTACGCCAACGCGCAGCCGCTGGTGCAGCGCAACGATGCGCTGTTCGAAAGCAACTTCGAACTGTTCGACTGGCCCGACGCGCCGGTCGGCGAGCTGCGCGACTATTGCTGGGCGCAACTCTACCGCGCCATCCGCGAACTCAACGGTTACGACATCGACCAACTGAAGAAACTGCATGTCGCGGCCGAATCGTGGTTCCACATTACTCGCAAAGGTGGCTACTTTGCATTGCACAACCACCCGATGGCGAGTTGGTCCGGTGTCTATTGTGTCGACGTCGGTGACGATCGCAGTGGCATCGAAGACAGCGGCCTGCTGAGTTTCGTCAGCCCGATGGCGGCCAACACCATGTTCATCGACATGGCGATCGCGCGCATGAGCCATCCCTATGCGTATGGTCCGCGCAACTTCCGTTTGCACGCCGGCCAACTGGTGATGTTCCCGTCCTGGGTGCTGCACGAAGTACGGCCATATTTCGGAGACGGCGAACGCATCACCGTGGCCTTCAATGCGCGCTTCCGCATGGCCGGCATCGAACCAGGCAAGGTGCCGGTGTACCGCTGAATCATCGCGCCGCGGCTCCGCGTTCGATGCGCGAACAAGCGCCGGCAGGCAACCACTCACGGCATGCTGGCGATAGTCCCATCGAGCAGTGCCGCGATCGCGCGCCGCGCTTCGGTCACGCCCGACTTGTTGTGCGCCGAGATGACCACGGCTTCGGCGGGCACTCCGAGCTCGGCGATCTCCTGCAGTACCTTGCGCCGGGTTTCGTTCGCTGGCCCGCGATTGAGCTTGTCCGACTTGCTGAGCAGAACCACGCAGCGCAGCCCCCGCGACTGGCACCAGGCCAGCATCTGGCGATCGAAGTCGGTCAGGGCGTGGCGGATGTCGCTGACGATGACGATGCCGGCGAGCGCCTGACGTTCGCGCACGTAGGCGTCGATCAGGGTGTGCCAGTCGCGCTTCACTGCCAACGGCACCTTGGCGTAACCGTAGCCGGGAAGGTCGATCAATCGTTCGTCGTCGGCCAGCGCAAACACCACCAGTTGTTGCGTGCGACCAGGCGTCTTGCTGGTGCGCGCCAGCGCGTTCTGGTCGGTGATGGCGTTGATTGCGCTCGATTTTCCGGCATTCGAGCGGCCAGCGAAGGCAATCTCGCGGCCGCCGTCCGCCGGCAGTTTGCGGTGGTCCGGCGTGCTCATCAGAAACTGCGCACGCCGGAAGCGGCGTGCGAGGTCGAGGTCGGCTTGATCGGCTGCGGGTGCGTGCATTCTCGGGTGACCCTGAATCCAGGCGTGGAATCCTACGCGAGCGGTGGATCGGGTTGTTGGTTGCGTCGCCAGGGCCGCGCAGGCGTGTAGAATCCGACGGGTTTAGCATTGCTCGCGCTGTCCGGCGGGTGCTGCGCGAATTCCCCCATTGATCGGCGTTCGAGGTCGAGAACGATGAAGTTCAGCACGTTTGTTGCCCTGGCAGCGTTGTTTGCTGCAACTCCGGTCTGGTCTGCCGGCGGCGATGCCGCGGCGGGACAGACCAAGGCTGCCGTGTGTGCGGCCTGTCACAGCGTCGACGGCAACAGCGTCGATCCCTTGTATCCGAAGATCGCGGGTCAGCATGCCGAATACAGCGCGCAGCAGTTGGCTCTGTTCAAGAGCGGCAAGCGCATGAATCCGATCATGCTTGGCATATCGGCAACGCTGAGCGAGCAGGACATGCTCGACGTGGCGGCCTACTTCGCCACGCAAAAGGCCAGCCCGGCGCTCGCCGACGAGGCCCTGGTGGCGGTGGGGCAGCGGATCTACCAGTCCGGCGATGCCAAGCGTGGCATTCCCGCCTGCATGGCATGCCACGGACCGACCGGCACCGGCAATCCAGCGTCGCGTTATCCGGCGCTGGCCAGTCAGCATGCTCAATACACCGCCGACATGCTGCGTCGTTTCCGCGGTGGCGCGGTCTACGGCGATGAATCCGACGCCAATGCGAAGATCATGTCGCAGGTTGCGGTTTCGCTGACCGATGCTGAGATCGAAGCACTGGCGTCGTACATCCAGGGGCTCAGTTCGGCGACGCCCTGAGGCATTCCGCCGACTGCTAAGTCGCGCTTCAGCCGAAATCTGACAGTCTCCACGCTCCCATCCCGTTGTACGAGGATCACGATCGATGCGTCTCGCCATTGCCACACTTTTTGCAATCGCCCTGGTACTGGCGCTACCGGCCTGTGCCCAGCCGGTGGAGAAATTTCAGGCCGGCAAGCACTACACGTTGATCGATCCGCCACAGCCGACGAGTTCCGGCGACAAGATCGAAGTGCTCGGCGTATTCATGTACACCTGCCCGCACTGTTACGACCTGGAACCGTACCTGGTGAAGTGGAAGGCCACGGCGGCAGCGGACGTCGCCTACTCGCCGTTCCCGGCGGCATGGAATGAGCCGGTCGAGGCATTTGCGCGTGCGTTCTACGCAGCGGAAACGCTGGGCATCCTGGACGCATCGCACGAGAAGTTTTTCGCCGCGATCCACAAGGAACGCGTGCCGCTGCAGTCGCTCGACAGCATTGCGCAGTGGTACACGCAATTCGGCGTGACCAAGGAAGCCTTCCTCAGTGCAGCCAGCTCGTTCGCGGTCAACACCAAGATCAATCGCGCCAAGGCGATGGTCCCGCGTTGGGGCGTGGCGGGTACGCCGACGATGATCGTCAACGGCAAGTATCGCTTCGATGTGTCGAGCGCCGGTGGACATCAGAACGTGGTCGAGTTGATCGATTTCCTGGTGGCCAAGGAACGCAGCGCCAAGAAAGCCGGCGCTTGATCGTTCGGCCCATGGCATGAATGCGCCGCGTAGTGCGGAGAAGAAGTCGGAGGCGCGATCCCCTGGGTCGCGCCTTCGTCTTTTCTGCTTCAACATTCATGCCGGCAACGCTCAGGGTGGGTTTCGCGAGTACTTCACGCGCAGCTGGCGGCATTTCCTGCCGGACACCGGCAAGCACAAGAATCTGTCCGAACTGGCGCGGCTGCTGGGAGAAGTCGATATCGCCGCGCTGCAGGAGGTCGACGGCGGCAGCCTGCGCTCTGGATTCATGAACCAGGCCGCCTATCTGGCAGAACTGGCGGCATTCCCCTATTGGTGGCAACAGCGTAACCGGCGTATCGGGCGCATCGCCGAGTCGAGCAATTGCCTGCTCAGCCGGGCTCAGCCCACCCAGGTAGAAGACCATCCTCTGCCGGGACGCATTCCCGGTCGTGGTGCGTTGATGGCGGTGTATGGCGAGGGGCGCGAATCGCTTGCCGTTGCGATCTCGCACCTGTCGCTGGGCGCCCAGGCGCGAGCGCGTCAGTTTGACTTTCTGCACGAGCTGCTTTCGCCCTACAAGCACACGGTTCTGATGGGCGACTTCAACTGCCAACCCAGTGCGCCAGCTTTCCGCCGATTCATGGAACGCAGCGGGCTGCAGGTGCCGGGGCCGCAGGCGCTGGCGACCTATCCCGCATGGCAACCTCAGCGCTCGATCGACCATATCCTGGTCTCGCATGACATCCACGTCAGCCGCTACGAAGCCCCGTCGCTGAAGCTGTCCGACCACCTGCCGGTGGCAGTCGACATCCACTTGCCCGAGGGCGTACGCGTCGGGCGTGCTTGACGCTTCGCGTGTGGGCGCGTAATTCGCGCGTCAAGCCCTGTGCGAGTGCAGGTCGCCCCCTGGCGGCGCGCTTGTTCGCGCATCGAACTGGCGGCGACCATGCGGACTGCCTTCTTTGTCCGCAAAGGACGCAAAGAGAGCCAAGAACCAGGGTGTTGATGTTCTGCTGGCTTTGCTGTCCTTTCCTATCCTTTCCTATCCTATCCTTTCCTATCCTTTCCTTTGCGTCCTTTGCGTCCTTTGCGTCCTTTGCGTCCTTTGCGTAAAAGTTTTTCCAGATACTTGCGTTATGTTTGGTGAGAGTCCCGGTCGCCCTGTCGGTGCGCTTATTCGCGCAAAGAACACACGGAAGTAGGTCACGTTGCCTGCCCAGCAGGCTACGTGACGCTGTCCATTGTCACGTAGCCCGCTGCGCAGGCAACGTGACCTAGTTCTGTGAGAGCGGGTTCTTCCCGCGAAGGCTCTCGCGGAATGAATCCGCTCCCACAAGAACACATATTGCTCGTGCAGACGCCGTCAGTGCCTTGCGCGCAGGCGGAAGCGCTCGCGATAGTCGGCCGGCGTCAGTGTGGTCGCGCGCTTGAACAGTTTGCGGAAGCTCGACACATCGCTGTAACCGCAGCGTTCGACCACTTCGTCGAAACTGAGGTGGGTGGTCTCCAGCAGTGCTTTTGCGCGTTCCACCCGCAGCCGCTGGATGTGCTCCAGCGGCGACACGCCATAGTGCGATTTGAAATGCCGCAGCAGGCTGCGTTCGCTGGTACCGCAATGCTCGGCCAGCGCGCTCACGCTGACTTCGCTGTCGATCGCGGTGCGCAGGTACTTTTCCGCTTTTTCCGCCATCGACGTGCGTGGACGCTCCATCAGTGCCAGGCTGATGTAGGGCGCCTGGCTCTGGCGCTCGGCATCGAAGGCGAGCATGTGTCCGACCTGTTGCGCCAGGTCCGCGCCGGCGACTTCGCTGACCAGCCGCATGATCAGGTTGAGCACCGCGGTCGCAGCTCCGGTGGTGATTACGCCACCGTCGTCGACGATCATCTGGTTGGTGTCCAGTTGCACACGCGGAAAGGCCTGACGGAAGGTTGCGCCGAGCCACCAACTGGTGGTCGCCCGACGACCATCCAGCAAGCCGCTCTTGGCCAGCAGCAGGGTGCCGCTGCAGGACGCCGCCACGCGCACGCCGGCTGCATGAGCGCGGCGCAGGTATTCGACTTCGGTGTCGAATTCCGCTGCGCGCTTGCACAGGCCCGCGGGGTCGTCGGCGAGGATGCCCGGGACCAGCAGCACATCGAAGTCGGTGCCCGGTGGGCGCAGTCCGTCGAGCTTGAGGCCGGTGCTGGTGATCACCTGCGTCTGTCCGCGCGCGCTGACCACCTCGGTGACGAAGCGCGGCGAGAAGCTCGGTTTCTTCAACTGCGCCACCTTTTCGGCGACACGCAGCGCGTCGATGGGACTGGCGACGCTCGACAGCATGCAGCCATCGAGCGCCAGGATTCCGAGCCGCAGCAGCGGTGGTTCAGGGTGTCCCATGGGTGCGACTCAGCGTTCGACCATGACCGCACCAGTATGCTCCGCCAGCCAGTTGATCAGCGTGCTCGGCGCGCGCAGCGCGTTTGGTTGCGCACCCGCGCTATCGCAGGACACCAGTTGCACGCGGCCCCTGTGGCCCGGCGGCAGCGCGGTGCCGGACGGCGCCTGCAGTTCCAGACTGCCCTGGCGATTGCGGTTGAGCATCCAGATGCCCTCGGGCAGATAAACCTGCTGTCGGCATTGGCTCAGTACTTCGCGGTCTTCGGCGTCGATCGGCGTCAGCTCCCAGCGACCACTGGTCTGTTCGAGCCTGGCCGAATACTGGCTGCCGGCGGTGAATTGGGGACCGGCATCTTCGATCTCTTCAGCGACCGCCTGGGTGCCGAAGGCGATCAGCGTGGCGGCAATGATCAGACGGATGTTCATGGTGTAGCTCCTGTGCTTTCCGGGGAGATGTCCCGGGGTGGACACAGATTGCGCCACTGACCGATCGGTCGGGAGTGGCGGAAACGCAATTAATGGGGCGGAATCAGACAGGAGCGGTGAAAAGTGAAAGGTGAAAGGTGAACGGTGAAACGTGAAACGTTAAGGACCCTCTGAAGTGCGCCGTGACTCGTCATTGCGAGCGCAGCGAAGCAATCCAGGCATTTGATTTTCAGAGCATTTCTGGATTGCCGCGTCGCTTCGCTCCTCGCAATGACGACTTGATCAGAGGTTCCCTAAGTTAAAGGTGAAACGTCAAAGGGGTCTCGCTTTGTTTAACGTTTCACGTTTCACGTTTCACGTTTCACTTTGCTTGCCTCAATTTCGCTCAAGCGCGGGGCCCCGCGCAGCACACTCACCCACCTGTCACCAACATCAAGACGGCTTGCACGCCGCGCAGACGCGGCGAGCATGCAGCGAGGAGGAAGCTATCCCGGCGCCACTGATGCGCTCCCCTTCCCATCCTAGAGACACATCACATGAAACTGCTCCCGATTCTTGGCACCTGCGCTGCTCTGGTTTTCGCGCCGATGGTCATCGCCGGCAACCACGCGGACCACGCTGCGACGAAGCAGCAGACCGTGGTCGACATCGCCGTCGGCAATCCTGACTTCTCCACCCTGGTCGCGGCGCTGAAGGCTGCCGGTCTGGTCGACACCCTGAGCGGTGCGGGCCCGTTCACCGTGTTCGCGCCGACCAATGCGGCATTCGAGAAGCTGCCGGCGGGCACGCTGGACAGCCTGCTCAAGCCGGAGAACAAGGGCCAGCTGACCTCGATCCTGACCTATCACGTGGTTGCCGGAAAGGTTCTGGCCGCTGACGTGGTCAAGCTCAGCAGCGCCAAGACCGTGCAGGGCGGCGAGGTGGCGATAAAGGTCGATGGCGGCGCGGTGACGGTCGATGGCGCCAACGTGACCGCCACCGACATCGCCGGCAGCAACGGTGTCATCCACGTCATCGACAATGTGATCCTGCCGAAATAAGCATCTCGACGGCGTTGCGGGGCGCCGCAGCTGCGGCGCCCTGCAGCAAAACCCGCTCCCACAGTGAAGCAGAAGGGTTACGCGCCCAGCTTTTTTGCCTGCTCGCGCAGTCCAGCGACGGTAGTCGTGAACTCCGCGATGCGCTGCTTCTCCTGCTCGACCACGGCTTGCGGTGCATTGGCGACGAAGTTGGCGTTGCCGAGCTTGCCCTCGCACTTTCTGATTTCGCCTTCCAGCCGCGCGATCTCTTTCGCGAGGCGCTTCAACTCGGCGTCGACATCGATCAACCCGAGCAGCGGAATCAGCAGCTTGAGCTCGCCGACCACCGCGGTGGCGGCGGCCGGCGCGGTTTCTCCGATGCCCAGCCAGCGCATCGCAGCAGGCTCCACACGTGCCAGAAAGGCGATCGCCGGCGCGAACCGCGCCTGACGCTCGCGATCGCGCGCATCGCCGCCTTCGAGCACCAGTGGCACCAGTTTCGCCGGACTGATGTTCATCTCGCTGCGGATACGACGCAGGCCGCCGAGTACCGACTTCAACCATTCGATGTCCGCCGCGGCGTCCTCGTCGCGGGCGAAATCCTCAGCCTGCGGCAGCGCCTGGGTCGCGATCGTGTCACTTTGCTTGCCCAGGCGCGGTGCCACCTGTTGCCAGATCTCCTCGGTGATGAATGGGATGATTGGATGCAGCAGGCGCAGCACGGCCTCCAGCACCACCAGCAGCGTGTGCTGCGTCGACGCGCGCGCGGCCGCATCGTCGCCCTGCATTGCCGGTTTGGCCAGTTCCAGGAACCAGTCGCAGTATTCGTTCCAGACGAAGTCATAGAGCGCCTGCGCGGCCAGGTCGAAGCGGTAGGCAGCGATCTGCGCGTGGTATTCGGCGGTGGCTTTGGAGAGTTCGGTGAGGATCCAGCGGTCGGGAATGCCGGGCGACGACGGGGCTGGGGGTTGGTCGGGACGCGAGTAACTGATTCCAGGGACGCTGGCGGCACGCTCGTCGATCGCTGCCAGGTGCGTCTCCATCCGCGCCAGGGCCGCGTCGACCGATGCGATTCCTGGTGCTGCGTCGAGTGACGGAACACCTCTTTCCGCTTCCCCGTTTTCCGTTTTCCCTTTTCCTTTTTCCTGCGCCTGCATCAACACGAAGCGCGCCGCATTCCACAGCTTGTTGCAGAAATTCTTGTAGCCCTCGCAGCGTTTCAAGTCGAAGTTGATGGTGCGCCCGTGCGTCGCCAGCGCAGCGAAGGTGAAGCGCAACGCGTCGGCGCCGACCGCGTTGATGCCATCCGGATACTCCTTGCGGATGCGCTTTTCGACCCTCTCGCGCACCTGCGGGATCAGCAGGGACGAGGTGGACTTGCGCACCAGCTCTTCCAGTTCAATGCCGTCGATCAGGTCCAGCGGATCGATCGTATTGCCCTTGGACTTGCTCATCTTCTGGCCTTCGGCGTCACGCACGATGGCGTTGATGTAGACGGTCCTGAAGGGCACGCGGTCTTCGAGTTTGGCGAAGCGCGGTTGGTAACTGCCGTCGGCCTTGCGACCCACGAAATAGGTCGTCGCCATGACCATACGCGCAACCCAGAAGAAGATGATGTCGAAGCCGGTGACCAGCACCGAGGATGGGAGGAAGAGTTGGTCGTGTTGCCAGTTGGCTTGGGGGGCGTCGACAGCAAAGGCGGGGCTGGGGGCTGGGG
>ERZ761602.5739-NODE-5739-length-14459-cov-8.133643_pt1 | contig 14459 bp, 11 predicted proteins | sample MGYA00512165_ERZ761602 | MGnify/ENA primary metagenome ERZ761602 (study PRJEB28899, sample SAMN02445085) | bioreactor sludge metagenome | biome: EBPR sludge; isolation source: Thorneside wastewater treatment plant | place: Australia: Brisbane, Thorneside...
CCTCGAGCGTGCCCATGTCGGCCATCGTCACCACCGCCCCCGAGGTGCCGGCGGCACTGGAAAAGGGCGTGATCATGTCGCCGACGTTGGCGTTCTTCACCAGCACCACGCCGTCGAAGGGGGCGCGCACCTCGGTGTTGTCGCGGTTGACACGCTGGGCCTGCAGCTGCGCCTGCGCCTGCGCCTCGGCGGCACGCGCCGAGGCGATGCCGGCCTGGGCCGAGGCCAGCGCAGCGTGCGCGCTGTCGGCACGTCGGCGCGCCCCATCCACCGCCTGCGGCGACAGGAAGCCCTGCTGCTCGAGCCTGCGCGCACGCTGCAACTCGGCGTCGGCATTGCCCAGCTCGACCTGTGCCTGCTGAAGCTGCGCCGCGGCCTGCACCTGGCCGGCACGCGCCTGGGCCACGCCCGCCTCGGCGGCGGCGATGGCGGCCTGCACATCGCTGGCGTCGAGCCGCGCGATCAGGTCACCGGCCTTGAGCGTGCTGCCTTCCCGCACGCGCAGCTCCACCACGCGGCCGGTGGCCTTGCTGGCCACCGAAGCGCGGCGCTGCGCCACCACGTAGCCCGAGGCATTGAGCTGCGCAAAACGGGCCGTCGGCCAGGCCGTGGCCACCGTGCTGGCCTGCACCTCGGTCGTCCTGGGTGCCAGCAGTGCGGCGGCGCCGCCGGCCAGCAGCACGGCCAGCAGGACCCACGGCCAGCGCCGACGCCGGCGGCGCAGCGGCGTGGCGCGGGCGTCCTTCAGTGAAGACAGGCTCGGCGGAGCGGGGGCCGGGTGATCGGGCGCGGCTGCGGCGTCGGTCATGGCCGAGAGCTTACGCGGTCGCCGCGGCAGGGTTGATGACCCCGCTCCTGCCGGGGAAGCCACATCGCCATCGACCGCGGTATCGGCCCCGCCGGACGCTGCCTTGTGAGTGCGGGAGATTCTGGCGGCGTTCAGGGGCCTGCTGGGCGCAGCAGGAATTCGACCTGGTCCCTGCATGCAAACCAGGGTTGCGCCTGCGGGCTGCCGGCCATGCGGCGGATGCGCTCGCCCTCATCCAGCTTCCCCGGGCCGGTGGTCGGGTGGTGGTCCCTTGGCAAGGCCGCATAGGCGTGAGCGCACAACTGCTGTGTTGCGGCATGACGATCGTGGAAGCCGGGCGTCCAGCTGCCCACCGCGGGGTAGGTGTTGCCGCCCAGGCCGCGCTGGTGCTTGACGTCGAACGCGTCGCGCACGGTGAGCCTGGCCCAGTAGTCCTGCAGCAGCCGTGCGCCCTGATCGCAACGGGCTTCGTAGCAACGCCAGAAGGCGTGCATGGATGCGGCCAGCTGGCGTTCGGCCTCGATGCGCTGTTCGACGGCCTGGTTGAACAAGGCCAGGAATCGCACGATGTTGCCGGCCGTCTCGCCGGCCTGGTGCATCATCAGCCCGGCTGCCACCTGGCCGGGCGTGCCCTCGAATACCCAGGTGCGAGCGGTTCGTCCGGCATGCTGCCCGGCGACCATGGCGTCGATCTCGCGATCGTTGCGCTCGCTGCGCCGGCGGCGCTCGTCGGCCGCCGCAGCCCCTTGGGCTGCCCGCACGCCAACGGCGCGGCCCATCCACGCGCGATCGGTCAGGGCGTGGTGCTCCAGCCACGTCAGTTGGGCTCGAAACAGGTCCTGCAGGGGTACGGCAAGGTCCATGTCGCGGCCCGGATCGAAGCCCTGATGGGGCACGTTCATGCCGCCGGGGCGCATGCCGAACGTGGCATCGGCGCGCACCTGGCGGATGCCGAGCGTGACCGCCAGCGCCCAGGCCAGCGGTCTGGCATAGCGACGCTCCCATTCACCGTAGGCGGCCGGTCCATGGGCCTTCGGGTCCGGCAGATCGACCATCGCGGCGGCATGGACGGCTCGAACCAGCGGCAGCAGGCCGGTACGGACGAGCCGTGTGAATTCGTCGCCACCGATCGACGCCGCCCGGGCCCCCAGCGAGTCCACAAGCCGCCCGAGCGATTGCAGCGTGGCCGGGTCGCGCCCACGTTCGACCAGCGCGGTCGGGAATGACCGCCGGTGGCCGTCATCGGCCAAGGGCTTCAACGGCTCCTGCCCGGCATTGAAGCGGCGCATCAACTGCTGCCGGTATCCGTTGGGATCCTGCCGTTCGACGTGCTCGATCGCTGCTTCTTCTTCACCCAACTGCTTCAGCGCCATCCGCAGCGTGGCCGGGCAGCCGTGCGCCACGGCGTCCCACATGCCGAGCATCGCCAGGTGGTGGCTCTGCAGTTCGCCGTTCGCCACCCCGACCGGCGCCGACCGGCGAAACCAGAACCGCAGGGTGGCCCGGACGTCGGATCCGACGGCATAGTCGCATTCGAGCATCTGCCCGGCCGGCAGCGGGATGCGGGCGCGTTCGCGCGGCAGTGGCGGCGAGCGCGCCGGGGCCTTCCAGACGGCATCGAGTTCGTCGGCTGACTGGATGCCGTTGAGCACGCCATGGAGATCCGGGATGAATCGGCCCTGCAGCGACAGCCGGCCATCATGCGGACGACCGTCGCTGGCGGTGCGCGTTTGCGCCGGGGGATCTTCGGTTGGTGGCCGCTGCTGCTGCCCGCCTTGATCCGCGGGGGCCCGCCAGGCAGGCGATGCCGACGCCGGTCCGATCGGCCGGCCTGCGCCCGCCGCCAGCAGGGCTCTTCGCGTGTGGTCCGACAAGACCGCGATGGCGACCCTGGACTGATCGGCGTTGAGTGCGCCCTGCCGCACGCAGGCGGGTACGACGGTCTCCGACAGGTGTGTCAGCCGCGACGCCTCCATCTGCGCGTAGGTCGTTCGAAAGACGGGCTCGAAATGCCTGCCGTCGATGAGCGCCTGGATCACCTGCCAGACCCTCGGGTCGACCGAGCGCGGGGCCGGTGACATCGGGTTGCCGGCGAATGCAGCCCGTGCGCCAGAGACGATCCAGCGCTCGAGCGCATCGCAGTCGGCCTCCCCAACCGACTGCGCCAGGGCGGATCCGGCCGCCATGCCCAGCAGCCACAGCAGCGCGGCGCCGCGCAGGCGCAGGCCCGCCACGCCCACGCGGTCATTCTTCATCGGCATGGCGAGTCCTTCGGCGGCCTGCAGTTGATTGCCCGATGGTCCGGCGCGGGTGTCAGGCGGCCGCGTTCGATCGCGGCCGCACCAAGGCCGGATGCGGAGCGGTCGCTGCGATCACTGCCGTTCACGGGCGCGCCTCAGTTCCCGGTCACCACGGCTCCGTCGACGATCAGCCGCAGGGCCTGCGTCAGACCGCCCGAACTCTGCACCTGCACCGGTGCGCCGAACTTCTGCGCGATCCAGGTGGTGAACGGCGAGGGCTGCCCGGGCTGGGTCTGCTCGAAGCGGCAGGTCGCGAAGCTGCCCGCCGGAACGCTGATCGCTTCCCGGCCGACGAAGCGGATGCTGCGGCTGCCCTGCAGGGGCATCGTCACGCCGTTGGTGGTGCTGGTGCCTGTCCAGGTCTGATTGACCGACTGGCCCGGCTCCAGGGTGTGCTGGGTGTCGGTCCAGGGTGGGACGAAGACGGTCCTGAACGAGGTCGTGACGACCCCGGCGCTCATCGTGCCTTCATCGCCGTGGATGGTCACGCCACCGCCGGCGGCACGCTGGGTATAGCTGATGTTGCGCTGCACGCTGGTGACCTGCCCCGAGGGCATGCTGAGCGTGACCGCGGTGTCGGTGGCCAGACGCGACTGGCCTTCGAAAGCCTGCTGGCCCAGCACCCGCGACTCCTGCCGGAGCAGGGCAGTGACCTCGCCTGCGCCATTGGTGCTGCGCGATTCGATCACCAGGTGCCGGCCGGTGGCTTCGAGGAACTCGAGGTCCCAGCAGCCGTTGCCGGCTGCCGTGCCGACCGGCGCGGACGCGGGTGGCGCTGGCGTGCCGGCGGTGGGGTTGGATGGGCCGCCGTCGCCGCCACAGGCAGCCATCAGGCCGGCCAAGCCGAGGGCCGCCGCCTGGCAGGCGGTTCGAAGCGATGTATCGATCGACATGAGTGTCACCTTGATCAAGGGGTTTGCGGGTCCGTCTGCGGACGCAGTGCGGGCAACAGCGGATCGGCCGGCGATGCGGCGTCCCCCTGTGGAGACGTACGAAGGCCGCGGTTGTCAGGCGGGCATGGACCTGCCCGCGCATGCGGCGAATCGAGCTGAGCCGCAGCCATGGCCATCCGCTCCAGCAACACGCACCACAGCATGGCCACCAGTTCGGTCTGGCGCCGGGCGCCGCACTTGGACAGCACCCGCTTCAGGTGCGCGCGAACGGTGTTGGGCTGAATGCCGAAGCGACGGGCCATCTCGGTCGTCGACAAACCGGATGCCAGGCCGGCTGCGATGCGCGCCTCGGCCGGCGTGAGGCCGAAGCGCCGCATGAGGTGGCCTTGGTCGAAGTTGCGGTGGGCGATGTCGGGGTTCACGTCGGCCTGCCATGCTCATTGGCGCGCCGACGAGGGCTGGCATGGCCAGGCTCGTCGATGCTGTTCATTGCAGCAGACGTGCCGGTGCCGGTGATGTCAGGGGCGCCCAGTTGATGCGGGGCCCTGCATTCGCAGAGGCGTTGCCTTTGCAAGCGGCCGGTTGCCGCCATGCAAAGCGACGCCAGCGCCGCCGTTGCGCGGGCCGGATCAGCCCCTGGCCGGCCGCCGCCTGATCATGCCGGCCAGCGCCAGCAGCGCCAGCGCCAGGCTTGCCGGCTCCGGAACCACCTGGCCGCCTCCGCCGTCGCCGTCGCCGTCGCCAGACCACACGTCGCCATCGCGAACCGCCAGCATGTCCTGGATGCCATTGCCGCCGGGCAGGGTGGCGCCGTCCGAGAAGCGGAAGAAGTAGGCATCCTCATCGGGCGGCCCCTGAACCAGCAGATCGGTCCAGTACCCGTCGGCAAAGTCCCCCTGAAAGTAACCCGTGTTGACCAGCCCCCAGTTCACGCCCGGTTGGCCGCCCCGATAGAAGCCGGTGCTCGGTGCATAGGCCGCCAGATTGCCCAGCGTCACGTAGAACAGATGCGCCAGCTCATTGGTGACGAGGCCGTTGCCGAGCGCCACGTTGTAGCCGCAGTCGGTTCCGCCGGCGTGGCTGAAGTCGCAGCCGGGCGCCCCGCTGTCGAAGGTGTGCGGGAGCCGCCAGTCGTTGTAGCTGCCGATGCTGAGGTTGCCGGCCCACTGATGGGCCATCGACCAGTTGGCCGCGCCGTTCATGGTGAGGTTCCGCGTCCAGGTGATGTCGAGCACCGTGTCATAGAAGAAGACTGCTGCGCTGTCGTTCAGGGCCACGGCCTGCCCATCGATGTCGCGCGCCTTGAGGGTCGTCTCCCAGGTGCCCTGGCCCGATACCGGCGCCGCCTGGGCCGCCATCGCCCAGGCGGCCACGCAGGCGGCCATGCCGTTGCGGATCAAGTTGCTCATTTCCCTGCTCTCCTTGTGATGACAGATGAATCGATCGCGGAGCTGGTGCCGCGAACACCCGGCCTTGCATTCGCGTGGGGGCGGGCGCGACGCCGCGGACGGCGTTGCGCACGACAAGCCGCGAGCGCCGTCCTTGGCCAATCCGCAACCACGGGCCTGGGGTGACGCCTGCAACAGAGCTCTTCTTCGCGATCGCTGGCGATCGGCCGAAGCCTTCGAGGGCCCGCAGCCTGGGCGGCACGATACGGACGCAGGCGCGCACCGTCGTTGCCCAGCTGGGCATGCAACGCGCGCCAACCCCCCTGGGTGCGGGGGCGCGTACATCCGGCGACGCGGGCGGGGTCCGGCCCGGCCGGTTCACGAGGCAGTTGGCTTCGAGGTCGCGACTGGCGGATCCCCTGGTCAGCCACCCGGTTTGCGGGGGAGTGGCATGCCCAGATGGGCAACGACGTTCCGGCATCGGCCCGATACCCTTTGTTCCGGAAGCAACCCATGAACGGGGAAGGGAACTGGAAGATGCCCACGATGAAGACCAAGAGCGCGGCCGTGCTGGCCACGATGCTGCTGGCAGGTGCGGCCCATGCTTCGGAAGTGACGTTCTTCTCGCACAGTCTCATCATCCAAAGCGAGACGACCTACGAGCCGGCCTACTCGAATACGACCACGCGGACGATCGACACGCAGTACGGCCCGGCTCCGAGCCATGCCGGCGTGGCCGCCGACAACGCCTACGGATCGCAGCAAGCGGTGGCCGCGGCTTCTCTGTCGCAGGCTGAACTCAAGGCAGGCGCCTGGGCCGATCAGATGACGGTGTCGGTGAAGTCCGGTCTGGTGCTGAGTTCGATCGCTGTGCTGGGTGACAGCTTCTCCCTGCTCCATGCGGACGGATCGCCGTTTGCGGTCACTGGCAGCATGGCGACGTTTTCACTTGCCGTGTCGGGGCAGGGACAGGTCGATCGGGGCATGGCATGGGCCGAACCCGCGGCCACCGCCTACCTCGAACTGTTCATCCTGAACCCGGGTTCCCTCGATCGTTGGAAGCCGAATGCCTTCGGAGGCATTCCGATCCATGTCGATGACATCGTGCAGGTCTTTCAATGGGGAGCCACGCCCTGGTCCACCACCGCACTGGACTACAGCACCTGGGGTACCACCTATCAGATGCACGCGATTCCGGTGCTCGACGACGGCGATGAGGCCCTCGCACAGTTCGAGGCACCCGCGGCATTCGACTGGCTCGTACGACTGAGCGTCGGCGCCTCCCTCTCGTCGGGCGACGCCGGGGCCTACGCCTACAGCGACTTCAGCCACACGGTGGACTTGTCTTTCGACGGCCCTGACGGGAGCGTCACGCGGTCCGCCTCCGGGCTTTTCCCCGGCACGGTCACCGTTGCGGTGCCTGCGCCCTCACCCTTGGCCTTGCTGTTGCCGAGCCTGATTCTTGTGGCGGCATGGCGGCGCTGGGGCAGGTCATCTGCCGCCGGCATCCGACTCAGCGCCGAACCAGCAGCGTGAACGCCGCCCAGTGCGGCACATGGCCAGCCTGGCGCGCGGCCGCGGCCTGGGCGCGTTGCAGGGCCCGGGCGGCGTCGCCGGGCGTCCGGCTCAGCTCGGCATAGAACCGACGCATGAAGTGTGCCGTGTCGCGGTCGTCGACCCGCCACAGGCTGGCGAGCACCTGATCCGCGCCTTTCGCCAGCCAGGTGGCGGCCAGTCCGTCGATTTCGCGGCCGTCGCCGCCGCCACCGGGCACCGCGGTGTCGCAGGCCGACAAGGTGACCAGGCGCGGGGCGCCCAGGTCGAGCTCGCGCAGCCGCTGCAGCGCCAGCCGCTGCCCATCACCCAGCATCAACCACGAGCGCGAGACATTGCCCGGCCGCAGCACGAAGTGGGTGCCGATGTGCACCACCCCGGCACGGTGTGTGGCCTCGCGCAGGCCCGCTTCCGTGAAGCGTTGGTCGGCATCACCTTCACCGCGCATCGGCCCGCGGCCGCTGGGCTCTGCGCCCTGGCGGCAACTTTCGGGCAGCGGATCGAGCCCCCGTACCGGGCCGTTGACGATGCCGCAAAGCTCGTCGGCCACACCCGGCAAGGCCGGCAGGCCCTGGTGGGCGCGCGTCACGCCGAAGGCGCGCAGGGACGATGGCGCGGCAACCGGCCCTGGCGCGGAGCCCGGCTCGGTCAGGTCGCCGCCGCTGAGGGTGAGGACGAGCTTCTCGGCCAGATGCCGGCGACCGTCGTGCAACAAGCCCATCGGCAGGTAGCGCAAGGGGCCGTCCAGCCACAGCAGCACGCGGCGGCTGCCACTGGCCTGCGCGGCCTCGTCGATCACCCGGCCCACGCGCTCATGCAGTTCGCGCTGCAACTCGCGCGTCGGCTGCCGCTGGTGGAGCCGGTCATGCAGCGCGGCGATGCGTTGTTCCAGCGGCGCCTGGCCACCGTGCGCTCGCCGTTCGACCCAGCGCCGCTGGCCGCTGGCAAACAGGGCCACCAGTTCCCGATCCGTCGACAGCAGCCAGACGCGCAGCTCGCCGGGGGCTGCAGCCGATTGCAGCATGCGCTGCAACCCGGAGGGTGAAGTCGCCGCGCCCTGGCTGGCGGCGGCGCTGCGGATGGCGGCCAGCGCGGCGTCGAGTTCGCCGAGCGCCCGCTCGCGCCCGGCGGACTGCGCACGTTCGAGTTCGAGCAGCCGTTCCCCTTCGGCCGAGGTGAGCCGCTGCCTGCGCGACAGTTCCCGCAGGCCCTGCAGTTCCCGGCCCGGGCCTCCGTGGGCTCCCAGGGCGCGGTCCAGCAGCCGCTGCAGATCCTGTTCGGCCGGTGTCAGTGACAGTGCCGCCCCGCTGCCCGCACCGCGTTCGCCGAAGTCGGCCTGCTCGCTGCGGCGCAGCAGGCGCATCACCTCCAGGGCTTCGTCCAGGCGCCGCTGCGCCAGCAGCCAGTCGGCCACGGCGCGGTAGACCGCCTGCTTGTCGCGCAGGTAGGTCTCGTCACCTTGTCCGCCACCCAGCAACAGGTTCTCGCGCAGGGCCTGCACCTGCGCCAGGGCGCGTTTGCCGAAGAAGCTGGCTTCGACCAGGCGTCCGGCATCGGCCTGCACACGCGCATATTCCGCGGTGGCCCGCCACTGCAGATGGGGGTCGCCGCTGTCGTGCGCGGCCCGCAGCGCCAGCCTGGCCTGCTGCTCGGCCCTTTGGCCATCGGCGGTGCGTCGCGCCTGCACGGCCAGGGCCAGGGCCTGTTGCGCCGCCACGTCAGGGGGCCAGGTGGGGTCGTGCAAGTGAGCCAGCGTGTCGCAGCCCTGGCCCAGCCAGCAGGCCGAGGCGGCCACGCGCACGCGTTGCGGGTGCCCGGCCGGATGCAGTTCGGCCCACGCCTGGTCGGCGTCGGCAAGCAGGCGAAGGGCCTGGTCATCGTGGCCGCGCGCAGCCGTGATGGCGGCGCGCAGCCGCAGCCGTTCGGCACGTTCGTCGGGCGGCGAGGGTTTGCCGGCAGCTTCGCCTTCGGCGCGCGTGGCGGCGCGATCGGCTTCCTCCAGGTCGCCCAGCAACAGCATGGCGCGGGCGTAGCTCAGCCAGGCCAGGATGCGCGTTTCCGCTTCGCCCGCGTCGGCGCGCGATTCGACGATGGCCAGGGCCCGGCGCCAGGTCTGCAGCGCCCCCGTCAGGTCGCCGAGGGCCGACTGGGCCTCGGCCTGCCTTCGCAGCGGGCGCAGGACCGCGCCACTGCCGGCCTCCGGGCCGGCGTCCACCAGCGCCACGGCCTCGTGCGCCAGTGCCAATGCGTCGGCCGGCCGGCCGCGCTCGATCAGCAGCGAGGCCAGGGTGTCGCGGATGTTGGCGCCGGCCTGGAACAGATCGGGGGCGTCGCTGGCGCGGATGACCTGCAGCGCCTGGTGCAGCAGCGCTTCGGCTTCATCGAAGCGTGCCAGCGCGCGCAACAGCAGGCCCTGGTTGTGGGTTGCGAGCGCCAGGCTCAGCCGGTTCTCGGGCGTCCAGCGGCGCTGGAAGTCGATGTTCAGCGCATTGATGCGCAGCGCCTCGTCCAGGCGCGACTGGCGCCGCTCGGACACCGCCCACTGATGCAGGACGCCGACCGATTCAGGCTTCCAGCGCTCGGGGTCTGCCTTCACCTCGTCCCACAAGGCCGCATACAGCGCACGCGCCTCGTCGTTGCGGCGTGCCATGGACAGCAGCGTGGCGTGGTTGAGCCGCAAGCGCAGCGAGTCCTGCGTCGGCGGCGCGCCCGGCTCGAGGGTGTCGACGGCACGGTGGCTCCAGGCGAGGGCATCGGCAGTCTGCTGCCGTTGGATATGCGCCATCGACAGCACGGCGGCGGCACGCCGCGCCAGCGGCAGCGCATCGCCGCCGAGCGCACGACCCCGGTCGTGGCTGTCGCGCAGCAGCAGCATGGCCTCGTCCGTGCGTCGCCGGGTGAAGAGGCCGATGCCGATGTTGCCGATCCACTTGATCGTCTGGGCGTGGTGTTCGCCGAAGCGGGCGCGCGCGGCCGCCCAGCCTTCGCAGGCGAGCTCGATGGCCCGCGGATCACCGCGCTCCTGCAAGGCACTGGCCTCGCGGTCGGCATGTTCCAGGTCCAGCGCCGTCGGTGGCTGTTGCAGGGCCGCGGCGCACACCGTCGACAGGACGGCCGAGGCGCCAAGTGCCGGTGCGGCGCAAGCCAGGTACAGCAATCCGATGCCGAACAGGCTGCGCCTCATGGCGACGCACCTTCTGCCATGAACTCGACGTGCAGCGACGGGCCCGTCGGCGGTTTCAGCCCCAGGCCGGTCAAGGATTCGCGCTGGCTCGGCGACAGCACCGGCGGCAGCTCCACATCCAGGCCCAGGCGGTCAAGCCGCTGGTAGGGCACCGAATCGAGGCCCGCCGCCTGCAGCGCGGCGCGCACGGTTTCGCGGTCGGCCGCCGGGTCGGTGACGCGGCGGACTTGCACGGTGTCGCCGCGCATCACGGCAGTGCCGTCCGGATCGGGACCCGGCCGCAGCGCCCACGGGGCGACAAGCAGCGCCAGCGTGGCGACCAGGGCCGCAGCGCCGATCGACCAACGCCACGTCGGCCGCGACGCGCGCACGCTGCCGCCCGCCTTCGGCGTGGGGATCAGGCCCGCGGTGCGGGCACGAGCCAGCAGCCGGGCCATGCGTTCGTCGGGCGCAGCCGGGACACCCGCCGGCGCCTGCCCGCGGTAAGCCAGCAGCGCGGCGCGCATCCAGGCCGCTTCTTGTGCCGTGCGCCGGTCGGGTTCGGCGACATGGCGGCCGGCCAGCAGGTCGAGCCACTGCTGGTCGTCGTCCGGATCGGGCGTCGAGGGGGTCATGACGGTTCAGCGGTCGGTGGCGACCAGGGCATACCAGTCGGTGAAGAAGGGGCGCGCCTTCTTGCGGCACTGCGAGATGAATTCCCGCGTCGCGCCCGGGCTGCGACCCAGCAACTGTTCGATGGCCGCATTGTCCAGGCCGTCCTCCACCACCCAGCGCAGCGTGGTCGCGTGTTCAGGATGGGCGGCCGCGAAGCGGTCGAAGCAGCGCCGGAAGACCTGCTCGACCTGGCGTTCGTGCAAATGCCGGTCGACGCCGCCGACATTCTCCAAGGCGCCCCGCGCGACGGCTTGTTCCACTTCGGGCAGCAGCTGTCCCTCGTCGTCGTCCAGCGGCACCTCGGGCCGGCGCTGGCGCAGACGGTCGAGCACGGCGTGGCGCACGATCTGCCGGACCCAGGCCAGCGGCGAGCCCTCACCGCGGAAATCCCGGCAGCGCTGCCACGCGCGCACCAGGGCCTCCTGCACCACGTCCTCGGCGGCGTGCCAGTCGCGCAGCACCGTGGCCGCCTCGCGGTAGAGCTGCGCGCCATGCTCACGATCGAAGACGCGCAACCAGGTCTCGATGAAGCGCCCGCGCTCCTGGCAGGCCTGGCGGAAATTCTCGGCATCGAGTTGCATGGCCGGCAGACGTTGGCGCGCGGAGGATGTCAGGCTGGCGGCCGCCTCAGGCGGCTGCCGCCGTGTGGATCACCCCGCCCCCCAGGCAGACCTCGCCGTCATACAGCACCGCCGACTGCCCGGGCGTGACGGCCCATTGCGGCGTGTCGAAGCGCAGCGCAAAGCCGCCGGGCAGGGCCTGGTGGCGGCAGGGGGCGTCCTGCTGGCGGTAGCGCGTCTTGGCGGCCAGGCGTTCCTGCGCGGGCGGGGTGCCGGCGGTCCAGCTGCAGTCGTCGGCGGTCAGCGCGGCCGACAGCAGCCAGGGGTGGTCATGCCCCTGCACCACGATCAGGGCATTGCGCGCCAGGTCCTTGCGCGCCACGTACCAGGGCTGGTGCTCGCCGCCGCCGCGCTTGACACCGCCGATGCCCAGCCCCTGGCGCTGGCCCAGCGTGTAGAAGCTCAGCCCCAGGTGGCGGCCGACCTCGCGGCCGCGCTCGTCGAGCAGGGGGCCGGGTTCGTGGCTCAGGTAGCGGTTGAGGAATTCGCGGAAGGGCCGCTCGCCGATGAAGCAGATGCCGGTGGAGTCCTTCTTCTTCGCATTGGGCAGACCGATCTGCTCGGCGATGCGGCGCACCTCGGTCTTCTTCAGCTCGCCCACCGGGAACAGCGTCTTCGCCAGCTGCGCCTGCGTCAGTCGGTGCAGGAAGTAGCTCTGGTCCTTGGCCGGGTCCAGGCCCTTGAGCAGCTCGAAACGGCCCTCGCGCTCGCGCACGCGCGCATAGTGGCCGGTGGCGATCCTGTCGGCGCCCAGGCGCATGGCATGTTCGAGGAAGGCCTTGAACTTGATCTCGGCGTTGCACAGGACATCGGGGTTGGGCGTGCGGCCGGCCTGGTATTCGCGCAGGAACTCGGCAAACACGCGGTCCTTGTACTCGGCCGCGAAATTGACGTGCTCGAGCTCGATGCCCACCACGTCGGCCACCGCGGCGGCGTCGACGAAATCGACGTTGGACGAGCAGTATTCGCCATCGTCGTCGTCCTCCCAGTTCTTCATGAAGATGCCGGTCACGTCGTGCCCCTGCTGCTTGAGCAGCCAGGCGGTGACGGCGGAATCCACGCCGCCGGACAGGCCGACGACGATGCGCGAACGGGACGACATGGCCGGGATTATCCCGGCGCGATCAATGCCCCAGGATCTTGGACAGGAAGTCCTTGGTGCGGTCGCTCTGCGGGTTCTCGAAGAACTCGTGCGGCGCGTTCTGCTCGACGATCTGGCCCTGGTCCATGAAGATCACGCGGTCGGCCACGGCCTTGGCAAAGCCCATCTCGTGCGTCACGCACAGCATGGTGATGCCCTGGCCGGCGAGCTCGATCATGACGTCGAGCACCTCCTTGATCATCTCGGGGTCGAGCGCCGAGGTGGGCTCGTCGAAGAGCATGATCTTGGGCGTCAGGCACAGCGCGCGCGCAATGGCCACGCGCTGCTGCTGGCCGCCGGAGAGCTGCAGCGGAAACTTCTTGGCCTGCTCGGCGATGCGCACGCGCTGGAGCTGCTGCATCGCACGTACCTCGGCTTCGGCCTTGGGCACGTGGCCCACCCACATCGGCGCCAGCGTCAGGTTCTCCAGCACCGTCAGGTGCGGGAACAGGTTGAACTGCTGGAACACCATGCCCACCTGCTTGCGCACCGCCTCCACGGCCTTGACGTCGTCGGTGAGCTCGGTGCCGTCGACGGTGATGCGGCCTTCCTGGTATTCCTCGAGCGCATTGACGCAGCGGATCAGCGTGCTCTTGCCCGAGCCCGAGGGCCCGCAGATGACGATGCGCTCACCGCGCCGCACCGACAGGTCGATGTCGCGCAGCACGTGGAAGCTGTTGCCGTACCACTTGTTGACCTTCTCGAAGGTGACGATGGCGTCGCTCATGGGGCGGATCCTGGGTGGGGTTGTCAGCGGGTTCGGGACACGCTGACCTGCTTCTCGACCCACAGGCTGTAGCGGGACATGGCGAAGCAGAAGGCGAAATAGATGGCGGTGATGAAGAGGTAGGCCTCGATCTTGAAGGGCCGCCATTCGACGTCGGAATTGAGCGCCAGGCCGAGGGCGCCGGTCAGTTCGTACAGCGAGACGATGGTCACCAGCGAGGTGTCCTTGAAGATGCTGATGAAGTTGTTCATCATGCTCGGCACCACCATCGCCAGCGCCTGCGGCAGCACGATCTTGCGCTGCGTCTGCCAGTAGCTCAGGCCCAGCGTGGCCGCGGCCTCGAGCTGGCCCTTGGGCACGGCCTGCAGGCCGCCACGCACGATCTCGGCCATGTAGGCGGCGGCAAACAGCGTGATGCCGATCAGCACCCGCAGCAGCACGTCGATCGTCGTGCCCTGCGGCATGAACAGCGGGAACATGAAGCTGGCCATGAACAGCACGCTGATCAGCGGCACGCCGCGGATGAGCTCGATGTAGACGATGCAGGCCGTGCGGATGGCCGGCAGGTTGCTGCGCCGGCCCAGCGCCACCAGGATGGACAGCGGGAAGGCCAGGAAGATCGACAGCGTGGCCAGCATCACCGTCAGCGGCAGGCCGCCCCAGAGGTCGGTGCGCACCGGCTCCAGGCCGAGCACGCCGCCGCCCATCAGCGCGAAGAAGACCGCCAGCACGGCCACCCACATCAGCGCCAGCCAGGGCTTCCAGAACCAGCGCACGCAGCTGAGCATCAGCGCCGCCACCATCAGCACGGTGGCCACCTCGGGCCGCCACTGCTGCTCGAAGGGGTAGCGGCCGAAGATGATGACGCGCCACTTTTCGGTCACCACGCCCCAGCAGGCGCCGGTGCCGCGCGCGGCCTGGCAGGCCTCGGCGTTGGCGCCGAAGACGGCGCTGAACAGGCCCCATTGAGACAGCCCCGGCAGCACGTACAGCGCCAGGCCGATCAGCAGCACGGTGGTGAGCGCGCTCTTCCAGTCGTTGAACAGGTTGCGCCGGATCCAGGGCACCAGGCCTTCGGTGGCCACCGGTGCCGGCCGCGCGGCGATGGGTTGGAAGGTGTCGGCCATGTCAACGTTCCTTGATGGCGACGCGCTTGTTGTAGGCGTTCATCAGCAGCGAGGTCGTCAGCG
>ERZ761602.5740-NODE-5740-length-14459-cov-7.660442_pt1 | contig 14459 bp, 11 predicted proteins | sample MGYA00512165_ERZ761602 | MGnify/ENA primary metagenome ERZ761602 (study PRJEB28899, sample SAMN02445085) | bioreactor sludge metagenome | biome: EBPR sludge; isolation source: Thorneside wastewater treatment plant | place: Australia: Brisbane, Thorneside...
GGCGACATGTAGGCCGGCGAGCCGAGGAAGCCCTCGATCTGCGTGTGCGTGGCGTGGGAGATCTTGGCCGTGCCGAAATCGCTGATCTTGATGTCGTCGCGATCGGACAGCAGGATGTTGGCCGGCTTGATGTCGCGGTGGATCACGCCGTTCTGGAAGGCGTAGTCGAGCGCGCGGCACATCTTGAAGACCACGAGCACGGCCTGGCGCACGGGCAGCAGGTTGGTCTCGGTGCAGTACTTCTTGAGGGAGCCGCCCGGCACGTACTCCATCACGATGTAGCGCTGGTCGCCGTCGACCACCGCGTCGTACACGCCGACGATGTTGGGGTGGTTCAGCTTGCCGGCGAGGGAAGCCTCGTTCAGGAAGAGCTTGGCGAAGCGGTTCGCCTCCTCCTCCGTCATGTCCACGTCGCTGCGCGCGAGCTTGATCGCCACCTTGCGGTCGTTGAACGGGTCCTCGCCGACGTAGACGACGGCGGAGGCGCCCTGTCCGATCTCGGACAGGATGTTGTACTTGCCGATCTTGTGGGGGCGGTCTGACACGAGGCGCGGGAGGTGCTTTTATTGTCCGTCGAGTTTACCCGATCCGGCCCCCGGCCGCCTCGGCCGCGAGTCCCGCCGCGAGGTCCGCGAAGGCCTGCGGCGCGGCCGATTCGACCGCGATGGGACGGGCCGCGTCGAATCCGGCGTAGTTGCGCGAGGACGAGCGCCGGTACGCCGGGTCGTAGTGCTCGTCGAGCAGGCCCCCCACGAGCGCGGGCCAGTCCCGGGCGAAGGCGAGGGCTTTCCAGCCCTCGATGCGCTCGCGGCCGTGCAGGGGCACGAGGCAGTCGAGCTTTTCCCCCAGGGCCGCGGGATCGGCGACGAAGTGGGCGTAGTCCTCCACGAGCAGCGCGACGCGCGCCGGGCGTGGCACCTCGAGGCGCAGGCAGTCGCCTTCGCGCATGCGGGCGATGAGCGCGTCGGGCACGCGGCATTCGCCCACCTTGCGGCTCTCGGCCTCGACGAAGACGGGCCGCGAGGGGTCGAAACCCCCGAGGGCCTGCCAGAGGGCGGTCTCGAAGGCCTTCTGGGACGGTTGGGGCTCGCCGGGCACCTCGCCCAGGAGCGAGCCCCGGTGGGCCGCGAGGGCCTCGAGATCGAGCACCTGCGCGCCCGCGGCCGCGAGCGCGGCGAGCAGCCGGCTCTTGCCGCTGCCGGTGGCGCCGCAGACCACGCGGAAGGCGAGGCGCGCGGGGGCGGTCTCGAGATCGGCGACGACGCGGCGGCGGAAGGCCTTGTAGCCGCCGTCGAGCTGGCGCGCGTCCCAGCCGACCTGGCGCAGCACGTGCACGAGCGCGCCCGAGCGCGTGCCCCCGCGCCAGCAGTAGACGAGGGGACGCCAGCCGCGGGGCATGGCGGCGAAGCGCTCCTCCAGGTGCCGGGCCACGTTGCGCGCGACGAGGGGCGCGCCGATGCGCTTCGCCTCGAAGGCGCCGCGCTGCTTGTACGCGGTGCCCACGACGATGCGTTCCCCGTCGTCCAGGCTCGGGCAGTTGATCGCGCCGGGCAGGCGGTCCTCGGCGAATTCCGCGGGGCTGCGCGCGTCGATGATCGCGTCCCAGGCCGCGAGGGCCGCGGGGCCCTCCGGCGGCGGGACCAGGACGCTCGCGCGTTCGCGGGGCGCGCTCACGGACGGCCCGCCGGCTTCACCAGGGGCGCGAGGGCGGGCCAGACGTTCGCGAGGATGCGCGGCTGCGCCTCGGCCGTGGGGTGCAGCTGGTCGGCCTGGAAGAGCTCCCGGCGCTCGGCGATGCCCTCGAGCAGGAAGGGCACGAGCGGAACGCGCAGGGACTTCGCGAGGGCGGGGTAGAGGCCCTGGAACTCGCGCGCGTAATCGATGCCATAATTCGGCGGCAGCATGAGCCCCACCAGCACGGGCTCGGCGCGGGCCTCGCGGGCGAGGCGGATCATCGCCTCGAGATTCGCCCGGGTGGCCGCGATGGGCTGGCCGCGCAGGCCGTCGTTGGCGCCCAGCGCGATCACCACGACGGCGGGGCCGTGGCGCTTCAGGTCTTCCGGCAGCCGCCTGAGGCCGCCGGCCGTGGTCTCCCCGGAGACGCTCGCGTTCACCACCCGCCAGCCGGGCCGGTCCCGCGCGAGCCGCTCGCCGAGCAGGGCCACCCAGCCGTCCTTCGCGGCGAGGCCGTAGGCGGCCGACAGGCTGTCGCCGAAGACCATCACGGCGCGCTCGGCGGCCGCGGCGGGCAGGGCGAGGACCAGGGCGAAGGCGGCGAGGAACCGCCGGGGCGTTTTCGGGATCAATGCAGCTTTCATGCTTTCGGGGTGCCCCGGGAGCGGGACATCATGGACGCGATCGGCGGGGAGAACGGGCGCATGGCGCGCGCGGTGGAAGCGGCGGGCCAGCCCGTCATTGTGAAGGCCGAGGGCCTCACCAAACAAGTCTCGACGCCGGACCACGACCTCGTGATCGTGCGCGAGGCGAGCTTCGAGGTGCTCGCCGGCGAATCGGTGGCCATCGTCGGGGCCTCGGGCTCGGGAAAATCCACGCTGCTCGGACTGCTCGCGGGGCTGGACGTTCCCTCGGCCGGACGCGCCTTCATCGCGGGCGAGGACCTCTCGGCCCTCGACGAGGACGGCCGGGCGCGCCTCCGGGGCCGCCTCGTGGGCTTCGTCTTCCAGTCCTTCCAGCTGCTGCCGGCCCTCACGGCGCTCGAGAACGTGATGCTTCCGCTGGAGCTCGCCGGCGCGCCCGATGCGACGTCCCGGGCCCGCGCCGTGCTCGAGCGCGTGGGCCTCGCGGAGCGCCTGGGCCACTATCCGCGCCAGCTCTCCGGGGGCGAGCAGCAGCGCGTCGCCGTCGCCCGCGCCTTCGCGACGGAACCGCGCCTGCTCTTCGCCGACGAGCCCACGGGCAACCTCGACTCGGCCACCGGCGCGCAGGTGATCGACCTGCTCTTCCGCCTGAACCGCGAGAGCGGCACCACGCTCGTGCTCGTCACGCACGACCGGGAACTCGCCGCGCGCTGCGACCGGCGCATCTCGATCGCCGCGGGCGTGGTGAGCGCCGGGCCGTGAACCGCCTCGCGCTCGCCTTCCGCCTCGCGCGGCGCCACGCCCACGCGGCGGAAGCGCGCGTGCTCGCCGCCGCGCTCCTCATCGCCGTGGCGAGCGTGACCACCGTCGGCTTCTTCGCCGACCGCGTGCAAGGCGCGCTGGACCGCCAGGCCAACGAGCTGCTCGGCGGCGATCTCGCGCTCATCGCGGACCACCCGGTGCCGGCGGCGTTCGCCGAGAGCGCGCGCACCCTTGGCCTCGCGACCGCCGAGACCCGCACCTTTCCCAGCATGGTGTCGGGCCCCGCGGGCGTGAGCCTCGCCGAGATCAAGGCCGTCGGCGCGGGCTTTCCGCTTCGCGGCCGGTACCGCGTGGCCGCATCGGATCTCGCGTCGGACGCGGAGGTGGACGGCGGTCCGGCACCGGGCACCGTCTGGATCGCGACGGCGCTCCTCGCCCGTACGGGCGCAAAGCCCGGCGACCGCCTGGCGGTCGGCCGCGCGCAGCTCGAGGTCGCCCGCGTGATCACGCGCGAGCCCGACAGCGTCCTCGACTACTTCGGCCTCGCGCCGCGCGTGCTCATGCGCCTGGAAGACCTGGAGGCCACCGGCCTCGTGCAGGTGGGCAGCCGCATCGGCTACCGGCTCCTCGTGGCCGGGGACAAGGACGCCGTCGCCCGCTTCGAGGAAGGCGCGCGGCCTTCGCTCGTGCGCGGCCAGCGGCTCGAGGGCGTGCGCGACGCGAGGAGCGAGGTGCGCGTCTCCCTGGAGCGGGCCCAGCGCTTCCTGGGCCTCGCTTCGCTGCTGTCGGTGATCCTCGCTTCCGTGGCCGTGGCCCTCGCGGCGCGGCGCTTCTCGCAGCGGCAGACGGGCGCCGCGGCGATGATGCGCTGCCTGGGCGCCACGCAATCGGACATCTTCGCGCTGAACGCGGGCCAGTTGCTGCTGCTCGCCGCCGGCGGCTGCGCCGCGGGCGTGGCCCTCGGCTACGGTGCCCAGGCGGGTCTCGCCCACTGGCTCTCGGGATTCTTCAGCGTCGCGCTGCCGCCGCCGGGCGTGGCGCCGGCCCTGAAAGGCGCGGCCATCGGCGCGGTGCTCGTGCTCGGGTTCACGCTGCCGCCGCTGCTTCGACTGCGAGGCGTGCCGACGCTGCGCGTGCTGCGTGCCGACGTGCCCGTGGCCGAGCCCTCCAGTCTCGCGGCCTGGGCCCTGGGTTTCTGCGCCCTCGCCGGGCTCGTGGTGTGGCAGGCCGGCGACGTGAAGCTCGGGGCCATCGCGGTCGCCGGCTTCGTCGTCGCGCTGGGCGCCGCGGCCGCCGCGGGCTACGGGCTCATCCGGGCCGCCGCGCGCCTTCGCGCCACCGCCGCGGGGCCGTGGCGCTACGGCCTGGCGAACCTGCGCCGCCGCACCGGCGCGAGCCTCGTGCAGGTGATGGCGCTCGGCTTGGGCATCATGGCGATGGTGATGCTGACCCTCGTGCGCACGGACCTCATCGCGCGCTGGCAGGCCTCGACGCCGCCGGACGCGCCCAACCGCTTCGCGATCAACATCCAGACGGACCAGCTGCCGGGGGTGAAGGCGTATTTCGCCGAGCTCGGCATGACCAACCCGGACCTCTACCCGATGGTCCGCGGGCGCCTGGCGAAGATCAACGACCGCGACGTGAAGCCGGCGGAATTCGCCGAGGACCGCGCGCGGCGCCTCTCGGAGCGCGAGTTCAATCTCTCCTGGGCCGACAAGCTCCGTCCCGACAACCGCATCGTCGCGGGCCGCTGGTGGAGCGGCGAGAAGCCCGAGCCCGCCTTCTCGGTCGAGGAGGGCATCGCGAAGAGCCTCGGCATCCGCGTGGGCGACACGCTCACCTTCGACCTCGCCGGATCGCGCTTCACGGCGCCCGTCAAGAGCCTGCGCAAGGTGGACTGGGACAGCTTCAAGGCCAACTTCTTCGTGATCGCGAGCCCGGGCCTGCTCGAGGCCTATCCGGCCAGCTGGATCACGAGCTTCCACCTGCCGGCGGGCAAGGAATCCGTGGTCTCCGGCCTGGTGGCGCGCTTTCCCAACGTGAGCGTGATCGACCTCTCGGCCATCATGGCGCAGGTCGCGCGGATCGCCGACCAGGTCTCCCGCGCGGTGGAGTTCGTCTTCCTCTTCGCGATCGCCGCGGGCCTGGTGGTGCTCTTCGCGGCCATCACCGCCACGCAGGACGAGCGCCTCTTCGAAGGTGCCGTGATGCGCACCCTCGGGGCGAGCCGGCGCCAGCTCGTGATCCTGCAGCTCGCGGAATTCCTCGCGATCGGACTGCTCTCGGGGGCCGTGGCCGCGGCCGGCTCCGTGGGGCTCGCGTACGCGCTCTCGGAACGGGCGCTGGGCGTGCCCTATGTCTTCGATCCCGTGGTGCCCCTCGCGGGCCTCGCGGCCGGCGCGCTGGGCGTGGCGATCGCGGGCCTCATCGGCACGCGGCGGGCCGTGGACTCGCCGCCCCTCGCGGCGATCCGCGCGCTGTCCTGACGGTGGGGGCGACCGGGCGCGGGCTCGCCTCGCCTTACGTGCTGCTCACGCTCGCCTCGTTCCTCTGGTCGCTCAACTGGGTGATCGGCAAGGCCCTCGTGGGCACGGTCTCGCCGCTCCTGCTCACGTTCCTGCGCTGGGCGATCGCGGTGAGCGCCATGGCGCCCTTCGCCTGGCCCCTCGTGCGCCGCCACGCGGATCTCGTCCGCCGGCACTGGCGCGCCATCGCGTGGCTGGGCTTCTGGGGCACGGGCCTGCACAACGCCTTCGCGTACGTGGGGCTGCAGTACACGAGCGCGACCAACGGCGTGATCCTCAACAGCGCGATCCCCGTGCTCATCATCCTGTGCGGCTGGGCCATCCACCGCGACACGATCACGCGCACGCAGGCCCTGGGCGTGGCGGTGTCGATGGCGGGCGTCGCGGCGATCCTCTCGGGCGGCGACGCGGCCGCGCTCGCGCGCCTCACCGTGAACCACGGCGACCTCATCGTGCTCGTGGGCATGGTCTTCTGGGCCGTGTACACCGTGTACCTGCGTGAACGGCCCGAGGGTCTTCCGCCGCTCGCGCTGCTGTTCTGCTGCGGCGTGGTCGGCGTGCTCCTGCTCGCGCCCCTCGCCGCGTGGGAATTCGCGACGGGCGGCGGGCGCCTCGACGTGACGCCCGCGAGCCTTGCTGCGCTCGCCTACGTGGGCATCTTCCCGTCCTTCCTGGGCTACGTCTTCTGGAACCGCGCGGTCGAGCAGGTGGGATCCAACGTGGCCGGGGCCTTCGTGCACCTCATGCCCGCTTTCGGATCGGTGCTCGCGTGGATCTTCCTGGGGGAGCGGCTCGCGGCCTACCACCTGGCCGGCATCGCGCTCATCCTGGCGGGAATCGCCCTCGCGGCGCGGGGGCGCGCCCCGGACGGCTAGGCGGCGATCGCTGCGAACCCGAAGCCCGCGTTCGACCACTCGGCGCCCTCGGCCTCGAGGGCGAGGGCCACGAGGCCGTGCTCCGCGAGCCATGCGCCGTCGATGGAGAGGCGGAAGTCGCGCCCCTTCCGGGCGGCGCGGATCGCCGGAAGCCGCAGGTTGCGGCGGCTGCGCTTGAGGATCACCGCCACCCGAAGGCAGAAGGCGAGGGTGGCGAGTTCCGGGTCCTGCGCGAAGGCCTCGCGCATCTTCGCGAGCTTGCCGCGCTGGGCGAGCACGAGGTTCGAAAGGCGCGCCTGTTCCTGGCGCGAGAAGCCGGGCATGTCGGCGTTGGCGAGGATGTAGGCCGAATGCTTGTGATAGGCGCCCTGCGCGATCGAGATGCCGATCTCGTGCAGGCGCGCGCCCCAGCCGAGGAATCGTCGGGCGAGGAAGGCCTTCTCGCCCGTGCCGGGCTCCAGGTCCTCCAGCAGGCGCGCGGCGAGGGCGCCCACGCGCTGGGCCTGGACGAGGTCCACGTGGTAGTGGCGCACGAAGCGGTCCACCGTGACCTCGCGGATGTCGCGGTGGTGCACGCGACCGAGCAGGTCCCAGAGCACGCCCTGGCGAAGGGCCCCTTCGGCGAGGGTCATTCGCTCGAGCCCGAGCTCCGCGAAGATGCCCGACATGACGGCCAGGCCGCCGAGGAAGACGGGCTTCCTCTCGTCCTTCAGGCCCGGCAGCGCGAGGCGGCGCACGTCGCCCGCCTCGAGCGCGGCGTCGCGAAGCCACGCGAGGCCCGCGGCGGTGATGCCCACGTCGGCGCGTCCCGAGGCCACCATCGCCTCCGACAGGGCCCGCGCGGTGCCGGAGGACCCCACCGCCTCCTTCCAGCCCGCCTTCTCGAAGCGCGCGACGATCGGCTGCACCTGCTCGCGCGCGGCGAGCTCGGCCGACTTCCATGCGCGCTTGTCGATGCGCCCGTCGGGGAAGAATCGCCGCGTCCAGCTCACGCAGCCCATGTAGAGGCTTTCCATCTCCTTGGGCTTCAGGCGCACGCCGATGATGAATTCCGTCGAGCCGCCCCCGATGTCGATCACGAGGCGGTGGCGGTCCGTGAGGGGCAGCGAATGCACGACGCCCGAGTAGATGAGGCGCGCCTCCTCGCGGCCGGCGATGATCTCGATGGGAAAGCCCAGCGTGCGCTCGGCGGCGGCGAGGAAATCCCCGGCGTTCTTCGCCACGCGCAGGGCGTTGGTGCCCACCACGCGCACCGACTCGGCCGGCATGCCCGCGAGGCGCTCGCCGAAGCGCTTGAGCGTGGCGAGGGCGCGCTCCTGGGTGGCGGCGTCGAGGCGACGGTCCTCGCCGAGGCCCAGGCCCAGCCGCACCGCTTCCTTGATCGAATCGAGGGGGTAGAGCTGCTCGCCTTCGACGCGGGCGATGGCCAGGTGGAAGCTGTTGGAGCCGAGGTCCACCGCGGCGAGGGTGGTATATTCCATGGGCGCTTCGCGAGGGGCGCGGGAAGCGCCCGGATCGCCGGCGAGTATGGCACGGAAGACCCGCCCCGCCTTGCGCCGCGTCAGCCCCCGTGCGGCGCGCAACGCCGTCACGAAACCGTCATCCCGAAGACGCATCCTCGTGGGCCGCCCACCTCGACACGACTCCCGCCGGGTGAATCCCTCCCCCGAGCACTTCCTGAACCGCGAGCTGCAGGCGCTCGCGTTCAACCGCCGCGTCCTCGCCCAGGCCGAGGACCGCGCCACGCCGCTTCTCGAGCGGCTGCGCTTCCTGTGCATCGTCTCGTCGAACCTCGACGAGTTCTTCGAGATCCGCGTCGCGGGCCTGAAGGAACAGGTGAAGCTCGGCGCGGGCGCGGCCGATCCCGACGGGCTCGCGCCGGCGGAGGTCTTCGCGCGCGTGGTCCCGCAGGCGCGCGAGCTCGTCTCGCGCCAGTACGCGCTGCTCAACGGCGAGATCCTGCCGGCCCTCGAGAAGCAGGGCATCCGCTTCCTGCGACGCGCGGCCTGGCGCCCCGCCGTGCAGGAGTGGGTGAAGGACTTCTTCTTCCGCGAGATGATGCCCGTGCTCACGCCCATCGGGCTCGATCCGTCGCACCCCTTCCCGCGCGTGTTCAACAAGAGCCTGAACTTCGCCGTCGAACTCGACGGGCGCGACGCCTTCGGGCGCGATTCGCGCTCGGCCATCGTGCAGGCCCCGCGGGTTCTGCCGCGCGCGATCCGCCTGCCCGCCGAGGCGAGCGGGGGCGAGAACGACTTCGTCTTCCTCACCTCCATCCTGCACGCCCACGTGGGCGAGCTCTTCGCCGGCATGCAGGTGACCGGCTGCCACCAGTTCCGCGTGACCCGCAACTCCGACCTCTTCGTCGAGGAGGAGGAGGTCAAGGACCTGAAGAAGGCCCTGCAGGGCGAGTTGCCCCAGCGGCACTTCGGCGACGCCGTGCGGCTCGAGGTGGACGACACCATGGGCGAGGCGACGGCGCGCTTCCTCCTCGCGCAGTTCGGCCTCGCGTCCGAAGACCTCTACCGCGTGAACGGGCCCGTGAACCTCGTGCGCCTCATGAGCGTGCCGGACGAGGTGGACCGCCCGGACCTCAAGTTCCGCCCCTTCGCGCCGGGGCTGCCGCGCTCGCTCGCGAAGTCCCGCGACGTCTTCGAGGCGATCCAGGCGGGCGACGTGCTGCTGCACCGGCCCTTCCAGTCCTTCGCGCCGGTGATCGACTTCATCCGCGAGGCGGCGCGGGACCCGCGCGTGGTCGCGATCAAGCAGACCGTCTACCGCACCGGCACCGACTCCGTGATCATGCAGACCCTGATCGACGCGGCGCGCGCGGGCAAGGAGGTCACGGTGGTGGTCGAGCTGATGGCGCGCTTCGACGAGGAGGCGAACATCAACTGGGCCGCGCGCCTCGAGGAGGTCGGCGCCCACGTGGTCTACGGCGTGGTGGGCCACAAGACCCACGCGAAGATGGCCCTCGTCGTGCGGCGAGAGGGCGGGCGCCTGGCGCGCTACGCGCACCTGGGCACGGGCAACTACCACCCGAGGACCGCGCGCCTGTACACGGACTTCGACCTGCTCACGGCGAGCGAGGCCGTATGCGCCGACGTGAGCGAAGTCTTCCAGCAGCTCACGGGCCTGGGCAAGGCCTCCAAGCTGCGCCACGTGTGGCAGGCGCCCTTCACGCTGCACGCGAAGGTGCTCGAGGCGATCGAGGCCGAGATCCGCCACGCGAAGGCCGGACGCAAGGCCCGTGTCATCGCCAAGATGAACGCGCTGCTCGAGCCGCAGGTGATCGGTGCGCTCTACCGCGCCTCCCAGGCGGGGGTGAAGGTCGAGCTGGTGGTGCGCGGGGTGTGCGCGCTGCGCCCGGGGGTGCCGAAGCTCTCGGAGAACATCCGCGTGCGCTCGATCGTGGGGCGGTTCCTCGAGCACACCCGCATCTTCCACTTCGCGGGGGGTGGCTCGCCGCTCACGCTGCTTTCGAGCGCCGACTGGATGGACCGCAACTTCTTCCGGCGCATCGAGCTGTGCTTCCCGGTGACGGACCCGAAGCTCGCCCGCCGCGTGGTGCGCGAGGGCCTCAAGCCCTACCTCGAGGACAACACGCAGGCCTGGGAGATGGGGCCGGACGGCGAATACGCGCGCTGCAGGCCCGGCCGGGGCAAGAGGCGCTCGGCGCAGGCCGAACTGCTCGCGTCCCTCGCGGAGCCGTGAAAGCGAAGCGGCCGGCGAAGGCCGGCCGCGTGCTCGATCGGCTTGCGGTCCTGCGCTACCAGAACGACGGCAGCTTCCACCATCCGCTTTCGCGATTGCGGCCGGCGGCGCCCATCGGATCGTCGGGGTAGTTGGCGGCGAGCACCTTCTTCGCGTCGTCGCGAAGCTGCGCCATGCCGAGGCGGTCGTAGCCTTCGACCAGGATGTCGAGCGCCTCGCGCCGCGACTCGGAGCGGGGGAAGCGGGTGAGGATGCCCTGCGCGCGGTTCACGGCGGCCAGCGGCGCGCCTCGGCGAAGGTAATAGCGGGCGACCTTGACCTCGTGTCGGGAGAGGGCGTCCACCAGGAAGCCCATGCGGCGCCTCGCGTCCTCGGCGTAGCGGCTGTCGGGGAAGCGCGTGACCAGTTCCTTGAAGAGCTCGAAGGACTCGCGGGCGGCCTTGGGGTCGCGATCGGCGAAGTCCTGGCGGCCCAGGCCCGTGGCGATGGGACCCAGGTCCTCCTTGAAGTTCGCGAGGGCCTTCAGGTAGAGCGCGTAGTCGAGGACCTGGTGGTTGGGGTAGGCCTTGATGAAGCGCTCGATCGTGGTCACCGCCTGGGCGGTGTCGCCTTCCTTGTAGTAGGCGTAGGCCGTGTCGAGCTGCGCCTGCTGGGCGTGGCGCCCGTAGGGGAAGCGCGACTCGAGCTGCTCGTAGAGCTTGACCGCGGCGAGCCAGTTGCCGCTGTCGAGCTCGTCCTTGGCGGCCGCGTACCAGTTCTCGGCCTGCCAGTCCTTGCGCGTGTCCTTTTCGGGACCGAACATCCCGCAGCCGCCGAGGGCGAGGCCGAGCGCGAGGGCGAGGCCAGCCGTTACACTTCGCATCATGGTCGATCCCGTCGGAAAACCCGCGGATTATACCCCCGCCGGGGGCGCGCCCCCGCGGCTGGAATTCGAGGCGGGGCCGGAACTGGCCGGCGAGCGGCTGGACCGGGCCCTCGCGCGCCTGCTGCCGCAGGAATCCCGCTCGCGCCTGGCGCGCCTCGTCGAGACCGGCGCGGTGTCCGTGGACGGCGAGGCGGGCCGGCCGGCCCGGCGACTCAAGGGCGGCGAGCGGCTCGCGATCCGCCTCGACCCCCGCCCGGAGCAGGAGGCCTTCCGCGCCGAGGACATCCCCCTCGAGATCGTCCACGAGGACGACGAGGTGCTCGTGATCGCGAAGCCCGCCGGACTGGTGGTGCACCCGGGCAGCGGCAACTGGGCCGGCACGATGCTCAACGCGATCCTGCACCACGCGCCCGCCGCGAGGCACCTGCCCCGGGCGGGCATCGTGCACCGGCTGGACAAGGAAACGAGCGGCCTGCTGGTGGTGGCGAAGACGGAGGCGGCGATGCAGGACCTCGTGCGCCAGCTCCAGGCCCGCACGGTGAAGCGAACCTACCTCGCGATCGCGCGGGGCGTCGTGGCCGGCCCCGGGACGGTGGACGCGCCCATCGGCCGGCATCCGACCCAGCGCACGCGCATGGCCGTCGTTCCCGGCGGCAAGGTCGCGGTGACCCACTACCGGGTCCGCCGCCGCTTCGCGGGCCACACGCTGCTCGAATGCGATCTCGAGACGGGCCGCACCCACCAGATCCGCGTGCACCTTGCTTCCATCGGGCACGCGCTCGAGGGCGATCCGCTCTACGGCGGGCGCGGCGCCCACCGGCTGCCCCGCCAGGCGCTGCACGCGTGGAAGCTCGCCTTCGTCCACCCGTCCACGGGAATGCCCGCCCGCTTCGAGGCGCCGCCCCCCGCGGATTTCGAGGCCCTCGCCGCCGCGCTCGAAGGCGAGGACCCGTGATGCACCCGGACTGGCTCGTTCCCGCCTGGCCCGGGTTGCCGGGCGTGAGGGCCTTCACGACCACGCGCTCGGGCGGCGTGAGCGAAGGGGAATACGGGAGCCTCAACCTCGCGATGTCCCCGGGAGACGACCCGGTACGCGTGGCCGAAAACCGGTCGCGCGTGCGCGCATGCCTGCCTTCGGATCCGCGCTGGCTCCGGCAGGTGCACGGCACGGCCATCGCCGATCTCGACACGCTTCCGGAAGGCACGGTCGCGATCGCCGACGGCGCGGCGGTGTCGCGGCCCGGCGTGGTCGCCGCCATCCTCACCGCCGATTGCCTGCCGGTGGTCCTCGCGCGGGGCGACGGCCGGCGCGTGGCCGTGGCCCACGCGGGCTGGCGTGGGCTTGCCGCGGGCGTGCTCGAGTCGGCGGTCGAATCCCTGGGGGGCGATCCGGCGATCGCGCAGGCCTGGCTGGGCCCGGCCATCGGGCCGCAGGCCTTCGAGGTGGGGCCGGAGGTGCGGGAGGCCTTTCTCGCCGTCGACGGGGCCGCGGCTTCGGCCTTCGTGCCCGGCGCCCCAGGCAAGTGGCACGGCGACTTGTACGCGCTCGCAAGGCAGCGTCTCGCCCGGGCCGGCGTCGGCACCGTGACGGGCGGGGGCTTTTGCACGCGCACCGACGCGGCCCGCTTCTTTTCCTACCGCCGGGCCCCGGCGAGCGGCCGGCTGGGGACCTTCGCCTGGATCGCGCCGCCCGCGCCTTGACACGGCTGCTAGACTCTTTGCAACCGAGTTTCAAGTAGAGCGCCCCTCCCATGCCCGTCCTCGCCTGGATCCTCCTCGCCTGCCTCGCGGGCGGCGTGGTGTCGGTCCTGCTCGCCGCGCTCGTCGCGTTCCGGGTGCAGGCGCGGCTCGTGCCGGTGCTCGTGAGCTACGCGGTCGGCGCGCTGCTCGGCGCCGTGTTCCTCGACATCCTGCCGCACCTGTTCGAGCAGACGGTCGACTACGCCGGCACGGCCTCGGTCATCCTCGCGGGCCTGCTGGGCTTCTTCGTGCTGGAAAAGGTGCTGCTCTGGCGCCATCACCACCACGCCGGGGAGGGCGACGAGGCGCCGGCGGCTCACGGCCACGGCCATGGCCATGGGCACGACCACGGGCGCTCCGGGCTGCTCATCGTCGTGGGCGACTCTTTCCACAACTTCACCGACGGCATCCTGATCGCGGCGGCCTTCCTCGCCGACGTGAAGCTCGGGGTGGTGACGGCCGCGGCCATCGTCGCCCACGAGGTGCCCCAGGAGGTCGGCGATTTCCTCGTGCTGCTGCACTCGGGCTATTCCCGCGCGCGGGCCCTCGCGATGAACGCGCTCTCGAGCCTCGCCAACGTCGCCGGCGCGCTGCTGGGATATTTCGCGCTCTCCGTGGCCCAGGCCTGGGTGCCCACGGTACTGGCCCTCGCCGCCGCGAGCATGCTCTACGTCGCCGTGGCGGACCTGATTCCGGGTCTCCATCGCCGCTCGAGCGCCCGGGAATCCCTCGTGCAGGTCACGTTCATCGGCCTGGGCATCGCGAGCCTCTGGGCCGTGCATGCCGTCCTCGGCCACGCCCACTGAAAAAGGCGGCCTCCGCCTTGACACCGCGCAAGGCCGGGCCGGACAATTGAGGCAAAATCTCTTTCAATATCAATAGCTTTCACGAGACTTACAGCCTCCCGACCCCCATGAACGCCAACGCCCGTCCCGATCCCGAATCCGTCGCCCAGGCCCTCCGGGCCGCCCAGGCCAAGATGGCCGCCACCCTGAAGGGCGAAGGTCCTTCCCAGCAGGTCCTGTCGGGCTTCGCCGAGGCCTACCGTGCCTGGATCGACTCCCTCTCGGCCAAGCCCGAGACGCTGCTCGACCTCCAGGGCCGCTACATGAAGGAGCAGCTCGACCTGTGGATGAAGTCGTTCCAGCCGCCGGAGCCGGCCGAGGGCGGCGGGGACAAGCGCTTCAGCGCGCCCGAGTGGAGCGAGATGCCGCTCTTCCGCTACTACCGGGATTCCTACCTGCTCACCTCGCGCATGATGATGGAGGCGGTGGAGAAGGCGGACCTCGACTCGCCCACGCGCCAGCGCATGCGCTTCTTCATGCGCCAGTACCTGGACGCCGCCGCGCCCTCGAACTACCTGCTCACCAATCCCGAGGCCCTGAAGACCGCGCTCGAATCCGGCGGCAAGAGCCTGGAGGAGGGCGTGAAGAACCTCGCCGCCGACATCGAGAAGGGCCGCATCTCGATGACCGACGAGACCGCCTTCGAGGTCGGCAAGAACATCGCCGTCTCGCCGGGCGCCGTGGTCTTCGAGAACGAGGTGATGCAGCTCATCCAGTACGCGCCCCTCACGAAAAAGGTGCACGAGCGCCCGCTGCTCTACGTGCCGCCGTGCATCAACAAGTTCTACATCATGGACCTGCAGCCGGAGAACTCG
>ERZ761602.5741-NODE-5741-length-14456-cov-5.367822_pt1 | contig 14456 bp, 13 predicted proteins | sample MGYA00512165_ERZ761602 | MGnify/ENA primary metagenome ERZ761602 (study PRJEB28899, sample SAMN02445085) | bioreactor sludge metagenome | biome: EBPR sludge; isolation source: Thorneside wastewater treatment plant | place: Australia: Brisbane, Thorneside...
ACCCTGCCGCCACCCGCCTCGAACAGTGCCGGCAGCACACCCGAGCAGCACTACCGTTTTGACCTGCATCCCGGCTACCAGCAGATTCGCATCATCAGCGAGGGCGCCAATCGCCTCGGTATCGACAGCCCCTTCTTCAAGGTGCATGAAGGAATTGCCGGTGCCACGACGCGGATCGACGGTTGCGAATACATCAACTACGCCAGCTACAATTACCACGGCTTGTCCGGGCATCCGGCAGTGACTGCCGCAGCCAGGCAGGCGATCGACCGCTACGGCACCTCGGTTTCCGCCAGCCGGCTGGTTTCCGGCGAGCGCCCGGTACATCGCGCGCTCGAACAGGCAATTGCCGATGTCTACGGCACGGACGATGCGATCACCTTCGTCAGCGGCCACGCCACCAATGTCACCACCATTGGCCATCTGTTCGGTCCCCAGGATCTGGTGGTGCATGACGAACTGATCCACAACAGCGTGCTGCAGGGGATCAGCCTCTCGGGGGCACGCCGACTGCCCTTTCCGCACAACGACTGGACTGCCCTCGAAGCCCAGCTTGGCCAGCAACGCCACCACTTCCAGCGCGTCTTGATCGTCCTCGAGGGCATCTACAGCATGGACGGCGACTACCCCGAGCTGCCACGCTTTGTCGAGATCAAGCGCAAGTACCGCGCCTTCCTGATGGTCGATGAAGCCCACTCGTTTGGCGTCATGGGCGGCAAGGGACTCGGTATCCGTGAGCACTTCGGGCTGCAGAGCACCGATGTCGACATCTGGATGGGCACCCTAAGCAAGGCGCTTGCCGGTTGCGGTGGCTACATCGCCGGAGAAGCAGCGCTGATCGAGCACCTCAAGTTCCTCGCACCCGGCTTTCTCTACAGCGTCGGCATGCCCCCGCCCATTGCCGCGGCCTCGCTTGCCGCATTGCAGTGTCTGCAGCGTGAACCGGAGCGCGTGGCGGCATTGCAGGAGCGCTGCCGCCTTTTCCTCGCGCAGGCCACGGCATGCGGCGTCGATACCGGCAGCAGTGCGGGACTGGCCGTGATCCCGGCCATCACCGGCAGCTCGATCAAGGCCGCGCGTCTGGCGGCAGCCCTTTTCGAGCGGCGCATCAATGTGCAGCCCATCCTGTACCCGGCGGTACCGGAAAAGTCTGCCCGCCTGCGCTTCTTCATTTCCTGTGAACACAGCGAAGAACAGATTCGGCAGACCGTCAGCGCGCTGGGCGAGGAGCTGGCGCGGCTTTGACGAGCCGGACAGGAACGGCCCTCGGGCCGCCCGCCGGCGCGCGGTGCTTCAGGCAGGTGGGTATTCCTTGTCCGGCATATCGACATGGCTCGTCGCCGAACTGCACACACCCATTTCCTGCAGCAGCAGGCAACCCAGATCGCTGACCGACAGATCGCGACGCCTTGTCGGACTGTTTTGACCGCCCTTGCGCCAGACAAAGTAATCGGTGTGGCCAGCAGGGGTGCCCAGCCTCCGGTAGACCTCGGGCATGATCGGCACGTGATCACCAAACCAGCACAGCCAGCCCGTTCCCGGCAGCGCCTCCAGCTCGTCGCGCAGCCGGCCAGCCATGCGGTCGGCGTTGGCGAGATGGCGCAGGTAGACCGTCAGCTCGGCACAGCCGACCCCCGGCGGGGTCGAGTAATAACGTTCGCAGTCGCCGGGCAATACCGTCTCCAGATGCAACGGCCCATGATTCTCCATGGTGATCACGAAGACGAACAAGGGCTGCTCCAGCGACCCGCGCAGCAGGCCGGCAACCCGCTCGGCAACCGCCAGATCGCTGACATAGGGACCGCTGCGCGCCGCGCCGTCGAAGCTCCGGATGTCGACAAACTCGTCGAACCCGAGGTGCGGATAGACTTTGTCCCGCGCATAGAAGCTGGCCGCGTAGGGATGGACGCAAACCGTCCGATACCCGCAACTCTTGAGGAAACTGACCAGGGTCGTCAGCTCCGTCCGGCGGGCCAGCCGCCGGTAGGGATTGAAACGGTGCACGGCGAGCGACCCGGCGGCAAGACCGGACAGAAAAGCAAACTCGGTGCGAACCGTATTCGCACCCCAGGCCGCAACTGCAAGCTGGCCAGAAACCACAGCGTCGGCCCGAACAGCATCGAACCCGCGCAGCACGTCCCGGCGAATCTCCGGAATCAGGTGCCGCGGATCGAAGAAGGATTCGCTCTGCACCACTACCAGACGCCGATTGCGTTCAGCCATCGAGCGCTCGGGTGTCAGATCGCGATAGGGCGAGACGACCGCGCAATCGACCAGTTCCTCTTCGCCATAGCGCCACATGGTGGCCACCAGACCTAGCCGCTGCAGGTCTGCCGTGGCATCAAAACTGACTGCCGGTCTGCACCGCGCACCCAGCCAGAGCAGAGACAGCCCGAGCAGCGCCAGGATCGCCGCGCCGACCAGGAAATCGGCCACCGGCAACCGCCCAGACAATGGCTCCTCGACCGCCAGTCCGGCCGCCACGGCGCCGGCAAACGCCAAAACCGCCAGTCCGGCCCGGCCGGCGCCGAGGAAAGGCAGATACAGCCGCGGATGCTTCAAGGCGTCGCTGAAATACTCGAAATCCTGAAAGATGAACGGTTCGCGTAGCGAAGCGAACTTGGCGTTGCTGACCAGAACCACGAAGAGCAGGCCGGCCAGCAGCGCGCCGGCAGCAAAAAACGGCCGCTGCAGGACGAGCAGCAGACAACTGAAGAGCAGGAACCAAAGCCCGAGGTGGATGACCAGAGCGGCCAGTGGTCGTCGCCAGAAGTCGGTCGGGAACGGTCTCAGGAAACGCTCGATGAGCAGGGAAACAGCCGCTCCGCCGACCGCCGCTCCTGCCGCCGCCGAGCAGAACGATTCAGCCACCGTACTTCAGCAAGCGCAGGATGTGTTGGGAGAGGGCCGGCGGCAACAGTGCCAGACACCACGTACCCAGGTTGAGCGGAAAGGGGAAGCTGATGCGCGCCTGATTGCGCTCCAGACCGCGCCTGATATGGCGAGCCGCTCGTTCGGCCGACCACAGGAAGGGTTTGGGACCAGGCATGGCGCGGCACATCGGTGATTCGACATAGCCCGGCATGACCACGCTGACGCCTACCCCCTGGCCGGCCAGCCAGCCGCGGATCGCTTCGCCGTAGGCCTTGAGCGCCGCCTTGCTGGCACAGTAGCTGGGCGTCACCGGCAAGCCGTGGTAGGCCGCCAGCGAACTGATCAGCGCGATCTGGCCACACCGACGCGCGCGCATCGCCGGCAATACGCCGTCCACCGTCGCCAGGGCGGCGCGCACGTTGACCTCGATCAGTTCTTCCACAGCCGCCCAGCGCTCACCGTCACCCGCCGGCCCGATGCTGGTATTCACTCCCGCATTGACGATTACCAGATCCAGCGGCTCCTGCGCCGCCAAACCGCCAAGCCAGGCGGCAAGCGCCGCCCGATCGCCAAGGTCGAGCACCTGGGTCAACACCTTCGCGCCGCGTGCCTCACAGTCCGCCGCCAGGACGTTCAGACGATCGGCCTTGCGCCCCTGCAGAACAAGCGTCCGTCCTGGCTCGGCATAGACCGCTGCCAGTGCGCCGCCGATGCCGCCGGTGGCCCCGGTGATCAGCACCCTGCCAGGCGGCGCCCGGTCCCGGCTCAAAGCAACTCGTCCAGCGGCGAACGTTCGGGCTCGAGCAGGCGCAAACTGTCATTCACCGCCATGCTGATACCGTCGCGACAGTAGAATCCGCCGTTCACCTGCGTCGTGTGGATCACCGCATTGCGGAAACAGCGAAACAATTCAGCCTCCGGCCTGCTCTGATTGCCCCAGAACTCGTCGAGCTTCCCCTGGAAGGTGAGGCCCGGCAGATTGTAGATCGGATCGCTCAGGGCCACCGTCGGACAGCCGACGCCCACGGAGAGGCAGCCCAGCGTGCTATTGACGGTCACCACACCGCGCGCTGCGGGCAGCAGCTTCCCCAGATCCCCGCTCTCGATATAATCGATGCGTCCGGTCAAGGCGAAACGCTTTTCCAGACCGGCAATCACCCGACGATAGTTGCGCAGACCCATGTCCAGGGGATGATTCTTGATCAGCAGCCGCGCATTGTCCGGCGCATGGCGGGTGAATGACGCCATGACGAACTCCATCAGATCGTTCATGTCGTTGAAGCGGGAGTGGTCACGAATCTGGGCATCGCCATTGAGCTGCAGCGGCAGCAGGTAGAACGGTTGCCGCCCGGCAATCAGGCGATCGATCAAGGCATCGTCCTGCCGCCTGTAGAGCGGCAGGAGCGCGAAGCGTTTGAGGTAACCGGCATACTCGATGGCGGCATTCACCGGCGCATGTGTCCGGTAGGCGCTGAACAGGACCGGGTTGGCGACCCCCGCCAGGTGGTAGCACACGTCATGCGCCACACGCGCGCTGAACGGCGCATGGAACGGCTTGCCGTTGCGGTAGTCCGGCAATCGTGCGCCCACCCGGCGAAACCAGTCCGGGTCGCGCGGCAGCAACGAATGCCCATTGACACCCTCGCGTTCGAGCGTCACCCAATGCGGGCGCAGGTAGCCCTCCTCAAAGACATGAGTGCGGATGCCCAGCGACGACGCAAGATCGACCGCCGGACGGTGCACCGGGCGTCGATCGCCGAAGAGCACCTGATCGGTGATGCCCTGTTGCCGATATTTCTCGTCGAGAAAGGCGCGCAGCCCGGCAAGCTTGCCGCGATAATTCCAGGCCGGCCGGCCACCCCAGTACAACAGATCACCGGCGTTGAAATTGATCTTGAAAACCCGGTGGCCGTCGGCCGACAGACGATCGGCCAGTCGGGCAAAGAAGGGGGAGCAGACCCCTTGCAGAAATAGGAAGGAACGCCTCAATCGACTCGAATATCCCAGTGCTGTTGTCTGGCCAGCGGCGACATGACATGACCCTCCCGCGCTACGCCGTGCCTGGCGGCAACTGCCGCCAGCGACAGCGACCGGCGCGCCTCCGCCCTCAAGCCCCGTCACCTTCAGCACGCGCCTCAAGCCACCCGACGCCGAGGGGCGAGACCCACACCGCTGCGGCACCAGATCTTCATCGGCCCACTCGGGCAGTGGCAGGAAGCTCCCGGGACACGCTCTGCCAAGCCGTCTGGCGGAGAGAGCGGGATTCGAACCCGCGTTAGGATATCATCCTAAACACGCTTTCCAGGCGTGCGACTTAAACCACTCATCCATCTCTCCGGAAGGATGCGGATTCTAGCAGAAGCCCTGAGGAACACCAAACGCGCTGTGCGCGCGGCATGCACACGCCGCAGCGCCCAGGCTCGATCACGGAAATCGCGTCACCGGAGTTTTTCCCCAAGGAAGTGTCATGCCCAAGAACATCGGCACAGCGGCTTCGGAAGCCGCCGTGCGCCTCGCCGAACAGACTGCCGAAGCGATGTACAGCCGCGATGCGGCAAGCCGGTTGATCGGCCTCGAGATCCTCAGCGTCCGCCCGGGTTATTCGCGAATGACGATGGTCGTTCGGCCGGACATGGTCAACGGCCATCACATCTGCCACGGCGGCTACCTCTTCACCCTCGCTGACTCGGCCTTCGCCTATGCCTGCAACGCCTACAATCGCAACACGGTGGCTTCGGCCTGCCATATCGACTTCCTCGCCCCGGCGGCAGAGGGAGAAGTTCTCGAAGCCGAATGCGAGGAGCGTTCGCGCACCGGACGTACCGGCGTTTACGACACGACCATCCGTAATCATCAGGGCAAGGTCATCGCCCTGTTCCGCGGCAAATCCTACCGCATCGCGGGTGAAGTCATCGCCGGCCTCGAGGCCGAGGAAGCTCGTCCGGCCGCCGCCGGCCCAACCACCAGCCGGGTCGAGGGCAATCCCCAGTGAAGCCGACAGTTCGACGCCCGGCCATGACCGCCCGACGATCCTTCAGGCAGCGACGCCGCTCCCTGGCGGCACCATCGTGGCCAACACGCAACGGCTACCCGGCGCTGAATCCCATCCGGCGGGTACTTCATCACCATGACCAGCGACCCACACAAACCCTCACGACAGAAAACGGGTCAGCCAGGCACATGCCTGCCCCACTGCGCTGGCCCACTCCTGCGCCGACATGAAGTGGGCGGCTCCCGCCATCTCCTGGTAGCCGAGACGCTCCGGCTGTTCCCGATAGAAGTGTGCGAGCCTGCGGTGCAGGGCATGTGCCGCAGCGGGAGGGATGACGGTATCCTGTCCAGCGGTGATCGACAGCAAGGCAGTCGGGTGAAAACGCGCCAGAGCCGGATGCTCGCTCTCCGGCTGCACCCATGCGGGTGAACCGAGCAGCGCCGCTGCAGCGCGGAGCCGTGGCTCGGCGGCGATTGCTCCATAGACAATGCAGCCTCCCATTGAAACGCCGGCGACGGCGACCCGTTCCTGATCGGTCAGACCACGCGCCACCAACTGGTCGATCAGCCCTGGCAGCTCGCCAATTGCCTGGTCGACAATCTGCCGGAAGAGCTGTGGATTGTCTCCCGGCATCCCGCTGAACTGCTGTTCGAGATCGGCGCGACACCGCCGACCATGCGCCGGCGCATCAATACCGACCGCCAGTAATCCCCGCCCGGCCAGGTTCTTCAACTCTGGCAGGTGCACTTCCTTGGTGGCGCCAAAACCGTGAAACCACAGCACGGTCGGCAAGCATGCGGCGCTGCCTGGCGGGCGCACGATCAGCAGCGGCACCTCGCCGTAGATCTCGCTGTGGACCTGCCAGGTCATGCTCGACGCCCGCAAGACGCGACCACCCTGACAGCCGCAGGTCCTTGCCGAGAAAACGGTCGTTCGCCAGGCACTGCCCGCCGCCTCCTACCCTGCCGTCCCAGCCCCGGCACGGTTGGAAAGACCAGCCGCGCCCGGCAGCCATGGACGAGGCAACGCGCCGATCCAGTCGAAGCGCTCGATCAGGCGAAGAAAATCCCTGGTCAATGGCGCCGTCAGCGTCAGTGCAACCCCCGTCACCGGATGCTCCAGGCGCAACTCGGCACAAGCCAGCAGCAGCCGGTCACAACCGAACAGTGTCCGGAACAGTCGGTTATGCGCTCCCTTGCCATAGGTCGCGTCCCCGATGACCGGATGGGCGATATGCTTGAGATGCCGACGCAACTGGTGCTGGCGCCCGGTCAGCGGATCGAGTTCGAGCAAAGCGTAGCGGCTGCTCGGGTAGCGGTCGACCCGGTGCGGCAGTTCGATGGTGGCGAGACGGCGATAGCGGGTGATCGCCTGTTGCACGCTGGCGCGTGCAGCTTCGCCGCCCGCCACATCGGGGTCGAAGCAGCGGCGCAACGGATGGTCGATCTCGCCGACCGCCGGCGGATGACCTCGCACGACGGCCAGATAGCTCTTGCCAAGCTGCCGCTCCGCGAACATGGCGCTCAACGCACGACCGACCTGACTGCTCAGGGCGAACAGCAGGACACCCGAAGTTCCCTTGTCGAGCCGGTGCACCGCATGGACCCGGCAGCCGAGCTGATCACGCAGCATCTGCAGCGCAAAGCGACGTTCGCGTGCGTCGATCGGCGTGCGGTGTACAAGCAGACCGGCCGGCTTGTCGATGGCCACCAGGTGTTCGTCGCGAAAAATGATGGAAAGCATGTCGCTCCGTGCCGGTACCTTTTCCAGGCCCGTTTCTCAACCCGTTTCTCAACCCTGGCCGGCAGCACCGCGCAGTACTGCGCTGCGCTCATTGGGTCTCGGGAATTCACCATCGACGTAGAACCAGCGACCATCCTCGCGGACGAAGCGGCTGATTTCGTGCAATCTCCCGGCACGACCGGACACGCGATAGCGAGCGACGAACTCGACGGTCGCGGCGTCGGAGCCGAGCGGCAGGTGACGCCTGAGCTCCAGACCGAGCCAACGAGGGACTGGAGCAAGCTCGACGCGTAACGGGCGGGTGTCCGTGTGCCAGGTCGCCAACAGGTAGTCCCCGGCACCCACGACGTAGGCGCAGTAACGCGAGCGCATCAGCACCGCCGCATCGGCGGCCGGCGCACCGTCGTGCAATGGCCCGCAGCAGTCCGCGTACGGCCGCCGGCTGCCACAGGGGCAAGCACCCGTCGCCCCGCCATTGCCGGACAGCCGGCGACTTCCCGCTGTATTCTTCCGCTGCATGCCTTTCTGGTCGACCCGGTTGCCAAGCGGCGCAGCATGCCACAGGACGCTCGCCGACACCAGTTCTGCACGGCTGCCCGGAGCGCGGCCGATCGCGCTCCGGGCAGCCGCCAGGTCTAGCGGTGGCGCATACCGCCACTGCTGCGCGCCGTCGCCTCGTTGACACGCAGCGGTTTGCCGTGCAGATCCTTACCGTCAAGGGCGGCGATGGCGGCAAGCGAATGCGCGCGCCCGGGCATTTCGACAAATCCGAAGCCCTTGGAGACGCCGCTGAACAGCTCACGCATCACCTGCACCGACTTCACCTGACCAAAGGCCTTGAACAGATCGGTCAGTTCCGTCTCGTCTGTCTCGGGTGCGAGATTGCCCACGAAGAGGTTCATTGTCGGCTCCTGATCTGATGCTGGATTGAATGGCCCGCGGCACTGCTCACCGCCTAGCCGCCGCGTCGGCTCGGGCTACGAAAGAGCGCAGGCGAGGCGGCAGCAGCGCCGGATCCGGCGTGCTGCGACGGTGGATTGCCACGCGTCGCTGGTGGCACAGACACGCCCGGGCGTGCCGGCGGCGTCACCGACCCCGGCGGACGCGACGGCACCGATCGGGAATGGGCACCAGAGTTGCGTCGCTGGAGATCGCCGCCGCTACGCTCGACCGGTGGGTTCACCACGGCGGCTGGCGGCGGCTGACCAGGTTCGAAACCGGGCACGACCCGGCTTTCGATACGCCGCGTGAGCAGCTTCTCGATGTCGGCCAACAGCGGCTTCTCTTCCGCTGAAACCAGCGAGATCGCCTCACCGGTGCTCCCCGCCCGACCGGTCCGCCCGATCCGATGAACATAATCGGCGGGCACGTTCGGCAGCTCGAAGTTGACCACGTGGGGCAGTTCCTCGATATCCAGACCGCGCGCCGCGATATCCGTCGCCACCAGGACGCGCACCGTGCCCGCCTTGAAGCCGGTCAACGCCCGCGTCCGTGCCGGCTGGCTCTTATTGCCGTGAATCGCGGTGGCCTCGATGCCCGCCTTGCACAACTGCTCGGCCAGACGGTTGGCGCCGCTCTTCATGCGCGTGAACACCAAGACCTGGCGCCAGTCACCGGAGGACAGCAGATGCGTCAGCAGTTCGCGCTTGCGCCAGTTGTCAACCGGGTGAACGCGCTGCGCAACCAGTTCGGATTCGGCGTTGCGCCGTGCCACTTCGATCAGCGCCGGTGCGTGCAGCAAGCCGTCGGCAAGCTGCCGGATCTCGTCGGAGAAAGTGGCCGAGAAGAGCAGGTTCTGGCGGCGCACCGGCAACAGCGCGAGAATGCGCCGGATATCGCGGATGAATCCCATGTCCAGCATGCGGTCGGCTTCGTCAAGCACCAGGATCTCGACCTGTGCCAGATTGGCCGTGCGCTGCTGCAGGTGGTCGAGCAGGCGGCCCGGCGTGGCAACCAGGATATCGGCACCGCGGCGCAGCGCGTCGATCTGCGGGTTGATGTTCACCCCACCGTAGATCAGGGTCGATCTGAGCGGCAGGTGCCGGCCGTAGGTGCACACGCTCTCTTCGACCTGTGCCGCGAGTTCTCGGGTCGGGGTCAGGATCAGTGCCCGCACGGGTCGTCGAGCAGCCCCAGCACCCGACGCCGGAGGGGCCGCCGTGATCAGCCGCTGCAATAGCGGCAAGGTGAAACCGGCGGTCTTGCCGGTCCCGGTCTGCGCCCCGGCGAGCACATCACGCCCGGCGAGAATCAGCGGAATGGCCTGTGCCTGGACCGGCGTCGGCTCGCTGTAGCCCTGTTCGGCGACAGCGCGGGTGAGTTCGGCCGACAGGCCGAGCTGGGAGAACGATTGCGACAAGAGAATCTCCTGCGAGCGGCCTGCTGCAGTCCAAGGCCAGCAGAGCCGGTTCAGGTGCATGCGACCGAGTGGGAACTTCGGGGCGATCGGTCAGTGCCGGAAGGGGGAAGAACGTCACGGATACGAACTGCCGACCGGATGAAACGCAGCTCGTCTCGCGGGCCGCACTATACACGCTTCGGCGCGAACAAGAGGAATATCGCTCACCGCACCCATTCTCCCGCCGCGCAAGCGGGTTCCCGAACCGCGGCGCAGAGCATGTCCGGCCGGTCAGGACGGCCCGCAGCACGGACACGCGACCGGTCGACTGCACTCGCTGATCTCCTCTTTCAGAACGCGGTCTGCTGCCGGCAAAAAGACACTCTGTTACAATCTGCAGCTTGTGTCGTGCAGGCCAGCAGACCTGCGGGGAAATGCCACCCCGCTTTCTCTTTTTCCCGGACAGAGGCAATCATGCAACCCACAGCAAAACCCAGAAACCCCAATTTTTCGTCGGGCCCGTGCAGCAAGCGCCCGGGCTATGATGTCGGCACGCTCCAGCTCAACACGCTGGGCCGCTCGCATCGCTCGGCCTTGGGCAAGAAAGCCCTTGCGCTGGCCTGTTCGGAGACGGCGCGCAGCCTCGGCCTGCCCGACGGCTATCGGGTCGGCGTGGTGCCGGGATCGGATACCGGAGCGGTGGAAATGGCCCTCTGGTCGCTGCTCGGCCAACGCGGCGTAGATGTTCTGGCCTGGGAGTCGTTCGGTTCGGGTTGGGCAACCGACGTCGTCAAGCAACTCAAGCTGGCCGACGCCCGGGTCTTGAAAGCCGACTACGGCGATCTGGTCGATCTGTCGCAGGTCAACTTCGACAACGACGTGGTGTTCACCTGGAACGGCACCACCTCGGGCGTCAAGGTGCCCGACGGCAACTGGATCCCGGATGATCGGGCCGGACTGACGATCTGCGACGCCACCTCGGCCGTCTTCGCGATGGATCTGCCCTGGGACAAGCTGGATGTGGTGACTTTCTCCTGGCAGAAGGTGCTCGGCGGCGAGGGTGCGCACGGCATGCTGATCCTCGGCCCACGTGCGGTTGCTCGCCTCGAAAGCTACAACCCTCCGTGGCCACTGCCAAAGGTTTTCCGGCTGACCTCCGGCGGCAAACTGAGTGAAGGCATCTTTCGCGGCGAAACGATCAACACGCCGTCGATGCTCTGTGTCGCCGACTATCTCGACGCACTGCAATGGATAGAGGCGATCGGCGGCGTCAAGGCGGCGATCGCGCGCAGCGAAGCCAACCTGGCAGTGATCGCCGATTTCGTCGCCGCCAACGACTGGATTTCCTTCCTCGCCCGGGATCCGGCAACACGTTCCAACACCAGCGTCTGCCTGAGCGTCAAGATCGACCCCGAACAGGTCAAGAAAATGGTCAAACTGCTCGACAGCGAGGGCGTCGCCTTCGACATCGGCTCTTACAAGGACGCACCGGCGGGGATACGCATCTGGTGCGGCGCCACCATCGACAGTGCCGACCTGCAGGCGCTGATGCCCTGGCTGGCCTGGGCCTACGCACAGGTCACCGCCTGACACCGGGTCCTTGCGGCCACCATCCCCAGCACCTCCACCACTCCACCCGAGTCACATCGCCATGTACAAGGTAAGAACCTACAACCAGATCTCGATCAAGGGCCTGGACCGTTTTCCACGTCAATCGTATGAAGTCGGCAGCGATATCGCACATCCGGACGCCTTTCTGCTGCGCAGCCAGAAGCTGCAGGGCGTCGAGGTGCCTGCCACCCTGCTGGCGGTCGCCCGCGCCGGAGCCGGCGTCAACAATGTGCCGGTCGCCGAATACGGCAAGCAGGGTATCGTCGTCTTCAACACCCCGGGAGCCAATGCCAACGCCGTCAAGGAACTGGTGATGGCCGGCATGCTGCTCAGCGCCCGCGGCATCGTCGACGGAATGAACTACGTCCAGTCGCTGGCCGGGATCAAGGATTCGGCCGAGATGTCGCCTTTGGTCGAGAAAGCCAAGGCGCGCTTTGCCGGCAGCGAGATCCGCGGCAAGACGCTCGGTATCGTCGGCCTCGGAGCAATCGGCTCGATGGTCGCCGACATGGCTCTGGCGATGGGCATGACGGTGATCGGTTTCGACCCGCTCCTGTCGATTGATGCCGCCTGGCGTTTGTCGAACGAAGTCGGCCGGATGGAGAACCTGCAGTCGCTGCTCGCCCGTTCCGACTATGTCTCGCTGCACGTGCCGGCGGTCGACGCGACGCGGCACATGATCAACGACGACACCCTGGCGATAATCAAGCCGGGCGCCGTGCTGCTCAACTTCGCCCGTGATGTGATCGTCGATCCGGCAGCCGTGCTGCGCAGTCTGGATGCTGGACGGCTGGGCAGGTACGTCTGCGATTTCCCCGAACCGGCCCTGCTCGGCCATCCGAAGATCATCGCCATGCCGCACATCGGCGCCAGCACCGAGGAATCCGAGGAGAACTGCGCGGTGATGGCAGCCAACCAGCTGATCGACTACCTCGAGAACGGCAACATCGTGAACTCGGTGAACTTCCCGAAGATCGCCATGGAGCGCAGTCCGGGCACTTCGCGCATCACCTTCGCCAACGACAACGTCTCGGGAGTCCTTGGCAACGTCCTGTCGATTCTGGCGGACAACCGGGTCAACGTGGTCGACATGGTGAACAAGAGCCGCAGCGAACTCGCCTTCAACATCATGGATGTCGAGCGGGAACCGGCGGAAGGCGTGGTCAGCGCGATCAAGGCAGTGGCTCATGTGATCCGTGTGCGCGTCATCTGAGTCTGCGGTGGTGCAGTGGGGCTCGCCGCCATATCATGTTGGCGGCCCCGCACGGGAACCGGCGTGCGCAACGGCAGGTCTGACCGGAAGTCTGACAGGCCGGCACCTGCTCCCGGAGCGGGCCGGCGCACCGAAGACCGGAGAAGGCAATGAATCTTGAACTGCTGCAGACCCTGGGCTGGCAAGAACTCCCGATCATTTTTTTCGCGCTGCTCCTGGCTCTGGTTTTCTTCCTGGTCATCCGCCAGAACCAGAAGGACTTCCTCGAAATAGAAACCTGGCTGGCGGAAGAACGGGCCGGATTCTAGACATCCAGGCGCCGGCCAGGCTGCAGATCAGTGCTTGCCGAACCGCTTTTCCAGCTTGTCCACCAGCTTGCGCAGTGCGCGCTCATCCAGCAGGCGCTTCGCTTCCTTGGGCTCGACCCAGCGCCGCTCACGGTGACTCTCCTCCCACTCGTCTTCGGGCACGCTTTCCGTCACTTCCATGGGAAACACGGCCACCGAGCAGACGCCGCCCCATTTGCGGTAGTCGTAATGGCCGATCGCCTCGTCGTCTACGCGGCCACGCACCCCACCCTCCTCCAGCGCCTCCTTGCTGGCTGAATCGCGCAGCGACAACTCGGGCTCCTTGACGCCCTTGGGCACCACCCAGCGCGTTCCCTTGCGCGAGGCAATCAGCATCACCTGCAACTTGTCTTCTACCAGGCAGTAGGGAAGTACCGCCGATTGCGTAAAGAAGTAGTCCGGCACCGGACCACGCTCCATCTCCTCGTCACTCTCGACCGCCAGTTCGTCGGGTACCTGCCCGGGACGCGTCACCGAGATCAGACTGGCGCAGCCACGCGCAAGATCCTGCCAGCCTTCCACCATTTCCAACTGCGCCAGGGCCGAGGTCGGCAGCAGCTTGCCATCGTCCGGAATTTCCAGTTGACCTTCGCTCAGATACTCGACGAGTTCTTCCAGCCCTGGATTGTGGCCGACGACCATCACCCGCCGGGCGCTTTTCGGGCAGTCAGCCAGCGCCGCCAGCAAGTCCTCGACCGGTGCCGCATAGATCCGCTCATCCCAGCGCACGGTCTTCAACGGCAGACCCATCGCCTTGCAGGCCGCCACCGTGGTCGCACGCGCCCGCTCGGCCGGGGAACTGAGCACCACATCCGGCACCAGCTTCTGGCGCTTGATCCAGGCCCCCATTTTCTGGCTGCCCAAACGGCCCCGATCAACCAGCGGCCGGTGAAAATCCTCGTGACCGGTGCCCCAGTCCGACTTCCCGTGCCGCAACACCAGCAATGTCTTCCCGCTCATGACGATACCCCTCTCCCGCAGTGTAGTTGAAAAACGTGTCGTGCCACCCACCATATCGGTCGGCAGCCGCGCGCTTTGGCGACTCATATGATAACGGATCGCGGGCGGCCAACGACAAGGGCAAACCCGGCTAGCCACTTCCTGCGCGCAGCGCCTCGAGCGGCGCACTCTGCAGCAATCGGGTGGCGGCGAACCAGCCCGCCCCCGTCACCAGCGCAGCACCGCCACAGACCGCGGCCGGCAGCAGCCAGAGTTCGATCGCCACCTCGAAGCGGAACACCTGACGGGCCAGAAACTGGCCGACGGCAACTGCCGCGAGAGCGGCGATCCTGTCTCTTATACACATCTCCGAGCCCACGAGACAGGCAGAAATCTCGT
>ERZ761602.5743-NODE-5743-length-14453-cov-6.102792_pt1 | contig 14453 bp, 9 predicted proteins | sample MGYA00512165_ERZ761602 | MGnify/ENA primary metagenome ERZ761602 (study PRJEB28899, sample SAMN02445085) | bioreactor sludge metagenome | biome: EBPR sludge; isolation source: Thorneside wastewater treatment plant | place: Australia: Brisbane, Thorneside...
TCGCCGAGCCCAGCATCGGCGCGGCCGAGGTCGGCGCGAGCTTCCAGTTCGAGCGCACCGGCTACTTCGTCGTCGATCGCGACTCGAGCGCCGACAAGCGCGTCTACAACCGCACGATCGGCCTGCGCGACTCCTGGGCCAAGGAGCAGGCGAAGGACTGAGGGCGCGCAGCCCCCGGCGCCCAGCCCCCGGCGCGCAGCGCGGGCGCGCACGGTGAGGCCGCGCGCGGGAGGGAGGTGGATCACTGCTCCCTCTGGTTGATGGATGATCCATGATCGTGTGCGGCTCCTCGGAGCGCTGATCGCTCGATGTGGCGGCACAGCGCTCGATCGCGCCACTCGAGAACCCAGCGATCTCGCGGTCCTGCTTGGCAGGTTCTTTGCTAAGGCAGGAGGCATGAAGTCCTCGCTCCCCTCGATCCTCGTCGCTGGACTCCTCGGCCTGGGCGGCTTCGCCGCTTGTGCGCCGGACACCTCGACCGATGGCGCCGGTGCGAACGGCTCCGGTGCGAGCGGCTCGGGCGCGAACGGCTCCGGGGCCTCGGGGGCCGGTGACGCGACCTCGAGCTCGACCGGCTTCGACGCGCAGAGCAGCTCGAGCGGGCTCAACGAGTGCGCGAGCGAGACGACCGAGGCGACGCTCGCCCCGCTCACGATGTTCATCACCTTCGACAAGTCGGGGTCGATGGGCAACAACAACAAGTGGAACCAGGCGTCGAACGCGCTCAAGGCCTTCTTCGGCGACCCGGGTGCGGCCGGCCTCGAGGTGGCGCTGCGCTTCTTCCCGCAGGGCGCGTGCAACGAGAACCAGTGCGACGTGAACGCCTGCGCCACGCCCAACGTGGACGTCGGCATGCTCACGGCGGATCCGGCGCCCACCGATACGCACGAGCACATCCTCAAGCTCGCGATCGACGGCATGTCGCCCAACGGCGCGACGCCCATGTCCGCCGCGCTCGACGGTGCGATCCAGTGGAGCACCAACTATGCGAGCCAGAACCCCGATCACAAGGTCGTGGTGATCCTCGTCACCGACGGCGAGCCCGTGGGCTGCAACACCAACATCGGCGCGATCGCGAACATCGCGGCCTCCGGCTTCGCCGACGGCATCCCGACCTACGCGGTCGGCCTGCAGGGCTCGAACCAGAACCAGCTCAACCAGATCGCCACCGCCGGCGGAGGTCAGGCCTTCTTCATCGGCAGCGCGGGCGACACGCAGGCACAGCTGCTCGCGGCGCTGCAGGCCATCCGAGGCGAGCAGCTCGCCTGCGAGATCGCGATCCCCGAGCCCACCGAGGGCACCTTCAACAAGGAGCTCGTCAACGTGGAGTACACGCCGGGCGGCTCCACGCAGGGGCAGACGATCGGCAAGGTGCCGAGCGCAGGGGCCTGCGGCGCGAACGGCGGCTGGTACTACGACGACGAAGCGAACCCCTCGACGATCATCCTCTGCCCCGCGACCTGCGAGACCGTGCGCGGCGACGAGTCCGGGAAGATCAGCGTGGTCCTGGGCTGCGACACCATCCCCGCTTGAGAGTGGCCGCGTCGCGCGGCTGCGCGCCCCGATGCTTCGGTCGGCCTGCTCGGCGTACGGGAGTACGCCTGTGCGGGCCTCCCTAGCCTCGGGGCGCTCGCTGCGCGCGCCGCACCTGTTCTCGGGCGTGGAGAATGGGGTGCGGGCCTCCCTAGCCTCGGGGCGCTCGCTGCGCGCTCCGCCCCGGTTCTCGGCTGGGAGAACTGGGGCGGGCTGCATGCGCTGAGCGTTGCGCCGACGGAGTGGGTCAGGCGATGGATTCGCGGCCTCGCTCGGCGAGGCGCTTCTGGTAGTGGCCGATCGCCTCGCGGATGACGGCGACGGCGCGCGCCTGGTTGTAGAGCTCGTCGACCTCGACGACCTTGCCCTCGAGGCCCTTGTACTCCTGGAAGAAGCGCCGGAGCTCGGCGAGCAGGTGAGGAGGCAGCTCGGTGGTCGCCTGGTAGTGGCTGAAGGCAGGGTCGTCGACGGCGACGGCGATGATCTTGTCGTCTTCGCCCTTGTCGTCGCGCATGCGAAAGCCCCCGATGGCGCGCGCGCGAACGACCGTGAGCGGGTGCACGGGCACCTGCATGAGCACGAGCACGTCGAGCGCGTCGCCGTCGTCGGCGTGGGTGCGCGGGATGAACCCGTAGTTCGCCGGGTAGTGGACGGCCGAGTACAGGACGCGATCGAGCACGAGCATGCCCGTGGACTTGTCGATCTCGTATTTCAGCTTGGAGCCAGCGGGGATCTCGATCACCGCCGGGAAGTAGTCTTCGATGCCGGAAGGAAGCGCGACGTCGTGAAGTGGGTGCATGGTTCGCGGTGGAGCCTGGCAAGCGGAGGCGCGCGACGCAAGCGGCTCGACACCCTCCCCCTCAGCGCTTGCCGAACACGAGCTGACGCTCGAGCCGGTCGCCTACCTTGCGCAGCTGCTCGGCGAAGGCGGGGTAGTCGGCGGGCGATACTCGCGAGGCCGGGAGGCTGACGCTGCGCACCAGGCGCAGGCTGCGCCCCTCGACGCGGTCTGCGATCTCGTAGCGACGCGGGCCGTCGACGACCGCGAGCGGCTCGGGCGCGTCGGGAGGATCGACCCCCTCGGGCAGCTCGACGCGGAAGTCGACCGAGGTGTCGATCGCGAGGCCGCCCATGATGAGCAGGGGGGTCTGGCGCGAAGGCAGCGAGACGAGCGGCGCGAGCCGCACGCCGAAGGGCGGGCTCGCGACGAGCGCCTCGCCCTGGGGGCGCGCGAAGCTCGAGACCTCGAGGGAGAAGACGAGCTCGAGCGGCGCGTCGAGGTCGTCGAGCGCGCGCACCTCGAGCTTCTTCAGGCGCGCGCCCGGGAGCAGCTGCGGCACGAGCTTCGCTTCGATGACGTCGTTCAGTCGGTCGTCGTCGAGCCGCTCGATGCCGCCTCGCAGATCGATCGCGAGCTTGCCTTCGAAGGTGGAGACGAGCTCCACCGTGGCGCTGCCGTCCTTGCCGAGCCTGGCGAGGCCGCGATGCGAGACACGATCCGGCGGGCCGCCGGCGTCGGTGGTCGTCTCGATCGGATCGGGGCGCAAGACCACGACGGGCTGGTCGCGCAGCGAGCTCGGCAGGTAGCCGTAGGGGGCGTAGCGGTCGCCGACGACCATCCAGTGCCGCCCACCGGTGCGGGTGGGCACGGCGACGGCCGGCTCGGTGTAGCGCTGCGCGTCGTCGATCGGGCCGCGCGGCGGCGGCGCGAGGCGATCGCGCACGACGCCCTTGTCGACCTCGATGCCCACGAGACGCGAGAGGTAGACGAAGGCCTCCACGCGGCTGCCGCTCTTGCCGAGCACGCTCCTGCGCGGATCGGTCTCGCGGCCGGCCTCGATGTTCTCGAGCACCCAGCGGTAGATGCGCCGAGCCTTGGTGTCGCCGTCGAGGCGGGCCAGCACCGCGGCCTGCTCCTCGGCGGGCGCGCCGTCGCTCGCGATCGCGCGCGCGATCCGCACGAGCCTCGGGTCGGGCGGGACGAGGCTCTGCGTGGCCTCGACCATGCGCGTGACGACCTCGTCGCGCGTGAGGCCCCAACCTGCGCGCACGCTCGGGAGGAACTCGTCGGGGCGGGACGAGAAGGGCTCCTCCGGGAGCGCGGGGCTCCTCTCGACGCGCCAGCGTCGCGTGACGATGGCGCCGTCTTCGACGAGCTCGGGCTCCGGTACCTCGCCCGTGGTCTCCACGACGAGCGGGCGATCCTTCGGCGAGATGAGGACGTACTCGCTCAGGTGGTAGTCGACCTTCTCTTCGCGGAAGAACCAGCGCGGCGCGAGGAAGCTGCGCCCGCCGCGGCGGTCGCCAGGCAGGTCGTAGATCGTCTCCGTCTCGACGAAGTCGCCCACCTCGAGGTGAGGCATGGTCGCGGTGGGTTTGCCGGAGACGATCTCCGGCTCGAAGACACGCCCGTCGGCCTTCACCGTGCGGATCCTGAGCACACGGCCGCGTGGGATGCGCTGCTCGGCGTGCTCGGCGATGGCCTCGCGCGTGCGCATGTGCAGGATCTCGTGCTCGAGCATGCGCGCCGAGCCGTCGCGATGTACCCAGATCGCCGCGTAGTCGAGCACGCGCGCGGCGTTGCCGGCGCCCGGGCCAGGCGACGTGGCCGAGGGCGAGGCCTGGTAGGACGCGATCGCGAGCGCCGCGTCCTTCCGGTAGGGCTCGAGCTCGAGCATGCCCTCGACGAGCTCGATCGCGCTCCGGAGCTCGTCGGTCTCGGCTCCGGCCTGGATGGCGTCGGCCAGCGCGCGACGCAGCGCGGGCAGCTCGCCCATCGACAGGCGCGCATCGGCGAGCCGCGTGCGCGCGCGCGCATCGAGCGGCTCGGCGGCGAGCGCCCTCTCGAGCAGGGCGAGCGACTCCGAGCGGCGTCCGGCGCGCACCAGGAGGTCGGCCGCGCGCCGCGCGATGCGCCCGCCCGGATCACCCGCGTCACGCGCGTGCTGCTCGAGCAAGCGCGCGGCCTCCGCGAGATCGCCACGGGCGAGCGCGCGCTCCGCGGCGAGCGGCGCGCCGGGCTCGAGCGCGGAGAGCCGCGCGACGACGTCGTCGGCCGCCGTGAACTGTCCCTGCTCGTCGTGCACGGTGAGCAGCGCGCGCAAGATCTCCGGGTCGTCGGGAAAGCGCCTCGCCGACTCGAGCACGGTCTGGTTCCGCTCCGGTCGCCAGCCGAGCCGCTGGTAGGCGGACGCGAGCGCCTTCGACACGGCGGGGACCTCGGTGAAGCGGGACGCGAGGCCACCGAGCTCGGCGAGCGCCTCCTTGGGACCCTGCTTGTCGGCCGCGTCGAGCGCGATCCAGAGCGCGGGATACCAGAGCCCAGGGTCCTTCTCGACGGCGCGCCGGCGGTGATCGAGCGCGAGATCGCGCGCGTCGTTGCCGGCGAAGATCGGGTCCTCCTCGACGTACGACGCGATCGCGGCGAGCGAGAGCGCGGTCGCGCGCTCGGGGGAGGCGACGAGCGGCTCGGCGAGCACGCTCGCGAGATCGCCTTGGCCTTCGACGAGGCTGAGCTCCGCGCCGAGGTAGCGCATGAGCGGGTCGGAGGCGTCGACGCGCGCGTAGGTCGACGGCGTGACCGGCCAGCCTGGCTGCGCCGGCACGCCCGCGTGGCGCATGAGCTCGGAGAGCGCGTTCGGGTCGGGCAGGACGCGAGGCGGGGTGGTCGCGTAGGGCGCGGAGGGGTCGTCGGAGAAGCGCGCGCCCTCGACCGGACGCCCAGCGTCGTCGACCACGCGCACGATCGCCTCCGGGCTGCCGAGGCGCGCCACGATGCGATGCCTGCCCTCGCCGAGGTGAAGCGCCACGCCGAAGCGAGGCCAGACGCCGAAGCTGCGCGGGTCGCGGTGGAGCACCTCGACGTCGTCGACGCGCAGGTTGGCGGCCCCGTGCACGACGACGATGACGTCGCGAGCGTGCTCGAGCTCGAGGAAGGTCTCGACGTAGTGGATGCCTTCACCGAGGGCCTTCTCGGCCTTGAGCCCGCAGGCGCTCCGCTCGGTGCCGACCACCGAGGCGACCTCGAGGCGGCGAGGGTCGCGCTCGAAGACCGCGGGCCACGCGCCCGGCCGCTCGGCGTCGAAGCTGCGCACGACGTCGATCGCCGCGGGCCTGCCGAAGGGCCCCGCGAAGCGCGCGACCCGCGCGCAGCCGAGGCGATCGGCCATCTGGTCGTCGACCACGCTGCGCGGCGTCTTCGCTTCGCGGCGCGCCTCGTAGGCCCACCAGTCGACGAGATCGCCGCGCGCACGGAAGCCGATCCGGCCCGGCTCCGTGATGGCGCTCTCGACGAGCGGGCGCGCGTCGGTCCAGAGCCCGGACACGCTCGGTCGCAAGCGCACCAGCCGGCTCGTGGCGAACCACGCGACGAGGGGCGCCTCGGGTCCGTCGTAGGTGCGCGCCTGCTGCAGCACGTCGAGGTAGGAGCGCGCCGCCTTGGCGAGCACGCCGTGAGCCTCGTCGTCGATCGCCCGCGCGAGCGCGCCGAAGACCTGCGTGCCCCGCGGGAGCGCCTCGAGCCGCTCCCGCGCTCGCCTCGCCTGCTCGGGGTTTCCACCCGGCGCGAGCAGCTCGGCGAGCAGCCAGCGACCGATCACGTCCGGGTCCTTGGACCTGCTCGCGTCGTCGCGCGCGATCGACAGCGGATCCCGCGCCTCGGGCGCCGCGCCCCCGCAGCCCGTCGCGGCGGCGCACGCCACCCCGAGCAGCAGGACCCACGCGCCCAGACGCCTCCTGAGGCCGCTCGGGCGGGCGGCGCTCTTCACCCCGCGCGCTCCGCGTCGGGGGCTCGGCGCTCCACCTGCTCGAGCAGGACCGCCTGCTCCAGGACCGCGCGATCGGCGCCTCCCGGACCGGCCGCGCGGAGCTCGGCGATCTCGCGCTGGGCCAGCACCAGGGCCCGCTCGAGCAGACCGAGCCGCGCATCGGCCGGCTGGGCGGCCTCCGCCGCACGCTGTGCGAGCGTGCGCTCGAGCTGAGAGACCTTCCAGCTCGACGCCATCAGGTCCGCCTCGGCGCGCGCAGCGCGCTCGGCGAGCTCCTCGAGCGCGGCGCTCGCGGCGGCGCTCGGCGGGTTCGGCCCGCTCGAGGAGCCTCGCGTGCCGGAGGCGCCGCCGTTCGCGGGCGCCGGCGCAGCGGGCGCGCCCTGAGCGGGCAGCAGCCTGGCCGCTTCGAGCTCGAACAAGAGCTCGCGCCCCACGCGCTCCGCCTCGCGCAACTCGCGACCGAGCTCCGCGACGCGCAGGCCGCTCGCGCGCAGCGCCGCCTCGAGCTCCTCGACCTCCGCGGCGTGCGCCTCGACGAGCTCCTGCTCGCGCGGCGCGGCCTTCGCCTTCGAGGCGAGCTCCGCCGCGCTCGCCTCGGCCGCCTCGCGTGCGGCCTGCGCGGCAGCGAGCTGGGCCTCGAGCTCCTCGACGCGCTTCGTGGTGGCGGCGCACTTCGCGTCGCTGTCCTTGGCCTGGCGCAGCGCCTCGGCCTTCACCGTGTGCGCGGCGGCGAGCTCCCGCTCCGCCTTCTCGGCGCGCTTCTCCGCGTCGCTGGCGCGCTTGTCGGCCTCGGCGGCGCGCTGGCCCTGCGCGCGGCTCGCCTCGAGGGCCTCCGCGAGCTTCGCCTCGACCTCGCCGAGCTTCGCTTCGAGCGCCGCGAGCTTCAGCGCGCTCTCGCGCGAGCGCAGGGTCGGCGGCTCGACCTCGCCGAGCTTCGCCTCGAGCTCGTCGGCGCGCGCGAGGATCGCGTCGCGCTCGGCTTCGACCTCGTCGAGCTCGGCCTCCAGCTTGACGAGCCGCGCCTTCGCCGTCGCGAGCTCCGCCGCGACGCCGGGCACCTCGCGATCGCGGGCGACACGGGAGCGCTGGCGAGACAGCTCGTCCTCGAGGCGCAGGATCTCGGCGCCGAGCTCCCCGGCGCGGGACTTCTCGTCGGCGAGCTTGAGCTCCGCGTCGCGGGCACGCACGCGGGCGCTCTCGAGCTCCTTCTCGAGCTCGGCGAGCTTGAGCACGAGCTCGTCCTTCGCGCGCACGAGGCGCGCGTGGCGCGTGGACTCCTCACGCAGACGCTCGATCTCGGTCGTGAGCACGCTGATGCGCGCGCGCGCCTCGGAGAGCGCGACCGCCTGCTCGTCGATCGTCGCACGCGCGCCGGCCTCCCGCGTGCGGCCGCCGGGCAAGGTCACGGGCTCGGCGCCCGAGCGCTGTAGCTCGCCCGCGGCCGCGACGTCTTCGAGCGGGAGCTCGACGAGCGCGTAGGCCTCGAGCGACAGGGGGCGATCGCTCGCGACGGCGACGTACCACTCGGGCAGCTCGGGCTCGTCGAGGCTCGAGGTGTCGATGCTCACCTCGGGCTCCTCGACGGAGAAATCGACGAGGGCGTAGCCCACGAACGGCGCCTGGCCGAGCATGCGCACCTCGGCGAAGTGCGCCGAGACCGCGTCGTAGAGCTCGTAGTAGCCGGCCGCGGAGGGCGCGCCCTCGGCGCCGCCGGGCAGCAGCCACCGCTCGGACTCAGGGTTGGGCGACGCGAAGACGGCGGCGCCGGCCGAGGAAGCGAGCAGCCGCCTCGCGCGCTGGGCCACCTCTTCGGGCGCGCCGAGCGAGCTCAAGTCGGGCACGACGACGAGGTCGTAGGCGCCCTCGCGCAGGCCGTGCTCGCCCTGGAGCGCAGTGAAGCTCGGCGCAGCCTGGGGGCGCTGCGCGCCGCCGCTCTTGGCCAGCGCCTCGGCCACGCGCCCACCGTCGACGTCGTAGACGTGGACCGAGCGCGCGCCCCTCGACAGCAGGCGCTCGGCCAGGCCGAGCGTCGCGTCGCCCAGCACGGCCACGCGACGGCCCCTCGCGACGGGCTCGAGGTAGGCGCTCAGCACGTGCGCAGGATGAGGCGGGAAACTCGTCGACGGCGGGGCCTCGGACATGGGCGGGGCCATACCACGGACGCCGAGCGGAAGCGTCGCACACCACGCTGCCCACGCGTCGCGGTGGAGCGCTCGGAGGACGGCGCGAGCACGGGGCTCGGTGTAGGCTTGGCGCCGCATGCGTCCCTCGGTTCGCGCCGTCGTCTCGCTCGTGCTCGCGGCGTGCCTCGGCAGCCCTGCCTCGCCGGCGCGCGCCCAGCCCCCGGCCGAGGCGGCGCAGACGCCCACGGCCTCGCCCTCGGCGGCTCCCGCGCCCGCGAACGCCGCCGCCTCGAGCGCCGCCGCCACGAACCCGCCCGCGAGCAGCTCGAAGGCGCCTCGAGGTGTCGCGGTGCTCGTGCTGGGCGACGACGCGGAGGCCTCGGCCGGGTGTCGCGAGCTCGCCAAGAAGGTCTACCGGTCCGAGCGGTTGCGGCCCTCGCTCGGCGAGGCCTCGGCGCGCGCGCTCTGCGGCGCGGCCCCGGCAGAGCCGGCAGAGGCCGCGGCACTCGCCGAGCTTCGGCTCGCGCTGAGCGCCCCGCTCGACGGGGCGGGTGCGCGCGCCGTGCTCGAGGCCATCGCGCGGCGACTGAGCGCCGAGGGTCTCTTGGTCGTCGAGCGCGCGGAAGAGCAGCTCAGCGCCTCGCTCCTGCGCTCCGACCCGAGCTCGACGGGCTCGACGCTCCGCCCGGGGCGCGCCACGCTCGCGCTCGGCCGAGCGGGCGGAGAGCTCGCGCTGGCCGAGGTGACCGCCGACCTCGAGCGACTGCTGGGACCTGCGCCGCTGGTCGAGGCCGCGACCAAACCGCTCGCGCCGCCCGCCTCTCGGCCCGCCCCAGGCGCAGAGCAGCCCGCCGGTCCGCGTCGCAAACCCGCGCCGCCTCCTCCGGCGCCCGCCGACGACGGCTCGCTCACGAGCAGCCCGTGGTTCTGGGTCGCGGTCGGCTCCGTCGCGGCGCTCGGCCTCAGCATCCTCATCGTGAGCCAGGCCACGGACGTCGACGAGAGCAGCGTCCGCCTCCAGGGGAGGGTGCTGCCTTGAGCGACGACGCAGCCCACACCGCGCCTCGGCGTGGCCCGCTCGCGGAGCTCGCGCGAGGCGCAGCGTGGCTGCTGGGGACGCGCGCCTCGCTGGTGGTGCTCGACGCGCTCGTGCCGGGCAGCCCGCTCGCGAGCAGCGTGCTCGGGGCCTTGCTCACCGACCTCGGCGTCGGGCGCGCGGGCGCGAGCTGGGATCGCGACCCGGAGGTCACGCGCCGCGTGGCCATCCAGCGCTTCCTGCGCGGCCTGAGCGCGGGCGCGACGCTCGCGGGCGCCGCCTTGCTCGCATCGCACCTGCTCGGCTGGGCCAGCGTTCGGCTCGGTCGCCCCGACGCGATGCTGCTCTTGGCGCTGCTCGCGGCGCTGGGCACGGCGATGCGCGAGGAGCTGCTCTACCGCGTCTTGCCGCTGCACGTCGCGGAGCGCGCGCGCGTGCCGACCTGGGCAGCGCTCGCCTTCGCCGCGAGCCTGAGCGTCGCTTCCTCGGCCCTCCATCCGCAGGCCACGCTCGCTGGCCTCGCGCTCGAGCTCGGCAAGGGTCTGCTCTTCGCGTCGCTCGCGCACCACCTCCGCGGCGCCTGGGCCCCGATCGCGGCGCACACGACATGGGCCTTCCTCGTGGGGGCGGGCGCTCGCGGAGGCCTGCTCGAGGTCGTCTTCAGCCAAGGCGAGCTCTCGGATGGCGCGCTCTCCACGGGCTCGCCGGCGTGGCTCGCGGCCGGCCTCGCCGCCGCGCTCGCGTTCTTCGCGGTGCCTCGCCTCGCGAGCCCCACCAGCGCCGCCCTCATGAAGGAGCCCGCGCCCTCGAGCGCAGCCCCTCCGCCCACCGATCCCGCCGAGACGAGCTGAGCGGGCCGGCTCCGCTCAGCGACGCGCGCCTCGCCTCGCGTCGGCCTCGGCCTCGTCTTCGAGCTCGGCTTCGAGTCGCGCGCGGTCCTCGAGCGACATCGGCGCGGTCTGCCCCGCCGGCAGCGGCGCCACACGCACGCGCGTGGACGATGCATGCGGAGGCATCGGGCGCGAGCGCAGGAACACGTAGAGCACCTCGCCACGCTCGCTGACCTCCACCTCGACCTCGTCGGGCCTCGTCTTCGCGAGCTGCGTGAGCAGTGCGTCGGCCTCCTCCACGGGTACGTCGAGCGCGCGACCCGCCGCCTGGGCGGTCACCACCCCCCCCTGCGCCACCGCGAGCGCACCGAGCGCCTCGACGGCGCGCTTCTGGCGCAGCTCCTCACCCGTCTGCTCGAGCGCCTGCCCGCCGCGCCGCACGCCCCAGAAGAAGCCCGCCGACAGGAGCGCCAAGATCCCGCCGACCACGAAGCCCGCCGTCGCGGTGAAGATCGCGTAGACCAGGAGCCCGATCAGGGTCGAGAAGACGAGCCCGAAGAAGAGCGCGACCCAGCCGAAGGCGCCGAGCACGGCCCCGCCGAGCCGCGCGGGTTTGCCCGCGTGCGTGAGCGAAGCCCCCGTGAGCGGCACGCGAGGCCTGCCGCAGGCGGAGCAGGTCGCGGTGAGCCCTCGGTACACGAGAGGCGCGTTGGTGTGGCAGTAGGGGCACATGCCGGAGGGACGAGCATGTGCCGCGCCCGGAGCGCGTCAAGCCCGCGCCGGAACGCCGCCGCTCGGGTGTCTCACTGCGCCGGGCAGCCGAGCCCAGGTGTCGCGACGGCGACGTAGAGCGAGGTGCCGTCGAGCCAGCAGGTCGAGAAGCCGGAGCGAGAGGCCGCGTCGAGCATCTTCTGCGCCGACGCCGAGCTCGTCACGATGGCGCCCGAGCCGAGCGCGAGCGGCAGCGTGGCCTCGCAGGAGTCGAGGCAGGAGCTGCTCTGGCAGGCGCCATCGCAGCGATCGAGGTGGCGCTCGGGCGAGCGAAAGCCGTCGACGATCGACACCGCCGTGCCGAGCTTGCCGCGGAACACCTGCATGCGATCGACGAGCGCGGGATCGACGAGCAGCATGCGTGAGGAGCTCGGCTCCCCGGCGAGGAACTCGGAGAGCGCGAAGTTCGACGAGAGCTTCACGCTCTTCGGCGCGAGCACGCCGCTCACCGGATCCTCGAGCCGCCCGACGTCGAGGAAGCAGCTCGGCGCCGCCTCGGCCACCAGCCCGAGCGACATGCCGTAGGCCTCCGTGAGCGGCGCCGAGGGATAGAGCTGGATCGCCGCACCCGAGGGGTAGACCTGCGCGCGACAGCCCCCCGGCCCCTCGGGCAGGTAGCCCACGTACGCCGCGAACTTCTTCCAGATCTTGAAGTGGCCGAGGTTGCCCGAGCCCGCGGCTCCGACGTGCGGCGTGTAGGTGTAGAGCGCCGCGGTCGCCGCGTTCTTCGGCGTGATGGTGTAGCCGTCGAGCGTCTTCTTCGACTTGCCGATCTTCCACCCCGCGATGGTCGAGCCGCCGGCCTCGAGGTCGTCGACGTAGTCGCGCATGTGGCTCGCCATGCAGTCGACCTGCCTGTGGAAGCCCTTCCACTGCGTGCTGCAGCTCTGGTTGTCCGGGCAGCCGCAGCCGAAGGCGTAGTCGAGCGAGAACTGCGACGCGGTCGCCTTGCCGATGAGGGACATCTCGAGCTGCGCGCGCGTGAGGATCAAGAGCGGGTTGATGCCGTGCGCCTGCGCCGCCTCGTGGATCGCCCGCGCCGCGCTGCGCCCACCCGAGCTGTACGACGCGAGCGCCGAGCGCCCGCCGTAAGGCGTGTTCTCGAGGAAAGCCTGGATCTCGTCGACCGTGAGCGCGCTCGCGTCGACGAAGGCGACGTCGCCGAGCAGGCGGTGGCGGTCGAAGCCGGGCTCGTTGAGCTCCTCTTCCCCGAGCGCCGTGTCCTCGAGCTCCTCGAGCTCGTCGAGCCCCTCATCGGGTGCGCAGCCCGCGCCTCCGAGGCCGAGCGAGGCGGCGCAGAGCCACACCGAGAAGGAGGAGGTCCAACGACGGATCGATCGGGCGCTCACGTCGCTCCGCGGATGCACGTCGCGGGCCACGTTGAGATCGCGAGATTTCGGGCCGAATTCGACGGCTCGAGCGCCCAAACCCAGGCGCACGTGGGATCCCGGAGCCCAGGTGAGGCTTCCACCCAGCGCTCCATCCCACACGGTGCGTGAGCCGCGGCGACGCGACGCGTCGTCGCGACGAACGCCGAATTCGTCGGCGCAGTGCTCGCGGCGGAGGGCCGCTCCCTGGCGGGAGGAGCCGAGGAGAGAGCGGCGCTACTTCTGCAGCAGCAGGAACAGGATCGCGCCCGCGCTCAGCCCGAAGATCACGCCCATGCCCGCCGCGGCCAGGAGCGCGCGCTGAGGGGCCGCGGAGAGCAGGCTCGCGAGCCCACCCGAGCCGGAACGCAGGAGCCCGCCCGGCGGGGCGAAGTCTTCGGCGCGACGGCGGAAGGGCACCTGCTCGCGGTCCGAGGTGCGCCGGCCTTCGGCGCGGAAGCGGATCGCCTTGAGCTCCCGGTGCGCCGCTTCGATCTGCTGGCCCGCGAGGCCCGCGTTCGAGGTGCGGGCGTCGCGGTCACGCTGCAAGCAGGCGTCGACGACGGCGCAGAGCGACTGCGGAAGCTCGGGCTTGCGTGTGCGCAGCGGGTCGACGTCCTGCGTGAGGATGCGGACCATGAGCGCGTTGTAGTTCGGCGCCTCGTGCGGGAGCGTGCCGCTCAGGGCCTCGTACATGACGACGCCCATCGACCACACGTCGGCGCGCCCGTCGAGATCCTCGCGGCCGCTCGCCTGCTCCGGCGCCATGTAGGCCGGAGAGCCGACCACCGTCCCGGTGCGCGTGAGCGTGAAGTTGTTGTTGGTCTCGAAGACCTTGCTGATGCCGAAGTCGAGGATCTTCGCGATGACGTGCCCCTCGGGATCCTTGTGCAGGTAGATGTTCGCCGGCTTCAGATCGCGGTGGATGATGCCCTGCGCGTGCGCCAGATCGAGCGCCTTCGCGACCGACATGAAGACCTCGCACGCGAACTCGGGCTCGAGGGTGCCCTCGCGTGCGAGCCGCGTGTCGAGGCCTTCGCCGTCGAGCAGCTCGAAGACCAGGAACGGCGAGCCGTCCTCGGCCTGGCCGAGGTCGAGGATCTCCACGATGCTCGAGCTGCGCACGCGGCCGCTGGCCTTCGCTTCGTTGAAGAAGCGCTGCAGCGCGATGGCGTCCTCGGCGACGTCCGGGCGCATGATCTTGAGCGCCACGTCGCGATCGATGAGCTCGTTCTTGGCAGCCCACACCGATCCGCTCGCGCCCGAGCCGAGCAGGCGGTTCAGTCGGTAGCGCGACTGGATGAGATCGCCGGATTGCACCGCTTCGGTGACGAAACGTAGAACACTTCGAGCGATTCGGGCGAAGGAAAAACCGAGACCGGCGAAGGGGGGTCCCTCCGCCGGTCGGGAAGCACGCCGTGCCCCGGGCCTCACCGACGAGGCGGCCGGGGCCGCGCCGCGCCTCAGGCGTCGTAGTAGAGGTAGAACTCGTAGGGCACGGGGCGCAGGCGGACGGGGTCGACCTCGCGCTCGCGTTTGTGGTGGATCCAGGTCTCGAGCAGATCGCGGGTGAAGACGTCGCCGCGCAGGAGGAAGTCGTGGTCCTTCTCGAGCTCCTCGAGCGCGTCGCTCAGCGAGCCGGGCACGTGGGGCACGTTCTTCAGCTCCTCGGGCGAGAGCGAGTAGATGTCCTTGTCGAGCGGATCACCCGGGTCGATCTTGTTCGCGATGCCGTCGAGACCGGCCATCATCATGGCCGCGAAGGCGAGGTAGGGGTTGCAGGTCGCGTCGGGGAAGCGCACCTCGATGCGGCGCGCCTTCGCCGAGTTGCCGGAGATCACCGGGATGCGGATCGACGCGGAGCGGTTGCGGCTCGAGTAGGCCAGGTTGACGGGCGCCTCGTAGCCCGGGACGAGCCTGCGGTAGCTGTTCGTCGTCGGGTTCGTGAGCGCCGTCAGGGCCTTCGCGTGCTTGAGGATGCCGCCGATGTAGTGCAGGCCGAGCTCGCTCATGCCCGCGTAGCCGTC
>ERZ761602.5744-NODE-5744-length-14450-cov-4.552761_pt1 | contig 14450 bp, 9 predicted proteins | sample MGYA00512165_ERZ761602 | MGnify/ENA primary metagenome ERZ761602 (study PRJEB28899, sample SAMN02445085) | bioreactor sludge metagenome | biome: EBPR sludge; isolation source: Thorneside wastewater treatment plant | place: Australia: Brisbane, Thorneside...
GCGCTTGCCACTCGAGGTGGGGTCCGCGCAGACCGACGAGGGGCGGGTGGGCCGAATCGGCGCGACAGTCCGCCTGCCCGAGGGCCTCATCGAGGGCATGCGCGCCGAAGAGCGTTACAAGCCGCTGGAGGCCGTCGCCCGGGCCACCGCCAAGACCTGGGAGATGAGTGCGCTCACCCTGCGGATGATCTGGCGCATGGTCGTCGGCGACGTGTCGCCCAAGAACATCAGCGGCCCGATCAACATTGCCCAGTACGCCGGCGTGAGCGCCAGCATCGGGGCCTCGGCCTTCCTGGGCTTCCTCGCCATCGTCAGCATCAGCCTCGGCGTGCTGAACCTGCTGCCGGTGCCCATGCTCGACGGGGGCCAGATCGTCTATACGCTCGCGGAGGCCCTGAAGGGTGGGCCGCTGTCCGAGCGGGCCCAGCTGATCGGGCAGCAGATCGGGATCGGCTTCCTGCTGGTCCTGATGAGTTTCGCCTTCTACAACGACCTCTCGCGTCTCCTCGGCTGAACACGCGATGCCGCTCCGAATGCTGGGAGGACCCCGACTGCGCAGCCTGCTGGCTGGCATCCTGCTGGCCGTTGCCGCCGCCGGCCCGCGGCCTGCGGTGGCCCAGCAGGAGGCGCTGGTGGTGCGGGGGATTCGCGTCGAGGGCCTGCAGCGCATCGCCGAGGGCACGGTCTTCAATTACCTGCCGGTCAACATTGGCGATCGCATCGACCAGGGCCGGATCCGGGAGGCCATCCGCGCAGTCTACGGCACCGGCTTCTTCCGGGACGTGGAGATGCGCTGGGAGGACGGCACGCTCGTCGTCGTCGTGGCCGAGCGTCCGTCGATCTCCGACTTCACGATCACGGGCAACAAGGACATCAAGACCGAGGACCTGGAAGAGCCGCTCGCCCGCATCGGCCTGAAGAAAGGGCGCACCTTCAACCAGTCGGTCCTCGAGGAGGTCGAGCAGTCCCTGGTCGACCAGTACTTCAGCCGGGGCAAGTACTCGGCCTCCGTGAAGGCCGAGGTCAAGGAGCTCCCCGACAACAAGGTCGACATCGCCATCACCATCAAGGAGGGCGACCGGGCCCGCATCCGCCAGATCAACATCGTCGGCAATGACAGCTTCTCCGACGAGGACCTGCTGGAGCGCTTCGAACTGCGCACCCCGAACTGGCTGTCGTTCATCCGCCAGGACGACCGCTATTCCCGGGAAGCCCTGTCCGGCGACCTCGAGAAGCTGCGCTCGTTCTACATGGATCGCGGCTTTGCCGACTTCGGCATCGAGTCCACCCAGGTGGCCATCTCGCCCGACAAGCGCGACATCTTCGTCACCATCAACCTCCAGGAAGGCGAGCGGTACAAGATTTCCGACGTGCGCCTCGGCGGTGAGCTCGTACTGGCGGAGGCCCAGCTGAACCCCTTCGTGCGCATCAAGCCGGGCCAGACCTACTCCCAGCAGTTGATCACCCAGAGCGCGGACCTCATCCGCCTCCGGCTTTCCGAAGAGGGCTACGCCTTCGCGACGGTCGAGCCGGTGCCGGAGCTCGACCGGGAGAAGAAGACGGCCGCCATCACGCTGTACGTGGAGCCGAAGAACCGGGTGTACGTGCGGCGAATCAACTTCAATGGCACGTCCTCGGTGAACGACGAGGTGTTCCGGCGCGAGGTGCGCCAGTTCGAGGGCGGCTATCTCTCCAACAGCCGCCTGGAGCGGTCCAAGATCCGCATCCAGCGGCTGCCCTACATCGAGAAGGTCGAGCAGACCACCAACCCGGTACCGGGTACTCCCGACCTCGTGGACCTGGACTTCGACATCACCGAGGGCCTGCCGGGCCAGTTCGGCGGCGGCGTGGGCTACTCCGAGTCCCAGAAGCTCATCCTGAACGGCAGCTTCATCCACACGAACTTCATGGGCACCGGCAACCGGGTCCAGGCCGACATCAACACGGGGCAGTTCCGCACGGTCTACAGCTTCGCCTACACGGACCCCTATACCACCATCAACGAGGTCAGCCGTACCATCAGCGTGGCCTACCGGGATATCACCCAGTTCACTTCGGAGGCTTCCGACTTCGACACCAAGACCTGGTCGGCCTCGGTGGAGTTCAGCTACCCGCTCACCGAATTCCAGCGGCTGATCTTCGGCGGCACCTGGCAGAGCGCCGAACTGCTGTCCGACAGCTTCAGCAGCCGGCAGGCCCAGCAATGGGTGCGCAACAACGGTGACACCGAGACGTCCTTCGTGCCCAACGCCGCCATCTACACCACGGACTTCGACACCTTCGAGTTCCTGGCCGGCTGGGTGTTCGACAGCCGCAACCGGGCCCTGTTCGCCGACCGGGGCGCGCGCCATCGGCTGGTGGCCAACACCACCATCCCCGGCAGCGACGTGGAGTACTTGACCGTCAACTACAACTTCCAGCAGTACTGGCCCCTCAGCCGCTGGGCCACCATGCTGTTCAACGTGGACCTCGGCTACGGCCAGGCTCTGGGCGACACGACCTCCCTGCCGCCCTACAAGAACTACTTCGGGGGCGGCCCGGACACGGTCCGGGGTTTCCGGGAGAACGAGCTCGGGCCCAAGGACGACTTCGGCAACCCCTACGGCGGCGACACCCTGGTCGCCGGCCAGGCCGAGCTGCTGCTGCCCATGCCCGAGAGCTGGCAGGCCCGGGCCCGGTTTTCGCTGTTCTATGACATCGGCAACGTCTTCTCCCTGGGGGACGTGGTCTTCTATGACAGGACGGGGCTCAATCCGATCGAGTATGATTTCGACGCTGGCGAGCTGAAGCAGTCGGTCGGAATCGCCGCCCAGTGGCTGGCGCCCCTCGGCCTGTTCCGCTTCAGCTACGCGTTCCCGCTCAATGCCGAGGATGCCACCACCACCCTCTACGGCGACGAGACGGAGCGGTTCCAGTTCTCGATCGGCGGCGCCTTCTAGGCGCCACCCCACCAACGTCCGAACCCAGGAAGATGCCCACCGTGTACCCGCTCACCCGACTCCTGTCCGTAGTCGCCCTCGCCGCGCTTGCGCTGCCGCCGGTGGCCCTGGCCCAGGTCAAGCCCCTCAAGATTGCCTTCGTGAACGTCCAGCGCCTGCTCATCGAGTCCCCCCAGGCGAACGCCGCCAACCGGGCCCTGGAGAACGAGTTCGCGCCCCGCCAGCGGGACCTGCAGGCCAAGCAGACCGCCTTCAAGGCCCGTGCCGACAAGTTCCAGAAGGACGCTGCCGTCATGGGCGCTGACGAACGGCGCAACACGGAGAACGAGCTCCGCAAGGATGAACGCGAGTTGCAGCGGCAGATCGAGGAGCTCCGCGAGGACCTCAATAACCGCAAGAACGAGGAACTCGGCAAGCTCCGGGTGAACGTGCTCCGCCAGATCGACAGCTTCGCCAAGCAGGGCGGCTATGACCTGATCGTCACCGACGCGCTGTACGTGAGCCCGGCGCTCGATGTCACGGGCCAGGTGCTGCAGGGCCTCTCGGGCGGCGCGGCGCCCAAGGCAAGCCCGTAGATGCCGGTTACCTGACGACATGGGTGTCAGCCTGGGTCTCCTCGCCGTCCGGCATGGCTGCGAGCTGCGGGGCGACCCGGACACCCTGGTCGAGCGCGTCGCCACCCTGGCCGGTGCCGACGGCCGCTCCCTGAGCTTCCTGGCCAACCCGGCCTACCGGGCCCAGCTGGCCACCACCCGGGCGGCCGCCGTCATCCTGTCCCCGGCCGATGCCGCATCCTGCCCGGTGGCGGCCCTGGTCACCCGGGACCCGTACGCGACCTACGCACGCATTGCCGGCGAGCTCCATCCCTCACCCGTGCCCCGGCCCGGCATGCACCCGTCCGCTGTCATCGATCCGGCCGCGCAGGTGCCGGCGAGCTGCGAAGTCGGACCCGGCGTCGTCGTTGGCCCCGGCGTCGTGCTCGGCGAGCGCGTGGTGGTGGGTGCCCGGTCGGTACTGGGCGCCGGGGTCACGGTGGGCGAGGGTACCCGCCTCCTGCCCGGCGTCGTGGTCTACCCGGGGGTGCGTCTCGGCGCGCGCTGCATCCTCCACGCGGGCGTGGTGGTCGGCTCCGACGGTTTTGGCTTCGCGCGCGAACGCAGCGGCAGCTACGTCAAGGTTCCCCAGGTCGGCGGCGTCACCGTCGGGGACGATGTGGAGATTGGCGCCAATACCACCATCGACCGGGGCGCCATCGACGACACCATCATCGGCAACGGGGTCAAGCTCGATAACCAGGTGCAGGTCGGGCACAATGTCCGTATCGGCGAGCACACCGTCATCGCGGCCCAGACGGGCATCGCGGGCAGTGCCACCATCGGCGCCCGCTGCACGGTCGGTGGCAAGGCGGGCTTCGCCGGCCACATCGTCGTTGCCGACGACGTGGTGATTGGCGGCGGCACCAGCGTGACGGGCTCCATCCGCACGCCGGGCGTCTACGCCGGTGGCGGCACGCCGGCCGACGAGTTGCCGCGCTGGCGCCGCAACATGGCTCGCTTCAGCCAGCTCGACGAGCTCGCCAAGCGGGTGCGCAACCTGGAGAGGCGCCTCGTCGCCCTGCTTGATTCCAACCCGCCACCGCCCGGATCATCCGCATCGTGACCAGCATCCATGCCACCGCCATCCTGGACCCCGGCGCCGAGCTGGACGAGGGCGTCGTCGTCGGGCCCTATGCCGTCATCGGCGCGGGCGTGCGCATCGGCAGCGGTACCAGCATCGGTGCCCACGCGGTCGTGAAGGGCCCGACCGTCATCGGCCGGGACAACCGCATCTTCCAGTTCGCCTCGATCGGCGAGGATCCCCAGGACAAGAAGTACCGGGGCGAGCCGACCCGACTCGTGATCGGCGACCGGAACAATTTTCGCGAGTTCTGCACGATCAACCGGGGCACGTCCCAGGACCAGGGCGTCACCAGCATCGGCAATGACAACTGGATCATGTCCTACGTCCACGTTGCCCATGACTGCGTCGTCGGCAACGACGTCATCTTCTCGAACAACGCCACGCTGGCCGGCCACGTCCATGTCGGCGACCACGTGATCTGCAGCGGCTTCTCGGCCATCCACCAGTTTTGCCGCATTGGGGCCCACGCGTTCCTCGGCGGCTTCGCGGCCGTGACCCGCGACGTGCCGCCCTACGTCATGGTCGCGGGGCAGCCTACGGCGCCGCACGGGATCAACAGCGAGGGCCTCAAGCGCCGGGGGTTCACGCCGGACCAGCTGCGCAACCTCAAGGAGGCCTACCGCATCCTGTACCGGGAACAACTCCAGCTCGCCGAGGCCCGCGAACGCATCGCGGCCCTGGCCGCCACGGCCCCCGAGCTGCGGATCCTCGTCGAATTCATCGACAAGTCCGAGCGCAGCCTGATCCGCTGACGGCATGGCGCGCATCGCCATCGTCGCCGGCGAGGTCTCGGGTGACCGGCTCGGGGCCGGGCTGATCGCCGCCATCCGCGCCCGCCGGCCCGATGTCACCTTCACGGGCATCGCGGGGCCCGCCATGCGCGCCGCCGGCTGCGATGTGCTCGCCGCCAGCGAGGACCTGGCCGTGATGGGCCTCGCCGAGGTCGTGCGCCACCTGCCCCGGATCCGCCGCATCATGCGGACCCTCGAGGCGCACCTGGCCAGGGATCCCCCGGACCTCTACGTGGGCATCGACGCCCCGGACTTCAACCTGCGGGTCGAGCGCCGGGTACGCGCGGCCGGGCTGCGTACCGTGCAGTACGTCTCCCCCTCGGTGTGGGCCTGGCGCCAGGGGCGGGTACACGTGCTCCGGGCCGCCTGCGACCACGTGCTTTGCCTGCTGCCCTTCGAGGCGGAGTTCCTGGCCCGCCACGGCGTTCCCGCCACCTTCGTCGGTCACCCGCTCGCCGACGAGCTGCCGGCCTCGCCGCCCGTGGACGAGGCCCGGCGCGCCCTGGGGCTCGCGAGCACGGGCCCGGTGCTTGCGGTCCTGCCCGGCAGCCGGGCCGGCGAACTGCGCCGGCTGGGACCCGTGTTCGCCGCCACCGTCGACTGGCTGGCCGCCCGTGTCCCCGGCCTCGCTGCGGTGCTGCCCCTCGCGACGCCCGCCCTGAAGCAGGAGTTCGGCAGCCTGTTCGGCCCGGCTGTCCGGCTGCTGGACGGTCAGGCCCCTGCCGCCATGGCGGCCGCGGACGTGGTGCTGCTCGCGTCCGGCACTGCCACCCTGGAGGCCATGCTGATCAACCGCCCCATGGTGGTGGCCTACCGGCTGGCCCCCCTCACCTACGGCGTCCTGAAGGCGCTGCGCCTCGTCCGCGTCGGCCACTTTGCCCTGCCCAACCTGCTGGCCGGGGAACGGCTGGTCCCCGAGTTGCTCCAGGACGCCGTCACCGTGGAAAACCTGGGGACGGAGGTCCTGCGCTGGCTCGGGTCGCCGGCCGCCCGGCTGGACCTGGCGGCCCGGTTCACCGCGCTGGGCGGGCAGTTGCGCCGCCGGGCCAGTGACCGGGCGGCCGAAGTGGTGCTGGGCCTGCTGCCGGCTTCGTATAATCGCTGACCCTTCCCTGAGTTGCAGGCTCCCCGCCGACATGCACACCGCCGGTAATGTCATCGCAGGTATCGACGAAGCGGGGCGGGGACCGCTCGCGGGCCCGGTCGTCGCCGCCGTCGTCGTGCTCGGCGCCGGCCAGTCGATCGCGGGCGTCCGGGACTCCAAGCTGATGACGCCGGGCCAGCGCGCCGCGGCTGCCCGCCGCATCCGCGCCGAGGCCCTCGCCTGGGCCATTGGCGAGGCCAGTCGCGAGGAAATCGACGACATCAACATCCTCCAGGCCACGCTGCTCGCCATGCAGCGGGCCTTCGCCGGGTTGGCCGTGCCGCCGCCCGCGGTCGAGGTCGATGGCAACCGGGCGCCCGTGCTGCCGGGATACACCGGGCGCATCGCGACGGTCGTGGAGGGCGACCGGCTGCGGCCGGCTATCGCTGCCGCGTCGGTCCTCGCCAAGGTGCACCGGGACGCCATCATGGATGACCTGGATGCGCGTTACCCGGGCTACGGGTTCCTCCAGCACCGGGGCTACGGGACGGCAGCCCATCGGGCCGCACTCGCGTCCCTCGGTCCGTGCCCCGAGCACCGGCGCAGCTTCGCGCCGGTGCGGGCCCTGGTCTCGGTCACCCTGCAGGACGCGGAGGCCCGGGCATGACCGGCTTCGTCCACCTGCACGTCCACACCGAGTATTCCCTCGTCGACAGCGTCGTGCGCGTGCCCGAGCTCGTCGCTGCGACCGCCGCCGCCGGGATGCCGGCCGTGGCCATCACCGACCAGGGCAACCTGTTTGGTCTCGTCAAGTTCTACCGGGCGGCGCTGGCGGCCGGCGTGCAGCCCATCGCGGGTGCGGAAGTCTGGCTCGCGGGTGCCGCCGGCAAGGGTCCCGCCGACCGGACGGAGCCCGGCCGCCTGGTGCTCCTGTGCCGGACTGAGACCGGCTACCTGAACCTCTGCCGCCTGCTCACCCGCGCCTGGGTGGAAGGGCAGCAGGGCGGCCTGCCGTTCATCGAGGCCGGCTGGCTCGCGGACGGTGCCGCGGCGGGCCTCATCGCACTATCGGGCGGCCGGGACGGGGTACTCGGGCGCACGGTGCTCGCTGGCTCCCGGCCCCAGGCTGAACGGCTTGCCGGCGAGCTGAAGGCCCTGTTCGGCGGCGACCTCTACGTGGAACTCCAGCGCACGGGCCGTGCCCAGGATGACGACTACGTGCATGCCGCCGTCCGGTTCGCCAGCGACGTCGGCCTGCCCGTCGTCGCGACCAACGACGTGCGTTTCCTCACCCGCGAGGATTTCGAGGCGCACGAGGCCCGCGTCTGCATCCAGACCGGCTACGTGCTCGGCGATGGCGCCCGGCCCCGGCACTACAGCGACCAGCAGTACCTGCGGACGCCGGCCGAGATGGCCGAGCTCTTTGCCGACCTGCCGGAAGCCCTCGAGAACACCGTCGAGATCGCGCGCCGCTGCCACCTGACGCTCCGCCTCGGGCAGGCCCACCTGCCTGACTATGCCGTGCCGGATGGCACCACGCCCGACGAGTACCTGCGCAGCCAGTCTGTCCTGGGACTCGCCGCGCGCTTTCGCGACGCCCCGCCCGGCCCGGAATACGCCGAGCGGCTCGCCACCGAACTGGACGTGATCTGCCGCATGGGGTTCTCCGGGTATTTCCTCATCGTCGCGGACTTCATCCGCTGGGCCCGGGACCAGGCCATCCCGGTCGGCCCCGGACGCGGTTCGGGGGCGGGTTCCCTCGTGGCCTGGGTACTCGGCATCACCGATCTGGACCCGATCCGCCACGACCTCCTGTTCGAGCGCTTCCTGAACCCGGAGCGCGTGTCGATGCCGGATTTCGACATCGACTTCTGCATGGAGGGCCGGGACCGGGTCATCGACTACGTCAGCGAGCGCTACGGGCGCGACCGGGTGTCCCAGATCATCACCTACGGCACGATGGCGGCGCGCGCCGTGGTGCGGGACGTCGGTCGCGTGCTGGGCCAGCCCTACGGCCAGGTCGACCGCATCGCCAAGCTCGTGCCCAACGACCCGGGCGCCGAGGTCACGCTGGAGAGCGCGCTGGCCCAGGAGGCGGAGCTTCGGGACCTCTACCAGCGGGACGAGGACGTGCGCAGCGTCATCGACCTCGGCCGGCGCCTCGAGGGGCTCGTCCGGAACGCGGGCCGGCATGCGGGCGGCCTCGTGATCGCACCCCGGGACATCACTGCATTCACCCCCCTCTACCAGGTCGAGGGCGAGAAGTTCACGGTCACCCAGTTCGACAAGGACGACGTCGAGGCCGCGGGACTCGTGAAGTTCGACTTCCTCGGCCTGCGCACCCTCACGATCATCGACCGGGCCACCCGGGCCATCAACGCGCGGCGGGCCGCCGCCGGCGAGGCACCGGTGGAAGTGCCGGCCGAGCGGATGGACGACCCCGCCACCTTCCGCCTGCTGCGCGCCTGCAAGACGACCGCCGTCTTCCAGCTCGAGTCCCGGGGCATGCGCGACCTGGTCCGCCGGCTGCAGCCCGACGTCTTCGACGACCTCGTGGCCCTCGTTGCCCTCTACCGGCCGGGTCCGCTCCAGTCCGGCATGGTGGACGACTTCATCAACCGCAAGCACGGTGGCCGCGACCAGCCCATCGACTACCTGCATCCCGACCTCGAGCCTGTCCTGCGCAGCACCTACGGCGTGATCCTCTACCAGGAGCAGGTGATGCAGATCGCCCAGCGGCTGGCGGGCTACTCGCTCGGCGAGGCGGATCTGCTGCGCCGGGCGATGGGCAAGAAGAAACCCGAGGAGATGGCCAAGCAACGGTCGATCTTCACGGACCGGGCGGCCGAGCGTGGCACGGCCCGGGCCCAGGCGACCTACATCTTCGACCTGATGGAGAAGTTCGCGGGGTACGGCTTCAACAAGAGCCACTCGGCGGCCTACGCCGTCCTCACCTACCAGACCGCCTGGCTGAAGGCGAACCACACGGCGGCCTTCATGGCAGCGGTGATGACCACGGAGATGGGCGACACGGATGCCCTGGTGGGGCTGCGCCGGGAGTGCCTGGCGCTCGGCCTTGCCGTGCTTCCCCCGGACATCAACCACTCGGCCCACACCTTCGAGGTGGAAGTGCCGGCCGGGACCGGCACGGGCGAGGCCATCCGCTACGGGCTCGGTGCGATCAAGGGCGTGGGCCGGGGCGCGGCGGAGCACATCGTGGCCGTGCGTGCGGAAGGAGGGCCCTTCCGCAGCCTGCAGGAATTCTGCGTGCGTGTCGGGGGGCACAAGCTCGGCCGCCGGCCCGTCGAGGCACTGATCAAGGCCGGGGCGCTCGACGGCCTCGGGCCCAACCGGCCCAGCCTGCTCGCCGTGCTGCCCGCCGCCATGGGCGGCGCCGAGCAGGCGGCAGCCGCAGCCAGCGTGGGCCAGGAGGACCTCTTCGGGGCACCCGCCGCGCCAGCCGCCAACATCGATGCCGTCCCGGAAGTACCCGACTGGGGCTGGGGGCGCAAGCTGCAGGCGGAGCGGGAGAGCCTCGGCCTCTACCTGAGTGGCCATCCGTTCGACCAGTACCGCACCGACCAGCCCTTCATCTGTACCTCGAGCATCGAGGCCCTGGTGGCCGAGCGCCCGCCGGCGCCGGGGGAGTACCGCGGCCCGGCCCGGGAAGTGGTGATCGCCGGCCTGGTGACCTCCATCCGCAAGCGCGGTGCGCGGACCTCCATCGAGCTCGATGACGGCACGGGCACCCTGGAAGTCGGCTTCTTCCAGGAGGTCTTCGACCGGTTCCGCCACCTGCTCGGCGTGCATTCGCTCGTCGCGATCAGTGGCAGCCTCCGCTTCGAGGAGTACCTGGACGGCTGGCGCCTCACCGCCAAGGAGGTGCTCGACCTCGATCGCATCGTGGAGTCCCGGGCCACCGGCCTGCTGCTCAGGTGGCGGGCCGAAGTCGACCGGTCGCTCAGTCCGCAGTTGCTGAAGAGCGTGATGGAGCGGCACCGGCCAGGCCGGTGCAGCGTCTCGCTCTACTACAGCACCGGCGGCGCCCAGGCACGTGTGGCCCTTGGCAGCGACTGGTGCGTGCGGCCGACGCGGGAACTTCGCGAGCGCCTGTCCGAGCTGGTCGGCCTCGACGGCTTCCGGTTCGTTTACGAGGGGCCGCGCCAGTAGTAAGGTGACGGGATGGACCTGAAGTTCCTGGATTTCGAACAGCCCATCGCCGAACTCGAGGCCAAGATCGACGAGCTCCGGTTCGTCGGCGACGATTCCGAGATCAACATCAGCGACGAGATCGCCCGGCTGAAGGCCAAGAGCGAGGCCCTGACCCGCAGCATCTTCTCCAGCCTGACGTCGTGGCAGGTGGCGCAGCTGGCCCGCCACCCGCAGCGGCCGTACACCCTCGACTACCTCGCGGCGCTCTCACCCGACTTCCAGGAGCTGCACGGCGACCGCATGTTTGCCGACGACCCCGCCATGGTTGGCGGCCTCGGCCGGCTCGACGGGCGGCCCGTCGTCTTCATCGGGCAGCAGAAGGGTCGTGACACCAAGGAGCGGGTCAGGCGCAACTACGGCATGCCGAAGCCGGAGGGTTACCGCAAGGCGCTCCGCCTGCTGAACCTGGCCGAGAAGTTCCGCCTCCCGGTCATCACCTTCATCGACACGCCCGGTGCCTATCCCGGCATTGGCGCCGAGGAACGGGGCCAGAGCGAGGCCATTGCCCGCAACCTGTTCGAAATGGCCCGGCTGCGCACCCCGATCATCAGCGTGGTGATCGGGGAGGGCGGGTCCGGTGGTGCCCTCGCGATCGGCGTGGCGGACCGGGTGATCATGCTCGAGTACAGCGTCTACAGCGTGATCTCGCCCGAGGGCTGCGCCAGCATCCTCTGGAAGAGCGCCGACAAGGCCGAACTGGCCGCGGAGGCCATGGGCATCACGGCGCCGCGCCTGCGGGAGCTGGGGCTCATCGATGAAGTGATCCGCGAGCCGCTCGGCGGGGCCCACCGGGACCCGGAGTCCATGGCCACGAGCGTCCGCATCGCGCTGGTGAACCACCTGCGCGACCTGGAAGCCCTGGACGCCGCCGAGCTGCTGCGCCGGCGCGGTGCGCGCCTGCGGGCCTACGGCAGCTTCCGGGAGAGCTGAGCGCCGGCCGGGTGGGAAGGCCACCGGACACCGGCCAGGTCGAGGCGGCACTCCGCGCCGCGCTGCCTCCGGCGGCGAAGCTCTGCGTGGCCTTCAGTGGCGGCCGGGACTCCACCGTCCTCCTACACGCCCTGGCCGCCCTGCGGGCCGCCCACGGCTTTCGCCTGCGCGCCCTGCATGTCAACCACGGACTCCAGGCGGGCGCCGGCGACTGGGCTGCCCACTGCCGGGAAGTGGCCGCGAGGCTCGGGGTCGACTGCCTGGTCCGGGAGGTCACGGTCGTGCAGGGCCAGGGCAAGGGCCTCGAGGCGGCGGCCCGGGAGGCTCGCTACGGCGCGCTCCGTGATGTGCTCGGTACCGGGGAGTGGCTGTTGACGGCCCACCATGCCGATGACCAGCTCGAGACCGTATTGCTGCACCTCCTGCGCGGCTCCGGCCCGGCGGGACTCGCGGGCATTCCGGCCCTGGCCCCCTTCGGGGCGGGCCATCTCTGCCGGCCGCTGCTAAACCTGCCGGGTACCGTGATGGCCGCGTACGCGTCCGGGCAGCTGGCCCCGGCCGGCCTTGCCTGGCTCGACGATCCGATGAATGCCGACCTCCGGCTCGATCGGGCCTTCGTCCGTCACGAGCTCGGCGCCGTGCTGCGCCGGCGGTTTCCCGCGGCCGCCGCCGGGGCCGGGCGCTCGGCGGCGCTCGCCGGCGAGGCGGCGGGGCTGCTGGATGAACTCGCACGGGGCGATGCGGAGGGTGCGGTGGACGGTGCGCGGGTGTCGGTCGCGGCGCTGGCCCGGCTCGGCGATGCCCGGCGCCGCAACCTGGTGCGTTACCTGGTCCGGACCCGCGGGTGGCCCGCGCCACCGGAACGCCGGCTCCGCACCGGCCTCGACCAGCTGATGACGCCAGCCCCGGGGCGCCAGCCCGTCGTCGCCTGGGGCGGGCGCGAGATCCGCCGTTACCGGGACCACCTGCACCTGCTCGACGCCGCGGTCCCGCCGGGCGGTGAGCCCACCGCCCCGCGCGCCTGGCCGGGCGGCACGACCCTCGACCTCGGTCCCGTGCGGGGCCGGCTGGCCTGGCGCGAGGTGGCGGGTGGCGGGCTTGCACCGCAGGTCGTGGCGGCGGGGCTCGAGGTGACGTTCCGCCGCGGCGGCGAGCGCGTGCGGCCCGACGCGGATCGCCACCACCGCACGCTGAAGTTCCTGTTCCAGGCCCGGGGCGTCGTGCCCTGGATGCGTCCCCACGTGCCCCTGGTCCTGGGCGGCGGGCGCCTCGCGGCGGTCGGCGACCTGTGGGTCGCCGACTGGGCGGCGGCTGCGCCCGGTGCCCGCGGCCTTGCCATCGCCTGGACCGGGCATTCGCCACTCGAGTGACGGGGGACCGGTGCCCGCGGATTGTCCGCGCCCGGCCGATCTGGTAACGTTTTCTCCCCATCTGACTCCTTGATGGAGAGTCCAGCCGGAACATTGCGCGCCCTTACCCGAGCCTGACCGCCGGTAAGGTGTCCCGCTATTCCGGGCAGTGATCAACGGCCGACGGCGTCGGCGGAGATGGGTGCGATGACCCGCTATATTTTCGTGACTGGTGGCGTCGTGTCCTCGCTCGGCAAGGGCATCACGGCAGCGTCCCTCGGGGCGATCCTCGAGGCCCGTGGCCTCAAGGTGGCCATGATCAAGCTGGACCCGTACCTCAACGTGGATCCCGGCACCATGAGCCCGTTCCAGCACGGCGAGGTGTACGTCACCGCCGATGGCACGGAGACCGACCTGGACCTCGGCCATTACGAGCGCTTCGTGCGCACCACCACGGGCCGCAACAGCAATTTCACCACCGGCCGCATCTACGGCAGCGTGATCGCCAAGGAGCGCCGGGGCGACTACCTCGGCGCCACCGTGCAGGTGATTCCGCACATCACCGACGAGATCAAGCGCTGCATCCGGCTCGGCTCCGGTGACGCCGACATCTGCATCGTGGAGATCGGCGGCACGGTGGGCGACATCGAGTCCCTGCCTTTCCTCGAGGCGATCCGCCAGTTCGGCGTGGACCTCGGTCCCCAGAACTGCGTCTACGTGCACCTCACCCTGGTGCCGTACATTTCCTCGTCATCCGAGATCAAGACCAAGCCCACCCAGCATTCCGTCAAGGAGCTGCGCTCCATCGGCATCCAGCCAGACATCCTGGTGTGCCGGTCCGAGGCCCAGCTGCCGGAGGAACAGCGGCGCAAGATCGCGCTGTTCACCAACGTGCAGGAGCGTGCCGTCATCTCGGCGGTGGACGTGGATGACCTCTACAAGCTGCCCATGGTCTTCCGCAGCCAGGGATTCGACGCCATCGTCGTCGAGCGGCTGGGCCTGTCCGTGCCCCAGGCCGACCTCGCCGAATGGGAGGCCGTGGTCGCCGCCCGCCGCAACCCGGAAGCCGAGGTCACGATCGCCATGGTTGGCAAGTACGTGGACCTTCGCGATTCCTACATCTCCCTGAACGAGTCGCTGCTCCATGCCGGCATCAAGACCCGGACGCGGGTGAAGATCCGCTACATCGAGGCCCAGGACCTGGAAAAGGACGGCACCGGCGCGCTGGTTGGCGTCGATGCGGTGCTCGTGCCTGGCGGGTTCGGCGAGCGCGGCATCGAGGGCAAGATCGCGGCGGTGCGCTACGCGCGCGAGAACGGCGTGCCCTACCTCGGCATCTGCCTGGGGATGCAGGTGGCGATCATCGAGTTCGCCCGGGATGTGGTGGGGCTGAAGGGGGCGCACAGCACCGAGTTCGACGGGCAGACGCCCCACCCCGTGATTGCCCTGATCTCCGAGTGGCAGG
>ERZ761602.5745-NODE-5745-length-14448-cov-3.573404_pt1 | contig 14448 bp, 12 predicted proteins | sample MGYA00512165_ERZ761602 | MGnify/ENA primary metagenome ERZ761602 (study PRJEB28899, sample SAMN02445085) | bioreactor sludge metagenome | biome: EBPR sludge; isolation source: Thorneside wastewater treatment plant | place: Australia: Brisbane, Thorneside...
TGCGAGTTCTTCTTCCAGTGTGTTCAACAGTTCGTTCGTCGTTATCATGTTTGCCTTTCCCCCCTCGCTGAACCGACGCCGGGTAAATAAAAAACCCACCGCCGGTAACAGCGGTGGGTTGGAAATTCTTCGGATTGGTCTATTCGATGATTCCTCCACCGCCAGGAGCGCGCCGGATGACGGAAGCGCCCAGCCACATGGCCGGCTTCTGTCCCGTTACGCAAATGTTGAGGCGATGGTTCATCGTTACGCAACGTTTTGTAAGGACCGGCACGAGCCGCGTCAATCTCGCAGATGGTAAACTTTAGGTGAACCCAGCCGGACACCACCGCAGCGGCCTGTGGCTGCGATTGAGATTACGATTAGGAGGAAGAGGAAGGGGAAGCTTGAACAGTCTCGAATCCAAACGCTTTCAAGAAATCTCCGGGCGGGGCTTTGACGAACACCTGCTTGCGAGTGAAAGGATTTAGAAAGCCCAGCTTCACCGCGCGCAGGCCCATCGGGTAACGAACATCCTGACTCCCCCGTTCGGAAGGGCGACCTCCCTGCCCTCCGGCCATCCCTCCCGCCAACAACAAAGACGCTTTCCGGGCAGCACCATACATTGGGTCACCGATGATCGACAGCCCGGCGTCGAGGAGGTGAACGCGGATCTGATGCGTGCGCCCCGTCACCGGCCGGCATTCGATGAGCGAGCGACCGTCGCGAGTTTCCAACACCTTGAACGCCGTCTCGGCCGGTTTGCCTTCCTTCATATCAATCTGCATCCGGCCGAACTGCTTCGGCACCGGCCCGATGGGTTGACGGCAAACCCACTCGGATTGCCGTGGTTCACCGCTCACGACCGCGAGATACACCTTCTCCACCAGGCGTTGCTCAAAGAGATCGCCCAACTGGTTGAGCGCGCCCTGGCTCCTGGCGAAGAGGAGAATGCCGGTCGTCTCCGCGTCCAGCCGATGAACGTGCCGGAGGTATTTCACATTGCGCGAGCGCGCCCAGAAGTGGCCGGCCGCGATGCTCGATTCGATGGCGGCCTGGAGATTGCGGTTCGTGCGCTGCCAGGTGAACGGGATCAACATCCAGCCCGCCGGTTTGTCGATGGCCAGCACCGTGCGATCCTCGAACAGGATCGGGATGGGATCGAGACCGGGAAACTGGATGTGCATCGGCTTGGCCACGCGCCGAGGGTGACGCGCACGGCCGGCCGAGGCGAGCCTGGTTTCGCTGCGGCGACCGGAATGTCGCCTTTCCGGACTGCCTTCACTTCGGCTTCATCTGCGGGAAGAGGATCACGTCGCGGATGCTTTCCTGGCCGAGGAGCATCATGCACAGGCGGTCGATGCCGATGCCGATGCCGCCGGCCGGGGGCATGCCGTGCTCGAGGGCGACCAAGAAATCTTCGTCGAGCTTCTGCTGCTCGCCGCCGGCCTGGTGCTCCAGTGTGTTGCGCTGCGCGATGGGATCGTTCTGCTCGGTGTAACCGGGCGCGATCTCCTGGCCGTTGATGCAGCACTCGAAGACCTCGACGGTCGTCGGATCGTCGGGCGAAAGCTTGGCGAGCGGTACGAGTTCCTTCGGCAGATGCGTGACGAAAGTGGGCTGGATCAAAGTTGGCTCAATGAGCTTCTCGAAAACTGCGCCGGTGATCTCGAAGTCTTCGTAGTCCTTGCCGATCTCCGCGCCAAGATCGTGGGCGCGTTGGCGGCGCTCGGCGGGTGTGATTTCGAACCAATCGGCACCGGCCTTCTCACGGACGAGGTCTTTGTAGCGGACGCGCTTCCAAGGATTCGCTAAGACAATCACTTCTTCGATTGTAAGTTTCTCAAGAGCTGAAATGTGTCGGTCAACCTGTGGCACCCACGAATTAAGCCCTGTGGGATGTTCTGGATCATTCCACGTCTCCAAGGTCCTTTTCGTTCGCTCGAACAGTGGAAGTATCTCGCTAAGCGCGCTGCGAGCAATTTCCCAATGGGGTTGTTTATGCTGAGAAGAATCGTACTTGCTCCTAATCTCACCAAGCTCGCCGAGCAGTGCTTTGGCTGACTCAATTTCCACAGTTTGAGATTTTGGAATTGATTCGATAAATCTGCTTAAGTTGGACCAGCAATAGACGAGCGATTGCAGGATTTCCCGCGTAGTTTCGCCATATCTAACGCGTGGGAATTCTAGTCTGCTGTTAGGGAAGACCGCTTCCGCAACGCGAACTATCAGCGACTCCACCGTCTCCATCATCGTCTCGTAATCGCCAAAAGCCTGATATGCCTCCAGCATCGTGAACTCCGGATTGTGCCGGCGTGAAAGGCCCTCGTTGCGGAAGTTCTTCCCGATCTCGAACAGCTTGTCGATGCCGCCCACGAGCAATCGCTTGTGATACAACTCGAGCGCGATGCGCAGATAAAACTCGCAGCCGAGCGCGTTGTGAAACGTCTTGAACGGCGCCGCCGCCGCGCCACCGGGAATGCCCTGCATCGCCGGCGTCTCGACCTCGACATAGCCGCGCGAATGAAAGAACTGGCGGATCTCATGCACGATGGCGCTGCGCTTCAGGAAGACGTCCTTCACGTCGTCGTTCGCGATCAGGTCGAGATACCGCTGGCGGTAGCGCGTCTCGGTGTCCTCGAGGCCGTACCACTTGGCCGGCGGCGGCCGCAGCGCCTTGCCGAGGATGGTGAAGCTCTCCAGCTTGACCGACTTCTCGCCCATCTTGGTCGTGAAGAGCGCGCCCTTCACGCCGACGAAATCGCCGAGGTCGAGGTGCTGGAGGATCTTGAAGTTGTCTTCGCCGACGGCCTGTTTCTGCACATACACCTGGATGCGGCCGGTCTGGTCTTTGATGTCGAAAAACAGGCTCTTGCCCATCTCGCGCAGCGCGGTGAGGCGACCGGCCAGCGCGACGGCGCGGCCTTCGACGTAGTTTTCCTTGGCCGGCACACAACCTTCCGTGGGCGTGAACTTGTTGGCAAAGGGATCGATCCCGTGCTCGCGCAGGGACGCCAGCTTGGCGCGGCGCTGTTCGATGAGTGCGTTGGTATCTTCGGCGGACATAAATGCAGGGGCCGATGGAACACGACGGGAGGGGGGATGTCCACCGCTTTGCCGGGACGGGAACGGGCGGGAAGGCGCGTGCGGTCCGCCGAAGGTAGGACAGTGCTTTCAGCCTGTCCCGCGAGCTTCAGCGAGCGTGCCCCCCCGATTCATGTGGGCGGCTCGGCAAGCAGCATGGCCCCAAACTTGATGATGGCCGACAGGAACCAGCCTAGACTTCATCGTGGTGCGAAGGGAATGCCCTCTCCAATGGACAGGTTCTGGAAAGCCGGTCCCACCTCCGACCGGGCAACGCCCTTGAAACGAGGTGTTTGGCGGATTCTTGCGCGCGGAATTTGCCTGTCGGCGCGCGGCGTGGCATGGTTGGCCCATGTCCGATTCCAATTGGGAAAAGAAGTTTGAAAACGCCTTTAATATCGGCGTGCGGGCCTATCAATCCGGCGAGCGCAACGCCGGCCGGATGTTCACCAACCGCGACCAGGTATTTCTGAGCACCATCGGCTGCACGGCGCAGGAATTGTTCGATTTCGTGGAGGATTACTGCGACGCGGGCGAACCGGACCTCGCCACGGCGCTGGCCACGGCCGCCATCCGCCGGAAGTATTTCCTCGAGGTGCAGCATGGCATTCCCTCGCAGTTCCAACTCGATCCGCAGGAACTGCCGCCCAAGCAGGACGAGGTGGATGGCTTCCGCTGGCTGCCCCGCATCATTGCCAAGGCCCGGGCGAAGCTCCGGGGCGAACTCGACGCGACCACGATGTACGGTTGCGGCGGGGACCGGGCCTTCCTCGACAGCGTGGGGATCACGATCCCGCAGTTTCTGCAACTGGTCTGGGACGCGGACCAGGATGACCGCCGAATCATCGAGGCGGTGAAGGATTCGATTTCCGCCGTGCGCTGAAGTCCGCCGCACCGGCCGCCAGCGTCAGTCCTTTCCCTCGAGCTGGTCGAGCCACTTCTTGAGCAACGCCAGCGCCCTGGCGCGGTGGCTGAGCCCGTTCTTCACTTCCTCCCCAAGTGCGGCGAAGGATTCCTCATGGCCGTCGGGAATGAACAGCGGATCGTAACCGAAACCACCCCGCCCGCTCGGACCAAACGCGATGCGCCCCTCGCACACGCCGGTGGCCAGCGTGGTGCGCTTCTCCAGAACATCGCCGAAGAGGGCGGTGGTACGGCGCAGGTTGTCATACACCTCGACCGGGGTGGCGGCGACCACGCAACGAAAGCGGGCGGTGCGTTGGGGCTCGGGTACACCCTTGAGCGCGGCCAGCAGTTTTTGATTGTTCGCGGCGTCGGGCGCGTTGCCGGGGATGTCCGTGCCGATGTGGGCGAAGCGCGCGGAATAGACGCCCGGCGAACCACCCAGGGCGTCCACTTCCAGGCCACTGTCATCCGCCAGCACGAGCACCGGCCCGCGCTGCTCGGGATCTTCAACCAGCAAGGGCGACTGAAAGCGCGGGTTCTTGAGCAGCCAGCGCGCGAGTTCCACCGACTTTTTCTGGGCATTCTCATCAAACGTGCTGCCGTCCTCGCGCACGATCGGAGCGGCCACAAAATGATCCAGTGTGAAGTAGCGGCAATCGCGGCCGAGTATGGCCTGAATCTCCTGCACTTTGTGGGCGTTCCGCGTGGCGATGACGAGCGTGATCATGCGGTGGGGAAGCTTCCTTCATGCCCGTCCGGCGGCAAGCCAAAGTTTGCCCGGTGCGGTGCCAGATAAATTTTGCGCCCCGCGCACGCGTTCCCTAACCTCGCGGTCATGGACATGACAACCGCTCCGCTCGGCCAAAGCCCGGTGACCGCCTCGCGGCTGGCCTACGGCTGCTGGCGCATCGCCGGGAGTTGGGAGCCGGCCAAGGTGACCGCCGAGGGCATGGCGGCCGGGCGGCGGGCAGTGCTCGCGGCCTACGAAGCGGGTTACACGCTCTTCGATCACGCGGACATTTATTGTGGGGGCCGCTGCGAGGAAGTCTTTGGCCAGGTGCTGAAGGAAGTTCCGGACCTGCGCCGGAACATCGTCCTTGCTTCGAAGTGCGGCATCCGCTTCCCCGATGAGCCCTTTGCCGGCGCGCCTTACCGCTATGATTTTTCGAGCGAGCATATCCAGCGCTCCTGCGAAGCTTCGCTCAAACGGTTGGGCATCGACTGCCTCGACCTTTTTCAACTCCACCGGCCGGACTATCTGGGTGATCCGCACGAAGTGGCCGGTGCGTTCGCAGTGTTGCTCGACGCGGGCAAGGCGCGGGCGTTCGGCGTGAGCAACTGTCGGCCCTCCTTCCTGACCGCGCTGCAAAAGGCGTGTCCGTTTCCGCTCGTCGTGAACCAGGTCGAGATCAGCCTCGCGCATCGCACCGCACTGGAGGACGGCACACTCGATCAGTGCCTCGCCGAGCAGATCACCCCGATGGCGTGGAGTCCCCTGGGCGGCGGTCAACTCGCCGACGGGGCCACGCGCATTCTGCCTTCGCAGGAAGGCTACGGCAGCGATCGGCTCTTTCACGTGCTCGATGAACTCGCGCGCAAGCACGAAACTTCCCGCAGCAACATCGCCCTTGCCTGGTTGCTCAAGCATCCGGCGAAGATCGTGCCGATCATCGGCTCGACGAATCCCGACCGCATCTGCGACGCGGTGAAGGCGCTCGCAGTGAACCTCAGCCGCGAGGAATGGTACGAACTGCTCATCGCCGCGCGCGGCGAGAAGCTGCCTTGAGCTACTTCGAGAACGCACAGGACCAGGAAGAAGACATGGACGCCAACATGACGCCCGTTTCCCCAACCCCCGCCCAGCTTGGCTACCGCATGCCCGCCGAATGGGAGCCGCACGCCGGCACCTGGTTCACCTGGCCGCGCCCCGATGGCATCAGCTTCCCCGACAAGTACGACACCGTCCCGCCGGTTTATGCCGCGCTGATCAAGGAACTCGTCGCAGTTGAGGAGGTGAACCTCAACGTCTGGGACGCCGACATGGAGGCGTGGGTGCGCGGCCTGTTGACGCAGTTCGGCACCCCGCTCAACCGCGTTCACTTCCACCACTTCCCCGCCTACGAACCGTGGTGCCGCGATCACGGCCCGATCTTCCTCGTGCGTGATCACGCCGGCCGCCGCGAACGCGCCATCGTGGACTGGGGCTACAACGCCTGGGGTAACAAGTATCCACCGTTCGATCTCGACGATGCCGTGCCGCAGCATGTCGCCAAACTGCGCAACCTGCCGCTCTTCTCGCCCGGCATCGTGATGGAAGGCGGTGCCCTCGACGTCAACGGCCGGGGCACGCTGCTTACCACCGAATCCTGCCTCCTAAACCCTAATCGCAACCCTGATCTCGACCGCGCCCAGATCGAGCAACACCTCAAGGACTATCTCGGCGTGACGCACATTCTCTGGCTGGGCGATGGCATTGCTGGCGACGACACGGACGGCCACGTCGATGACCTCACGCGTTTCGTCGATCCGCAAACCGTGGTGACCGTGGTCGAGCAAGACCCGGCCGATGAGAACTTCAAGCCGCTCCGGGAAAATCTCGAACGCCTGCGCACAATGCGGGATCAGGACGGCCAATTGTTGCGCGTCGTCGAACTGCCGATGCCGCGCCGGATCGAATACGAAGGCCAGCGGCTGCCCGCCAGCTACGCCAATTTCTACATCGCCAACGGCAAGGTGCTCGTGCCCACCTACCGCGATCCCAACGACGGCCGGGCGCTGGAGATTTTGCAGGGCGTGTTTCCCGACCGCAGAGTCGTGGGGCTCGACTCGACCGAGTTGATCTGGGGCCTCGGCTCCTTCCACTGCATTAGTCAGCAGGAGCCGTCGTGAGCTTGCCCGGATTTCGTTTCCGGAGCCCCGCTACCCGTTGAGTCCGGGGCCAAGGTCAGGCGGACGGTGTCAGACCCAGCACGATGTCCATCTTCGCCGCCAGTTCGCCGGCGGCCCCGCCCGGCAACGTGACAAACGGCAGTGTGATGAGCGACCGCGCTTTGGCGTCCTTCACGCTCTGATAAATCGAGTCCTGCTCGTTCGCCGGCTCGCCCTGGATGTAGCATTGCGACGTGAGCAACTCCTTCCCGCCGTGCTTGACCTTGAAATGAATGTGCGGCGTGCGACCCGGATATTTCACCGGCTTGATCGTGCGAAACAGGTATTCGCCGGAAGTCCCGGTGAGGAAACGGCCAAAACTCTGGAAGTGTTGGTCGCGCTTTGCCTGGCGGTTGTCGTTGTTGTCGCCGCCATGCCGGTAAATGCCCTGCGCATCGGCCTGCCAGATTTCGACCAGTGCATTGCGCACCGGTTGACCGCGCGAGTCGAGCACGCGCCCACTGAGGTAGGTCACTTCGCCCAATGCCGATGTGGCGGCGTCGTTGATGACGAGCAGGTCGTTGTCGGTGTCGAGCGGCAGATGATCGGGATAAAACGGTCCCTCGGTTTGTGCCGGAGTCAACGTGAGCGCCTCGGCGAACGCGCCGGGCACGGTGCAGAAGGCCGCGCCAAACCCGAGCCCGCGCAGGAAGCGCCGTCGGGTGGTGGCCGTGGTGACATGAGGGAAGGCTTGGATGGAATTCATAAGCTTGCCGGAGGTTTACTGGTTGATCCCATAACCTTGATCGAACGGCAATCTTTCATTCAAACCGCACGCGGGAATCGGTTGATCCTCTTTAATTGAGTGTCCAATTGAGTTGCCAGTCTCCGCCGCCGTCGGGCATTCTGAGCACTCTGCTATGAAACCACGCACATCAATTTCCCTGTTGATCGCCGCTCTCGGATTGACCGTTTCCGCAACCGCCGCTGACTGGCCCAACTGGCGGGGTCCGTTTCACAATGGCTCGACGACCGAGACGGGCCTGCCTGAGACGTTTTCCAAGACCGAGAATGTAAAGTGGGTGATCGATCTTCCCGGAAGGACCGCTTCAACGCCGATCGTCTGGGGTGACAAGGTGTTTCTCACCAGCACGGACGAGGAAACCAAAAGCCTGCTGGTTTACTGCCTGAACCGCACCGATGGCTCCACGGTCTGGCGGCATGAGGTCGGCGTGGGAATTTCGCGCGATGAGCGGAGCAACTATGCTTCCCCCTCGCCCGTGACGGACGGCAAACTGGCTTATTTCTTCTTCGGCAACGGCGAACTGCTCGCTTATGACTTCACGGGCCAAAAAGTGTGGTCCCGAAACATCCAGAAAGATTACGGCGATTTTGCCTTCCAGTGGACTTTTTCCACCAGCCCGGTGCTGCACGACGGACGGCTCTACCTCCAGGTGCTGCAGCGCGATCGGCCCGCGAACGGGCGCGGCCGAACTGATGGCCCGAATGACTCTTACCTCCTGGCTTTGAACCCCGCCAACGGCGAGGAATTGTGGCGGCACATCCGGCCGGCCGACGCCCGAATGGAGTCGCTGGAAGCCTTCTCGACGCCGGTTCCCTTCGAGTTCAACGGTCGCAAGGAACTGCTCGTGGTGGGTGGCGATTGCATCACCGGTCATGATCCGGCCACGGGCAGGGAGCTCTGGCGCTGGGGCACGTGGAATCCCAACCGCACCACTCACTGGCGCCTGGTGCCATCACCCCTGCCGGCCGGTTCAGTGGTGCTGGCCTGCGCCCCGAAAAATTCGCCGGTTTATGCGGTAAAGGCGGGACTTTCCGGGACGCTCTCTGATGCCGATCTGGCCTGGGTGAGCAGCGAACGGGAGGTTTCCTCTGACGTATCAACCCCGCTTTATTACCAAGGCAGCGTGTATCTGCTGAACTCGGATCGTAAAACACTTTCTCGAATCGAGCCTTCTTCGGGCCGGGTAATCTGGACCGGCGAACTGGCTTCGCGCTCCAAATTCGAGGCATCTCCGCTGGGGGCTGATGGACGCATCTATCTCATGAATCATGAAGGCCAGGTCCATGTAGTCCGGGCAGGCGGTGAGGAGTTCAAGTTACTCCATCAGACCGACATGGGCGACGAGGGGGATCGTGAACTGCGTCCATCGGTGATTGCTGCCCACAACCAACTGTTCATCCGCACCGGGCGCAAGCTTTACAGCCTTCAAAAGTAGCGGCGCAGACTTTCGATAATCAGATGCATCCGCGAGAGATTGCAGGGTGATCAGATCCGTAAAGCATCCCCCCAACCGCAATGAGTTCGGCAAAAACTGTTTTGATAACCGGGGGTGCTGGCTTCATCGGATCGCACCTTGCCGAACGCCTCCTGGCCGAAGGCTGCCGGGTCATCGTTATCGATGATTGTTCGACGGGAGAGGCCGGCAATCTCCCTTCTGATCCGCGCTTGGAATTCCTTTCCAGCCGGGTCTCGACCTGCCCCAACCTGCAACGACTGATCGGTGAGTCGGATTTCGTGTTTCACTTGGCGGCGGCCGTTGGAGTGGAATTGGTCGTGCGCTCGCCGATCGCCACCATCCACACCAATCTGCACGAGACCGAAGTATTGCTGGAGGCCGTGAGCGAAAGGGGGATCCCCACGCTGCTGGCCTCCACTTCCGAAGTGTACGGAAAGAGCAACAAGGATGAGTTCGATGAAGCCGATGACTTGTTGATCGGACCGCCGCATCTAGGGCGCTGGAGCTACGCCTGCTCCAAGCTGATGGATGAATTTATGGCGCTCGCCCACCACCGGGAACGGGGGCTCCCGGTGATGATTACGAGGTTCTTCAACACGGTTGGGCCACGTCAGACCGGTCGCTACGGCATGGTGCTGCCACGATTTATCAATGCCGCCAAACTGAACGAACCGCTGCGAATTCATGGCACCGGCCAGCAGTCGAGGTGCTTCTGCCTGGTGCATGATACGGTGGAGGCGTTGTGGAGACTGATGAACTGCGCGGCAGCCAGCGGTGAAGTAATCAACGTCGGCGGCACTGAGGAAACCTCCATTCTGGACCTGGCCCGTTTGGTGGTGGCTGAACTTGGGTCCTCATCCAAGCTGAGCCACATTCCTTACAACGAAGCTTACGCGCCTGGCTTTGAAGATATGCACCGCCGCCGGCCAAGTGTCACCAAGCTGGAGCGTCTTACCGGGTTTCGCCCCCGCACCTCCTTGCGGGAAATCATTCGAACAACTGCGGCAGCCATAAAATGAGAAAGGCACCCCGAAGGGTGCCTTTCTCGCTAGAATTTGATACTAACTTGACGTGAGCGGCCAATTACCGCACATCGCGCTGGTCGTTCGGGAACAGCACGTCGTTATTGGCGTCGCCGGAGTTCTTCAACTGCTGTTGCAGCAACTGCCGGGTAACCTGCTGGACGCTGCCGTCGGAGAGACCGATGTTACCAGACTTCTGGTGGATGCGCTCGCTCCAAGCAACAAAGACCGGGTTGGTGGTCAACCGACGCATCCCCGTGTAAAGGGTGGTGGCTGAAGCGGTCGTCTGGCTGTCACCGAGATTGCGATCGGTGGAGAGCAGCATGTTCGGCCGGGTGTCGTCTGCATCAACGCCAATGGCGTAGGAAACCGAAATCGAATCGAAGTCACCGTTGCTCTGGCCGGTGTGCGTCCAGTTGGTCGCGGCGCGGCGCGTATCCGCCGGGCAGATGACCGTCTTCGGCACGCTCAACTCGTTGGAGAGAACTTGGAAGATGCGGTAAAGCAACTGACCGTCGGCACCCGGATTCGGGGTCACCGCATCAGAGGCCCCACCGAACTGCGGCGTCACTCGCATCGGATAGAGGTCGCCGTTATCATTGGCGTAGATGCGGAAAGAAAGCCCGACCTGTTTGAGGTTGTTCACGCAGCTGATGCGGGAAGCTTTGGCTTTGGCCTTGGCCAGCGCCGGCAGAAGCAGGCCAGCCAAAATCGCGATAATGGCGATAACGACTAGCAACTCGATCAGAGTGAAAGCCGCGTACTTATGTTTACGAAGATGTTTCATACGGTTTTTTGGTTAATTGGGTTAACGGTTCAGACTGTAATTAAACGCGACAAACCATGTCAACTTGAATTACAGATGACTCCTTCCTAGCACTGCAGGTGCCACGGGTCATGCTTGGAAATAAGTGGTGTTTTCGGCGAGTTTTTCTTCGTCGTCGAATGTTGGCTGACGACTCTCACGCACCCTGCGTGATTTTCACGCATCAACAGCAGCCAGGGTTCATGGCCGATAATCCCAAGCGATTCTGGTCGGAGTCTCGCCATGCTTGTTACTCGCGCGGAGCATTCTGCAAAAATCGTCTCTACTGATCCAAGGCACCCCGCCCCCGAAGGTTTCGCCCTCATGGAAGCATGCGTGCCGCACCGACTGGGAGTCATTTCAGTCGCAGAATTGTGTTGCACAGCCGTTTTGCCGGGAATACAAACCTGACCCCTTGCAGCCGTTCGGATGACGGTTCAGCTTGGGTTCGGAGCCCGCGTGGCGGAATTGGCAGACGCGCTAGATTCAGGTTCTAGTGAGTAACATCGTACAGGTTCAAGTCCTGTCGCGGGCACCATTTTATCAACTTCCTTGATCGCCTTCCGAACCTGAGTTCCCGAGCGTTCGTCCTTTGCTTGGATTCTTTCTCTCCCTCTGGTTTCAATCCACATCCTCCCCCATGAATCCCGGACGCAAGGGCTGACTTGCCCGGTTCAACTGATCGGGCGGCGCGCGCGATAGACCACCATTCTGGGGACATGGTCCGTGGTATAATACGCCTTCATGTCGGAGAGCTTCATCAAAACCCACGGCGCAAATGGTGCCGAGCCATTCTTGGTGAACACCACGTCATCCGCCACCTGAACGCACGCGTGGATCGCTGTCCCGGCACGGTCGTAAAAGACCAGGAGGTCGCCCAGAGTGCGAGGGCCTTCCACCACGTCGTATTCGGCAGCCAGATGCTCCAGGCGGTAGGCTGTATCCAGAAATCGATTTTCCGGAGTTCGCCGGTGAAAATTCAAGGCCGTCCAGAAGCAATCCGTGACCAGCGCGTTGCGGTCGGCGTCCGGATCGGGGTAGGTGAAAAGGCGGTCCCGGGCAAACGCCGGCAGGAGATAAGCGACATCCAGCCGGCCATTGTTCGGTTTGCGCTCCAAGGATTCGAGCAACGACCGCAGCGCCTGGGCGTTGCCGCCGTTGGCCCAGTAGGCAACCAGCGACGAAAGGTCATCGTGGGGTTCAATTCTTACAAATGCGCGCACGGCCGGAGTGCGCGAAAGCAGCTTGAGCAAGGGCAACCGCTCGGATTCGGGAATCTGCCGGCCAACGGTGGCCAGATCGGAGAAGAAGACCTGACTGTGTCGCCGGTAAAGCAGCTTTTGAACAAGCTTGATGGTCGCCGGGCTGAGGCTGGTTTGTTCGAACCAGATGTTAGTGTGGGTGGCGGGCAAAAAGAACGGATCGTTGATGAACGGATTCCGCGGGTGGTGGGCAAGCTGCGTGTAGATGTGTGCCCGCGCCGGGGGTGGCATTTCCAGCACAAGTTCATGGGGCGGCTGAATGGCATACCCCGCATCCAGCTGGTGCCAGTTCTCGGGATTGCCCAGCCACTGGTGTTGTTTCTCCGCCAGGCCGGCTTCAGCAAACAGCTTCCGCAATTCCTCCTTGGAAATGTTGGAGAACACCCACGGATAAGTCTGGTAATAGCCTTCGACATTGCGAAGCAGTGCATCCGGACGTTCCAGCAGGATCCGCTCAGTTTCCAACCGGCCCCAGTTGGGAAGGGTTGTCGCTTCGCTCACGAGCCGCGTCTCCTCCTTTACGGCAACAGCCGATGCAGAAATCCGGGCGTTCGCCTGGCGCAGAACGACATTGTAACCAGCCAGGAAGACGGCGATGGCGAAACAGATCAATGCCGCTGCCCGCCAGGCGTTTACCGAGGCTCGCGAAGGGACGCTCGCCGCGGAACCGGGGCCATGCTTTGAATTTCGATGCGTGCTGACTCCCATAGTCGGCAAGTAGACCGCCAAGCCACCGACCGAGGTTTCGGGCCACGAGCCCAGTATCCAAAATCTGAAAGCAATAGTTTTATAAATACGGCAAATAATTTTTATTTATCAACTCAACCCCAAAGCACGTACGTTTTGTTCACTCCAATGGTTTGCGGCGGCCGAGCGGCCGGTGTGGAGATCGGCCCAACCGCAGAACAGGCGGGCACCAGTGCAAACGAAGGTTTGCCCAAGCGTACCGCAGCAGGGTTGTTCTATTTGATCACCGCCAAGGGTTGCGCTAATTCATCGGCCGTTGGTTGGAGAAATTTTCCGTCGCCTCACCGGCACGGTTGGCTTCTAATCGCCGGCCATGAGCCAGCAGACTGCGCCGCGCATCAATAAAACCCCGTTTCTCCTCACCGACCTCGTGTTCATCGGCGTGGCGCTCGGGATTATTTACCGCAGCCAGGTGCCCCTCGGCGGCTCCCAAATTTTGGCGGTGGTCGTGTGCGTGGCGCTGGGTGCCTGGGCTTGTCTCACCCCGTTCCTGCGCGATCACGACGCCGCCGTGCGCCGCGCGGAGTCGGATTATCTCGCCGACACCGTCCGCCAGATCCAGCACCTCAAGGAAGTTGGCAGCGTGGTGCAGTCCGCGTCAGCGCAGTGGCAGATTTTTCAGGAGAACTCGGCCGAGACGAGCGCCGCGATGCAGCGCATGGCCAATCAACTCACCAATGATGCCCGCAATTTCGCCGAGACACTGAAGCAGGCAAACGATGTCGAGAAAATGGCGCTGCGCCTCGAAGTGGACAAACGCAAACGTGCCGAGGGCGAGTGGCTCAAAATCCTCGTCGGCATGCTGGATCATGTTCACGCACTCCAGCAGGCGGCCGTGCGCTCCGGGCAGGAGAATGTGATCCGGCAGATCACGAGCTTCCAAACCGCCTGCCGGGATCTCGGCCGACGCGTGGGCCTGGTGGCCGTGGAAGTTCAGCCAGGTGATGCCTTCAATCCGACCGTCCACCGAGTGCAGGAGGAAAATCAACCGGCTGCCGAAGGGGCCGTGATCGCCGGCATGCTGGCCACCGGGTTCACCTTCCAGGGTCAACTCGTGCGGCCGGTGCTGGTGGCCGTGGAATCCGCGATGGCTTCGTCGCCGGCAGTTGCTGACTCCGGAAACTCCGGTTCTATTGATGAGTCATCGCAATTTGAACAGGGCGATGGCGAAGCTGATTGGGATGCGGACGAGCCAGACGATCGACGACCGGTCGTATGAGCCCACGGAGAATGATTCGCCGTGTCTGAATCACCGGGGTTGGCGGTCGTCCAACAACTGCGACTGCGAACTGTTCACCACTTGATTCCATGGCGTTGCTCGAAATCACTGATCTCCAAAAGAACTACCGCGATCCGGAAGGCTCGCTTCACCGGGTGGTTGATGTCTCGACGTTCACCCTCAACGACCGCGAGCAGGTGGCCCTGCGCGGCGAAAGCGGCTCCGGCAAGACCACCTTGCTCCACCTGATCGCGGGCATTCTCAAAGCCGATCACGGCACGATCCGCATCGCCGG
>ERZ761602.5747-NODE-5747-length-14443-cov-6.260773_pt1 | contig 14443 bp, 10 predicted proteins | sample MGYA00512165_ERZ761602 | MGnify/ENA primary metagenome ERZ761602 (study PRJEB28899, sample SAMN02445085) | bioreactor sludge metagenome | biome: EBPR sludge; isolation source: Thorneside wastewater treatment plant | place: Australia: Brisbane, Thorneside...
CGCTCGCCTGCGGCAACACCTGCGTGCTCAAGCCGGCCGAGACCACGCCGCTCACCGCGCTCTTGCTCGCGAAGATCATCGAGGAGGCCGACCTGCCCCCGGGCGTCGTGAACATCGTCACCGGCGCGGGCAAGACGGGCGCCGCGCTCGTGGAGCACCCCGACGTCGACAAGGTCGCCTTCACCGGCTCCACGCTCGTCGGCAAACGCATCCAGAAGAGCATCGCCGGCACCGGCAAGCGCCTCACGCTCGAGCTCGGCGGCAAGGCTGCGAACCTCGTCTTCGACGACGCGCCCATCGATCAGGCGGTCGAGGGCATCGTCGGCGGCATCTACTTCAACCAGGGCCATGTCTGCTGCGCGGGCTCGCGCCTGCTCGTGCAGGAGGGCGTGCACGACCTGGTGATCCGCAAGCTGCGCGACCGGCTCGCGACCTTGCGCGTGGGCGACCCGCTCGACAAGAACACCGACGTCGGCGCCATCAACAGCAAGATGCAGCTCGAGAAGATTCGCGAGCTGGTCGACAGCGGCGAGCGCGAAGGCGCCGATCGTTACTCGGCCCCGTGCAAGTTGCCCGAGCGTGGCTTCTGGTTCGCGCCCACCTTCTTCACCGGCGTCTCGCAGAGCCACCGCATCGCGCGCGAGGAGATCTTCGGCCCGGTGCTCAGCGTGCTCAGCTTCCGCACCCCCGACGAAGCGATCGAGAAGGCGAACAACACCATGTACGGCCTCTCCGCCGGCATCTGGACCGACAAGGGCTCCAAGAGCTTCGAGATGGCGCAGAAGATCCGCGCGGGTGTGGTCTGGGCGAACACCTTCAACAAGTTCGACGCGACCTCGCCCTTCGGCGGCTTCAAGGAGAGCGGCTTCGGCCGCGAGGGTGGCCGTCAGGGCCTCGCCGCGTACCTCGACGTCGACGGAGGCGATCGATGAGCTCCACCAAGACGACGCGCACGGCCTCGAAGAAGGCCGCTGCTCCCTCGCGCGGCGTGGCCGGGCCCGGCGCAGGCATCGCCGGGCCGGTCGCGGGTGCCGGCGCTCGCAAGAAGGCGGGCGCGCTCGCGCGTGATCCTTTCCAGGGCTCCGACCTCTCGGAGCTCCCGTCGTGGGCGCCGACCAAGCTGTCCGTCCGCAAGGCCTACAAGATGTACGTGGGAGGTGCCTTCGTGCGATCCGAGTCAGGGCGCTACTTCCAGGTCGACGAGACGAAGGCCCGCGGTGAGAGCGGCACACGCGAGAACGTGCCGCGTGGCTCGCGCAAGGACACACGCGACGCGGTGAAGGCCGCGCTCGCCGCCTACCCTGGCTGGAGCGGTCGCTCGGCCGCGAACCGCGGGCAGATCCTCTACCGCCTCGCCGAGATGATCGAGGCGCGCAAAGACGAGCTCGAGCTCTCGCTCGAGCGCGGCGGGCTCGAGACGGGCGAGGCGCGCCGCGAGGTCGCCGCGACGATCGACCGAACGATCGCGTACGCCGGCTGGACCGACAAGTTCCACAGCCTGCTCTCGAGCCTCAACCCGGTCGCCGGTCCGCACTTCGACTTCACCTCGCCCGAGTCGATGGGGCTCGTCGCCATCGTCGCGCCGAGGCGCCCCGCCTTGCTCGGCCTCGTCGGCGCGATCCTGCCCGTCATCGCGAGCGGCAACGTGTGCATCGTGCTCGCCAGCGAAGACGACCCGCGCACCGCGATCGCGCTCTCCGAGTGCCTCGCCACGAGCGATCTGCCGGGCGGCGTGGTCAACGTGCTCACCGGCTACGTCGACGAGATGCTCCCGCACCTCGCCCGTCACTTCGACGTGCAGGCGCTCGATCTGCACGGCGTCGATCCGGCGCTCTCCAAGCAGGCGCAGGAGCACGCCGCCGAGGCGGTGAAGCGCGTGCGCACGCGCTCGCTCGGCGTCGACGACTGGTTCGACGCGCAGCGCTGCGAGTCGCTGCGCTGGATCGAGTCCTTCGTCGAGCTGAAGACGATCTGGCACCCGAGCGGAGGCTGAGCGCGCGCGCTCGCGCGAGGCCTACGAAGAGAGGGGCGTCCTGTCGCGGCGCCCCTCGCGCTTTCCATGCGCTCAGAAGCGCAGGCGCAGGGTGCCGAAGCCGCCGCCTGGCGTCGGCGCGAGGCCCGCTTGGACCGCCGGCGCTTCTCGCTCGTCGCCGTCGAGCGCCCAGAAGAGCGCGCCGAGCGCGAGCCCGCTCAGGCCCACCACGAAGCCCGCCGTGGCGACGTGCGCGAAGCTCGTCGCCTCCTCGCGCGCCTCGCGCCCCTCCGAGCAGATCGCGCGGTCACCGGCCACGCAGAGCGGCTCGGCGTCGTTCGAGTCTGCGTTGCGCGCGATGGCCAGCGAGCCGGTCACGCCCATCACGACGAGCCCCGCGGCGCCTACACCCGCCGCCACGAGCGCGTGCGCAGGTGGCCCAGCCGAGCGCGCTTCCCCGGGCTCGGGGCGCTTCGGTTCGAGGGACGGCAGACGCACGACGCGCCGCTCTCCGTCGAGAACGCGCAGCTCCTGCGCTTCGCGCTCGCCGCTCGAGCCCGAGGCCTCCACGACGACCAAGCCCGGGTCGATCTCGATCGCCGAGCCGAGCTCCGAGCGCTCGAGCCTGCGCCCGCCCACGATCACCGTCGGCCACTCACCCGGGTAGGGCTCGACGACGAGCTGCGGCGCGCGGCTGGCGAGCTCGCGGGCGCGCTCTCGCGCGAAGCGCTCCCGGTCGTCCTTCTTCGCGCGCGCGCGGTCGGCGACCTCTTCGTAGAGCTTGCGCGCGGTCGCGGTGCGGCCGAGCTTCTCGTGGCAGGTCGCGAGCAGCCCCAGCGTACCGACGCTCGGCTCCATCCGCTCGCTGCGTGCGAGCGCCTCGCAGGCCGCCTCGAGGTGTCCAGCGTCGAGCAGGCGCTTGCCGCACTGGAAGATCGCCTCGGCGCCGCGCGCCTTGGAGCAGTCGGGCGCGGGCTCGGCGCGCGCGCTCGTCGCCACACCGACGACGCAGGCGAGGAGGCAGGCACGGAGCGCGTGTCGCTCAGCGCCGCGCACCGAAGACCTCGACCGGATCGCTCGTCGGTGCACGCGGCGCGGTGCGGCCGCTCGCCGCGGGCTTCGCGACGGAGTGGGCCGGCCGCGCCGAGGGGCGCGCACCCGCGCGGAGCACCTGCGGCTCGGGCGTCACCGCGATCACGGCCGTGCTGGGTGCCGGCTCCGCGGCGGCGACGGCTTCGCTCGTCGGTGCGAGGCTCTCGGCGAGCGTGCTCGGCGGCGGCTCCGCGAGGCGCGCCGACGCCGCAGCGACGGGGCCGTTCGAGCGCTGCCCGTGGACGAGCGCAGCCGAGAGCGCGGCCGCCCCCACGAGCGCGAGCAGCGCGAGGCCCTTCAGGCGGCGTGCGCGTGTTCGCGCCGGATCGAAGAGCGTCGGCACGTCGGAGACCTCGAGCGCTACGGAGCGAGCCGACGTGGGTGTCCGCAACAGCGTGCTCTCGAGGCCCTGCGGGTCCTGGTCGATGAGCGTGGGCGCGGACGCGGCGAGCATGCGGCCGAGCTCGACCGCCGCGCGTCTGGCGGTGGCGCTCCCGAAGGGCGCGATCGCCTCGAGGAAACCCGCGAGGTCCGGGAAGCGCTCGCCCGGCGCCTTCGCGAGCGCGCGCCTGATCGCCGCGTCGAGCTCGGCGGGCACCTCCGCACGCGCCGCCGAGGCCTTCGGCGCGGGGTGCGTGCAGATGGCGACGTAGATCGCGCCGGCGGTCTCGGCCGTGTACGCGGGCCGGCCCGTCACGAGCTCGTACAGGATCATGCCGAGCGCGTGCTGATCGCAGCGCGCGTCGACGTGTTTGGTGCTCTGGATCTGCTCGGGCGCCATGTACTGCGGCGTGCCGAAGCTCGCCGCCGAGGCGGTGAGGGCCGGATCGACCGAATCGAGCGCCTTCGAGAGGCCGAAGTCGAGCACCTTCACGATCTCGGCGCCGTCGCTCAGCTCCGCGAGGAACAGGTTCGAGGGCTTCAGGTCGCGGTGCACCAGACCCGCCGCGTGCGCCGCGCCCACGCCCAAGCAAGCCTCGGCGATGAGGTCGACCGCGCGCTCGATCGGCAGCGCGCCCTCGGCGTGGAGGATCTCGGCGAGGTCTCGGCCCTCGAGCCGCTCCATGACGATGAACGGCAGCCCCGTCGCCGTACGGTCGAAATCGAGGATCGACACGACGTGCGCGCTCTCGAGCCTCGCGGCGAGCTGCGCCTCGCGCTCGAAGCGCACGCGCGCCTCGGGGTGCACCTCGCCCGACTCGAGCAGGAGCTTCACCGCCACGCGCTGCCCCGTCTCGAGGCGCGTGGCTTCGAGCACCGCGCCCATTCCGCCCGCTCCGAGCAGGCGCTCGATGCGGAAGCGCTGCGCGAGCACCGAGCCCGGCCTGGCTTCGCTCGGTAGCTGTGCGCGCGGCGTCGTCATTGACGTATGATGACCATCATACACGATGCTCCGTCCTCCGGCCGCCCTCGCAGTGCTCAGCCTCGCGCTCGCGGCCTGCGACGCGCTCCTGGGCATCGAGCCTTGGGCGAGTGAGCCCGAGGGCGCCGGCGGCTCCGCCGAGGGGGGAGGAGGAGCCACGACGAGCTCGGCTGGCGGCACGGCGACGAGCACCGGGGAAGGTGGCGCGGGCTGTGAGGGGGGCCTCGAGCGCTGCGGGGCGGAGTGCGTCGAGCTCGACACCGACTCGCGCCACTGCGGGGCCTGCGACAGGAGCTGCTTCGGTGGCAGCTGCAGCGAGGGCGCCTGCGGCATCGCCGAGCTCGGGAGCGAGGGCTTCGTCGGTGTGGCGCAGATCGCGGCCACGGTCGCCTCCGGGCAGTCCCCGGGCTGGATCGTGTGGACGGCGCCCAACGGCACCCTGCGCGGCCGGCCGAAGCCAGACGGTGCGCCGTCGACCCTCGTGACCGGGCTCAACGGCATCCGCACGCTCGACGCCAACGTGGGCGGCGTCGTGCTCAGCGACGTGCCCGACGGCAACGGCGTCGCGAGGGTCCACCGCCTCGATCCCGGCCAAGGCGCGCCGCGGATCGTCGGCGAGGGCGCCGCAGCCAACGCGAGCTCCATCGCGCTCGACGGCGCCACGGTCTTCCTCTCGGGTGGCGCCGACCAGGCCAGCCAGGGTGTGTACTCCCTGCCGTCCAACGGCGTCGCGGCGACGCCTGCGCTCGTCTGCGCGAACGGCGCCAACGTCACGGGCGCGGACCTCGCGCTGAGTGCGAGCTTCGTCTACTACCGGCGCACGAGCGGCGGCGGCAACGCGATGGTCTGCGCCAAGTCGGGGGGCTCGGCTGCGCCCGTCAACGCGACCCAGGTCTCGGCCCTCGCGACCGAGGGCGCCCTCGTCTACTACGCCGTCGCGAGCACGATCTACGCGCGACCCTTCCCCATGCAAGGAGAGAGCGTGCACCTCGTGTCACCCGATCCCGTCTCCACGCTCGTCGCGACGGCGACACACCTCGCCTGGCGCAGCGGCACCAAGGTCTACCTCGCCGAGAACCTCCAGGGCGCCACGCCGGTCGTCGTCGCCGACGAAGCCAGCACCGTCACGGACGTCGCGCTCGACGTCGATGGACTTTATTGGATCACCAACCAAGGCCTCGCGCGCGCGCTCGCCTTCTGACCGGGCGCTCGTCTCGGCGCCGGCCTAGCGCTCGGCCCCGCGTGCTCGCTCGGCCACGATCGCCTCGACGGCCTCGTCGTACCAGCGCTCCACGCTCGCGCGGAACGGCCACATCCAGCCGTAGGCCGCGCTCGTGAACTGCTCGACGATGCGCCTGCGCAGCGCCCGTGAGCGCAGCGCATCCTCGCCGCGCAGCTCGTGGATCGCGCGCAGGGTCTCGGTGTAGGCCTCCCACTCGATGCGCGCCCGCCCGTAGGCGAGCCCGAGCGGCAGCGGCCACAGGAGGTAGATCAACGCCATGCCGGGCAGCGTGTACCTGCGGCGTTGACGCAGGTGGATGCGCTCGTGGCGCAGCGTGATCACCGCGTCGATGGGGTCGACCGAGCGCCAGCCGTCCGGCACGTAGAGCCTGTCGCCGAGCACCGTGTAGTAGCGCGTCAGGTAGTGGCGCTGGCCACCGAGGGTGAGGATCTTGAGCGCCACGTCGATGAGCTTCGACAGCGGGCTCGTGCGCTTTTCGATCACGCGAAAACGTGGGAACTCGGCGCGCAGCTCCTCGAGGAAGCGCTCGAGCACTTCGCGCCGCTCGCCCGCGCTCACGCGCCTCCGAGCAGCTGCCCCGCCGCGATCGCGCGCCCGCTCACGAGCTCGCGCGCGCCGAGCGCCTTTCGGCCCTCGAGCTGCGCGCGCAGGAGCGCGACCGTGCCCGTGCCGCAGGCGATCTCGATGAGCTCGCCGCTCGCGTGGACCACCGTGCCCGGCAGCGCATCGCTTCGCTCGCGCCCGAGGCGCGTCTCGAGCAGCTTCAAGGTCTTCGTGCCTTTGCCGTCGTGGATCGTCGTCGATGCGCCGGGCCAGGGCGTCATGCCGCGCACGTGGTCGTGCACGGCCTTCGCCGACTTCGTGAAGTCGACGCGCCCGTCGCTCTTCTCGAGCATGCGCGCGTGCGTCGCGCGGGCGTGATCCTGCGGCACGGCCAAGAGCTCGCCCGCGACCGCCTGCGCCAGCGAATCGCGCACCACGCCTGCGGCACACGCCGCGAGCTCCACCGAGAGCTCGCCGGCCGTCGTGTTCTCGCCGATCGGCAGGCGCGCGATCGTGAACACGGGCCCGGTGTCCATGCCCTCGTCCATCTGCATGAGCGACACCCCCGTCTCGGTCTCACCGTCGACGACCGCCCAGGTGATCGGCGCTGCGCCGCGGTACTTCGGCAGGATCGACGCGTGCAGGTTCATGCACCCACGCCTCGGGGCCTCGAGCACGGCCTTCGGCAGGATGCGCCCGTAGGCGATGACGAGCGCCACGTCGACGTCGAGCGAACGCAGCCACTCGGCGAGCTCGGGCTTCTTCACCGCCTTGGGCTGGTGGACCTCGAGCCCCAGCTCGAGCGCGCGCAGCTTCACCGCGGGCGGGCGCAGCTCGAGCCCTCGTCCGGCGGGCTGATCCGGCTGGCACACGACCGCGCGCACGTCGGCGATCTCGACGAGCGCCTCGAGCGAAGGCACGGCGATGGCAGGGGTCCCGAAGAAGACGGCGCGCACCTCTGGTCGACTAGCACGGCCGGCGCTCGCGTGCGCGCATCGGGGCAGGCCCTTCGCCTCACTTCGATCGCGGCTTGCCGCGTTCGTCGAGCGAGTCCGGGTCGGCGCAGCAGCGGAAGCCCGTCTCGTAGAACTCGAAGGTCGGCTCGTGCGCGTCGTTCGTGCCACGACAGCCCGTCCACGGCTTCGCCCAGAACCCGCCCATGAGGGCGCCGGGGAAGCGACGCGAGGAGCGCGTGCCGACCCACTCCTCGACGTTGCCCTGCATGTCGTAGATGCCGAAGGGCGAGACGCAGGAGGTGTAGCGCCCACTCGGGCTGCCCTGCCAGAGCCGCTCGGCCTCCTCCTTCGCCGTCTCCGGATCGGCGAACTTCGCGAAGTCGACCGGCCTCCAGCTCCGGTCGCTGTTGCAGCGCTTCTTGTCGACCTTCCAGCCGTAGGAGAGCGGCAGGTACTCCGGCCCCTCGCAGGCCGTCTCCCACTCTTGCTCGGTGCAGAGGCGCTTGTGGCGCTGCTCGCACCAGCGCTTCGCCGACTTGTAGGACTTCATCACGAAGGGCTTGGCGCCGCGCACGTTCGGGGCCTCGTACTGGTCGACGCAGACGCGCACCTCGGTGATCTGGCCCTCGAGCGCGGTGATGCCCTCGTGGTAGGCGAAGCAGTGCGTGTCCTTCTTGTCGGGCTGCGGGTCCACGCAGAGGTGCTGCACCTCGTCGTAGTGCGTGCCGGCCACCAGACGCATGTCGTCCGGGCACGAGGGGTGGGGGCCCGGATCACCGGGGCGATGTTCGGGGCTCGTCGCGAAGACGAGCGACAGCCCCAGCAGGGTGGCGAAGGGATCGAACACGGCCGTCGGTTCGAGTCTACACGCGCCCTCCGACACGCGCGGGACGGCCTCCACACGGAGCGCGGCTCAGTATCGGCTCAGTAGAGACCGAGCCTCGCGCGGAAGACGAACGCGAGCGCGCCGCCGAGCGCGACCAGGGCGACGAGCACGAGCGAGACCACGAGCGCGCCGGAGCGCTTCTTCGAGGCATCGCCGCCTCGCCCCGAGGAAGGCGTCGCGTTCGCGGAGGGAGGCGCGTGCATCGCAACGAAGCTCGGTGGTGGGGCGGCCTGATGCGCGAAGGAGCTCGGCCCCTGCGAGACGGGCGCGATCGCGAGGCCGGGCGCCGAACGAGGCGGAGGGAGCGGAAGATCTCTCGGGCGAGGGGAGGGCGGACCGGGGAGACGCGCCGACATCGCCGCGGACTGCTCGGGGGTCAGCGCGATGGTCGCGCCGAGGCGCCCCGAGCTCGGTGGAGCGGCGGCGGCGCGCGCGGCCGACGACGGAACCGGGATGACGAGATCGGGCAGCCCGCGATCCATGAACCGAGTGCGCGCGTTCTCGTCGATCTCCTCGAGCTCCGCCCCGGGCACGGCGCCAGCCCCCGCTGGCTGCTGCGGCTGCAGCTCCGGCGGCAGCTTGAACGCCGACTCGGTCGTCTTGCCCGCCTTGCGTCGCGAGTCGATCCGGGCCTCGACGTCGGCGAAGGTGTCACCGCCGGCGCTGAGCGCGCCCGACAGCGCCTTCTGGAACCACGCCATCTGCTGCGGCGTGTTGCGCTGCACGAAGGCCGCGAGCGAGGCCTGATCATCCCGGTCGAAGCCTCGCTCCGCACGCCAGGCGTCGAGCGCCCCACGGATCTCGTCGGCGTTCGCGAAGCGACGTGCGGCGTCCCGCGCGAGACAGCGCGCCGTGATCTCGAGGAAGACCGGGCTCACCGACCTGAGCTCGGCGAGCGGCGTCGGGTCCTTCGTCGTGACGTTGAGCAACATCTCGAGATCGTTGTCGCCGCCCCAGGGTCGCCTGCCGGCCAGGAGCTCGTAGGTGACGACGCCGACCGAGAAGACGTCTGCGCGCAGATCGATCGTGCCGCCGCGCGCCTGCTCGGGCGCCATGTAGGCCGGTTTGCCCTTCATCGTGCCGATGCGCGTGCTGGTGAGGCGCTCCTCGGCCTTCGCGATGCCGAAGTCGGCGATCTTCACGACCCCATCGAAGCCCACCAGGATGTTCCCCGGCGTCAGATCGCGATGCACCAGGCCCAGGGGCTGGCCATCGCGGCCCTTCAGCGCGTGCGCCGCGGCGAGCCCCGAGCAGACCTGCGAGACGATGTACGCCACGGTTCGCTCGGCGAAGGGCTCCTTCTTGGCGCGTGACTCTTTCATGAGTCGCGACAGCGACACGCCCTGCACGAGCTCGACCGCGAGGTACATGCCGAGCTCGTCCCGACCCCAGGACTCGACGCGCACGACGTGCGGGCTCGCGATCGCCGCGGTCATCCACGTCTCGTCGAGGAACATGTTCACGAACTCGGGGTCTTGTTCGACCTCCGGGTTGAGCCGCTTCACGGCGACCACCCGCCTGTCGAGCCGGCCGCCGTCGATCTGGGCGAGCTGCACCACCCCCATGCCGCCTCGCGCGATGTCGGCGAGTGGCACGAGCCTGAGCTCCTCCGGAGGGGGCAAATCCGAGCGGGACACGAACGGAGCATGCTAGCCCGCGAGGTACGTTCGTGTCTCGACCGCCGAAGCGCGCCCAGGATCCCGCTCGCGCACACATCGAACGCCACCGCCCTACCTCGGTTGGGCCTCGAGCAAAGGGTTTGACGAACTCGAAAGCGGCCGTAACGTGGCCCGTAGAGTCCAGCCGATCGCCTGCACGTCGCGCTCTCGGAAGAGCGCATCGGGTAGGCGCACCGCCCTCGCGCCGCATCTCGCGTCGAGGCCTGAACATCCGGCCGGAGCCCTCCTGCTCCGCACCACAGGCACCATGACCGACAAGAAGATTCCCCCGCCTCCGAAGGAAGAAGACCTCCAGTTCGGCGACGAGCTCCCCGTCCTCCCGATCCGCAACGCGGTCCTGTTCCCGGGCGCCGTCGCGCCCTTCGACGTCGGTCGCGAGAAGTCGGTCGCGCTCGTCGAGGACATCGACAGCCTGCCCGGCCCCGTCATCGCGATCTTCGCGCAACGCGATCCCTCGACCGACGACCCCGGCTACGAAGACCTCTACCAGGTGGGCTGTGCGGCGCGCGTGCTCAAGGCGCTCAAGCACAGCTCGGGCAACTACTCGCTCATCCTGCAGGGCCTCGTGCGCATCCGGCTCGAGAGCGTCACGAGCTCGGCGCCCTACGTGAAGGCCAAGATCCGCAAGATCGAGGAGCCCACCACCGAAGACGTCGAGGCCGAGGCCCTCGCGATGAGCCTGCGCGACATCGCCAAGCAGGTCATCCAGCTGATGCCCGAGCTACCCCGTGAGGCGGGCTCGCTCATCGACAGCATCAACGCGCCGGGCGCTCTGGCCGACCTCGTCGCCGCGAACCTCGACGCACCCGTCGAGGAGAAGGCGCAGCTCGTCGAGACGATCGACGTCAAGGAGAGGGTGCGCAAGGTCCTCCGACTGCTCACGCGCCAGCTCGAGATCCTCAAGATGCGCGAGCGCATCAACTCCCAGATCAAGGAGGAGATGGGCAAGAACCAGCGCGAGTACGTGCTGCGTCAGCAGCTCAAGGCCATCAAGGAGGAGCTCGGCGAAGACGAGGGCGATCAGGGCGACCTCGACGGGCTCGAGGATCGCATCGCCAAGGCCAACCTGCCCAACGAGGCCGAGACGGTCGCGAAGAAGCAGCTCAAGCGCCTGCGCACCATGCAGGTCGGCTCGGCCGAATACACGGTGGTGCGCACCTACCTCGACTGGATCCTCGATCTACCGTGGACGAACTCCACGCCGGACAACCTCGAGATCGCCAAGGTGCGCGAGGTGCTCGACGAGGATCACTACGGCCTCGAGAAGGTGAAGAAGCGCATCCTCGAGTACCTCGCGGTGCGCAAGCTCAAGCAGGACAAGAAGGGCCCCATCCTCTGCCTGCTCGGGCCGCCCGGCGTCGGCAAGACCTCGCTCGGTCGCAGCATCGCGCGCGCGCTGGGGCGCAAGTTCCACCGCGTCTCGCTCGGTGGCGTGCACGACGAAGCGGCCATCCGCGGCCACCGCCGCACCTACGTGGGCGCGCTGCCCGGGCAGATCATCCAGGGCATGAAGAAGTCGGGCACCACGAACCCCGTCTTCATGATGGATGAGATCGACAAGATCGGTCACGACTTCCGAGGCGACCCCTCGGCGGCGCTGCTCGAGGTGCTCGACCCGGAGCAGAACAACACCTTCGCGGACCACTACCTCGAGATCCCCTACGACCTCTCGAACGTGATGTTCGTCGCGACCGCGAACGTCGCCGATCCGATCCCACCTCCGCTCCGCGACCGCATGGAGATCCTCGAGATCCCCGGCTACACGCGCCGCGAGAAGCTCGCGATCGCGCGCCGCCACCTGCTCCCGAAGCAGCTCGGTGAGCACGGTCTCAGCGAGGCGAACCTCGAGGTCACCGACCAGGCCCTCGAGCTCATCATCGACCACTACACCCGCGAGGCCGGCGTACGCTCGCTCGAGCGTCAGGTGGCCTCGGTCATCCGCGGCGTCGCCGTGAAGGTCGCAGAGGGCGACACGAAGAAGCGCCGCATCGACAACGAAGACGACCTGCACGAGTTCCTCGGCGCGCCGAAGTACACCTCCGAAGTGGCCGAGCGCACCGCGGAGTCGGGTGTGGCCACGGGCCTCGCGTGGACGAGCGTGGGCGGCGAGATCCTCTTCATCGAGGCGACGCGCATGTACGGCCAGGGCAAGCTGCAGCTCACGGGTCAGCTCGGCGACGTCATGAAGGAGTCCGCGCAGGCGGCGCTCAGCTTCGTGCGCACCAACGCCGAGCGCTTCGGCATCGCGAAGGACTTCCTCGAGAAGAGCGATCTGCACATCCACATCCCCGCCGGCGCCATGCCGAAGGACGGCCCCTCGGCGGGTGTGACGATGTTCACGGCGCTCGTCTCGCTGCTCACCGGCATCAAGGTCCGCCACGACGTCGCGATGACGGGCGAGATCACGCTGCGCGGAAGGGTGCTGCCGATCGGCGGCGTGAAGGAGAAGGTCCTCGCGGCCCACCGCGCCGGCATCAAGCGCATCCTCCTGCCCGAGCGCAACCGGCCGGACCTCGAGGAGGTCCCGAAGGAGGTCGTCGACGAGCTCGAGTTCCTCTTCTGCAGCCGGATGGAAGACGTGCTCGCGGGAGCGCTCGAGTCCATGCCCGAGCCGAAGCCGGCCGAGCGCACTCCGGAAGACGGCAAGGCGGGCGAGTCGGCGCAGAACTGAGTCGGTCGCGTCGAGAGCGATGGAGGGGCGTCGGGCACGGGTCCGGCGCCCCTCGTTCTTTGACCGCCGAGCCAGGCGAGCGATACGCTGCCGAGCATGCGCTTGCGCGGCTCCTTCGGGCGACTCGGCCTCACCTCCGCCTTCATGGCGTCGATGCTCCTCGTCGCCTCCGGCCTCACCGGCTGCGGTGACGACAGCGGCGGAGAGGGTGGAGGCGGCGGCAGCAGCGGCTCTGGGAGCATCCAGGGGCGGCTCTGCATCGACCGCGTGACCCCGGCGGGCATCGTGCCGCCAGCGGGTGTGAAGGTCGGCTTCCGCGTCTTGAGCGAGTACGGTGAGCCTTTGCGTCCGCTCGTGCCGGAGGACGTCGTCGTCTACAACGACGAGAAGGGCACGCCCTTCGGCTCCGGGAGCGAAGGCGACGCCGTCAGCAACGTCGCGCCCATCGACGACGTGGAGCTCTACTCGGTGCTCGCGCTCGATTTCTCGTCGAGCATCGTGAACAACGGGGTCGTCGACGACATGATCGACGGCGCGATCGCCTACGTCGACGCGGTCGTCACCAAACCCGAGGCGAAGTTCAAGCACAGCGTCGCGATCGTGGTCTTCGGCGCTCCCGACGAGACGGGCATCCTGCTCGAGTTCACGAAGGACGACGCGACGCTCAAACGCGAGCTCGACGACCTGCGCTCGAGCCCCAGCCTCGGCAGCACCGATCTCTACGGCGCCTACCTCGGCTCGCTCGGCTATCTGCTCGAGCAGGGCGGCGAAGCCGGCGTCATCGAGCGCTTCCTCGTGCTGCTCACCGACGGCACCCACGAGGCAGGCAACGCAGCTGCGCTCCGTGAAGCCGCGCTGACGGTCAAGCGCGGCGCGCCCGCGACCATCTACACGATCGGCGTCCAGGGCAACTACGACGCATGTGGCCTCGAGGAGCTCGCTGGGCGCGGTGCTTCGACCTGCGGAAGCCCACTCGGAGGCTGCCGAGAGGGTCTGCTCTGCAACGCGAACTCTCCCCCTCCCCCGAGCTGCCCGCAGTTCATCTCTCAGGTCGATCCGGCCGCCCTCGAGGGCGCGTTCCAGTCGATCGCCGAGCGCGCCGCCGGCATCAGCCGCAGCAACTACGAGATCGCCGTCTGCACGCCGGTCGCGATCGGTTCCTCTTCGCTCACGCTGGAGGTCACGGTCGATCGCGCGCGTGACACCGAGGTGGTGCCGTACTCGGCCCGCAACCTCACTGGAGCGGTCCAGAGCTGCGATCCGCAGGACGTGCTCGACGCCGAGCCCTTGCCGGGCACCGGCGGCGGCGGCGGTGGTGGCGGGTCGGCCACGACCACGACGAGCAGCGGCGCAGGCGGCGCTGGCGGCGCTGGCGGCGCCGGTGGTGCGGGCGGCGCAGGCGGCAACTAGGGCGCGCGCTCTGCAGCCGAGGCGACGCTGCAGCGAGGAGCGCCTGCGCTCGATGGCGCACCTCGGCGTGACCCTCCGCTCTGCCATCGCTCGTCGACGGCATGCGGAGCTTGATGGACCACGGGGGCCTCGCTACCTTCGCGTGACCCGTCGATGAAGCCCTGTCCTAGCTGCGGCTGGATGCTCCAGGACACCGACGTTGCCTGCAACATGTGCGGCAACTCCGTCGGTGGTGGTGCTGCTCTGCCTCCCGCTGCGGCGATGCCGCCTCCGCCCGCGCCCGCTCCGAGCGGCTTCGGGGGCGGCTACGCCCCCCCGCCGCAGGTGGCGAGTGGCTACCCCGCGCCCCCACCACCGATGAACCCGGCGGCGGCGGGCGCCTACGCACCTCCGCCGGGTCCTCCGCCAGCAGGGCCGGCGCCGTTCACCTCTGCCGAGGCGGCTGGCCCGATCCCGCTCTCGCCGTGGGCTGCGATGGCGCCGGCCGGCGCGCCCCCTGCAGTGCCCGCCGCACCTCCCCCCATGGCGATGGCACCTCCGCCGGCGCCGGCCCCGCCCGGCGGCGGCTACGGTGGCTACGCGCCGCCGCCCATGGGCGGCTATGCCCCGCCGCCCCCTGCGCCTGCGC
>ERZ761602.5748-NODE-5748-length-14437-cov-8.617647_pt1 | contig 14437 bp, 9 predicted proteins | sample MGYA00512165_ERZ761602 | MGnify/ENA primary metagenome ERZ761602 (study PRJEB28899, sample SAMN02445085) | bioreactor sludge metagenome | biome: EBPR sludge; isolation source: Thorneside wastewater treatment plant | place: Australia: Brisbane, Thorneside...
TATTCACTATTCACTGCTCTCTGCCTCATCACCTCAAACATTAGTACAGACCCCGCCACCCCTGCATTCAGGGACTCGGTCCCATCAGACATGGGAATGCTGATTTTTCCATTTGCCAACTTCCGCGCGGATTCGCTGACTCCCTCGGCTTCGTTGCCGACGATTAAAGCAATCGGTTGGCGTAAATCGGTTTCCCAGCAAGGGCGTCCGTACATGTCTGCTGTAAAAACTTGTATTCCGGCTGTGGTTTTGCCTATCTCTTCCCAACTCATCGAATGGATCGGCAACTTGAAATGCGCGCCCATACCGGAGCGGAGAACCTTTGGTGCAAAAGCATCCGTTGTTTCTGGTGGGATGAGAACCGCTTGCACACCCGAAGCCGCCGCAGATCGCAGCAGCGTGCCCAAATTCCCCGGGTCACGGATCTGGTCCGGGATGAGGATGAAGTTGGGAGATTGAGGAATTGGTAAACCCTGTCCTGAGCTTGTCGAAGGATTGGTAAATTCAAGCACAGCCAGAATACCTTGAGGCGTTTCGGTCTCACTGATGGACTTCATTACACTGGCAGAGACTTCTTCAACCTCCACACCCTTCAACCTTAAACCTTCAACCTGTAACTTCCCCCGTTCGCCCAACGTCTCATCAAACAAGGCAAACTCAAACTTCCAATTTCCCTTCACCGCTTCTTCAACCAGCCTGACCCCTTCAACTACAAATGCCCCCGCCTCACGGCGTTCTTTAGAACGTCCAAGCAGGGCACGGACTAGTTTTATCTTCGAGTTTTGGTTGGAGGTGATCATGGGAATGATGAAGGATGAATGCGGAATGATGAATTTATTGGAAGGTGGTCTTCCAGATATGTAGAAAGATTTCGATGGTGGGTTGGTCGAACAATACGATGCGGACTTGTTTCAAACCGGAGTTTTTATTTTTTTCAAAATATGCTTCGATTGTTTTGAACATAATTCCCGCCGCGCGGTCTTTTGGGAAGCCGAAGATGCCAGTCGAGATCGCAGGCATGGAGATGGATTTACATTTCAATTCATCAGCGACCTGCAAAGAGCCGGTCACAGCATCGGATAATTTTTTATCTTCGTCGCCGTCCCCCCACACCGGGCCCACAGCGTGGATCACATATTTCGAAGGCAGGAGTCCGCCCGAGGTCCAGGCCGGATGCGTGTGTGAGACAGGTCCATGTTTTCGGACCCAGGCATCGCTCTCCTGTTGGATCTTTGGTCCACCCTTTTTTGAGATCGCCCAAGCCACCCCGCCGCCGTGAGCAAGCTGCTCGTTCGCAGCGTTGACGATGGCATCCACTTCTTCAGTGGTGATGTCGCCCTGCACGATCTGCAACGACTGACCGGACTGAAATGTCTTTTCGACCAACATAGAATTCATAAAACTATTTTACCCCCGTTAAATAGCGTAGGGGCGGGGTAACCCCGCCCCTACTACAAATTATTATTTCGTTTGCGCCACCACTGCGGCGAAGGCTTGCGGGTTCTTCACGGCAATGTCGGCGAGCATCTTGCGGTTGATCTCGATGTTCGCCTTCTTCATGGCTGCCACCAGACGACTGTAGGTGGTGCCGTTCAGGCGGGCAGCGGCGTTGATGCGGGCGATCCATAACTTGCGCAGATCGCGTTTGCGCACACGGCGGTCACGAGTGGCGTACCAGAGGCTTTTCAGCATTGCCTCGTTGGCTCGCTTGAACAGGGTGCTCTTTGAGCCGCGCTGTCCTTTCGTGATCTTCAAAATCTTTTTGTGACGTAAGTGCCCTTGCGGGCCTCCCTTAACGCGCATTGTATTTCTACCTCCTGCAAACTCGCGAGCGTCGTGGCGCCTTTGGCGCCATCAGTTGCATACACCCGAAAGCCGCAAATCAAAAATTTCGACAGCCGGAAGACTACTCTTCCATATTGGGCGCGAGGCGCTTGATGCGCTTCACATACTTGCGGCCCTGCACCGTCACCATTTCGCTCAAGAGCGCCTTGGTGCGGTCCGACGTGCGTCGGCGCAGGTGGCTTTTTCCGCCTTTGGTGCGGACAAGCGTTCCGGAGCCCGTCAGGCGAAAGCGTTTGGATGTCGCCTTATGGGTCTTCAATTTGATCTTCTTGCCAGGTTTTGCTTTGCGTGGCATCGCAGTAACTCCTTTCAGACAAAATGAACCGCGGACATTTCTGCCCGCGGACGAATCAACATCTTTGGGTCTTGCTCGCCTGCCCCGATGATTTTCGGGGTCGCCCAAACTACGCTTCGGCTTTGACCTCAGCCTGTTCGGGTTTCTCTTTCTTCTTCGCCGCCACAGCCTTGGTCGGAGCCATCACTACCAGCATGGTGCGTCCTTCCATTTGCGGTGGGACTTCGATGACGGCGATGTCTGCCAGGTCGGCGGCAATCTCTTTCAAGTCTTCGAGCGCGATCTCGGGGTAATCCATCTCACGTCCGCGGAACTTGACCGTCACGCGCACCTTGTGTCCCTGACCCAGCCAGCGGCGGGCATCGTCCACTTTGAAGCCGCGGTGGGCGGAATTCGTCTTCGGGCGCAGGCGGATCTCCTTGACCTCGATCTTGGTTTGCGATTTCTTGGCTTCGCGTTCCTTCTTGGCTTTTTCGTAGATGAACTTGCCGAAATCCATCACGCGGCAGACGGGCGGATTCGCCCCGGGTGAGACCTCTACGAGGTCCAACTCCGCATCGCGTGCAATCTTCAAGGCCTCCTTGATGGCAACAACACCCACGTTGCCTCCATCCGGACCGATCAGGCGCACTTCCGCAACGCGGATGCCCTCATTTACTCGAAACTCGTTGGCGCTTATATGCTTCTCCTCTTGCTGATAGACAAAAACAAACCCAGCTCTTGGCTGGTTTTTAGCGGGCGAATAATACCATGAAGGCGGGGGAGTCGTCAACGAAAAGGCGGTTATTTTGCCGAATCGACCATTGGCAGGAAAACCGTACGGTACAGCGCGTCGTGCTCGTCCGGGTGGCTGAACATGACAATAACCAGTGAATCGCCGCCATCCTCTGCCGCGGCAACGTCCACGGGGCGGCCGTTGGACGTGGTGTAATACAAGGTCCACAAATGACCATTCGCCTGGCGCGTCCCTGCCGGGGTGGGTGCACCATCGAACCCGCGATACCCGTTGATGCTCGATGAGAAATAGTCCACCAGGTCTTGCACGCTGATGGGCGCGCGAAATGCGGTCACCTGGGTAATGTCAAAGGAAGATGACCCGCGCCATAAAAAGCCATTGTCAACGTACAGCCAATCCGGAGGAATCGTAACCGATACTCCGTTGAGGTCTTCCCTTTTTAGTTCGATCGCCGGGTCTCCTGTATAAGGCACCAGGAATTCGACCGGAGTCAATTGCCCCAGACAATCCCGGTTTGGCTCGGTTACCGGGTTGTTTAGAAATTCCAGGGCGATCTGCATGGCACAGCCGCTGTCATCAGATGCGGTCGGTACGTGCCCCTGGTTGGGGAACTCGAAATAATAGCTGTTCGCGAGGTTTTCAGCCGCCTGTTTGCCAAATTGCGGAGGAGTTGCCGCATCGAACGTGCCGGTGATGACCAGGCTGGGAATGTCACTCACAACCGCATCCTTCTCGCCGAGAACGGGTCCCTGTGTCCCCCAGGTTTTACAGGCCGTGTACATTTTCTCGAAATTTTCATAGAAGGGACGCCAGATGCGATTCTTGACTTGTAATTGTTCGGCTGCTGCAGCCAACTGTTCAGGCGTTGAATCCAGAACATGTTCGCGGCACAGCACAGAGATGTACAGCCCCGTGTTGATGCCTTCAAACCCGTATGGCAGGGAATATTGAGCAGCGATCAAGGTCGAATAATCACCGTCCCGGACGCGATAGATGGTCTGGGGAGCAGTGTTGATGTAACTCGTCGTTTTCGACAAACCCATTACGATCGATAATAGATAATCACCGTCGATGGTTTCGGTCACCGTTCCCATCGGATACGCGGATGTGGATAAAGTTATGGGTCCCTCATCCAGCCTGTTTGCGAGTTCCCAAAAGACCGCTTCGATATCTGGATATGCTGTATTGCAATCCGGGTCTGCCTTGCAGGCGTTGAATAAATTGGTCAGTGTGTAGTTGGCGATATTCGGATATTCATTTACCCAATTCGATTCCACGGGCATGACCGAATCCAGGATGGCGCTGCGCACGACCTCGGGATGATTCCGCATTGCGACCAACGCGAGACGCGTCCCATAGGAGGCGCCGTACAAGTTGACCTTTTCATACCCAAGCAATTTGACGATGTCTTTTAGGTCCGCTGCATTTTCAACAGTGTTATAGGCACTGAGATCGATGCCCTGTGATTGTAAAAGACCAGCGCACGAAAAGAAGGCGTTTTGATAGACCAATTCCCTGGAGCTGCCGCCAATGGTTCCGTACACATCCTGCCGGTTCGCTTTTTCGAGTTCATCGCACACCAGGGCAGGTTCGGAAAGCCCGGTGCCGCGCTGATCGTAGGTGACGTAATCGCGCTCAGCAAGGAATGGTTCCACCAATATTGGGTAAGCGTTTGCGCTGAGTGAGACAGCTTCACCTCCCGGTCCACCTTGAAGGAACATGACCGGGTCGGGTTTGGGATTGGAACTTTGGCTGTGAAAAACTGCAACTGCCAGGCGAACCGTCCGCCCGTTATTGCTGGTGCGATTTTCCGGCAGGATCGCGTACCCGCATGTGACCCTGACGCCAAAAGGCGCTTCGAACTGGCAGGCGGTTTCTTCGAATTGTGGTGTATAGACCACGGTAGGCGCAGCGGTCGGCAGGGATGCGGGCAGCAGCGGTGTCGATTCAGCCGTATCTCCCGTGATGACAGCGGGAGTTGCTGTTGATGCCGGGGCTGGGGCAATGGGTGCAAGAGTAGTCCTGTTGCCAAGCAGCATATTGAGTACCAGCGCGGCTGTGACTGCAAGTATGCAAAACCCGCCGATGGCGGCAGCAATAATGACGGTGTTGTTCTTCTTACGTTTCGGAGTTTTGGCTGGCGTTTCCACCTGGAGAGCGGATGCTGGTTCGGGCAGGGGGGGTTCGGGGAATTCCTCCAACTCGGCTTCTTCCTCTAAAAAAGCAGGAATGTGCATGACTTGAGGTTCCGGCGCGACAAATGCCGGGGCTGGCGGGGCAGGTTTGGGCGGGTAGAGAAGCGCGAGTTGTTTTTTTGCGTCCGGGTTGTTGGGGTTAATGCCTAACACACGTTCAAAGCAATAGACGCGTTTTTGGGCGTCGTCAAGGCTCATACCCAACAGATACCATCCGCCCTCGGAACGCGGGTATTGCCGGACGAGCTGTGAAAAGATCGAGGCAGCCCGTCCTTTGTCGTTCACTCTAAGTGCGGAGATTCCCGCTTGAAGAAGGTCCTGTTCCGACACGTGCATCCTCTTGTAAAACAAAATGGAGCCGATACTCCGGCTCCATTATACCCTTACACATGCGGGGTGACTTTGGCTTCGATCTTGTCCTTTGGCAGGTAGCCGGTGATGCGCTCCTTGACCTCGCCGCTCTTGAAGAGCATGAGGGTTGGGATGCCCATGACGCCATACTGCATCATGATGGCAGGATTCTGATCTGCGTCAAGCTTGACGACCTTGACCTTGCCATCCCACTGCCCCGCCAGTTGTTCGACGATGGGTGCAATCATCTTGCAGGGCTGGCACCAATCGGCTGTGAAATCGACCAGTACCGGGGTGTTCGAGCTGATGACTTCCTCCTGGAAGTCCTGTTCGGTTACGTATTTGACTGTACTCATGTTTGCCTCCGCGGCTCTGACGGGTTGTCACGTTCATTAATTACCAGCCAGACCTCTGAAAAAACCGGCTCCGCGAAATTTAGGGAAGGATTGCCAAAACACCCCACCCTCGTTATAATGCCCATCTGTTCGGGCGGGTAGCTCAGTTGGTTAGAGCATCGCGTTGACATCGCGAAGGTCGTAGGTTCGAGCCCTATCTCGCCCACTCATCAGTGACCGGTAGGCAGAGGTCAGTAAAATAGTAAGTGCGTTGACCGAGACGAGTATGTGGTCAAGTCCCTGACAGGGAGAAGAGATCGATGATTGAGAGTCTCTTCCAGGGAAATCACAGAAAACCACTCGCGAGCGTAACCCGGAACTCGAAAGAAAGTATGGGAAACGGATGGCTCCGTTAGAGGCTTAAGAGATACTCTGAATTTCAGGGTAAATCGGGTGGAACCGCGTGAATTGAATTCTCGCCCCGTGTTCGGGCGAGTTTTTGTTTTAATCCCATTTGGGGCAGGAGGCAGCCATGAAGACCAGTACTCGTGAGCGCCTCAGAGGTTTTTTTATCTGCTTTCCTCTGAGACGCGGTAATGTCCGGAAAGCAGAGTCACCCTAACGGGTACAAGCAAACCGAAGTTCGCACTGAGCAAAGTCGAAGTGTTATGAAAGGAAACGAAAATGGCACAACAAGTTCAAGAAAAATACGAAGAGTCTTATCTCTATAAGATCCGTCACTCGGCGGCGCATGTGATGGCACAGGCGGTGATGGAGATGTTCCCAGATGGCAAACCAACGATCGGTCCACCTGTGGAGAATGGTTTCTATTACGACTTTGACCTGCCGCGTAATTTAACACCGGAAGATCTGGAAGCCATCGAGAAGCGCATGCGCCAGATCGTGCAGGGCAAGCATGATTTCAAGAAGACGGTCATCTCGGCGGAGGAGGCGAAGAAGATATTTGCCGACCAGCCCTACAAGTTGGAATTGATCGAAGGCTTGGAAAAAGGCGGCTTGGATGAGTATGGTAATCCGCTCAACGAGAAGCCGGAGATCTCCATCTATCAGCAGGATACCTTCACGGACTTATGCCGTGGTCCGCATGTGGCGAACACGAAGGAGATCAAACAGGATGCCTTCAAGTTGATGTCTGTGGCGGGCGCGTACTGGCGCGGCGACGAGAACAACAAGCAATTGCAGCGTCTTTATGGAACGGCTTGGGAAAACAAAAAACAACTTGAAGAGTATCTACACCAGTTGGAAGAAGCCAAAAAGCGCGACCATCGCAAGCTGGGCAAGGAACTGGAAATTTTCATCTTCGATGAAGAGGTTGGTCCCGGCTTGCCGTTGTGGCTGCCCAATGGCGGCATCCTCATTGAAGAACTCGAAAAGCTCGCCAAGGAAATGGAAGAGAAGGCTGGCTACGACCGTGTCAAGACGCCAATCCTCACAAAAGAAGACCTTTTCCTGCGGTCCGGTCACCTGCCGTATTATGCCGAGAGCATGTATGCGCCAATGGAACTCGAAGGCGTGAAGTATTACGTCAAGCCGATGAACTGCCCGATGCACCACAAGATCTTCGGCTCGAAGGGACGCTCTTACCGCGACCTGCCCGTGCGCCTTGCGGAATACGGGACGTGTTACCGCTATGAAAAATCCGGCGAACTCTTTGGCTTGATGCGCGTCCGCTCGATGCAGATGAACGATGCCCACATCTACTGCTCGGAGGAACAATTCGAACAGGAATTCATGGGCGTGGTCGAGCTGTACAAGAAATACTTCGAGTTATTCGGCATCGAAAAATATGTCATGCGCCTCTCGCTTCACAGCAAAGCCGGGCTTGGCAAGAAGTATGTGAACAACCCCGAACTGTGGGTCAAGACGGAAGAGATGGTGCGGCGCGCCATGGATAACGGCGGCGTTCCATATGTGGAGCGTGAAGATGAAGCCGCATTCTACGGTCCAAAGATCGACGTGCAGGTCTGGTCAGCCATCGGGCGCGAGTTTTCCCTGATGACAAACCAGGTGGACTTTGCCGTACCGGAACGCTTCGACCTGAAGTTTACGAACAAGGATGGGCACGACGAAGTACCACTCTGCATCCACCGTGCTCCGCTCTCGACGCATGAGCGCATGGTGGGATTCCTGCTGGAGCATTACGCGGGCAACTTCCCTGTCTGGCTTTCGCCGGAACAGGTGCGCGTCATCTCCATTACGGATGAGCAGAATGAATACGCGGAGAAGATCTCGAAGGAATTGCGTGAGAATGGTATCCGTGCCAGCGCGGACCTGTCCTCCCAACGCATGAATGCCAAGATCCGCAACGCGCAGATGATGAAGGTCCCGTACATGATCGTAGTCGGCAAAAATGAAATGGAAGCCGGGCAGGTCTCGCTGCGTGTCCGCGACGGCAGCCAACAGAATGGATTCGCTTTGGGTGAATTCGTTGCCCGGGCAAAAGACCGGATTGCACGAAGGGCGAGCGAGCTGTAAGGGTCAATTAATCCGCACAGGGACATCGAGTAATCTCGAATACTTCGATGTCCCTGCTCTTCCTTTTCCTCTAACATTCCTCCAATATACTGCATGCTATAATCCCTTCTCGTTGAAAGGGATTTCATGCTTAAGAACTTCGTCAAACTATTCAGTGGCGACCCCACAAAGAAAACAGTCGAACAATACCGCCCGCTGGTGGAGCAAGTCAATGCGTTGGAGGCTCAATTCGAGTCCTTGAACGACGATGAACTGCGCTCCAGGACGGGTATATTCAGGGCGCGAGTCGCACAAGCGTTGGAGGGGGTCGAGGATGAAAACGCAAAAAGAAAAGCGGAACAGGACGTGTTGAACGAGTTGATGCCCGAAGCCTTTGCCGCCGTGCGTGAAGCCTCCAAACGCACGATCGGTCTGCGTCACTACGACGTGCAGGTCATCGGCGGGGCGGCGCTGCACAGCGGTTCCATCGCGGAGATGCGAACGGGCGAAGGCAAGACGCTTGTTGCAACCATGCCCATCTATCTCAATGCGCTGACCGGGCGCGGCGTGCATCTCATCACCGTCAATGATTATCTGGCCCGGCGCGATGCGCGTTGGATGGCGCCGATCTATCATGCGCTAGGCTTGAGCGTCGGTGTGCTGCAAATGGCAGCAATGACCGAGAACGGCAAGAAAGCCTTTCTCGTTGATTTCGAGCGCGAGTCGCCACAGGAAGACCAACGGCATTTGCGGATGGTGGACCGTGTCGAGGCATATCTCGCGGATGTGACCTTCGGTACCAACTCCGAATTCGGTTTCGATTATCTGCGCGACAACATGGCAATGCGCCTCGAGAACCGCGTCCAGCGCGGACATTACTTTGCCATGGTCGATGAAGTGGACAACGTGCTCATTGACGAAGCGCGCACGCCGCTCATCATTTCCGGTCCCGCCTCGGGCGACCTCGAATGGTATGGGCGCATGGCGCAGATCGTCAAACAGCTCAAACCCGAAGACTATGAAATGGACGAAAAATCGCGCTCGATCAACCTGACCGAGATCGGCGTCAGCCGCGTCGAGTCGCTGCTGGGGATTCAACTGATCGACCCCGACCGCCCCGAAGACCTCAACCCGGAACAGGACCGTCTGATGGGGTATCTCCAGCAATCGCTGCGCGCGCAATTCCTTTTCATTCGCAACAAGGATTATTTGGTGCAAGGCGGCAAGGTCGTCATCGTGGACGAATCGACGGGGCGGCTCATGCCAGGGCGGCGTTGGAGCGATGGTCTGCATCAAGCCGTGGAAGCGAAAGAAGGCGTGAAGGTCGAACCCGAGTCGGTCACCTATGCCACGGTCACGCTTCAAAATTACTATCGCATGTACCAAAAACTGGCGGGCATGACCGGTACCGCATTGACCGAAGCGGAAGAATTCAACAAAATTTACAAACTCGAAGTCGCGTCCATTTCGCCGCATCTCGAGTATCAATCCTTTGGCAAGGATGCACCGCTGACCGAGATCAAAGCAAAGGACGAGGACGGTTACGCATATTCGTATTTCGCGAAGGCGGGCGAAACCGAGCCGTTGTTCTATCGCCGCAAAGATTATCCCGACGTTATCTATCGCACGGTCGAAGCCAAACTGCGCGCCATCGTGCAGGAGATCGTACGCTTCAACGCATTGGGACGTCCACTGCTTGTGGGTACAACGTCCGTTGAATCATCCGAACGACTCTCGAACCGGCTCAAGGCTGAACCTGTCCGCCGCCTGATGCAATATATGCTGGTGCGGGAACACTACATCCGTGCAAATAATTTGGAGGAAGACGGGCGGCTCATTGCGGACCTCGTGCCTTTTAACGAGCCCATCGAGCGGATCACCCCCGACGCCTTGCGCGCCTTCATCAAACCACACGGCATGACGAACATCAGCCTCGATGATGAAACGAATCTCAATAACCTGCTTGAGTTATTGCGGCTGCCTGAATCTGCGAAGAACCGGCTGAAGTCGGTATTACAGGGCGGGGTGCCGCATCAAGTTTTGAACGCACGCCGTCACACAGAGGAGTCGCAGATCATCGCCGGGGCGGGCGCGTTCGGCGCGGTGACCATCGCCACCAACATGGCAGGCCGCGGCGTGGACATCAAACTCGGCGGCGAACTGGCGGAGGAAGTGATCTCAGCCGTCAATCGTGTGCTGGGCAAGTCCGGATACAAAGATCCGTTCGACATGACCCACGATGAGCGCCGCGAAGCTTTGAAGAAGCTTGACTCGTCGGCTTATGGTTTGTACGAAGCCGAGGTCAAGAACTTTTTGCAATACTTCGACGATATGGAAAGTGTGAAGGAGTTGGGCGGTCTGCACGTCATCGGCTCGGAGCGACACGAAGCCCGCCGCATCGACAACCAGTTGCGCGGTCGCGCCGCCCGTCAGGGTGACCCCGGTTCTTCGCGCTTTTATCTTTCGCTCGAAGACGACTTGATGCGTGTGCAGGGCGGGGCGCAGGTCAGCGCCTTGATGGAACGCCTCAAAGTGGACGATTCGCTGCCGCTCGAAGCCCGTCTTGTGGCAAGCGTCATCGAACAGTCCCAGCACCGCATCGAGGGCGCGAACTTCGATGTCCGCAAACATCTGCTGGAATACGATGATGTTTTGAACACCCAGCGCCAGCAGATCTACTTACAGCGCGACAAGATCTTCGTCAAGGAAGATTTGAGCGGCGATGTGGCGGAAATGCTGGATGCCGAAGTGACCAAACGCGTGGAAGCCGGGCTTGCCGACGAAGAAGGTCCCTGGCGGTTGCTTGCCTGGCTGGACCAGGTGCAGCCCGCATTTGACTCGAAGAACGGTTTATTCCCGTCGTTCGGATTCAAACTATTGCTAAACCAGATCGGTTCCGACGTCCGACGTTCGACTTTGGACATTGTCGCCAAATCCATCGAAGCTGAATATGCCCATGCTATGCATGCCATCGAACAGTTGATCCAGCGGACGGGCGAGAGTCTCGAAGCGCAAATCTCCGAGCGCGAAGATGCATTGGATGCCTTTTTTCAGACGCTGGGCGATCGCGAAGACAACCCCAAGCCGCAAAAGCTGGTCGAGGAGATCAACAGCCTGGCGCGGCTGGCGCTCAAGCCGAACAACGACTTGTTGAAAAAACTGGCGGATGATCCTGACGATGCAAAAGACGATATTCAGGAAATGCTCTCCAGCCAGTTGACGATCATCAGCGCAACGCGGGTCATCGGCGCGATCCAGAACCGCATAGGCGAGCAGATCCAATGGCAGACCCCGCTCCCTTCGGATTGGGACGAACTCTCGGATATTCTGTTGAACACTTCGCGCGACGCCTTTGAAAAGAAACGCGAACGCTTGAACAGCCAGGTCGCGCGCGATATCGATATGTTGTTGCAGCGCGAAGACGTCTCCACCGATGCGGGTAAATTGCGGTTATTGATCACCCTTGCGCAGGGAACCCGCACCGCCTTCGACCAGAAGACGCACAAGCAGGTTAAACAGGTCTTTACCCGTTTTGCGTATGCGTTTTACGCCGCAAAATTATTGGAGGGAAAGGACGCCGAATCGATCGCCGACGATGTGATGAATCACCTCGAAACCGCGGAGGAGGCTTTACGCGAAACGTGGGGACAAACCGAATACACCCGCTTGAGCCAAAACGCTTCAAGGCTCGCAGACTTTGGTCCGGCGGCGCGAATCGCATTCGGGGAGGAAAGGCTCAATGACGCTGTATCCAGCCTGGGCGAGTCGGAAGCGGGGGTTTTATCCTCTGCGATCGGCAAGTATGTCTTGAACGAAGTTCACCGCCAGTTGCTGCTGGGCGCGTTCAGCGAGTTGTGGGTCGAGTACCTGACCAAGGTCGAAGCCTTAAGAGTTTCGATAGGTCTGGAAGCTTATGCCCAGCGTGACCCGCTGGTACAATACAAGGGACGCGCATCGGAAATGTTCGCGCAATTGCTCGAAGAAGTGCGCGGGTTGGTGATCGGGCGCGCGTTTGCGGCGCGACCGCGGCGCGTGGAGATCACACCGATCGAAACCACAGAGACAGCTTCTGCGCCAAGTGAGACATCGGTGCAGATCGGCGGCACGCTCGGCGGAAAAAAGAAAAGACGCCGCCGCAATTGAGGAAGCGTTTTGGCAGACGATACGACCCCTTTCAACAAATACATTTCCCTTCCAAAGGTGGAACTCCACCGCCACTTGGAGGGATCCCTACGCCTTGCGACCATGCTGGATATTGCGCGAAAACATGGCGTGACGGTGCCTGCCTCGCTGTTGAACCTGAGCGGGCTGGTGCAGGTGCAGGATAAAGACCCGCTGACGTTTTCCAATTTCCTCGAAAAATTCAAGACATTGAGATTATTCTACAAGTCGCCGGATGTGATCCATCGCGTCACACGTGAGGCAGTGGAGGATGCGGCGAAGGATCATGTCCGCTACCTGGAGCTGCGTTTTACGCCGGTGGCATTGAGCCGCGCCGAGGGTTTCCCGCTGCATGATGTGATGGATTGGGTCATCACCAGCGCGGGAGAGGCGGCAAAGGAACACAATATCAAGGTCGGTTTGATCGCCTCGGTCAACCGGCATGAAAGCCCCGAGCTTGCCGAACAGGTGGCATGGCTTGCAGCGGAACATATGCAGCGCGGGCTATTGGGGTTGGACCTGGCCGGCAATGAGGCGGAGTTCAAGACCCATCCGTTCTACGATATCTTCAAAGAAGCAAAGCAGTCCGGTTTACACATTACCATCCACGCTGGGGAATGGGGTCCAGCGGCGAACGTACGAGATGCCATCGAAAATCTGGGGGCGGAACGCATTGGTCATGGCGTGCGTGTGCTGGAAGACGACTCTGTGATGGCGCTGGCACGGGAACGGGAGATCGCTTTCGAGGTATGCCCGACCAGCAACTTCCAGACGGGTGTGGTGCCGGAATTCGAAAAACATCCCCTGCCGCAAATGATCGCTGCAGGGTTGCGCGCAACGGTCAACACCGATGACCCCAGCATTTCGCGCATTACGCTGTCACATGAATTCCAGCAGGCACGAGAGAAGTTGAACCTACCGATGGATGTTTTGAAGACCTGTGTGCTGACCGCGGCGGAAGAGGCATTCCTGCCAGAGACAGAAAAGGCAGACCTTATTGCGTCGCTCAAGAAGGAAATGAATATTCAATAAACACTTCCGTCATGAGCAAGGAATTAGTATAATTCGCGTCTGAATTTCCCCAAGTTAACCCCACCACATTAAATCCTGGAAAGTCTCCAGGACGAGCAAGGATATCAAAGGCGCTCCTTTGTGTTCTTCCTGATTGTGGTGTGAGCGTAGGGGTGGGGCTTGCCTCCATCCAATGGACCGGGCTCACCCTGTCCCTACAATAACCTCATACCAAAGGAGTATCCTATGCAAGACCCATTTAAGTCCCGTGATGTATTGACCGTGGGCAAGAAACAATACGTCTACTTCCGGCTCGACGCGCTCGAAAAAGCCGGGCTGACCACACTCAGCAAACTTCCCTATTCCATTCGTATCGTGCTTGAAGCGGCATTGCGTCAGTGCAATGACCGCGAGATCACGCAGGCTGATGTGAAGAACATCGCCTCATGGACTCCCAAAGGCGCCCGCCCGGGCATTCCATTCCTGCCAGGTCGTGTGGTGATGCAAGACTTCACCGGCGTGCCTGCGGTCGTAGACCTCGCCGCGATGCGCGCCGCCGTGGCTCGTTTGGGCGGCGACCCGAAGAAGATCAATCCGCTCGTGCCGGTTGACCTCGTCATCGATCACTCCGTACAGGTGGATTTCTTCGCCACTGCCGAAGCGCTCAACCGCAACACCGAAGTTGAATTCCAACGCAACCGCGAACGCTATGAGTTCCTCAAGTGGGGGCAAAAAGCTTTCAGCAACTTCCGCGTTGTGCCCCCGATGACTGGTATCGTACATCAAGTTAACCTCGAATATCTTGCTGACGCCGTGATGACAAAAGAAGAGAACGGCGAGACCATCGCCTTCCCCGATACACTCGTCGGCACCGACTCGCACACCACCATGATCAATGGCTTGGGCGTTGTGGGTTGGGGCGTGGGCGGTATCGAAGCCGAAGCCGTCATGCTCGGTCAACCCATGGATATGCTGCTCCCCGATGTGATCGGTTTCAAACTCTACGGCAAACTCAAAGAAGGCGTGACCGCCA